>Ga0247762_1000031_pt1 | contig 87588 bp, 77 predicted proteins | sample UWRJL081202R4_FD_181016 | JGI IMG/M metagenome (GOLD analysis project Ga0247762, IMG submission 181016) | Plant litter microbial communities from Arlington Agricultural Research Station in Wisconsin, United States - UWRJ-L081-202R-4 | ecosystem: Environmental > Terrestrial > Plant litter >...
AAAACACTACCGACGCACGTTTGTTGGGGTATCCGGGATTTGCCGCGGAGATTCCGGCGCAGGCAGAAGGTTCGAAGATTGAATTCACGCTCTTTTGGCCATCGGAAAATCGATGGTTAGGTAAAAATTACATTGTGGCAGTAACCTCGTGACGCAGGGGCTTGCGGTTCAAACTCCTCTGCGCTAGTACACTAACCAATATTGAATTTCGAAACCACGGCATCTCCGCCGAGAGGACACATGAGCGATCTGGATCAGCTTTCTATCAATACACTCCGCCTGCTGGCGGTTGACGGAGTCGAAAAGGCGGCAAATGGGCATCCCGGAGCCCCGCTTGCGCTTTCGCCCCTTGCGTACCTGCTTTATCAGAAGCATATGAAGCACGATCCGTCCGACTTCAAATGGGCGGACCGCGATCGCTTCGTCCTTTCGAATGGGCATGCTTCCATGCTGCAGTACGGAGCGCTGCACCTGTCGGGCTACGATGTCTCGCTGGAAGACCTGAAGCTCTTCCGCCAGTGGCACTCCAAGGCCCCCGGACACCCGGAGTACGGCTTTACGCCCGGCGTTGAAGTGACTACAGGCCCCCTTGGACAGGGCTTCGCCATGGCCGTCGGTCTGGCGATTGCCGAGAAGCATCTCGGCGCGCTCTATAACCAGCCCGGCCAGCAGATCGTTGACCACTACACGTACGTGATGTGCGGCGATGGCGATCTGATGGAAGGCGTCTCGCACGAAGCGGCCTCGCTCGCCGGCACGCTCGGCCTTGGCAAGTTGATTGTCTTTTACGATGACAACCTCATCTCCCTCGATGGACCGACGGAGCTCTCCTTCACGGAAGATGTCGACAAGCGGTTCGACGGGTACCACTGGCACACCCAGTTCGTGAAGGACGGCAACGACCTTCAGGCGCTGGAAGTCGCCATCGCAGAGGCGAAGAAGGTTACAGACAAGCCTTCGATGATCCGCGTGCGCACCATCATCGGCTACGGTTCGCCACACGCCGGAACGAACAAGGTCCACGGCGAAGCACTGGGCGCAGAGAATACCAAGAAGACCAAGGAGTTCTTCGGCTTCGATCCTGAAAAGAGCTTTGTTGTTCCCGAAGAGGCAGGTAAGCACTGGCTCGAAGCAAGAACGCGTGGACAGCAAGCACACAAGGAATGGAACGAGAAGTTTGCTGCGTACAAGAAGGCCCATCCTGACCTCGCAGCCGAGTTCGAGCGCCGCATCTCGCATGAGCTTCCCAAGGACTGGGCGAAGGACATCAAGCCCTTCCCGACCGAGAAGCCCATCGCAACGCGTAACGCAGGACAGGTGGTTCTGCAGGCCATCGGGAAGAACCTTCCCGACCTCATCGGTGGTGCAGCCGATCTCACCAGCTCGACCAAGACGATCTTCAAAGACTCGCCCAGCTTCCACGTCGATCCAAAGGGCAAGAACGTCTTCTTCGGAGTACGCGAGTTCGGTATGTGCGCGGCAGTCAACGGCATGGCTGCTCATGGCGGCATCATCCCGTTCGGTTCCACGTTCTTCACCTTCTCCGACTACTGCCGTTCGGCGTTGCGTATGGCGGCTCTCATGAGCACGCATTCGCTCTTCGTCTTCACGCATGACTCCATCGGTCTCGGCGCGGACGGGCCCACGCATCAGCCCGTCGAGCACCTGATGAGCCTGCGCGCTATCCCTCAGCTCACGGACTTCCGCCCTGCGGATGCCAATGAGACGGCAGCCTGCTGGCAGCTTGCTATCGAGCGTCCTTCTGCCTGCTTCATGGCGCTCAGCCGTCAGGATCTGCCGGTACTCGACGCCTACAAGTACAAGGTCTTCGAGAATGTGAAGAAGGGTGCCTACGTGCTCGAAGGCGAAGGCAACACCGATCTCATCCTCGTCGCCACAGGTTCCGAAGTCTCGCTCGCTTTGAAGGCTCTTCCCGAGCTGGAGAAGGCAGGCATCAAGACCAAGGTCGTCTCCATGCCTTCGTTCCGTGTCTTCAAGGAACAGGACGAGGCATACCGCATGTCGATTTTCCCGCACGGTGTGCCGAAGATCTCCATCGAAGCTGGTGCGAGCCAGGGCTGGTGGGAGTTTATCGGTCGTGACGGTATCGCCATCGGCGTGGATACCTTCGGAGCTTCTGCTCCCGGGCCGGAAGTTCTGGAGAAGTACGGCTTCAGCGTCGCGAACATCCTCGACAAGGCCAAACAGGTCATCAAGAAGTAGTCACAAACAAGGCAGAGGCTGGGGCAGAATATTCGCGCCAGCCTCCACGCCCTCGGCATCGAACCAATGGACAAATATCTGAGCGACGAAGACGCTGTGTACGAAGAGGCTTCGAAGCGGGAGCGCGACAGTAATACCTCGCTCCAGCCTCAGTACGAAGACGCCGACCTGCCCGAACGCGAGTACGAAGATTCCTGAGCCCCCTAAAGGATTGAAGCGCATGAAGATCGCTATTGCCTCAGACCACGCAGGCTTCTCCTTGAAAGAAGAGATCCGCCAGTATGTGGCTAAGCTCGGTCATGAAGTCCAGGATCTGGGAGCGTACAACGTGGAGCCTTCGGATTATCCGGACTTCGCGGAAAAGGTGGGCAAGGCGCTGATGGCGGGCACTGCAGAGCGGGGCATCCTTATCTGCGGCTCTGGAGTTGGCGTCTGCGTTGCAGCAAACAAGATGCCCGGCGTTCGCGCGGGCATGTGTCATGACACCTATTCTGCACATCAGGGCGTAGAGCACGACCAGATGAATGTGCTCGTTCTGGGCGCACGCATTATCGGAACCGCACTCGCCGAGGAGTGCACCTTCGCCTATCTCAATGCCAAATTCATCGCGACCGAAGAACGCTTCGTCCGTCGCCTGAACAAGGTCTTCGCCATCGAAAAGCTTTACATGCCCCAGGCGTCAGGAAAGTAAGTATGCCCGCACACGGAAAAAATCGCGTCTGGTTTATCACCGGAGCTTCGACTGGCTTCGGTCGCCTGCTCGCGGAAGAGCTTCTTCGCCGTGGAGAGCGTGTGGTAGCGACGGCGCGCAAGCAGGAGACGGTAGCGGATCTCGAAGCGCAGCACGCAGAACAGGTTCTCGCCCTTGCTCTTGACGTCACGAAGCCAGAGCAGATCGCTGCGGGTGTGGAAGCGGCGATTGCGCGCTTCGGTCGCATCGATGTGCTCGTCAATAACGCTGGATATGGTGTGTCGGGCGCAGTCGAAGAGGTTGCCGAAGATGAGTTTCTTCCCATGTTTGAGACCAACATCTTTGGCCTTATTCGCATGACCAAGGCGGTGGTTCCGCACCTGCGCAAGCAGCGCTCTGGACACATCCTCAACCTCTCTTCCATCGGCGGCCTGATCGCTACGCCCGGCGTGACGTACTACAACACCTCCAAGTTCGCTGTCGAAGGTTTCACCGAAGGTCTGGCAGGAGAGATGGAGCCGCTCGGCGTCAGTGTCACGGCGATTGAACCCGGCCCCTTCCGTACCGAGTTTCTGGGGCGCTCGAAGATCGTGGCTTCCCACCAGATTGCCGACTATGCAGAGTCCGCCGGCAAGTCGCGTGAGTACTTCGAAACACAGTCCGGCAAGCAACTGGGCGATCCTCAGAAGGCAATTGAAGCCATGATCGCTGTAGTGGATGCGCCGAATCCGCCGCGCAATCTTCTGCTTGGGCGCTCGGCCTACGAGCGTTTTCGCGGACGTCTGGCAGCATGGGACAAGAGCCTGACGGAGTGGGAACCCACTTCTCTGGGCGCGGATTTCCCTCAGGAGACGAAATAGACTCCATGACAAAGAACAAGACTATCTTTTGGGATATCGGTGGAGTCATCCTCTCCAATGGATGGGACCGGAACCAGCGCGCTCGCGGCCTGGCCCGGCTCGGCGTTGATCTGGAAGAGTACGAAGCGCGCCACGAAGAGGCCAACTATACCTGGGAGCGTGGTCTCTCCACAGACGTCGAGTACTTCAGCAAAACCATCTTCTTCAAGCCGCGCAGCTTCACGCTCGAAGATGTCTGGGCGGCTGTTCGCGACGAACAGACGCTTCTCTATCCGGGAAGCGTTGAGATCCTCAACAAGATCAGTGCCACGGGAAAGTACCGCCAGGCCACGCTGAATAACGAATCGCGCGAGCTCAACGCGTATCGTCTCGACACGTTCGACCTGCGCCGCCGCTTCGACTTCTTTATCTGCTCCGGATATGTCCACGAGATGAAGCCAGCGGCGAGCATCTATCAGCAAGCCATCGATACCTCAGGCAACCTGCCCGAGGAAACCTATTTCATCGACGACAAGAAGGAAAATGCGGATGCCGCCACAGCTCTCGGCATGCACGGCATTCACTTTCAGTCGCCGGAACATCTGCAACAGCAACTGGCGCAGCTCGGCATCGAATTTTAGAAAACGAAAGAGGACGACTCACATGGAACTTGGAATCATTGGTCTCGGAAAAATGGGTGGCAACATGGCGGAGCGTCTCCGCCTCGCCGGACACAAGGTCGTTGGCTTCGACTTCAATAAAGATGCCACAGCAAAGCTCACCGCCGATGGTGGACTGGGCGTGAACTCGCTCGAAGAGCTCTGTAAGAATCTGCAGGCTCCCCGCGCCATCTGGATCATGGTTCCCGATGGTAAGCCGGTGGATGACACCATTGCCGGATTGAAGCCCTTCATGCAGAAGGGCGACATCTTCATCGACGGCGGCAACTCGAACTACAAGGAGTCGCAGCGCCGCTATGCAGAGCTCAAGCCCGAAGGCTTCAACTTTGTCGACGTCGGTACCTCCGGGGGCGTCTGGGGCCTCAAAGAGGGCTACTCCATGATGATCGGCGGCGATGAGGATGTGATCGAAAGCCTCCGTCCCATCTTCGAGACACTCGCACCCGGCAAGGACGAGGGTTGGGGGCGCACCGGACCCTCCGGCGCTGGCCACTTCGTCAAGATGGTGCACAACGGCATCGAGTACGGCATGATGCAGTCCTACGCGGAAGGCTTCAGCATTATGAAAGCCAAGACGCCCTTGGCGCTCGACCTGCCGCGGATCGCGAAGATCTGGCAGAAGGGATCCGTCGTCCGCTCCTGGCTGCTCGACCTCACGGCGGAGGCCCTGGAGCAAAACCCGGAGCTCGACGGCCTGCAGGCTTATGTCACCGACTCCGGCGAAGGCCGATGGACGGTCTTCGAGGCCATTGACCTCAACGTCTCCGCGCCCGTCATCACCGAATCGCTCATCCGCCGTCTGCGTTCGCGCGAAGACAACAACTACACTGACCGTATGCTCTCCGTCATGCGCAATGCCTTTGGCGGCCACACCATGAAGAAGAAGTAATCACCCTCCCGTCGGTGGGCGGCGAAGTTTCTCTCGATCCTTCGTCGCCCGAGCGCATCCGATAGAAGTGCAAGAATTTTGAAGCAAGGAAGAATCATGTCGACCACTGAGATCAAAACATCTCCGGAGCAGGTAGAGGCCGGAAAAGGTACAGAGCGTAAGCCTGAGCCCTGCGTTGTCGTCATCTTCGGCGCCTCCGGCGACCTAACCAAGCGCAAGCTCCTCCCGGCGCTCTACCATCTTGAGCAGCAGAGCCTGCTCCCCGAAGATTTCGTAGTTGTGGGCGTCGCTCGCCGTGATCTCTCCAAGACCTTCGCGCCGGACATGCAGGACGGCATCGTCAAGGGCGGCGGCGTGGATGAGAAGGAAGAGAAGCTCTCCAAATTTATCGAGCGGGTGAAGTACTTCGCGACCGAGTTCGACAACGACGAAGGCTTCGAGAAGCTCAAAGCTTTTCTCGCTGACCTCGATAAGCAGTACGGTACGAAGGGCAACCGCCTCTTCTATCTCGCTGTAGCTCCCGAGTTCTTCGCAGACATCACGCATCGCCTGGGCGCACATGGCATGACCATCGGCGAGAACGGGGCATGGGTTCGCGTTATCATCGAGAAGCCCTTTGGCACCGATCTCGAGAGCGCAAAGAAGCTCAACAGCGAGATCAATAAAGTCCTGCACGAAGACCAGATCTTTCGCATCGATCATTACCTTGGCAAAGAGACGGTGCAGAACATCCTCGTCTTCCGCTTCGGCAATGGCATCTTCGAGCCCGTCTGGAACCGTAACTACATCGACAGTGTGCAGATCACCGCTGCTGAGAGCATCGGCATCGAAGGCCGCGGGCCGTTCTACGAACAGGCTGGAGCTCTCCGCGACGTTCTGCAGAATCATGTGATGGAAGTACTCTCCTTCGTTGCGATGGAACCACCAGATTCGTTCGAGTCGGCTGCCGTACGCGTCGAGAAGCTGAAGGTATGGCAGGCGATTGAAGAGATTCCCGTCGAAGACACAGCGCGCGGCCAGTACGGCCCCGGCAAGGTCGACGGTAAGGATGTGATCGGCTACCGGCAGGAAGACCGCGTCAACCCCGAGTCGCAGACCGAGACCTTCGCTGCCATGAAGCTCGAGATTGAAAACTGGCGCTGGGCTGGCGTTCCGTTCTACATCCGCGCGGCCAAGCGTCTTGAGCGCCGTGTCACGGAAGTCACCATCGTCTTCAAACAGCCACCTCTCCACATCTTCAAATCAGCGAAGAATACAGCGTCGGTGGAACCGAACGTCCTCACCATGCGCATTCAGCCAGACGAAGGCATCAAGCTGCAGTTCGGAGCGAAGATCCCCGGACCGACGACGAACATCGCACAGGTGCAGATGGAGTTCTCTTACGCTGACGCGTTCGGTAAGTCCTCAGCAAACGGTTACGAACGCCTCCTGCTCGACGCCATGCTCGGCGACGGAACGCTCTTTGCAGAGCGTGACGGCGTGGAAGCAACGTGGGCACTGATGACGCCGATCCTCGAAGCCTGGAAGGCACAAAAGGTCGATTTCCCAAACTACGACGCCGGTTCCTGGGGGCCCAAGGAAGCAGACGACCTTCTTGCAAAAGACGGTCGTGCCTGGCGCGTCTCCTGACCTGCAATCATCAGAGCGCCGGCGAGTGCCGGCGCTCTTTTTGTTTCACAAACTCACATCCAATACGGTAAGGACCTACGGACATGGCACGCACAACGATCGCTGAATATTCCGTCTACGACACGCCAGAGCGCGTGGCCGCCGCCGCAGCAAGCACTTTTGCCAAGGCCGCCGCAGCAGCCGTCGCCGCTCGCGGAGTCGCCCGCATTGCCATCTCAGGTGGCTCTACACCAAAGCGCATGTTCGCCCTCCTCGCGGACGAATCGCAGCCTTTTCGCGCGCAGGTCGCATGGGACAAACTTGAGCTCTACTGGGTCGACGAGCGCTGTGTCGCTCCGGACGATGCCGATTCCAACTACCGCATGACGCGCGAGCAGCTGCTCAGCAAGGTACCTTTGCCCGCCGAGAAGATCTTCCGCATGGAAGGCGAACTCGACCCTGAAGAGGCCGCCTCACGCTATGAATCTCTCCTGCGCATTAACTGGAAGCTCGAAGGCGCGCAGGCACCGCAGTTTGACCTCGTTCTCCTCGGCATGGGAGATGACGGCCATACGGCGTCGCTCTTTCCGCATACCGAAGCCATCAACGAACTCGGTCGTCTTGTCGTAGCTAACCATGTTCCGCAAAAGGACACCTGGCGCATCACGCTCACGTGGATCGTCATCAACCACGCGCGTTCGGTCTACTTCCTCATCGAAGGCGCAGCAAAAGCCGACGTTCTCCACGAGGTGCTCCTGGGCGACTACGATCCTGAGCGTCTGCCCTCGCAACTCATTCGTCCGGAGAACGGTAAGGTCTCTCTCCTGCTGGATGCCGAAGCGGCACGCCGTTTGCCGAAGTCCTCCGCTACGGAGTCCTGTAAAACCGGCGTTCTGGAGCTGACTAGATGATCCTCGCAGGCGACGTCGGCGGAACAAAGGTCCATCTGGCACTTTGCACCTTTAGCGAGGGCAGGTTAGTGATCGTGCGCGATCAGAAGTTTCCCGCCACGGAGTTCAAGAGTCTGCAGGACGTGGTCGCTGCTTTTCTAGGGACGAAGGACACCGCCGAAAGGGTAGAGCACGAAGTCGTCGCCGCCTGTTTCGGATGCCCAGGACCCGTGCGCGACGGAAAGATCCAGCTCACGAACCTCCCCTGGAACCTGGATACGCGCGAGCTCTCCAGGCTGCTGCAGATAGAACATCTCTATCTCATCAACGATCTTGAAGCGAATGGCTATGGCATTGATGAGCTTCCACCGGAGTCCATCTTCACCCTCTTCGACGGCGCCCGTGCCGCCATCGGGCATCGTGCTCTGATCTCTGCTGGCACCGGTCTTGGTGAAGCACAACTCATCTGGAATCCGACCAGCCGACGCTTCCTTCCGCTCGCCTCCGAAGGTGGCCATGCTGACTTCGCCGCGCGTACACCGCTTGAAATCGAGATGCTGCAGTTCCTCATCCAGAAGATGAACGGACGTATCTCCTGGGAGCGCGTCGTCTCCGGGCTTGGTCTGCAAAATATCTACAGCTTCCTCCGCGACGGCAAGAAGATGGAAGAACCAGACTGGCTGCGCGAACGCATGGAGAAGGAAGATCCGAACGCCGTCATCGGCACCTGCGGAGAAGATGGCTCCAGCGAACTCTGCGCAAGGACGCTCGATATCTTCGCGGGCGCTTTTGGCGCGGAAGCAGGAAACTCCGCCCTGAAGCTGCTTGCTGCGGGTGGAGTCTATCTCGGCGGAGGCGTTGCGCCGAAGATCCTCAAGACGATGCAGAACGGAACCTTCCGCCAGGCATTCCTGGACAAGGGCCGCCTCTCTCCTTTGCTTCACACCATTCCTGTCCGCATTATTCTGGAACAGCGTTGCGCTCTCATGGGGGCCGCCGCCTACGCTGAACAGCGAGCTGCGGAGATCTCCGGCCGTTCGGAACGGGTTGCGTCTAAATCGGCAGGCTGAACGTACTCTTAACGTACTCTTTTAGAAGAAAGCACGCATGTCTCTGTATAAAATCTGTCGTCTCTCGCTCTCCTGCGCGCTAGCGCTCGTCGCTCTTCCAACCATTGCCCAACGATTGCCCTCTGGTGTGCGCCCAGAGCACTACGCTCTGCACTTCACGCCTAATCTCGCGACCGCTACCTTCAGCGGAGAAGAGTCGATCGACCTGGTTCTTGACGCACCGCAGACTTCGATCACGCTCAACGCGCTCGAATTGAAGATTGCGAGCGTGAAAACGGAGTCGGGCGGTATCGCTACGGTCTCGTACGATGAAGGCAGGGAACAGGCGACGTTCCTCTTTGCCCAACCACTTCCGGCCGGAAAGAACCGCCTCCAGATAGCCTTCACAGGCATCCTCAATAACAAGCTTCGCGGCTTCTATCTCTCCAAAACCGCTAAGCGAAACTATGCCGTGACACAATTCGAATCGACGGATGCCCGCCGCGCCTTTCCATCGTTCGATGAGCCCGCGCTGAAAGCCACGTTCGATATCTCGCTCACCATCGACAAGGGCGACACCGTCATCTCCAATGGGCCGCAGATCGCGGACAAGCGTGAGACCGATCCCGCAAAACACACACTCACCTTCGCAACCACACCGCGCATGTCTACCTATCTCGTCGCGTTTCAGGTAGGAGACTTCAAATGCTCCAGCGGCAAGTCCGAAGGCATTCCGATCCGTGCCTGCGCCGCCCCGGACAAAGTCGGCATGACGAAGTTCGCAGTCAAAGCGGCGGAGCACTATCTTCGCTACTACAACCAATACTTTGGCATTCGCTATCCGATGCAGAAGCTCGACATGGTGGGTATTCCCGACTTTGAAGCCGGGGCGATGGAGAACTTCGGCTGCATCACTTACCGAGAAACCGATCTCCTGCTCGACGAGAAGCACGCCTCCGTACCGGCGCTGCGTCGCGTCGCCGTGGTCGTAGCGCATGAGATGTCCCACCAGTGGTTTGGCGACATGGTGACCATGCAGTGGTGGGACAACATCTGGCTCAACGAGGGTTTTGCAAAGTGGATGGAGTCCAAGGCCGTCGGCGAATGGAAGCCCGAACTCATGATGCGCGATGACGAGGCGGAGACGCTGAACAGCACGCTCAATCTGGACTCGCAGACCTCCACGCATCCCATTCGTGCACGCGCGGACACGCCCGCGGAGATCGAAGAGATGTTCGACGGCATCTCGTATGGCAAAGGCGGCGCTGTCATCGGCATGGTGGAGCATTACCTGGGCGAAGAGGTCTTCCGTCAGGGCGTGCATAACTATCTCGCTGCGCACCTTTACGCCAACGCCACGGCAGAGGATTTCTGGAATGCCCAGACCGCGACCAGTCACAAGCCCATCGACGCCGTTATGTCGAGCTTTGTCGAGCAGCCCGGCGTTCCCCTGCTTACCGTGCAGAAGAAGAGCGCAGGCAACCTCGCAATAAAGCAGAGCCGCTTCCTCCTGAACTCGGAATCGTCCAGCCCGGTCCATCAGGGCTGGACGATTCCCGTGTGCATGCGTGAAGGAGCCTGCCAGGTCATCACGCCAACGGAGGGCAATGTTTCTCCGCCAGCAAAGAGTCAGATGCTCTACACGAATGCGGACTACAAGGGCTATTACCGCAACCAGTACATGACGGAAGATCTTCCCTCTGTCATCGCCGAGGCGCCTCGGCTCAACGCTCCGGAACGTATCGGCCTGGTAGGAAACCAGTGGGCCATGGTTAGCGCACGCAAACTTTCGGTGGGTTCTTATCTGGATCTCATCAGCACGCTGCGCACGGATCAGGATGCCGCAGTCCTCAATACCGCTTTCATTGGAATTAACTACTTGTTGAATCGTGTCGCGAATGAGACCGAACGCGAAGGTCTGAATGCCGCGATCCGCGCAGCGTACGCACCCGTTTACCGCGCTCTTCCAAAGGCCTCAAAGCATGATGATCCGAACGCGAGAGAGAAAAGGGCGCAGCTCTTCAAAGTCCTCGGAGCGGCGAACGATCCGTTCGTCGTCCAGGAGGCTCGCGCCCTCAAAGACCGCTACTTTAAACATGACAACTCCGTGGATGGGTTGCTCGCCACGGAAGCCATCGCCATCGCGGCACGCTCCGGGGATGCGGCGTTTTACGATCAGGTACTGGCCTGGGAGCGAAGCGCGCAGGATCCCCGGACGCGTATGGCCGCCCTTGGTACGCTCACCTACTTCCACAATCCCGGGCTGGTGGACCGGACCCTCCAACTCTCGATCAGCGGGGAGGTGCGCAATCAGGACAGCTATTCTCTGATCATGTATTTACTCGCCTGGCCAGAAACGCGTGCGCAGGCCTGGGCCTTTCTCAAGCAGAACTGGCAAAAGGCCGAGACTACGTTCACCGTCTCCTCAGGGCAAAGTGTAATTGCCGCAACCGGAAATTTCTGCTCAAAGGGCGATCGTGAAGATGTGGCCCAGTTCTTTGCGGAACATAGAGTGTCCACCGCGGAACGGACCTTGCAGATCGCACTCAGCAAAATTGACGCGTGCGCCTCCGCAAGAGAATCTCAGCAGCCGGAACTGGATCTGTGGTTGAAGCAGAACGGAGCGCGGGAAGTCAGCGCTCGTTAGCCATAGTCTGTACTCGGCCATTGGCTTCCATTAGAAACGTGGTCGCGCCGACCATATCCGTGCGGAAGGTGAGAACGCGCGCACTCTGCAATCGCCCCAGAACCTCCATCCGTGGATGTCCAAAGCGATTGTCGCGGCCATCCGAGATCACGGCATACGCTGGTGCCACTGCCGCCAGAAATTCGGGCGTCGTCGAGGTCCGGCTGCCATGATGGCCCACCTTGAGCAGCTCGCTCTTCAGCCGTTGCGCGTCCCGCAGCATGGCTTCTTCGCTGGGCGCTTCAGCGTCACCCTCCAGGAGCAGTGACGCACTGTGCCAGGCAATCCGCATCACCAAGGAGTCGTTATTATGCGGCATCAACCCCGGCAGATATCCTGCCGTCGGAGCAAGGATCTCTACTTGTGTCTGCCCCCAGTCGATCGTATCTGTTCTCTCGCGTAGCCTTCTCACACGGATACCCATGGAGGCCGCCTCTTGAAGCAGTGCGCGGAACTGTGGAATCGGAGAGTCCACACTGATCCAAAGTTCGCGCGGATGAAAGTTCTCCAGCAAGGAGGGCATACCTCCCATGTGATCGCTATGCGCATGCGTCAAGACCACTACGTCCAGTCGGCTCACACCCCGGCTCCACAGGTAAGGGGACACCACCTCTTCGCCAATATCGTAATGACTGTTCGCCGCCATCTCGGCGGTCCCCACCGGGCCTCCCGCGTCGATCAGCATCGTGTGTCCGTCGGGGGAGGCTACGAAGATGGAGTCCCCCTGGCCTACATCCACTGCCGTCATCTCCAATCGCTGCGGTGAGAGACGAGGCTGGATAGGCCAGAGGATCAAAGCAGCCATCATTGGTAACAAAGCAACTCCAGCCCATGCTACCTTGCGCGATCCCCGCAGCAACCATACTGCGGCCATCATCGCGATGCAGAAGGCAACCACGCGAAGCTGCGGTGGCTCTGCAATCCTCCAGTTCGCACCGTGCGCAAGGCTCACTCGATGCAGAACGGCGGTCACAGTACGCAACAGGCCTGCTGCACAAACGCCCGCGGGAACAGCCATTGGAACCCACAAGCAGGCAAGAACGAAGAGAAGGGCAAGAGCGCCCATGAGGAAAGGAATCAGAACGATGCAGATCAGATTCGCAGGTAAAGCGAACGGGGTCAGACGATGGAAGTAAACCATCATGGGAAGGGACATCAGCAGTTCGGCCATTGCAGAAAAAAGCACAAGCTCCAGGAGCCATGCCAATCCCCGGACTGCCCAGGAAAGGATGTCTGCCGCGACGTGTGGCTTTTGGGGAAGAAGTGTAGCGGCGATCATGCGCAGGCTTACTCGAAACTGCGCCAGCACCGGTGCAAGATGCGCATCCCACGCAAGCACGTGGATCGCTCGCGAAGCCCTCGCATACGGCAGAAAGCTTCGCTGTGCCAACGGCAACGCGATGCCTGCAATCGCGATTACCGCGAGGATCGTCATCTGAAAACCTGCTTCAAAAAGCGAGGACGGAGCTACGAGGAGCATTCCCAGAGCACTTCCTCCAAGGGCGTTCAATGCATGTCTCTGGCGTATGAACAGCGTTGCGATGAGGAACACAACCGTCATCCAAAGCGCTCTTTGCACCGGGAGCCCAAAGCCCGTCAGCAAGGCATAACCACTCGTGAGCAGCAGTGTGAGAAGGGTAGCCATTCCGCGACCGCAACGCAGCCACAGTAGGAGCGAATAGATTCCCCATGCCACCAGACCGACGTGCAGACCTGCAACCACCAGAAGATGGAAGGAACCCGTCCTCTCGAAATCCAATCGAGTCTGGCGCTGGAGCGCGCTTCGATCGCCCAGGAGCATCGCGTTGAAGACGCCGGCATCTGTTTCGGTGACGCGAAGCCACTTTGGCATGCGCAGATTTTCCCTGCTCTGCGCGTAGCGGTCGATGCGCTGCTCAGCCCATCTTCGCACGCTGAAGAGCCCGCATGACCAGGACAGATTCTCCGCGTGGCTCACGGAGCGAGGACGATCGCGGCTCGAAGCACGCACACCTACTCCCTCGTTCTGCAGATACTCCGGATACTGCCAGACGCCCGGATCGCGAAAACCCTGTGGCCGTCGAAGCCGCAAGGCAATCCGCATGTGATCTCCGCAGAGAACTTCAGGCAAGGCGGCGTTCTGCAACGTGATGCGCACTGTTCCATCCATCGGCACCATACGCGAGAGATCGGGAGTAACTTCTTCGACGGTGTGGACTGCAAGATCGACCACCCACGTCTCGGCAGGCATCTTTTGCGACTCGGAGATGTCCTGATCGGGAGCAGACTCTGTTCTGCTCCTGTTCTCCTCCGCTGTGTCTTCGACACGCAAACGCTTCACGCTTTGAACCGTGCCGTCTACCTCGCGGCGCAGCCCATCCGCATACTGTTGGAGACTAGTCTGCGGCAGAGGTCTCACTTCCAGCGAGGAGCACGTCCAGCCAAGCGCAATCCACGTCACTCCGAGTGCAACCATACCTATGGTGCTGGACCGGGAAGAGCAGATCCACGCGATGATGGCGAGAAGACAGGTGCATGTGCATCGAAGAGCCGCAGTTTGCCATCGCGAGATCAGAAAGCGGTCAGTGACGATCCCCGCGCCGAAGCATATCGCCGCGAACAACAAAGGGTGTGTGCGGAAGACGAGAGAATCGAGCGCGGAAAATCTGGCGGGATGCCCGGCATGCTGCCTCTGCTTGTGTAACTCATCCGCGTCCTGCACGTCGGTCCAACGCTCCCGGGTAAGTCATAGAAGACTCGCCCTAGCGCTGAAGAACCGTCACAGTTTCCATGTGATATGTCTGCGGAAACAAATCGACCAGATGAAGCTCAGCGAGGCGATAGCCGGAGTTTAGCAGCTTTCGCAGATCGCGGGAGAGAGTCTCGGGATCGCAGGAAACATACACGATCTCTCTCGCTTCTACCTTTGCGATCAGACCGCAGAGTTCTTCGCCCAGGCCAGCGCGCGGCGGATCCACGACAATCAGATCCGGCTTGCGCATCGCGGCGGAAGTGACTTGTTTGCGCAGGAAGTCGACGCATGTCTCCCGCGCTGCCTGATGTCCCGAGTGTGCAACGAACTCGCGAAGACTTCCGAAGGCGCGCTCTGCTACCTCGACTGCAATCACCTGTTGAAAGCGGTCGACAAGCGCCTGTGTAAACAGCCCCGCTCCTGCGAACAGATCCCCTGCAAGATTGCCACGCCGTTCGCCAAGAGCAAGCTCGACCAGTTCTCCCACCAGGTATCGATTGACCTGGAAGAACCCTCCACGCGCGATTGCATGCGTGTATTTCCGTCCCAGCGCGTCGACTTCGTAGAGCAGCTTCGGCTCGCCCCATGCGGTCACTTCGATCTCATCCGCCTGTTCTACCGGCGCACCACGCTTCGATGTTTTAGGGCTCGCGACCACGGGCCGAACGAAGAGACCCGCTCCACTCAACTCGGGAACGGAAGCGCGCATCGCATCGCAGAGCTTACGAAACTGCTTCGGGCTCTCGCGTTCCATCTCCTCCATCGCGGCGTTCAACGAAAGGGACAGATGCAACGTCCGCTCGTTGGCGTCGCAAAAGAACTCAACCTCGCGGGACTGCGTCGGGACAAACTGCGGTGAGGCGATAAGTGCCTGCGCGGCTCTCCATAAAAGCGGCGTGGCGATAGGGCACTCGCGAGCCTCCATGAAGACGCGCGATCCGCGCATGGCATACCCAACGCGCCATCGACCTTCGAAAGAATCCAGCCGCAGACGGATACGGTTGCGATAACCCCATGGCTCCGCTGAGTGCGTTCGCAGATCTTCAGGAACCGGAACACCGTTGCGCTCCAGCATCGTGCGCAGAATGGTCCCTTTGATCTTCAGTTGTTCTTCGTACGAAGCGTGTTGATACTGGCATCCACCGCAGACGCCGAAGTGCATACATCCCGGAGCCACGCGCTGCGCTGAAGGCTCCAGCACACTTTCGATGCGCCCTTCGTCACTCGTCTCAGAGCGTGGCGCAAGCAGAATCTCTTCTTCCGGAAGCGTAAAGGGGATATAAATCGAACGGCCTTCAACGCGCGCCAGACCCGCGCCACCGTAGACCATCCTTTCAATCCGGACACGTGCCGAGCCGTTCATCCCTGGCTCATGTAGAAAAGACTCAACCTCGGCAAGGCATTCTCTTCGAGCAACTTCTTCTGCAGAAACTGATCCTGGATCTGGCGAATCTGTGCACTTTGCATCTTGCCACGATACGGAGCCAACTCGCGGGCCGCCTGCTCCTGCAGACGCAGAAGATCATCTTCCTCGGCCGTCAACTTCAGCGCGGAGAAGATCCTCTCTTCCATCGACGGGAGCGCAAGTTCAACACTCTCGATCTGGCTCGCATCCCCTGTGCGCACCTGTTCGGCGAGCGCACGCAGCTTGATCGCAGACGCGCGCAGCGTCTCGCCGGTCACACCGTCCATCAGAATCTCGTCCAATATCTGCGCATTCTTTTCGAGGTACGCCGCGATGCGGTGCGCTTCGAAACCGCTCTCCTGCGCTACCGTCTCTTCTGTCGCGGACGATGCGCCAATCGCAGCCTCACTCATCGCCTCTGCTGCGTGCATCACACTCTGCGCGCACCAGGCCAGACCATTGATCTTCTTCGATCGCGAACTCGCCTCTCCGCGCTTCGCGTCCTGTTTGTCGAAGGCCTCATCGATGCCGCGCAGCACGGCCTCTACCGGTATCCCGGACTCACGCCAGATCTCGATCAGCGCCCAATCCAGCGTGGAGAGAAGCAGCAGCGAACCGCGCCGTTGCTGAAACCGCTCTTCGATCTCCGTAAAATAGTTGAAATAATTCAACGCAGAGTCCTATACCTTCGCAGTCGGTTGTGGAACGGTGGATGCCCGACGTCGGCTCCGTTCCAGGTTGCGATCAAGATTGCGTTCATGGATCAGGCGAAGACCGTCCAGAGTCAACATCTCATCAACTACTTCAATGTACTTCGATCCACCAGCAATCAGTTTGGCCAGACCGCCCGTCGCAACGGCTTTCACTTTTCCGCCCAACTCCGCGATCAGACGCTCCAGGATTCCATCCACCAGGCCGATGTATCCGTAGTAAAGACCGATCTGAATGTTATCGGTGGTGCTCGTTCCGATGATCTTAGAGGGACGCTTGATATCCACGCGTGTCAGACGCGCGGCGCTATCGAAGAGCGCATCGGCCGAGATGCCCAACCCCGGGGCGATGGCCCCACCAAGAAACTCGCCCTTTGGCGAAATCACATCGAAGGTGGTTGCCGTACCCATATCGACCACAACGCAGGGGCCGCCATATTTTTCAAAGGCAGCAATGCAGTTTACGATACGGTCCGCGCCTACCTCCGCAGGATTGTCCGTGAGCACGGGAAGACCCGTCTTCACGCCGGGCTCGACGAAGAGCGGGCGCAGTTTGAAAAAACGGTCACACACATGACGCAGCATCGAATCGACGGGTGGAACTACGGACGCAATCACGATCGCTTCCACCACGGAGAGGTCCAAACCATGCAGCGCAAACATGCTGCGCATTTGTACGCCAAGCTCGTCGATGGTGGTGTGCTTCGGTGTGGTCAATCTCCAGAAGTGAATCGGCGGATTTCGTTCCGCCGTGGTCAGGTCATATAGCCCCATCACCGTATTGGAGTTGCCTACATCGATTGCTAACAGCATGCGTGTCATTCCGGTCCCACCTCCCGAACACCGCCGTGCCGCGGTGTTCGTACTGCTCCATCTGCCATTCTCACGCGCAGAAATCCTCGCTCGTCCAAGCCTTCGGTGACGCCAGTATATCCCTCGCCCTCATCCACCTTAACCCTCTTTCCGATGGCCCAACCGCTCCTCGATGCAAAACGGTGAAGAATCTCCTCGGGGCTTCGCTCCAGCAAATTCATCTCCTGCGTGAGCGCGCGTAATAGAGAAGCCAACACCTCTTCCCGCCGCACCAAATGTCCAGTGATCATGCGTACGGATGTTGCAGACGCCGCGATCTCCGTTGGCATCTCCGTGTGATTTAGATTCAGGCCAATTCCGATCACGGCATAGCGCAACTGTCCCTCGCCGCTCACCCCCGTCTCCGTGAGCAGACCGCCCAGTTTTTTGCTGAGGTCTCCCGGTTGAGGCACCACAATATCATTAGGCCAACGCAGATCAACACGCAAATTGCAGCTTTGTTCCAAAGCGGTCTGCGCAGCGAGGCCCGCAGCCAGCGAGATCTTCAATGCGTGCGAAATCAGAAGTTCAGGACGGAGCAGCACGCTGACATAAAGACCTGCGCCTGCCTCGGAGTGCCAGGCATGCCCCCCTCGACCGCGCCCGGCACTCTGGCGATCGGCGACACAGACCGTCCCTGCGGCAGCGTCCTGTTGCGACTGTTCGACCAGGTAAGTGTTTGTAGAAGGAATCTCTTCAAAATGCAGCACACGTCCGCCTGCCGCGCGACAGAACGCGGTTCCCGTAAGTGCTGCATCCAGTGCTTCGAGGTCCATCCCGCTCAATAGACTTCCGAGGTGATGCGCATGCTGATGTCCGCGGCCATAGCAGAACGAGTCAGCGCGCCCACAGAGACAAAATCGACACCTGTTGCAGCGTAGTCGCGCACTGTTTCCAAGCTCAGGTGATCCGCAGCTTCCAGCTTCACCTTCGGATTCTTCGCGCGTGCGGTCTTCACGGCCTTGGCGACCTGAGAAGGCGTCATCTCGACGAGGAGCAGGGCCTCAGCTCCGGCGCTCATCGCCTCTTCCACTTCGGCGACGGATCGGACTTCGATCTCCACCCCCTGCTCTGGCTTCTTACCCTTCAAGGCGAATTCGACCGCGGGCGTGATGCCTCCCGCCAATGCAATATGGCTGCTCTTAATCAGAATCCCGTCCTGCAGGTCCTGCCTGTGGTTCTGTCCACCGCCGCAACAGACGGCGTATTTGTCCAGCACACGTAGACCCGGAATCGTCTTGCGCGTATCGAGAACCTTCGCCTTCGTCCCCTTCGTTTCTTTCACGAAATCATTGGTCAGTGTGGCAATACCGCTCATGCGCTGCAGAAGGTTCAAGATCACGCGCTCGCAGCTCAAAATGGCGCGGGCGTTATGGCGAATGACAGCGATCGTCTTTCCACTCTTCACGCGGACGCCGTCAAAGATCTCCGTATGACTGACCACTTCGAAGCGTCCCGCAGACTTGCGCCCGGACTGGATCAGCATGTGATTGAAGACGTCAAACGTAGCGCTGATCGCACCCAAACCAGCGACCACACACTCCTGTCGAGTAATGACCGTTGCCGAAGCACGCACATCCGCGCCTACGGTCAGGGCGGTGGTAATATCCTGCATTGCCTTGTCTTCCAGAAGCGCGGCCTCCAGAATAGCCGCCACTTTCTTGCTCTTCCACTCCATTGTCCCGCCATCCTTGCCGTGCGCATGGCATCCAACATGGAACCAGCCATCCGCACCATACCGCTGTAGGATGCTTCCACACCCCCGGGAGAGTCAATGCCGCTTTCACATCAGTTCGCCGTGCTCGCTCTGCTTGCGCTCCCAATCGCCTGCATCGCATGGACGGTCACCCATGAAGAGATCTTTCGCGGACCCCGCGAGTTCTGCAAGCAGTGCAGCGAGTCCAGAACCCATTTCCTTGTGCGAAAGTTCTTTTACCTCTTCACCTGCGAATACTGCTTCAGCCACTACGTCACGGCGGCTATCCTCTTCATCACCCGCTTCCAACTGCTCTACAGCGGCTGGCGAGGATACTTTCTCGCAGAGTTTGCCCTCGTCTTCCTGGCAAATATCTACATGAGCTTCTACAACCGCCTGCGGCTCGACATCAAGCACGAGAACGTCGTCATTGCGAACGAACAAAAAGCGCAGGAAGAGACCACGGCGAAGTAGCACTTTCGAGCAACCAGCCCCGTCATTTCGACCGACCGAAGGGAGCGGAGAAATCTGCTTTGCAGTGCCAAGGGCACATCGGATCGCGCCTCGCGCGAGGACAAAAGCAGATCTCTCCACTTCGGTCGAGATCAGGAGTTGCTGCTCAAAGGGCCAGTACCACAAAGCCTAGACCGGTAAAGCCTCCAGCGCAGCTCTCGTCTTATCGCAGAGCAACTGCGTCTCCGCCTGCTGCTTCTTCAACCCATCCACCACGCTCTGCGGAGCCTTCGCCAGAAAGCCCTCATTGCCCAACTGGCGTGCCGCTGCCTCCAGACCCTTTTCATACTTCACAAGGTCCTTCGTCAGCCGCTCGCGCTCCGCCGCGACGTCGATCTGCCGCTCGTAGACCACCGCGACATCGAAGTCCTTCGTAGAACGCGCATTCGCGCCCGAAAGGGCCTCAGTGGCAAACTCCACATCGCTCACGCGAGCCAACCGTGCCAGCATATCGCGGTTGGCATCTGCCAGGGCCAGCATGCGGTTGTCGCCATGCAGATGGATCGGTGCAGACTCTTTCTCCGGAACCGCCATCTCTTTTCGCACACCGCGTACGGTCACAATCAGGCTCTGCAGTGTCTCCATGGCGGAAACTGCGCCATCGTCGGCAGGAAAGTCCTCCGCCTGCGGATACCGCGTCAGCGCGATGCTCTTTGCAGGCGCATCGCCCTCATACATCGCATGCCAGATCTCTTCCGTCAGGAAGGGCATAAAGGGTGAGAGAAGGCGCAGGGCAGACTCGAATACGCCAACCAGGCCAGCCAGCGAAACAGCCGTCTCGGGATTCTGAATACCCGGGACATACTCCAGCCGCAGCTTTACGAGCTCCAGATACCAGTCGCAGAACTCGCCCCAGAAGAACTGGTAGATCGCACTCGCCGCTTCATCGAAGCGGTACTCTGCCAGCGCGCGATCTACCTCGGCACACACGGTACGCACACGCGCAAAGATCCAGCGTGTCTCGATCGGCGTAAACTCCGGCAGCTCTGTCACAATCGCCGCAGGACCCATCTTCATGGTGTACCCGGCCTCGCGTGCGCGTTCGATCTGCATGAACAGGAAGCGGGCAGCGTTCCAAATCTTATTGGCAAAGGCGCGATTGCCCTCCGTGCGCGCCTCGCTGAAGGCGATATCCGTTCCCGGAGAAGCCTGCGAAGCCAGCGTGAATCGCACCGCATCCGTGCCATAACGCTCAATGATCTCGATCGGATCGATCACGTTGCCCTTCGTCTTCGACATCTTCTGGCGGTCCGCATCGCGCACCAGCGCATGAATGTAGACTTCGCGGAAGGGCACAGCATCCTTCAGCGTTCGCGCAGAGCCGTCGGGCATGGGAGTTTCCAGCATGAAGTGCGTCCCCAGCATGATCATGCGCGCCACCCAGAAGAACAGGATGTCGAAACCCGTCACAAGAAGGTCAGTAGGATAAAAGTCGTTCAGGTCCGCCGTCTGCTTCGGCCAGCCGAAGACGGTGAAGGGAAGCAGCCCCGCAGAGAACCACGTATCCAGAACATCCGTCTCCTGCGTCAGATCCGCCGAAGAGCAAGTCCCGCACGCAGATGGAGCCTCGCGAGCCACATTCAGCGCTCCACACGCACCACAGTGCCAGGCCGGAATCCGATGTCCCCACCACAACTGCCGCGAGATGCACCAGTCATGGATGTTCCGCATCCACTCGAAGTAGGTCTTGGCGTACATCGCGGGCGTGAAGGTGACATGACCCTCTTCCACTGCCTGGATCGCCTTATCCGCAAGCGGCTGAATCTTGATGAACCATTGCTTCGAAAGCCGTGGCTCGATCACCGCTCCCGTCCGCTGGCTCGTCGCCACGGACATGGGATGATCCTTGATCTCCACCAGCAAGCCCGCAGCCTCGAGATCGGCAACGATCTTCTCGCGCGCCACATACCGGTCGAGACCGTGATAAACGGATCCAGGAAGATCGATCTGCGCCTTCTCATCCATGATGATGAGCTTCGGCAGGTTATGCCGTTCGCCGATAGCAAAGTCATTCGGATCATGCGCAGGCGTGACCTTCACCGCGCCCGTGCCGAACTCCGGGTTCGCCCACTCGTCGGCAACCACTGGAATCTCGCGGCCGACCAGAGGCAGAAGAAGCATCTTCCCAATCAGAGAGACATAGCGCTCGTCCGTGGAATTCACCGCAACGGCTACGTCGCCCAGCATCGTCTCCGGACGCGTCGTCGCAATCACAATCGATCCCGAACCGTCCGCCAGCGGATAACGCACGTGATACAGCTTGCCCGCGCGCTCCTCATGCACCACTTCCAGGTCGGAGACAGCCGTCTGCTGCACCGGGTCCCAGTTCACGATGTACGCACCGCGATAGATCAGGCCCTGCTCGTAGAGCTTGACGAAGCACTCCTTCACCGCAGTCGACAGGTTCTCGTCCATGGTGAAGTACTCGCGGCTCCAGTCCACGCTGGCGCCCAGGCGTCGCATCTGGTCCGTGATCGCTCCGCCGTACTGCGCCTTCCACTCCCAGACGCGGCCGATAAACTCTTCGCGAGAGAAATCCTCGCGCTTCTTGCCCTCGCTCGCAAGCTGCCGCTCGACCATCATCTGCGTGGCAATGCCGGCATGATCGGTTCCAGGGACCCAGAGAGCACGCTCACCGCGCATCCTGTGCCAGCGGGTCAGGATGTCCATCTCCGTCTGGTTCAGCATGTGCCCCATGTGAAGCCGGCCCGTTACATTGGGCGGAGGAAGCAACATGGTGAACTTTTTGGGATCTGCCTGCGTATCGGATTCCATGGAACCGGCAGGAATATCAAACAGGCGCTCGCGCACCCAGAACTCCGCCCATTTTTCTTCAATGGCGGAAGGGTCATATGCTTTGGGGAGGTCGTGTGGCATGGTTTGTGGGTGCGCCCCGCGCACCACACCCATTCGTTTTCACACACAGGCGCGCGCCGGAGCCGCAATCCTCACGATAGCATAGCAATCACCCGTAATTGACAGGAGCCACCATGCCGCTGCGCCGCCACACCCTCCTCCTCGCTCTCCTGCTCGCCGCCATTCCGGCCACCATGCACGCGCGCGACCGCGTGGGCGCCTTTACGACCTTTACAGTCTCCGGAGAAGAGGCCAACGACGTCGTCTGCGCCTTTTGCACCATTAAAATCGACGGACCTATCCGTGGCGACCTCGTCACCGCCTTCTCCGACGTAACGGTAGCCGACAACACCGAACTCGGAAAAGATACCGTCACCGCCTTCACTGATCTGCACTTCGGCGAGAACGTGTCTGTTGGCAAAGATCTCGTCGCCTTCGGCAGCTTCGGCGAACTTCCTGCCTCCACGATCGTCCACGGAGACCGCGTGGTCATCCCGGCGTGGCTGGCCTTCCTCTTTGCCCTGATCCCCTTCGCCATCCCCGCAGGCATCATCTACCTGATCATCCGTCTCGTCCGCGGTCGCCAGACCTACGCCTACGTCCCGCCCCCAGGTTATCCCCGCATTTAAATGTTCCTTTGCCCCGCTTCCTACCTTTGTCATCCCGTAGCGAAGCGAAGGGATCTGCTGTTCAATTTCCACCCCACCACAACCGTCATCTCGACCGGAGCGACGGTTGCATCGTCGCGTAGCGGAGAGATCTGCTTCTCCCCACTACGCCACGTCGGGCACAACTACTTCGTAAACAACAACGGCGCCAGCGTAATCAGATTCTCCCGCCACACCAGCCACGTGTGCATCCCGGGCGTCTCATTCACGCTGACCTCACCCTTCACATTGGCCTTCGCCCACTCGCCCAAAGAGCGGTTTGCCGTAATCAAGGTATCCTCCGTTCCGCAGCTCATCCAGAAGAGCTTCAACGGAGCCTTTGCTCTTCCCGCGTAAACCTTGTCATAATCCTTGCTCACCACAGCCGACGACATCGCGCCGACGTATCCGAAGACATCCGGATGGTTCAGGCCTGTAAAAAGCGTGTGTCCTCCACCCATCGAAAGCCCCGCGATCGCACGATGCGCCGGGTCGCGGGCGATGTTGTACCGCGCCTCCACCATGGGAAGGATCTCTCCAATCAACTGGTCCGCAAACATCTCCTGGTTCTTAACAGGCACGGCATAGTCGCCGCTCCAGACGTCCCATCCTTTGGAGATCATGTCCATCGTCCCGTAGGCCAGAGGCATCACGATCACCATCGGCTTCACCTTGCCTTGCGCGATCAGGTTGTCCAGAATGTAGTTCGCCTGTCCCGACGCCCACCAGCCGGACGCATCGTCCGAGTAGCCGTGCAGAAGATAGAGGACCGGATACTTCTCCTTCCGCTTCGCATCGTAGCCCGGCGGCGTGTACACCCAGAGGTCTCTGTCCGCCGTTGAACCGTCGTTGACCAGCTTCGAACGGTACAGATGGTGGGTAACCTCTCCGTGCGGAACATCCGTCCTCTCCCAAAGCATCGCAGGCGATCCGGGCACAGGCGCCACGCTCGAAGGGTTCTGCAGGTTGGGCCGGATATTGGGGTCCATTGGGTCCATTAGCCGAACGCCGTCCACCACAAGACGATAGCCATAGTTCTCCGGCGAAAGTGGTTCCGTGGTGAAGGACCATATCCCGGCCTCGTCACGCACCAGGGCGATCAGGTCTCTTCGTCCCTCCAGCTGCAACTGCACGGTCTTGGCATTGGGGTCTTTATAGCGGAAGGTTACTGTCCGGTCCGGGTGGACTTCGGGAGACTTCAGGGGCATTGCCGCTACACGCGCAGGCGGATCGACGGGAACGGCATGCTTCGAAGCTTCTGGAGCGGGCGTCTGCGCTGCGGCGGAACCAGCAAGCCATACGCCAAGGAAAAAGGCAGAGAGAAACCGAGTCATCATGCGCGCAGTCTACCAGTCAGAAACAGAACCAGTCTTCAGCGCAGCAAAAAGCCGACTCCCAAAAAGGGAATCGGCTGACTTGCTAACTCGCTGACTGCTGACTCGCTTTTAGAAGGGATTGATCTTGTTCAGACCCTTCTTCCTCTTGTGCTTGCTGCTGGAGGCCTCACCACTGTCGTAATCAGCCTTGGCCTTGCCCTTCGCGGGAGCAGCCTGACCTACGGGAGTCTGTTGACCGGCCACTTCGTTGATCTGGTCGGGAGCCACAGACGGTTTTTCTGCGGCGGGCAGAGCCTCTGTATTCGCAGGTCCAACGGCGGTCAGGCCATTGGGTTGGACGGTGGTCTTGGTCGCTCCGGGCGTCAGAATCTCAACGCCTACGCCAGTTCCAGAGCCCGTCGAAGTGGCCGCAGGCGTCGTCATGTCGACCGCGGCTCCCGTGGGAGCAGCAGCGCCATCGGTGCCCTGAACATCGTTCAAGGCCAGCGGTGCAGCACTGGCTGCCGGTGCAGGCGTAGCGGCGTTGGTATCGTCCCCGGCAGGAGCGGGCGCAGCAGCGGTGTTCGTCGTTACAGGGGTAACCGGTGCAGCGGGATTCATAGCGCCCGAAAAGTCCGCCATGACCTGGCGCGTAACAGTAGGTGCAAGGGTCGGTTTCGGATCCGCGAGTGCGGGCTCGCCCAGTTTGGAGGCCTGTACCGTATCCGGTCCACGGAAGACAAGGAGCTTCACGCGGTCTTTCAGGCGGTAGCTCTGACGGCTCGCTTCGAGTGCCTGGCTGGCCGCGACCTGATCGGCGGTTGCCGTAGGAATAGGACGGCCAAGCGTTTCAAGACGGTCGCGCGCATCCTCTACATGAGCGCTGGCGGAGTACTGCGTCACCACGCGGCCATAGGCCGTTGCTGCCTGATCTTCGTAGATCTTCACAAGGCGTGCCTTTGCTCCCTCAGGAAGCTTCATCAGGCGCACCATCCGCGCTTCAGAGGCGAAGGCATCGCCCAGGCCGATCAATGCCTCGTCCGAGTGGCTGAAGAGAGGGTAAGTATCCACGACGGTCTGATATCGCGCGATCGAAGCGGGCCAGTTCTCGCGTCCTGCATAGAAGGCGGCGATGTTGGTCTCGCGTGTCGCCAGAACCTCCTGCACCTCGCGCAGGCGCTGTTTCGCTCCCGGAATCAGCGTAGAGTCCGGAAATTGCTGCAACATCGTGCGGTACTCTTCCTGCGCGTGAACCGCCTTGGTGTAGTCGCGATCCGGCGTGTCCATCTGCTTGAAGTAAATATCGCCCACACGCATCTGGGCCTCTGCGGCTTCAGGTGCGTTCGGGAAGAACGTAATGAAATCCTTGTACTCGGTCTCCGCCTGCGCCAGGGCAGCCATGCCACCCTCGCGGTACCAGCTATCGGCAAAGGCCAGCTTGGCACGCATCATGTACTCGGAGTCGGGATAAGTCGCCAGGAGCGTCTGCAGCTCCAAACGGGCCACGTCATAGCGTCCACGCTTTGTAGCGGCGACCGCCTTGTCGTAGAGTTGCTTGTCCGGCTGAGACGAATCCAGACCTGCAAGCGGGTTGTCCTTCTTCAGACGGTTCAGCTTCTGCTGATCCTTCTTCGTGTCCTTCGAAGCGACAACCTTCTCTTCCCTGGCCTTGCGCGTCCGCCCTCGTTTGTCGGGCTTATTCGCGACCGTCTCCGTAGGTGTCGCCGGAGCTTCCGTCGCCGTTGGCGCTGGAGGATTCGCATCCTGGCCTGTAGGCGGGGCGGTCGAAGCGGGTACGTTGCTGGCGGGCGGAGTCGTAGTCTCCTGTGCATACAGCGTGCCTGCCACAAGACCGAAACCGAGGGTCAAACCCATCGCGCCGCGAACCAGACCGCGCGCACTTCCAAGACGAAGATCTGAAATCATTGAAACTCCTCCGGACATGACCGCCGCTGCCCGTGAAAGAGCGCGCCATCCGGTGTCCTTATTCTAAATCCCCATCCAACCCTCGTCCGGCGGCCGGGACTGCAATCTGTCTAAATTAGACCGTTCCCGCCCTCCGGTCGATAGCTGCCTCTGGCCGGATATCCGTTAGACGGTCTCGGTTTTGCCCGCCGCCCGCGCCAGTCGCAGAAATTCACGCGCATTCTGCTCGGTTTTGTCTTCCTGAAAGATCGCCGAACCGGCCACCAGAAGCTCCGCCCCGGCCCCAACCACTCTCGCAACCGTGTCGTCCGCTATCCCGCCGTCAACCTCAATCCGGAAGTTGAGACCCATCTTCTGTCGCAGATCGGCCAGGTGAGCCACCTTCTCCGCGCATCGTGGGATAAATTTCTGCCCTCCAAACCCGGGGTTAACCGTCATTACAAGAACATGGTGCAGCAAAGGAAGGACCTCTACGATGGTCTCCACAGGAGTCGCGGGATTGATGACTACGCCCGCTTCCATGCCATGTTCCGTGATCAACATGATCGTACGATGCAGATGCCGGCAGGCTTCCTGCTGCACGCTCACCCAGTTCGCACCCGCCGTGGCAAACTCCGGAATGTACCGGTCAGGATCTTCGATCATCAGATGGCAGTCGAGCGGAAGTGCCGTCACCTTGCGCACTGCAGCTACCACTGGAGGCCCAAACGTGATGTTCGGCACAAAGTGCCCATCCATCACGTCGATGTGGCAGACCGTTCCGCCACCATGCTCCGCACGGGCAATCTCATCTGCCAGATGCCCAAAATCCGCCGCTAATATGGAAAACGCCAGTTCAATCACAATGCCAAAAGTCTATCAGCCGCGATCCGTGGCGGCCTCTGCCACTTCGGTAGTCACGGCAGGAACGGACTTGAGACCCACCTTGGCGGCTGCACGCACCATCTTCCGCATGGGCCAGGTATCCCCTTCCGGAAAGCAGATCACTCCAATCCGCTTGGCCTCAGGCCGGTAGTACCAGCGCTTCAGCATCGCCAGATGGTCCGCCATCACCGCTACATCGTGCGGTTGCTGTCCACCCTCCAACCGCGCAATCGCACCCAGCAACCGTTCCTCGGCGCTCTCGCCCGTAGCCGCCGGACCCTCCAAAGGGACCGCTTCGAGCATGAGTGGTTGCGCGAACAAGCTCGATCCAACCTCCGCCTGCTCCTTCGCCAGCCGGACACCCAGCGTGGAAAACCGCTCCGGACCGTGCAGGCATCCGCCCTGCATCAGCCAGACCTGGACTATCGCCGCGTCGTCCGCAGAGGGCAGAAAGACCACTCCACGCAATTGGTCCAGCGGACGGACGAGCTCTCCAGCCAGCGAGGCCGTCGCCTTTACCTCGACATAGCGCTCATGCGCTGCCGCTGCCGCCTCAAACTCCATATCCTCCGAAGCCGTCTCGCGTTCTACAGCAATCTTTGCCAGCAGAGACTCGCCCCGTGTAGCCAGAAAATTCAGAACGGCGTCGGCCTCTGCGCGATACTCATCGTCCGTCACCCTCGCCTGGCACGGTGCGGAGCACTTCTTCATCTCGCCATAGGCGCAGCCGGGATGCTCAGGGAAGGGAACCAGCTCTTCGTGGCACCGACGGAGATGAAAGAGCTCGTTGACCCCATCCACGTACCGCTCCGCAGAAGCGCGCGAAGCAAACGGACCATAGCTCGTATGCAGAGTTCTTCGCCCCAGACGGCTGGTCACATACATCCGTGGAAAGCGGTTCTCCACGGTGAATCGCACGACGTAGGGCGGATAGAGCTTCAGCCGCTTCCGCGTCTCGTCCCGCCCAAAGGCCTCGCTCGAAGCGCGATAGAGCAGCAGCACCGACTCGAAGTCCGACCCTGTCCGGCTCCATGCCACACGGGCAATCCGGTCGCGCAGATTCAGCCGCTTCGTCTGTCCCTCGCTAGGCTCCAATAACCTTTGCAACCGCCTGCGGATGTTCCCCGACTTTGCAAGATAAGGCCGGTCGCCCTCACCCGCTCCATAGAGCGCAAAAACGCCACACCCCGCAGGAGCCTCACGCAGAACCTCCTCCGCACGCCCCGGCGCAAACCCCATCACTTGTTCGAAGATTGCCGTCTCACCCATCGCGCCGATTCTATCCAAACGTTGTCTCTAAATCATTGAGGAGACATGCTCGCAACCTCGCTATACTCTTCTCATCTTGCCACGCACACAACGACAGTATCGACCGCAGGTGCTCGTTACGATGTTGGTGTTTCTCTGTGTTCTTGTATTCCTGATCCACAGCGCAGGTGACGGCAATCAGACCTCGCATGCCCTTGTCATGGTGTTTCAGGCTACTGCATACCTTGGTCTTGTGTGGATGCAGCCACTGCAGTGGTTCGCTGTAAAGAGCAGTGCCTTCAAGCCCGCCCCAGCATTTTCGCTCCGCGTTTTCATTCAACTCCCTCCACCTTCCACAGTTCGGTAAATCTCTGATTGGCTGCGCACCAGGAATGAAATCCGGTCCGCAGCTGCAATCCGTGGCGATCTGAACTGCCTCAGGCCGAGGATTTCATGACTTTAGATCTCATTTTCCTGCGCGGTATCTTCGCGTTTGTGACTCTCTTTGCTTTTGCTTTCATCCTGCAACGTTTTCGTTGGAAGCTGCGAAAGTCTGGACGCAAATCGAAATTCGGCTTCTATCCTTCAACGCTGCTGTTAGGGGATGCACTCCATAACTTGCAGGTGATCGCACAGCCTCACGTGCAACACGTCCTCGAAGAAAAACTCAAAGAAGCGGCGGAAGAAGATGACGAGGGTGATCCCGATGATCCCTCTCGTCGCTTGGAGAAGCAATTCCGGCGTATCAGAAACGGCGAGCGTGTCGATGATCTCGCCGTTCCGTTAAGACGCTAAAAATTCTTACTCGCCTGCAATCGTCATGCCTTCGATCCGAATCGTAGGCACTGCGGTCGCACCGCGCCACACAAGATCGCTTCCGATCGCCACAATGTTGGTGTACATCTCCTTCAGATTTCCAGCGATCGTGATCTCCTCGACGGCTCCGGTAAACTCGCCATTTTCAATCCAAAGCCCCGAAGCGCCCTGCGAGTAATCGCCCGTCACCAGGTTCACGCCAGAGCCAAGCGTCTCGTAGACGTACAAACCGTTCTGTACCTCGCTGACGATCTCTTCCAGCGTCTGCGTGCCGGGCTCAAGATAGAAGTTTCCCGCGCCGATACCCGGAGCTCCGCCCAGACCGCGCGTCGCGTTGCCGGTGGACTTCATCCCCAGCTTGCGTGCCGTGTAGGTGTTCATCACGTAGCTCTTGAGAATGCCCTTCTCCACAAGCACCTTGCGCTGCATTGGAAGACCGTCGCCGTCGAACGGCAGTGTGCCAAACCCTGCAAGACCAGCCTCCAGCATCATCGTTCCATCGTCTACTACAGTGATGTTTTCGCCCGCAACGCGCTCGCCCAGCTTGCCATCGAAGAATGTCGCATGGCGGTAGATCGCTTCGCCGTTCGCGGCCTCGAAGATATTGCCAATCAGGCTGCGCGCCATCTCGGGCGGAAAGACCATCGACGCGCGTTGCGTCTTCACCTTGCGCGCTCCAAGCCTGCGCACCGCACGTCGAGCGGCCTCTTTGCCCACACTCTCTGGAGACTCCAACCGCGCCAACGTCCGCGCACTGGAGTACCAGTAGTCGCGCTGCATGCCCTTCGCATCCTGCGCAATGGGCATGGCCGCAACGCTGCAGTAGCTCTTTCTGTATTCTCCCGCAAAGCCGCGCGAGTTCGCCATCACCTTGCGCGACGTCGCAGCATCGAAGGTTCCGCCATCGGAGTTCTGGATGCGCACATCCGCGCTCATCGCAGCCTCCTCCGCGCGCCGCGCATACGCAATGCGCTCTTCGGCGGGAAGCGAATAGACATCCTCAAAGAAGAGCCCCATGCCCTCCGAGTTGCGCTTCTCGGAAAACGATCCTACTTCGGGAAGACCCGCAAAAGGGTCTTCGCCCGTGATCTTCGAAAGCTCCACCGCACCCTTTACCAAGTGCGCGATGCCCTCCTCGCTCAGATCGCTCGTGGAGGTGCTCGCCGTGCGCAGACCGTTAAAGACGCGCAGGCCGAGACCGCGCGATCCGCTTTCGACCAGCGTCTCCACCTGTCCCAGCCGAACCTTTACCTCAAACTCATCGCCCTCATACGCCACGGCCTCTGCATCGGTGGCACCGGCCTTCAGGGCGCGATCCACTACGTCGGCTACAAGCTGCTTCAGATCTTTCTTCGTCTCAATCATCATCGTCCCGTTCCACCCACCGTCATGCGATCCAGCTTGATCGTCGGCATACCCACGCCCACCGGTACGCCCTGTCCCTTTTTGCCGCACGTTCCAATGCCTTCATCCAGCGCCAGATCGTGGCCCACCATGCTCACGTGGTGCAGAGATGTCGGACCGTCGCCTACAAACATCGCGCCCTTCACCGGAGCGGCGACCTTACCGTCTTCGATCAGATAAGCCTCGCTCGCTGCGAAGACGAACTTGCCGTTCGTAATATCCACCGAGCCACCAGAGAAGTTCACGGCATACAAGCCCTTCTTTACGCTGCGCAGTATGTCGGCAGGCTCGTCCTCTCCCGCAAGCATGTAGGTGTTCGTCATGCGAGGCATGGGAAAGTGCTGATAGCTCTCGCGACGTCCGCTGCCCGTGCCCGGCAGACCCATGAGCTTCGCGGAGAGCTTGTCGCTCATGTAGCGACGCAGAACGCCTTTTTCGATCAACACGGTATCCTGCGTCGGCGCGCCTTCATCGTCCACGTTGATCGAACCGCGCCGCCCGGCGATCGTACCGTTGTCCACCACGGTCACTTTCTCGTTCGCAACCTTCTGTCCCAGGAGACCCGCAAACGCGCTCTGCTTCTTGCGGTTGAAGTCTGCTTCCAGACCATGTCCCACGGCTTCGTGAATGAGCACACCCGGCCATCCCGGACCGAGAACGACTTCCATCTCTCCGGCGGGTGCCTCTGTTGCCGTGAGTTGCAGAATGGCCTGCCGCGCGGCTTCTGTCGCAAAGAACTCCGGCGTCTTCTGCTCGTTGTAATAAGAGATCTGCACGCGTCCGCCGCCACCGCTCGTTCCACGCGCCGAACCGGAGTCATCCTTCGCCAGTACACCTACATTCAACCGGCTCAACGGCTGCACATCGCTCGCGTAGGTCCCATCGCTGGCGACGATAAGGATCCGCCGCACCTCATCGCTGAAGCTCGCACGTACCTGCGTCACACGCGGATCGTACCCACGCGCTGTGCGGTCGGCACGCTGCACAAGGTCCAGCTTTGCAGAGATCTCTGTATCCAGATCGATGACCGGATAGAGCGCATGCACCTCGGTCTCGACAAATCCCTGCACCTGCACCTTCGAAGGTCCGCTCGCAATTAAGGCCGCCGTCTTCGCCGCGTGCAAGAGCTTCGCTTCGGTCAGATCGTCCGTGTAAGAAAACCCCGTCCGCTCTCCGCTCAGGACGCGGATGCCACATCCCACGCTCATCCCCTGGCTGGCAGACTTCACAATTCCTTCGTCCACACCGATCGAGGTGGACGTAACACTCTCAAAATAAAGCTCTGCAAAATCTCCGCCAGCGCTCAGCGCCGCCTGAAGGCATCGCTCCAGCAGGCCGTTCGTCACACCCATTCGCTCGCGGAAGTACTCTGTCTTCGATACCGTCATCGTTGCCATCTTTCAATTCTACGCACGTGAAAGCCCCGTCTCCGCGTGTGCTACCTTCATTCCCATGAACCCGCCGCAGCCAGTTCCTCCCATCGATCCCCGGTATCCCATCGGCCGCTTCCCGCGCACCGAGATGATCACGCTGCACATGCGCGAGGCAGCCGTCGCCCGTCTGGCCGAACTTCCTGAAGAACTTTTTCATGTGGTCGACGGTCTTTCCGATGCGCAGCTCTCCACGCCCTACCGCGAAGGCGGCTGGACCGTTCGCCAACTCGTGCACCATATCGCCGATTCGCACGCGAATGCCTACCTCCGCATTCGACTCGCTCTGACCGAAGATGCGCCCACCATCTGCACCTACGATGAAAAGTCGTGGGCCGAACTGCATGACTCCGTTGCGCCCGTGGCCTGGTCCATCCAGTGGCTGGAAGCCCTCCATGCCCGGCTGGTTATGCTTCTGCAATCGCTCGACGCAGAGCAGTGGAAGCGCGTCTTTATCCATCCGGAAAAGGGTCCGGTTACAGTAGAGATGGCCGCTCTGGAGTACGCTTGGCACTCGCGTCACCACGTCGCGCACATCGCTCACCTTCGCGCGGTCAAAGACTGGTAAAACGAATCGATGTCGTCGGTTGTGTCAGAGCAAACACCAGAGCAGATAGGCACCGCACTCGAAGACTTCCTCGTCAGCCATCCGCGCACACTCGTCTATGAAGACGGCGCGCTCCTCTTCGACCTGCAGGAGGCGAAGTACAGCCTCTCCACGGAACACGGCCGCTGCACCCTGCACCTGTGGTCGGAAGAAAGAAACCTCGTCCGCCGCATCGTCTCCGCCCGTGAGCGAAAGAGTTCACTCGCCCTCGCAACCACACGCTTCGGCCAGACGAAGCCGAAGCTTCTGGAACTCGTCTCCGACCCTGACCGCCGAACACTCACCACTCGCGAAGCTACGCGTACCCGCTTCCTTCCCAAAGTGGAGAGGGTCTTAAAAGCCGAATATCCACATTGGGTCGTCGATCCCTTCCACACCGCGATGGACCTGGAAAAATCTTTCGGCCCGGCTTACGCGCGCGGAGCGATGCACCAGGGCCAGCAGGCCTGGGCGGTGATTGCCGTCAACGGCGAAGAGACACTCGCCACCATCGACGGCATTCTCACGCTCGGCATCCTCTGGCTGCAGCACTGCCGTGACAACGCCGGTGGCCGGCGTCTCTATCAGGGGCTCTCTATCATTGTTCCACGTGGAACGTCAAGCCTGACCCTCCAGCGCTTGCGATGGCTTCGCACCGACGCTGCGCAGTGGCAACTCTACGAGTTTGACGAGCCGAATAATACCCTTACGGAACGCGACCCGTACGATACCGGCAACCTCATCACCCGTCTGCCGAATGCACCGAATCCCGCCGCAGCCAGCGACCGTTTCGCCGAAGCTCTGGAGAGGGTCTTCGCCCTTATCCCAACCGAGTTCCACAAAGACATAGACCAGCGTCTCCGCTCTTCCACTCACCTGACGCTCTCGCTGCACGGTCTGGAGTTCGCACGCCTCCGCTTGACTGTATCGGCCAATTCTTTCAATCGCGAAGTAGAGATCACCTTTGGCGCGGGCCCCAACGAAACTCCACTTACGCTGGTCACTGAATCGCATCTGCGCCATCTCGTGGAACGCCTCTTCGCCCGGCGTACTGCTTCGGGTTCTCAAAAAGATCCGCTCTATCGCAGCCAACCCGAGCGCTGGCTGGAATCCATTCTTCGTCGCAACATCGCTCCGCTTACCGCAGGTGCCAGCTCTCTCACGCAGTTCAACGCGGATCATGTCTACGCGCAGGTGCCAGCCTTCGCCGCTTCCGACCGGGGCATGATCGACCTGCTCACCGTGACGCACGCAGGCCGCCTCGCAGTTTTGGAACTCAAGGCAAACGAAGACATGCACTTCGCCCTGCAGGCGCTCGATTACTGGATCCGCGTTCGCTGGCACCACACGCAGACCGCCGACCCAAGCACCGGCCTCGGAGCCTTCCAGGCCCATGGCTTCTTCACCACGCTGCGCCTCTCGGCAGAGCCGCCCCTGCTCTACCTCGTAGCCCCATCGCTCCGAATCCATCCCGTTACGGAGATTATTCTGCGCTACCTAAAACCCGAGGTTGAGTGGACTATTCTGGGCCTTAGCGAACATTGGCGTCGCGAGATGAAAGTGATCTTTCGGAAGCGTTCACGGGGGCAACGCGTATAAGATATTCGCAAATGCCCACAATCAGCAGTTTTTACGGCATCATTGTTCAGATGTTCTGGCATGATCATGCACCACCCCATTTTCATGTGCGCTATGCCGATGCAAAAGCAGTCATCAGGATCTCGGATCTAACGTTGATTGCTGGTGATCTTCCACGAACTGCTGAACGCCTCGTCCTTGAATGGGCGGGAGAGCATCAAACGGAACTGATGGAGAACTGGAATCTATGCGAGAAGATGGCGCAGCCCTTGAAGATCGCACCCCTGCCGTAACCCCGGCGATTTTGTGCAACCATCCGGACGATGTAGCAGCCGTCGAGCCACTCGGTTCCCGTCGTCTTCATGTCAGCTTCAACGATGGCACTGAAGGTATCGTGGATATGTCGTCCCTGATCGACTCTGAAAGCGCTGGGGTCTTTGCCGCACTGCGCAATCCTGCAGTCTTCGGAGCTGTCCTTGTGCAGTACGGCGTTGTGACCTGGCCGGGTGAGATCGATCTTGCACCTGATGCGATGTACGCAGAGATCAAGGCCAACGGGATCTGGAAGCTCTAATCGCAGCCCTGCCCCATCGCCTCAAGCGACATCTCATCCTCGCCGGCATCCGCGAAAGAGCCTTCCAGCTTTCCTTCGAAGAAGCGCTCTACGGCATCCATCACTTCGGTGCCGCGCTTGGCGTCGAAGATGGCTCGCCGCAGCGCCGCTCCGCCCACCACGCCGTGCGTGAACCAGCTTGCGAACTGCTTCATCTTGCCAATCGCATCGCGGCGCGAGCTTTCACGGTCTTTCTTCTGCCGCTTTTCGAAGTCTGTTTCAGCGGGCCCGGTGATCTCAGGATGCTCCTGCTCCATCTCGGCCAGCAGCATCTCGAAGTAGCCGCGAATCATGCGGTAGCGGTCCATCTCCGTCGGCTTGTCGTAGTCACCCGTTGCCGTGAACTGTGCGATCTGACGGAAGATCCAGGGGTTCGCCGGGGCCGCGCGACCAATCATCACCGCATCGCAGCGGGTTTTCTCGACCATCGCTGCGGCGTCTTCGGGCGTCCGCACATCGCCGTTGCCGATGACAGGAATCGAGACGGCATCCTTCACTGCCGCGATCCACTCCCAACGGGCTTCTCCGCTGTATCCGTCCTCGCGTGTGCGTGCGTGCAGAGCTACGGCGTTCAAGCCACTCTCCTGTGCCATCTTCGCCAGTTCCACGCAGACGATCTGCTTGTCGTTCCAACCCATGCGGAACTTCACGGTGAAGGGAATCGTGACCGACGCGCGCACCTTTTCGAAGATGTTCTGGATCAAGGGCAGGTCTCGCAACAAACCGCTGCCGCCATTCGAACTCACGACACGCTTGGCAGGGCAACCGAGGTTCAGGTCCACCATGTCGAAGCCCGCATCCTGCACGATCCGCGCGCTCTCGGCCAGCGTTTCTGGATTCGAACCGAACAGTTGAGCTGAGATGGGATGCTCGTCTTCGTAGTAGGTCAGGTAGCGCTTGCGCTTCGTCTCGCGCATCCGCGCCAGGCCGTCGGCGCTAGTGAACTCGGTCACGATCAAGCCGCAGCCGCTCTGCTGGTTGGAGACTTCAGTCTCCACGTCACCCGGAGTAACCGTGGAAGCAGCGGTAAACATGCTCGCGTTGCGAATGAACCGCCTGAATACGGTATCGGTCACACCCGCCATAGGCGCAAGCACCGTCGCCGGTGCAATGCGCACGTTGCCGATGGTGAACTCCGCGCCCACGCGTGCTTCCGCGGGCATCGGCCGCTCCAGTGTGCTCTCCCAGCCCTTCTTCATGACCATCTCTTTTCGCAAACGTGCACTTCTCTCATAAACCAGAAAGGCCCCCGCCAAAGCGGAGGCCTTCCTATTCAGCTTCGTTGCTTACTGCGCTGCTGCTTCGGTCTTCGCGTCATCAGACTTGGCATACTTGCGGCGGAAGCGCTCGATACGTCCAGCAGTATCGATCATCTTCTGCTTACCGGTGAAGAACGGGTGGCAGGCGTTGCAGATTTCGAGAACGATGTCGCCCTTGTGGGTCGAACGCGTCTCAAATTTGTTACCGCACGCGCAGCGAACTTCGGTCGCGTGATAATCGGGATGAATTGCTTCTTTAGGCACGATGGAACCTTCTTTCAAGAAAGTGCGGACGATATCGGCGTACGGTCTGCTTGCAACGGTCAGGTTCACGTCACATCAGGTTCCTGTCGCACCGCCGAATCCCTCAACTGAAGAGAGAAGCCGCTTTTCCAAGTATACCGCCGTTTTCAACACGCGACAACGTACCCCACCTCCCTGCATGTGAGCGATACTGTGAAGCGATGCCAGAACTCATTCCACCGGTCTGCCCGCTCTGCCAGGGCACCCTCTTTCGCTTCATCCAGCGGCCCAACGGTGATCGCTTCGCCCAGCCGTGCAGCTGCCGCGTGGCGCACCGCAACGCGCGCACGCTCCTGCAGGCGCGTATTCCCAAAAGGTACGAGCACTGCACGCTGGAGAGCTTCGAAACCAAATTCGGTTCCGCCACGCCCTCGCTCTCGCACGCCCACATCGCCGCGAAGAAGTTTGTTCAGGCCTATCCCCTTGAAACCAATGGCACAGGTCTGCTTCTTACGGGAAATATCGGTGTAGGAAAGACCCATCTGGCCGTTGGCATCCTGCAGGCGCTCATCGAGCGGGGAGCCCAGGGGCTCTTCTACGACTACCGCGAGCTCCTGAAGCAGGTACAGCACTCCTACAACCCCTCTGTCGCTGCCACCGAACTCGGCATCCTGGAGCCGATCTTCAACGCGGAGGTCCTCGTTCTGGACGAGATCGGGGCGTCCAAGCCCACGGACTGGGTCTGGGACACGGTCGCGCACATCCTCAATACGCGCTACAACGACCAGCGTACCACCATCATCACGACCAACTACGCCAACCTTCCTCCCGTTGGCGTCGATATCCCCGGAGCGACTACGATCAGCGACCGCAAGGGGCACCGTGAAGATACCCTTGGTGACCGCATCGGCGAACGCATGCGCTCGCGTCTGCAGGAGATGTGCGTCGTGCTGGAGATGCGCGGAGAAGACTTTCGCCAGCGCGTTAAGCGCGCCACCTTCGCATAAAAGAAAACGCCCTCCATCCGGAGGGCGTTTTGCATCTCATCAAAATCTACAGAGGAAAGTTCTTCAGCCACTCGCGGAAGGGCGGCCCCAGGTCCTCGCGCTTCAGGGCGAACTCCACGGTGGCCTTGAGGAAGCCCAGCTTGTCGCCTGCGTCGTGCCGCTTGCCTTCGTAGGTGAAGCCGTAGACCTTCTCATACTGAAGAAGAGCCTTGATGCCGTCCGTGAGTTGCAGCTCGCCGCCAGCACCAGGCTTAAGGGCTTCGAGCATCTCGAAGATGCGCGGCGTGAGAATGTAGCGGCCAATGATTGCGTTCTGGCTCGGTGCCTCGCTCGCCTTTGGCTTTTCGACCATGTCGCGTACTTCAAGAAGCCTGGGGTTCTTTGGATCCTGCGTGCAGTCCAGACAGCCATAGTTGCTGATCGCCGCGCCCTCCACCACTTCGCTGCCAAGGATCGAAGCACCGGTATCGTAGAAGGCCTCCACCATCTGCTTCATGCAGGGAGTCTTCGCATCTACGATGTCATCCGGCAGAATCACCGCGAAGGGTTCATTGCCGATGAGTTCTTTCGCCATCAACACAGCGTGTCCCAGGCCAAGGGCCTCGGCCTGCCGTGTGTAAGTAATCTTGGCCAGTTTGGAGACAGAACGCGCTATCTCCAGCAGGGCGGTCTTTCCGCGTGCTTCCAGGCTTGCTTCCAGTTCGGCAGACTTGTCGAAGTGGTCCTCCATCGTCGTCTTGCCACGACCGGTGATGATGATGATCTCCGTGCAGCCTGCGGCCACGGCCTCTTCCACGCCGTATTGAATTAGCGGCTTATCGACAAGAGGAAGCATTTCCTTCGGAGTAGCTTTTGTTGCGGGCAAAAAACGTGTGCCCATACCTGCAGCTGGAAAAACGGCCTTGCGAATCTTCATCTGGCTCATAACGTGGTCAGAGTTCCTTTAGCGGCAAATGGTTTGCCCGAATGTGCTCATCCTAGCAAAGCGGGGAGAAAGGTCTCTACAACTTTTGTAATCGCTCCGTAGTCTTTGGGCCTATAGTACGGGCGAATCGTCGTTCAGCATGGCTTTGCGAATCACTTTGATCGGTGCAAATCCCTGTCGCATTAAATCATCGTGAAATCCTTGCAGGGTAAACGCCGAACCGCGCTTTTTCTTCACGTCTTCGCGTAGCTTCAGGATCTGAAGCTTGCCCAGCGTGTAGTAAAGATATGTGGCATCGGAGGTCCCACGCTTAGTCTCCATCTTTGCGATCGAGGGCGATTGATAGCCCTCCTTCACAAAGAATGCCTCTGCTTCCTCTGTCGTCATGCCCGCCGTGTGCATCTTGATGCCGACCACGAAGCGCGCATTGCGCAGAAGAGCATCCTGCAACTGTCCGAGTCGAATCAGCTTCGCTTCGCGCTCGTCCTTCGCTCCAAAGCCCGGCTGACCATAGCCCTCGTCCAACATCATCTGTTCGCTATAGTGCGCCCAGCCTTCGATGTTACTGTTCGCACCTACCAGCTTGCGAATCTTGGAAGGGAACTGGTTCTGCCAGAGGAACTGCACATAGTGCCCTGGGTAGGCTTCGTGAACACTCGTCGAGACAATCGTTCCCACATTGAACGCGGCCATGTGTTCCGCGACGCGTTCCTTGCTCCATCCCAATTCGGGAAGCGTCACGTTGAAGAAGGCCGTCGTGGAATGTGTCTCGAACGGTCCCGGCGGGTCCATGCTGGCCTGCGTGGTCGCGCGCATGAATGGCGGCGTCTCTTCCAGGACCGGCCTCACATCGCTGGGTAGAGTGATGATCTTATGTGCCTTGATGAAGGCGATCTCTCCGTTAAAGCTGTCGCGAAAGGCATCGAGCAGCTTGTCCGGCGCGGGATGAATGGTTGCCAGTTCGGCGAGCACGTCCAGCGGAGATTTGTTCGGATCCACGTCGTGTGCGATGCGCGCAAACTCCGCCTGATTGGCGCGCATGTTGGCCATATCTATCTCAATCAGGCGATCCAGCGGCGTATCCACCATCTCGTCATACTGCAACTTCTTGCGATAGGTGTCCGCGCCAAAGCGAAAGTCGCCGTTCGAGCGCGGTAGAAGATCCGACTTCATCCATGCGCCGTAGCTCTTCAGAGCTTCGATGACCGCAGCGTTGCTCTTCGCAAAGTCCGTCTTTGTCTGCTCGTCGGTCGCGTCTTTGAAGGCAGCAGGCACATCGTTCTGGAAGAAGCTCACCAGGCCATCGATCTGCTCCAGAGCGATTTCGGTGTAGATCTTCGGTGGGTTTTTCAGGTTTTTGCGTGCCTCGACGAAGACCTGCGGCATGAGCTTTTCACGTTCGACAGCAGCGCGCAGACGCGTATTCACCGGAGCATAGTCGCGGCTCATGATGACGAAGACCGAACCGGTAATCCCGCTCGAGTAGTTGTCCGGATTCTTCTCCCACATACGGATCGTCTCCAGCGAAAGAAGCTGCGAGCGAATGCTGTTCAGCAGAATCTCCCGATCAGCAGCCACATCGCGGTCAAGTCCCTCGGCCGGAATCGACTCGAACTTCTTCTCCCAGTCATGCAGCTTCACGACCTGCTTCTGCACGGCGGCAGCGGAGTAGTCTTCAAGCATCGTGTCGTACTCATGCAGACCAACGGACGTTCCATAGCTCGGCTGCGCATGGAAGAGTTCGTCGAAGTACTGTTCGCTCCAGACGCTGAAGGTCTGCGGCGCGCCATCGATGTTTACACGCTGTGCCGATGCTGTCATAACTACCCCACTTAGCAGAACTGCCCCAAGAAGAAACTTCATCGCGTCTTTCCCTCGATTGAATGCACACAAATTGTAAGTTACTGCGGCAGGGCCGGTGGACGAACTGTAATCTCGTCCAGCAGCGCACGCGCCTCGGAGATAACCTCTTCGGCTTTTGCAGAAGAGAGCGGCCAACGCAGGATGCCCTGTGGCGTGAACTGCGCTCCACGCTTCGCCGAACGCGAGACGAGCTTCATCATCGCTCCGGGATCGATCGGCGCCTTCTGGTCGAAGCGCAGCATCAGCATCTCGCGCATCACTTTCTGCTTGTTCTCTTCGATCTGAATGCGCTTGCGATCAAGCTGTGCCACGCAAAGTCGTTCGCACTCCATGCGCAGTTCGGCAGCCGCCAGCAGATGCGTTACGGTCTCCGGCAATGGCCCGTAGCGGTCGATCATCTCCGCACGGACGTCCGCCAGAACGCCGGAGTCCTGCGCTCCTGCGATGCGTTTGTACATGCGCAGACGCTGGTTTTCTTCGGCAATGTAATCCGCATCGATGCGCAGCGAGATACCAAGGTTGAGCTGAACCGCAACGCGCTCTTCCGCGCTCTCGCCCTTCATTTTGGCCACGGCTTCCTGCAGCATCGTCGTGTACATTTCGAAGCCGATTGCTTCGATGTGTCCGCTCTGTTCGCCACCGAGCATGTTGCCCGCGCCGCGCAGCTCCAGATCAAGAGCAGCGATCTTGAAGCCTGCACCGAGGTCGGAGAACTCCTTCAATGCCGCGAGTCGACGTCGTGCAACTTCTGTCAGTTCGTTGTCCGGAGGAATCAGAAGATACGCATAGGCGCGGCGGTTCGCTCGTCCTACCCGTCCGCGGAGCTGGTACAGCTCGCTCAGACCGTGCCGGTCGGCGCGGTTGATGATGATCGTGTTGGCGCGTGGAATATCCAGGCCGTTCTCGATAATGCTCGTCGCGCAGAGCACGTCATACTCGTAGTTCATGAACGCGAGCATAGCTTTCTCCAACTCGCCTTCGCCCATCTGCCCATGCGCTGTAATCACGCGCGCATGCGGAACTAACTCACGAATCTTTGAGGCAAGATCGTAGATGGTCTCCACGCGGTTATGTACAAAGTAGATCTGCCCGCTGCGCTCCAGCTCCATCTCAATCGCCGTGCGCACCAGCTTCTCGTCGAACTTCGCAACGATGGTCTGGATCGCCATGCGATCTTTCGGAGGCGTCTCGATCACGCTCATATCGCGCAGGCCGAGCAAAGACATGTGCAGCGTACGCGGAATCGGCGTAGCGCTCATGGCGAGCACATCGATGGCAGCGCGCATCTGCTTCAGGCGTTCCTTGTGGCGCACGCCGAAACGCTGTTCCTCGTCCACGATCAGCAGGCCGAGGTCCTGGAATGCGATGTCCTTCGAGAGCAGACGGTGGGTGCCGATCAGAACATCGACCTTGCCTTCGGCCACATCTTCCAGAATTTTCTTCTGCTCTTTGGCGGTCCGGAAACGCGAGATCATCTCGACGTTCACAGGGAAGCGCGCAAAGCGCTTTTTGAAGGACTGGTAGTGCTGAAAGCTCAGTACGGTCGTCGGCGTAAGCACCGCAACCTGCTTGGAGTCCTGTACTGCTTTGAAGGCCGCGCGCATGGCTACTTCCGTCTTGCCATAGCCGACGTCTCCGCAGAGCAAGCGATCCATCGGCTGCGTGCTCTCCATGTCGCGCTTGATGTCCGCGATGGCGGAGAGCTGATCGTCCGTTTCGTTGAAGTCGAAGGCGTCTTCAAACTCGCGCTGCAGGTTGTTGTCCGGCGCAAAGACAAAACCCTCTGCGGACTGCCGCTGCGCGTAGAGCTTCAGCAGTTCGGCGGTCATGTCCTGCATGGCCTTCTTGACGCGCGCCTTCGTCTTCGCCCACGCAGCGCCACCCATCTTGTTCAATTCGGGGGCAGGGCCGGTGTCGGCGGTTCTGTACTTCTGAATCAGATCCAGTCGAGTCAGCGGAACGTACAGCTTCGCCTGTTCGGCAAACTCCAGGATCATCAACTCAAGGGGCATGCCCTCCTGGTCGATGGTGCGCAGACCCATGTACTTCGCTATGCCGTGCTCTACGTGGACTACATAGTCGCCCACGGTGAGATCGCGGAAGTCGGAGATGAAGGCCGCCGTCTTCGACTTCCTCTGCACCGGACGCGCGGTGACATCGGCGTCGTCATTCAGATCCTGCGCGCCAAAGATCACGAGCATCCGTGCCGTGGCCTTGTCCAGATCAAGCACCTGCACACCATTGGCAATCGCCGTCTTCACGATCACCGGCGTGCGCAGATCGCCTGCGAGATAGCTGGACTCGTCATAGACCGTCGCGCTTCCGCTCGACGTTTGAACACGGCTGCCGATGCGATATGGCACCTGATATTCCTGCAACAGTGTGGCGAGCCGCTCCACTTCACCCTGATTCGCCGCGGCAATGAGCACGCGCGCATCCTGCAGCGTGAGCGACTTCAACTGCTCGATCATCGCTGGGATGGATCCGCGAAAACGCGGTGTGGGGCGCGTTGCAAACTCGATTTCCGTCAGCGCGGAGTTGTCGACGTCCAGCACATCCACTGCACCCAGCTGATCCAGATCGCAGCCGGGAAGAACACGCAGCCGGTCGTCAAGATCCCACGGCGAGATATAGATATCTTCCGGCACGACGAGCGTTCCAATCGCGCTGCGCTCGTGCCTCTGCTCGATCTTGTTCCACCAGCGCTCGCCCTGGTTCTTCACCATCGCGGGTTCTTCCACGAAGACGCGCGTGTATGGACCCATCAGTTCAAAGACCGTCGAAGTCGCACCTGCGACCGGTGCGAAGAACTCCCATCCTGGGAAGATCGTTGCCTGTCCTACGCGGGATTGCAGCTCGGCGGGTTCTTCGCCGCCTTCGAGCAGAGCACCAGCAGCGCCGCCGCGCACCAGCCGCGTGTGCACGGCGTTCAGGAGCTTTTCTGTTATCGGCGTTTCGGTGAGCGGAAGCAGAATGGCTTCGTCCACCGGTGTGCTCGAACGCTGCGTGTCCGGATCGAACTTCCGCATGCTCTCGATCTCATCGCCAAAGAAGTCGATACGTACGGGCCGATCCATCTCCGGCGAGTACACATCCACAATGCCGCCGCGCAGCGTGACCTGCCCCGGCATCTCGACCACGTCCACGCGTGTGTAGCCGACCTCCAGGAGATGCGCCAGGATCATCTCCGTGTCGTACTCTTCGCCGCGCTTCAACTCCAGAGCCAGACCCGCGTAAAAATCTTTGGAAAACAGACGCATGCACGCCGATTCCAAGGGCGCAATCACGACCTTCGCCTGTCCGGTTGCGATCTTCCAAAGCGTGGCGGCGCGCGCTTCCTGGATCTCGGCGTGCGGGGAGAGGTTCTCAAAGGGAAGCACGTCGTGCGCGGGGAGTCTCAGGACTTCCTCGCAGGCCAGAACGCCCGTGAGTTCGCAGGTCGCCAGGAGCGCCTGATGCAGAGCTTCCGCAGCCTTGTTGTCGCTGACGAGGATCAGCGCCGGAGCATTCCCGGCCTTCACCATGTAGGGCAGGTAGAGCGCCCGCGCCGTAGAGGTCAGGCCGGACACACGTCTCCGCCCCGATCCGCCGCTCAAGTGCCGCCGTAAACGCTCAAATATCTCGGAATGTTCCAGCTCCGCAACCATCTCGCGGACAAAGGGGAGGATCATGCACTTTCAAGTTTAGCAGCGCATTGCTTGCTAAAATTGAGATCTATGCCCGCCATTGCAGGTCTGTCGCCCGAAATCCTCGCCAAGTACCAGCCCGTCATCGGTCTTGAAGTCCACGTGCAGCTCCTGACCAAAACCAAGGCCTTCTGCGGCTGCGTGAATCTCTACGGTGGGGATCCCAATACGCACACCTGTCCCACCTGCCTCGGCCTGCCGGGAGCGTTGCCTGTGCTCAATCGCCAGGCCGTGGAGTTTGCCGTTCTCGCCTCCACCGCGCTCAACTGCACGGTGAACGAGCACTCCGTCTTTGCGCGGAAGAATTATTTTTACCCGGACTCGCCGAAGGGTTATCAGATCTCGCAGTTCGATAAACCCATCGCGGAACACGGCTGGCTGGATGTCTCCGACGGCAAGGGTGGCACCAAGCGGATCGGCATCACACGTCTGCACATGGAAGAAGACGCCGGCAAAAGCATCCACGACGGCTTTGCGGACTCCGCAACGAACACCTACATCGATCTGAACCGCTGCGGCACGCCGCTCGTCGAGATCGTCTCGGAGCCGGATATTCGCTCTGCCGATGAGGCCTTCGAGTACCTCACCAAGCTGAAGGAGATCCTGCTCTACACCGGCGTCTCCGACTGCAACATGGAAGAAGGCTCCCTCCGCTGCGATGCCAACGTCTCGGTCATGCTGAAGGGCGCGGCCGAGTACGGCACCAAGGCCGAAGTGAAGAACGTCAACAGCTTTCGTTTCATCCGCGACGCGATCAACTATGAGATCGAGCGCCAGATCGAAGTCGTGGAGTCCGGTGCGAACGTCAAGCAGGAGTCGCGTCTCTACAACTCCGGCGAGGGCCGCACTTACTCCATGCGCTCCAAAGAAGAGGCGCACGACTATCGCTATTTCCCAGAGCCCGATCTTCCGCACCTGGTCGTCGACGATGCTTGGAAGGCCGAGATCCTGAAAGCTCTGCCCGAACTTCCAGAAGCGAAGCGCGCACGCCTCGTCGCCACGTACGAGATCTCCGTGCAGGACGCCGCAACGCTCGCCTCTTCGCAGACCTTCGCCAACCAGTTTGAGGAAGCAGCCAAAGCGGCGAAGAGCCCCAAGCGCGTCGCCAACCTCATCCTTGGCGAGCTCCTGGGCCGCCTCAATGCTGCTGGGCTTGAATTGGAAACCTCTCCCGTCACGCTGAAGGGAATCGTGCAGGCTGCGGATCTTCTCGAAGAGGGCAAGCTTTCTTCCAAGCAGCTCAAGCAGCTTTTCGATATTTCGTTCGAGAAGAACGAAGACTTTGGCGTCGTCTACGACCGCGAAAAGCCGGAGCAAATCTCCGATACCGGCGCGATCGAGACCATGATCGACGAGGTGATCGCTGCCAATCCGAAGCAGGTCGAGCAGTACAAGGGCGGCAAGAAGACGGTTTCGGCCTTCTTCGTTGGCCAGGTCATGCGTCTTTCCAAGGGACAAGCAAATCCAGCCATGCTCAACGATCTTGTGGTGAAGAAGCTCGACGCGGCATAAACTCGTAGCCAATGTTGCGCCGACCTCTTCTCCGCCTGCTGCCGCTTGCCGCTCTCCTAGGGTGCAGCGTCACGCCTAAGCCGCCGCTGGTGCAGATTGCAGCGGACCAGAGAGTGATGCCGCCAAACACGGTCGGCTTCTCGCAGATGATGCGGGAGCTCTCGGCGCAGCCGGGGTTTACAGAGAAGCTGCTGGCGCAGATCAACCACGGTGAAAAAGCCGGTGCGTACCTCACACCCAAGCTCTTCGACGAGTTTCGCAAACTCATCCTTGGTAACGACTGGAGCGGCCTCGACCGCTTTCCCGGATGGAACATCCGCCGCATCACGCGCACCGTCGATCTTGGCACCCACCTGGCAAAGGGTTCCCAGGCAAGCCAGGATCTTGCTGTCAACGTCGGACCCTATGCGCTGGACGCGGCGCGCACGGAAGACCTGGATACGCCTTCCAGCCTCGATGGATTCAAGGGCGATCAAAGTTCTCTTGGTGCGGATGTCACGCACGGAGACGGTCCCGATCCACGTCTCGCACCGATGCACGCGGAGAGCGCGCGCCTGGCGCAGGTCCTCAACCGCCTCTCGATGAACAACACGCCCAAACCGGTTTTCACGGCGAAGATCGGCGGTCAGAACGCCACGTCTCCGGAGCAGCTTATCGCCGCGCTTACGGCCACAGGCCACACCGTTACCGTGGCGGACGCGCGCTACTTCGCAAACTTTGGCCACTTCCACTACAAGGGCCGCGACGTGGAGATGCCCTTCTGGCTGGACACGCAGCTGCTCATCCCTACCGATCACTGGTGGCAGCGCTCGCGCCATCTCCTCGTTCCGGTTGCGCATGCGGAGTACGAATGGATCATCAGCGGTCCGAAGATCAATGCTGACGTTACCTTTTACTTCGGTATCGATGGACGCGCGGAGTTCCGCACGAACGATGAGCAGAACCAGCCCTGGGTGATGGGCCGGCATGCGCACGAGTATCGCGGAGATCAGGCAGTGGAGGTCACGCGGCTTACGGGCAAGTATGTCCGCGCATACGCCGCTCTGCACGCAGCGCATCCGGAGCTGCCCTTCGGCGGCTACTATACGCTCGGCGTCTGCCAGGACGTTATCGGCTCCATCGAGCTCCGCATGACGGGCAACACAACGCTCTTCCCCAACACGGCGAAGGTTGAATACTTCCGAGATCAGCCCGACGCGGAGATCACGGCACTGATGGAGGCGGTTCCCAAGGACACTGCAGGCCCCGCGCCCACGCCGGAGCGTGTCTTCGGCTCGCTGCCCACGGAGGATTACGCTGCGCTTACCGTCCCCGGTCTGCGCGAAGATGTGCTCCGTGTCCACGAGGCGTGGGAGCAGGGAACCCTCCGCTCCGCATGGCCCATGCGCCGACGTCTCTTGTCCCTCGTAGGTCTTGTGCTCGCCACGGGTGTAGTCGCCTGGGTTGCGCGTCGTCGACGGAACGACAAGGTTGCCTGAAAAGGATCACTCGTGTGTACGCGAATGCACCGGATCGCATCTCATGGCGGGTAGTTATCTCTCCGTCAGGGAGCAATGGTATGGCAACCAAAAAGGCAGCAAAGAAATCCACCACGAAGAAAGCTTCAAGCAGAAAGACCGCGACGAAAAAGAGTGCGACGAAAAAAGCCGCAGTCAGGAAAGCGCCAGCCAGGAAGTCTGCTGTAAAGAAATCCGCTGCAAAGAAGGCTACGAAGAAAGCTGCGAAGAAGTCGTCGACGCGCAAGTATTCGCCCTCCACTGGAAGCGATGTCAAGCGCGAGATGCACGCCATGCATCAGGGCAAGCTGAAGAGCGGACGCAGCGGAAAGAAGGTTACGAATCCGAAGCAGGCGATCGCAATCGCACTTTCGGAGGCGCGTAAGGAAGGAAAGAAAGTCCCCACCAAGAAGAGCTAAGGGACTTACTTGTCGGAACTTGAAGAAGAAGTGGAAGTCGACGCCGGAGCCGCAGTGGCTGCCGGCGTCGTCGTTGCTGCAGCAGGCGTCGCACTCTCTGAAGAACCAGGTGCCGCGGGTGCCGAAGATCCCTCACCCGTTGCGGGCGTCTTCGCCGTTTTCTTCGACGAAGAGTAGAGATCGGCATACCAACCGCCGCCCTTGAACATCACTGCCGGTGCCGAGATCACACGCTCCAGCAGACCACCGCAGTGCGGGCACTGGGTGATCTCCGGGTCGGAGAACTTCTGTCGCTTCTCCGTATGTTTGTGGCACTGCGTACATTCGTACTCATACATCGGCATGCTGGATTACCCCTGGGCCTTCTGCAACTCAACAAGCCGTACGCTGACGATCGCTTCGACTTTGCGCAACGCGTCCAGAACCGTCTGTCCCTTGGATGCGGCGGGAAGGTCGATCTGTACCACGGCGAGCGCCTGTCCCTGGGGAACGCGCTGCGAACGGACGTTGCGTCCCAGGGCGAAGTTGGCTACGTTGATCTTCTGCTCGCCCAGGATCGTTCCGATGCGGCCGATGACGCCGGGTACATCCTGGTTGCGGATGGAAAGCAGCGTGCCCGTGAGCGGTGCCTCGATGTCGATGCCGTCGTAGCTCAGCAGGCGCGGCGAATTGCCGTGCAGTACCGTGGCGCTTGCCGTAGCGTCGCCATCGGCGGAGTGCAGCGTCAGCTTCACCACGGAACCAGCGCCACCGGAGACAAACTCCTTTTTGTCTTCCTGCACGCGGATGCCACGCTCGGCCGCAATCGAAGCCGCATTGATATGATTCACATTCTCGGAGTCACTCAAAACGCCCGCAAGAATCGCGTTGCGAATCAGGTCGGTCTTGCCCTGCGCCAGACGGCCAGAGTAGGCGATCTGAATGTTCTCCAGGTTGCCCGGCGTCGCGTGCGAGAGGAACGCTCCGAGACGCTCTGCAAGGTCAACATAGGGTGCAACCTCGACGTACTCTTCGCGCGAAAGCGAAGGCACGTTCACGGCATTCTGCACCACGCCGAGTTTGAGGTAATCCCGCACCTGCTGCGCGAGCTGAATACCGATTGCCTCCTGCGCCTCGTCCGTCGAACCCGCGATGTGCGGAGACAGGATTACGTTGTCCAGCGAGTGATAAGGAGACTCCTTCAGAGGCTCCTTGGTGAAGACGTCCAGCGCCGCACCGGCGACCTGGCCGCTCTTCAGCGCTGCTACCAGGGCTTCATCCACAATCAGCTCGCCGCGCGCGCAGTTCACGATGCGCACACCCTTCTTCATGATGGCGATGGAATGCGCGTTGATCAGGCCTTCGGTCTGCGGCGTCAGGCCAACGTGCAGCGAGATGTAATCTGAGCTGTTGAAGATGTCATCGATGGAGACCAGCGTGACGCCGTTCTCGCGGGCAATCACCGGCGCAACAAACGGATCGTAGCCGATCAGCTCCATGCCGAAGGCGCGTGCGCGCTTGGCCACTTCCAGGCCGATGCGTCCCAGACCCACAATACCGAAGGTCTTGCCGCGCAGCTCCTGTCCCTGCAGGCTCTTCTTGTCCCACACGCCGGCATGCATCGTTGCGTTGGCACGCGGAATCGAGCGCGCCATTGTGATCATCAGGCCCAGCGTCAGCTCGGCCACGGCCACCGCGTTTGCGCCGGGGGTGTTCATCACCACAATGCCCTTGTGGGTCGCGGCGGGAGCATCGATGTTGTCGACGCCCACACCTGCGCGGCCAATCACGCGCAGCTTCGGAGCGGACTCCAGCAGGGCGGCGTCCACCTGCACGGCGGAGCGGACGACGAGAGCATCGGCATCGGCAAGTTCAGCAGCCAGACCGTTCTTGATCTGGTCCGGCGTCACAATATTCCATCCAGCTTCCTGCTGGAAAACGGCAAGCGTTGCAGGGGAGACTTTTTCGGCGAGCACAATCTTCATAGAGCCATTCTATCGGCTCCCGGCACTGCGCACCAAAGCCACGGACAGATGTCTTATTTGAAGAAGTGAGGGATAAATGAGCTCAGGTTGTCCGTTATGGGCCCTGCGCTCTCGCGAATCCCCATCCCGCCGCACTCCTGGTCGATCATCCAGAGCCCCAGCACCGGGTAGCGCTCCGCTTCATCCGGCTTGGTAAACTTCGCCTGCGGAGCCAGCGCCTGGTAGACAAACCGCTGCCCGCCATAGGGTCCGTCCAGATCGGTGCGTCCCTCCGGCGTGACCAGCGAGATGTTGTTGCCCTCGCGCGAAAGCAGAGGCTTCTTGACATAACTCGTCATGCCTTTGGGTGAGTCAAAGTAGCACTCCAGCAGGTTCTTGTGGCCGGGATAGAGCTCCCAGAGGATCGGCAGAATGCCCTTGTTTGAGAGCAGCATCTTCCAGATGGGTTCGATCCACTTCATATCCCGGTAGGTTCCCAGAGCGGCAGGCCCGAACTCCTCGGCGAGCATTGCCTCCCACGGATAGAGCTTGAACATCGTAAAGATGATGTGCTCGTCCGGATCGACAAACCGGCCCTGATCGTCGTCCCAGCCGATCTCTTCCATTAGCATCTGCTCGGTGGGAATCCCGGCCTGCTCCGCCGTATCGCGCAGATACGTGACCGTCAGCAGGTCTTCCACGTCCTCAACGCTGGAGAAATAAAGCGGCTTCGAGATATAGGGAGCGATGTCCTTCCACTTCGCAATCAGTCGCTCGTGGATCGAGTTGAACTGATCGGCCTGCGGATACACCTCTTCCAGCCAGCTCCACTGCACCACCGCTGCCTCCATCAGAGAGGTTGGCGTATCGGCGTTGTACTCCAGCAGCTTCGGCGGGCCGCTGCCGTCGAACATGAAATCGAAGCGCCCATAGATCGCCGGTGGCTCGTCATTCCACGCCCACTCGATCACCTCAATGGCCTCTTCCGGGATCTCCAGTTCGGCGTACCGCTTCTCGTCGATCACATGCTGCGCCGCTGCGAGGCACATCTGCTGCATCTCGTTCGCTGCGGACTCAAGCTGGTCGATTTCAACACCTGAGAACTCGTAGCAGGCCGACTCGTCCCAGTACGTCGCGCCCTCCGCCAACAGGTCTGCGGGCGAATGAAAGTTCAACCCAACCGCTTCTACCTTCTCCCGCCAGTCCGCTCGCGGCGCAATCGAAATCCTTTGCATTACTCCCCACTTCCGCTTGAAAAACTTCTGCCAAATCCGCCGCGCGTTACCGAAGGCGAAGCGTAACTGCGCCCCGGCACCGCCGTATACCCGCCGCCATACACGTGCTCACCCAGACCATAGCCGCCCATGCCGCCGTAGTAAGGCCGGTAGAGCGGAATAAAGAACGGGATAAACCCGCCATGCCCGTCCGGCCTCTGCTCCACGCGCTGCTGCGCCGGTCCCTGGCAGAGGTTATCGGCGACGACGTTGTCATGCTCATCCACGCACCGCTGCATCTCCGGCTGCTTGCATCCAGAGGCCAAAGACATTGCGGTAGCAGCGAGAAGGGGAGCGACAACCTGGAGCGATCGACGACGGGTCATAGAGGACATTCCGAAACCGAGTGTACGCCCAAAACGAAGGCGGCCCGCACCGAAGTGAAGGCCGCCGTTCCTTACAACTAACAACTCACAACTACGCTCTTTCTTCAAAAGCCTTCTGCGCCGCGATCAGACCCTTGCCATACTCAAATCCCGGCAGGTCTAGCTTCGCCTTGGCTACCAGTTCTAAAGCGCCAATGATCGCAATCGTGTCCATGTAATCGAAGAAGCCTATGTGCGCGATGCGGAAGATCTGTCCCTTCATCTCGCCCTGACCGTAGGTCACGATTGCGCCAAAGCGTGACTGGAACTCCCTCACGATCACGCCCGAATCGATGCCTTCGGGCGACAGAATCGCCGTCATTGCAGCGGCGTATGAACCCTGTGCGAAGAGCTCGAGACCCAGCGCCGTTGCCGCGGCGCGCACCATCGCGGCGCAGGTTTCGGCGTTGTCCACCAGCTTCCTGCTGCCTTCGCGCAGATCGCCGTCGGCCTGCGCGGCAATGTAGTCCAACGCCGCGCCGATGGCTGCGATCAACGCAACTGCGGGCGTGTAGGCGCTCTCGCCCTTGGCTGCGTTCTTGCGCTCCTTGCGGAGGTCGAAGTAGTAGCGCGGGTTGTAGCTTGCTTCCATGCGGTCCCATGCGCGTTCGCTTACAGCAAGATACGAGAGGCCCGGAGGAATCATCAGCGCCTTCTGCGATCCACCGATCAGTACATCGACGCCCCACGCATCTATATCCAGGTGCGTGGTGCCGATGCCGGTGATGCCGTCGACGACGAGCAGGGCCTCGCTGCTCGTATCTTTCAGCAGTTTGGCGATGCCTTCAATGTCGTGGCGAACTCCGGTCGAACTCTCCGTCGCCTGCACAAAGACCACGCGTGTCTCCAGCTTGAGAGCTTTCTTTACAGCATCCAGCGATACCGTCTGTCCGTAAGGTGCCGAGACAGCATCCACCATGCAACCAAACGCCTTCGAGATACCGGACCAGCGCTCGCCATACTTGCCTGCCGTAATGACGAGCACGCGGTCGCCCGGCGAAGTCAGGTTGGAGACCGCAGCCTCCATCGCTCCCGAGCCAGAACTCGAGAGGAGGATGACGTCATTCTTCGTTCCAATAAAATCCTTCAACTGGGCCAGGACTTTCATGAACAGCGCGCGAAACTCGGGCGTGCGGTGATGAAGGTCGGCAGCCGCCATCGCAAACTGCGCAGATGGAAGCAGGGGAGTCGGACCCGGAGTAAAAAGGCGCGTCTTGCGAATCATGTGAGCATTTCCCTTTCAGACTCCATCCTATCGAAGCGACAAGCGCTCTCGCCCCGGCCTAAAATGAGATCCGGAGTGTGTACCAGGCTTATGGCAATCAGTGAACAGATCGGCAAAGACATCGTCACCGCAATGAAAGCACGCGAAACCCTGCGCCTGGAAACGCTGCGCATGGCCAAATCCGCCTTCAAGAACAAGGAGATTGAGAAGCGCACGCCTCTCACGGATGCGGAAGAAGTTCAGATTTTGCAGACGATGGTGAAACAGCGGAAGGAAGCAGCGGAACAGTTCGCCAAGGGCGGTCGCTCGGAACTTGCTGCCAAGGAGCACGAAGAGATCAAGCTGCTCGAGTTCTACCTGCCCAAAGCCGTTGGAGACGACGAACTGCTTGTCGTCGTCCAGGCAGCGCTCGCGCATCTCGCAGCAGAGGGTGGCAAGCCCGGCCCGAAAGACATGGGGCCCGCCATGCGCGTCGTCCAGCAGCGCATCATGGCCTCCGGTCTACACGCCGACAATAAGAAGGTCAGCGAACTTCTGAAGGCTGAACTTAGTAAGTCCGAGTAGCTGGCGATAAACCGGGTGCCCCCCCACATCGCTCTCTTTGCGATGTGGGGGATATGCGCGAAGCGCACAACCAGATATCTCAGGAAAGAAAAAGCAGATCCCTCCGCTTCGCTGCGGGATGACAAAGAGGAGGCTACTGGATGACACAGGGAAGCGCTGCTGGATGACGAGTGAAGCGGAGAGATCCTCTTACTCCCGAATCACCTTAACAAAGATGCCATCCGGCAGCTTCTTCTCTCCCAGCAGATGCACCACGCCATCTTTCACAAATCCCCGGAGCATCGCGGGAGGCGCCGGAGGAGTCGCTGAAGCCGTGGGATAAGGCGTAGCCTTCAGCGGCGGAGGCGCAGGTGCGCCCGGTGCAACGGGTTCACGCTTCATACCGCGATCCATCGCCTCATTGGCCAAACGGTCCGCGTGCTTGTTCTTGTGCCGCAGCGCATGGGCGATCTCAAACTTCTCCAGCTTCGCAATCATCGCGCGCGCTTCGGCGTGCAGCGGTTTCAGATCTGGGGAGTTCACCTTGTACTTGCCCTGAATCTGTTTCACCATCAACTCGCTGTCGCTCACCAGCTTGAGCTTGCGATGACCGTTCGCCAGTGTCCACTGCAGCACGCCCAGCAGGCCGCTGTACTCGGCAAAGTTGTTCGTCTTAAAGCCGAGAAACTCGCTCAGCTCGGCCAGCACGGTTCCATCTTCGGTGGTTACAACGGCACCATAGCCCGCCGGCCCCGGATTGCCTCGCGCCCCGCCGTCGCAGTGCGCCAGAACCCAACCATCACTCCCGCGCATCTTCCGCGCGGCATCGTTCGCAAACAAATCGTCAGTAGCCACCCTGCCAGTCTACTGAAGGTGTCGGGGGACATGATGTGGACTTCTGCGACCGAATACACTTGAGACATGATCAAAGTCGGTGTCCAGGCTGCTCTCCCTGATTACCTTCTCCGCTCTCTGCCCGCAGAAGCCGAGGTCGTTCGTATCCCCGAAAAGATTACATCCCCTGTCGATCTCGATTTTTGGGTGCTTCCCTTCGGCAGCGTTACTGCCAAGGCCATGGCTCCGCATATCCAGGGCTACAAGGTTGCGCAGACCATCACCGCCGGAGTCGATTCGATCCTCCCCTGGCTGCCCAAGGGCGTTACACTCTGCGACGGTCGCGGCATCCACGACATCTCGGTCTCAGAATGGGTCGTTGGCGTTGTCCTCGCCACCTACAAGCGCCTGCCGCTCTACCGCGACCTCCAGACCGTGCAGGTGTGGAAGGGCCAGTCGCAGGAGGCCGTCTTTACCGATGATGGTGCTGTATCGAACGGCCTCTATCGCATCCTCGGCGAAGACCTCTACGGGCGGACGGTTCTGATCGTCGGGTACGGCTCCATCGGTATCGCCATAGAAGAACGTCTCCGGCCCTTCGGCGTGAAGTTTCTTCGCCTCGCACGTACGCCCAAGCAGAATCCCGAAGTCCGCGCCATCGCCGACCTTCACGAACTTCTTCCCCAGGCAGATGTCGTCGTGGTCATCGTTCCGCTCACGGACGAAACGCGTGGCTTCATCGGCGAACGTGAGTTCTCTTTGATGAAAGAAGGCGCTCTGCTCGTAAACGCCGCGCGAGGCCCCGTCGTCCAAACGGATGCCCTCGTGAAGGCGCTCACCCACCACCATCTCCGCGCTGCACTGGACGTGACCGATCCGGAACCGCTCCCCGCAGGCCACCCCCTCTGGAGCGCTCCCAACCTACTCCTAACGCCGCATGTGGCGGGATCTACACCGCAGTTCGTGGAACGGGCCTTTGAGTTCGTTGGCCAGCAGGTGAAGCGCATGGTCGACAATCAGCCTCTGGAAAATATAGTCACCGATGCTGGGTATTAGCGGAGCTTTAATCCTGGCCTGAGAGAATGCGTCTGTCGTAATGGAGGAAGATATGGCGTCAAGGAAAACGATTCTTTTTCAGGGACTCGCCTGTGTTTCGGTCATGTTTTTCGCTTCAACCTGGCTGGCCCTTCATAGACATCAACCCGCGAACCGAACGACTGACGCGATTGTGATCTTAGGTCTGGTGACGGCGATCGTTGGATTTATTCTTCCGCTCCGCGCGGCGATCAAGCAATCTCGTCTTTGACTGCGCGAAGCGCACCCTCCGGAGCCTGCTCAGAGGAATACTTTGCGTCACACAAGAACAGCAGGTTCCTCCGCTTCGCTACGGAATGACAAGGAAATCAAGCAAGGAAGCAGGCAAAAGGAGCTCAATCCTGAGCATGATCCGCAACCACACTCTCCCCACCCCAGATCCTCTGCGCACTCCACGGCACCCGCGGCCCGCTCCAGAACACATCCTTAGCTGCTAACCCGAGCGGAAGAAACGCAAACGAGCAGAGATACAGGCTTCCCGTCGAGATATACGTCTCGCCCAGACCTGGCTGATGTCCCGCCAACCCAATCCTCAGCCAGCCAGCGTCATCGAACGTTCCACGAGCCCCAAGCGTCCGCTCGATCACCGCGCTCAAAGCGCACCGCACCTGGTTCGGAGCGATCCCTGAAGGGAGCATCCGGCGCCGAGCGACATCGGCGAGGAGGTGAAACGCCCCGCAACGATAGGCAATCGACCGCCCTACCGCCGGATAACTTCCATCCACAGAGATCAAACGCTCCTGCACCGTCGCATAGCGGACCGCATGCTTCTTCTCTTCCGCACTGAACTCCGCAAACGCAGGCAGCTCCGCGCCCAGCGTCTCGAAGATCTGCAGCAGGTACGGTTGAATCACAAAGCTGTTGTAGTAGTCCCAATGCAGGTGAGGCCCATCGCCAAACGTGCCATCGCCCAGATACCAGCCACGATGTTTGTCCAGCGCAAACTCCACGACTTCGCGCTTCCACTCGTGACCCATCGCGAAGAGGCAGGCCTCGTTCATCGCCGCAAATAGCAGCCAGTTATTCATGCCCGGCTTCACGACGCGCGCTGCCACCAGCGCATCCATGAAGTTCGTCCGCGTTGAAGCATCCATCGCACCCATCAAATGCTTCGGAGCGCGCAGCAGCGCAAGAGCGAGAAACGACGAATCCACCAGCGTCTGCGAAGTCGCTCCAAACTTCAGATACGTCGGAGAACTCTTGTCGACGCCGCGAGCGATGCCGGCCTTTGCCAGAGCGCGAAATCGTAGGCGCAGCGCAGCCTCGGCGGCATCGCTCTCATCTTCAAGTTCAAGCCACGGCGCAATGCCGCAGAGCAAACGTCCCACAGCTTCAAGATGCGTCCCTGGCCTCTGCGTCTCTACATGGCCAGGCGCAGCCTCTACGGGCATCGCAGTTTGCAAAGTTCCAGCGGCCCAGTGCGTCAACACCGGCTCGGCCACACGCTTCAGATGAGCCACCCACGCTGCGCGTTCATCCTTAGGGGAAGTCGATTCAGCCGTTGTAATCCCGGAGCCGATCACAGCCCCAAGCATCGATCCACCCATCAGAAACCCGCGACGCGTCGTCATCCGAAAGCCACCTCAACATGCGATCCATCCCGCACACCCAGAGTGCTAAAGACGGGCGTCAATCCTATCGCTAACACCAGGTTGATCGCCAGCGCAGGCACCGCCGCATACATCGAATACGTTCCGCCAAAGAGGTGCAGCGGATATACGCCATTCGTCTTCAAGTGCATCGCGGCGGCCATCCACGTTCCTATTCCCATGCCTGCGGCCCAGCCGCAGAAGAGCGCCCAGGGATGCAGCTTTTTCACGAAGGCGCCGAGCACAACCGAGGGAAACAACTGCGCGATCCAGATCCCGCCCAGCAACTGCATCTCGATCGCATAACTCGAAGGCGACTCGATCACAAACGCCAGCGCGCCAAACTTCACGACAAGCGAAACGATCTTCGCCATCCGCGACTCCTGCCTGTCGTTCAGCTTCGTCCGCGTCAACTCGCCCCAGATATTCCGCGTAAACAGATTCGAAGCTGCAATCGACATGATCGCCGCTGGCACCAGCGCGCCAATGGCGATCGCAGAGAGGCAGAACCCAGCAAACCACTCCGGAAACATCTTCAGAAACAGCAGGGGAATCGCCTGCGACTTGTCTGTCGTCGTCACGCCCGCCGCAATCGCGACGTATCCCAGCAGCGCCAGCAGACCCAGCAATAACGAGTAAGCCGGAAGCAGCGCTGCGTTCCTGCGGATCGTTCCCTTGCTCGCGGCAGAGAGCATGCCCGTCGCCGTATGCGGATAGAGAATCAGGGCAATCGCCGACCCGATGGCAAGCGTAGTGTAGGGAAGCATCTGCCCCGGCTTCAGCAGGATCGATCCGGCAGGAACGTGCGTCGGCAGTGCAGCCTTGGCTACGGCGAAGATATGTCCAAAACCACCGAGCTTCAGCGGCAGCAGAATCACCGCCGCTAACACCATCACGTAGAGCATCACGTCCTTCACCACTGCGATAATCGCCGGTGCGCGCAGGCCACTCGAATAGGTGTAGGCGGCCAGAATCACAAACGCGATGATGATCGGCCATTCGCCGCCCATACCCATCGCGGCGAGCACGACCTTCATCCCCACAAGCTGCAGAGCGATGTAGGGCATCAGAGAAAGTATGCCGGTGAGCGCAATCGCCAGCGTCAAAGGCCGGAAGCCAAAGCGCCCGCGCACCAGATCGGCAAACGTAATGTACCCGTGCCTCTGGCAGATCTCCCACAGACGCGGCAGCACCACCATCATGTAGGGATAGATAAAAATGACGTACGGAACGGCGAAGAAACCCATCGCGCCCCCGCCATAGAGCGCCGCTGGGACGGCGATAATCGTGTACGCCGTGTAGAGATCGCCGCCGATCAGGAACCACGTAATCAGCGTGCCAAAACTACGTCCTGCCAGGCCCCACTCTTCCAGCGAGTGCATACCGTCCCTGGGTTTGCGCCAACGCCCTGCCAGAAACCCAGCCAGCGTCACTAGCGCAAACATCACGCAGAACACCGACAGAGCAACGCCGTGGGTAAAGACCATGCTTAGCGAATCCCTACAGGTCGATTGTCATTCCACTCATCCGCGACGATGCCGATATCGGACAGCGTCTGCATGGCGGCTTCGATATTGCGGCGAAGCTCTGGTCGTACCGACTTGGGAGCTTCGTGCGCCTCTTCGATCGCGACGACACGTCCATAAGGCCACGCGCCATGCGGAATCGCATTCAGGGCCTCGGCGAGATGCGCCGGAGCGATGTTCAACACTTCTTTCCGGGCGGCTACAGGGCGCAACATCGTGCCTTTTCCCAGGGGAGAGGGGTTGGCATCCGCCATCAAAACGGTGATCGTAATCATGTTCTGCTGCACGGTCAGAAGGGGATTCTCCCACTCCTCAATCGTCCGGATATTCATGTACAGGTTCTTGGAGGGCGGAGGAATCTGCGCCAGGTCGGTCCGCGCGACCTCCACCAGGTGCGCGTGCTCCAGGTTGGCTTGCGGTGGGACGTCGGTTGACGCGTGGCGGCAACCGCTAAGGGCAAGGCCCATAAACATTAGGGAAGAGAGCAAAATTGGACGTGGGTTCACGCAATCCAGCATACAAGGTCGCAGCTGCCAGGGGCCTTCGGACGGTACAATCGATTCATGATTAAGGGCGTCACACGCGTAGCTGCGGTCCAAACCGAGGAGTCGTTCAACCGGCTCACCACCCTCTTCTCAGCGCTCGGCTTCGAACCCGGCAAAGGCTGGGATGAGACAGCCACCGGCACAGGGCCTGGCAAAGGCGCAGCCTTTCTCGCTCCTCTCGCCAACATCGAGTTCGTCACCGGTCGTCTGCCCGCCGTGCCTGAACTTCTCGTCGAAGTCACCGCGTTGGACAACGTCCACGCCATCGTCTCCAACTGGGCGACTGCGGAAACCGTCTCCGTTACGACCGAAACCCACTGGAAATCCCGCATGTTCACCGTGGAACTCGGCGGTCTGCACCTGGGTTTCTGGGAAAATACCGACCCTTTTCGAGGTCAGCACAACGCCATCGAAGGCGATCTCTCGGCGGAAAACATGCGCTTCGGCATTGTCACTGCGCGCTGGAATGCCGTTATTACGGACCGTCTTCTGCAGGGATCGCTCGACGGTCTTCTGCGCTCCGGTGTAAAGAAAGCCGATATCGAAATCGTTCGCGTCCCCGGTGCCTGGGAAGTCGCGTCCGCCGCACGCACGCTGGCAGATACGAAGCGCTTTGACGCCATCATTACCCTGGGCTGCCTTATCCGCGGGGAGACCGCGCACTATGAAGCCATCTATACCGAAGTAGCGCGTGGCATCGGCCAGTCGCAGCAGGAGACGGGCATTCCCCATGCCTTTGGTGTCCTCACCTGCGAAACTCTTGAACAGGCGCTCAACCGCGCCGGTGTGAAGGCGGGCAACAAAGGCTTTGAAGCCGCAATCGCCGCCATCGAGATGGTTTCCATCCAACAGAAATTGAAAGCCGGTTCGCGCTCCGGGACAGGAAAGTAAATTGGGAACACGGAGAAAATCGCGCGAACTGGCTATGCAGATGCTCTTTCAGGCAGACCTCGGCAAACAATCTTCTGAAGATGTGCAGAAGTCCTTCTGGAACGCGCGGGAAGACGAAGCAGGCAAAGCCACCATCGATGCCGACACACAGGGCTTTGCGGAAGACCTCTTCCGCGTCGCCATGGTCAAGCAGGAAGAGATCGATACCCTGCTCGAAGAGCATGCGCAGAACTGGCGCGTGGCGCGCATGGCTGCTGTCGACCGCAACCTCCTCCGCATGGCCGTCGCCGAGATGATCGGCTATCCCTCCACGCCGCACCCGATCATCATCAACGAAGCGCTCGAAATAGGACGCCGATACGCTGCGCCGGAGAGCGTCAACTTCCTCAACGGTGTTCTGGATGCCGTAGCGCGTGCCTTGATGACAAAGCGTCTGGCCTAAAAGTAAAGAGCAAATATGTGCCCCATTCTTTCACGCTTTTTGCGAAAGGGTGGGGGTCATCGCGAAGCGATCGTTCGAGCGGAAGCTCGACCTGATACAGCAGATTTCTCCACTTCGCTACGGAATGACAAAACGAGTGCTAGTGCACCGTTCGTGCGAAGCAAGAGCACTGCCTTATCATTAGCTCATGTCTAGAGCCACGCTCGCCACGCATCTCCAGGATCAGGATCTAGCCGGTCTCCTCTCCGCCATCGCCACCGCCTGCGTTCAGATCGAATCGCGCATCCGCACGGCTGGCCTTTCGGATATCCTCGGAGCCTTCGGCCACACCAATATCCAGGGCGAACAGCAGCAGAAGCTCGACGTCTTCGCCAACGAATGCATCATCGCCGCGCTCAAGCCCCTTCCGACGGTTGCAGCCATTGTGAGCGAAGAAGACGATGAACCCATCGTCTTCACCGACAAGCGGGACGCGAAGTACATCGCCATCTTCGATCCCCTCGACGGCTCCTCGAACATCGACGTGAATGTGAACGTCGGCACTATCGTCTCCATCCAGCAGATCGAAGCCGGTGAGACCGCGATCACGCTCAAAGCGGGCAACAGGCAAGTCGCTGCTCTGTACGTGGTCTACGGTCCGTCTACGATCCTCGTCTACACCACCGGCAGCGGTGTCCACGGCTTCACCCTCGATCCAGAGACCTCCAGCTTCGTCCTCAGCTGGGAAGAGATGAAGATGCCGCCGCAGGGGCCGTATTATTCGGCCAACGAGGCCAACGCCGCCGACTTTCCGCACGCGTATCAGCAGGCACTCGCGGGCCTTCGCGACGGCACGCTGCTTGGCGCAAAATACTCCTCGCGTTACATCGGCTCTCTCGTCGCCGACTTCCATCGCACACTGCTCAAGGGAGGAGTCTTTCTCTATCCGCCAACTGCAAAGGCCCCCAACGGCAAGCTCCGCTTGCTCTACGAAGCCAACCCGCTCGCTATGCTCGCCGAGCAGGCCAGCGGCGCAGCTACGGATGGGACGCAGCGCATCCTCGATATAGCTCCGACAGAGCCGCATCAGCGCACCACCTTCGTTGTCGGAAGCCGCCGAGAAGTGGAAGCCATCACCCGTCTCGCAGCAGGGAAGTAGCATGCTGACCTTTGAAACGGAAGTAGCCGACATCCGCCTCCACTCGCAGGCCAAGGGCCGGTCGCTCTGGCAGCTTGCTTTGCGCGCTAGCCCGTTTCAACCGGGCGACACCGGTACCCTGCGTGCCACCGCCCGCTCCGGTGCCTCGATTGAAATCGCCGTCCTCGCCATCGAACCCGATGACGAAGGAGTCCTGTGGCACAACACCGAAAAGCCCCTGCTCGCAGGCACCTCCGTGACCGCCACAATCACCTCTTCAACGAAATAAACAGCACAACTGGCGGGAAGCCAGGGCGCTTCCACTGAGACTTTGAATCCACCCTGTCTCCCGTCTTCGCCACCTGATACACTCACATAAGTTGTCTGGCGTTGCTGCCGTACCATCGCGCAACGCTCCCAGAAGTGTGGGGCTGTAGCTCAGTTGGGAGAGCGCCTCGTTCGCAACGAGGAGGTCAGCGGTTCGATCCCGCTCAGCTCCACCAAAGAATCAACTAAATCGCTTCAAAATCCTTACAGATTTAAATCTGGCTGAACGATAGATTCGTCGCGTTCAATCCGCGATGTAACCAGTCTCGAAGAGGCCTGTCGTAGAGCCTGTCCATAACCAGGGCAAAGAGACATGCCAGGACCACAAGCCCTGTCCCTTGCAGGAGCGAATAGACTCGCACTCCGTGCGCAGCGGACCATGTGACGATCTGTGCGAAGAAATTTGCGAGAGGGGCATGCAGGACGTAGAGCGGGTAAGAGATTCGCCCAAAACTCGAAACGCGGAGGAGATCTGCAGGCTCGGCTCAGAGGATGCGCTCATAACGAGAAGCAGAGGGAATGCCACCAGCAAAAGGGATAAGTCAAATTAGCTCCCATCGCGCGCATGACGTCCCTTTATTACTTAGGCGCTGCGCCGATGGCATTGAGTTCTGTGAGCACCTCAGCGGGAGATGAGGAGTGATCCCAAGACCAGCGTTGCGCTCTACTCCGTAAGTACCGACGTGGACGGGGCGAAGATCGTGCGGCAGACGGGAGTGAGAGCCCACAAAGCCATTGCCGGCATGTTGGAGACCTCCTCTCAATCCCTCGCAAGAGATCCTCAGATGGTAGCCAACATCCTGCAGGGGGCCATGGCTGGGGTAAGTCGCAAATTGCTCGAATCCGCATCTCCCGAAAAGCAATTTGAAGTCTTTCGTCAGGAACTGATCTTCTTCGTCTGCGCCTACCTGGAGGCATGCTTGGTGCGGCCGCAAACGCAGCCATCGAGCCATCGACGGACGACAGCCTTTAAGATCGCCTGATGCAGCGCATATCCTTCGTCGAACTCCAGTCCACGATTTCAGCGGTACTCCAGCGCGCGGGTGTTTCGCCCCAGCGCGCTGACCGCTGTGCCACGCTCTTCGCAGAAACTACACGCGACGGCGTCTACACGCATGGTCTCAACCGCCTTCCGCGCATGCTGGCCATGATCGAAAACGGCTCCGTCTCTCCCACCGCAGAGCCCAGCGTCGTCGCCGCTCACGGAGCACTCGAAAGCTGGGACGGACATTTCGGCATAGGCAATCTCAACGCGGAAGCAGCCATGGCCCGCGCCATGGAGTTGGCCGACCAGTACAGCCTCGGTTGTGTTGCCCTGCGCAATACCTCCCACTGGATGCGCGGCGGGACTTACGGCTGGCAGGCCGCGGATCGTGGATACTTCGCCCTGAGCTGGACGAACACCAACCCTAACACACCGGCCTGGGGAACTGCCGGTGCGACGCTGGGAAACAACCCCTTCGTCGTCGCCATCCCCCGGATCAATCCCGAAACGGGTGGCTACCAGGGCGGCCCGCACGTCGTCCTCGATATGGCCATCAGCCAGTTCTCCTACGGCCAACTCGATGCTCACATCGCGCGCGGGGAACAGCTTTCCGTTCCGGGCGGTTTCGATACAGAGGGAAATCTTACGAGCGATCCTGCCGCCATCCGCGCAAGTTATCGCGCTCTTCCAATCGGTTTCTGGAAGGGCTCCGGCCTGGCTCTCACGCTCGATCTCTTCGCGGCCATGCTCTCGGGCGGTAAGGCTACACATGAGATCTCGCTCGATCCGCTCTTTGAAACGGGCATCAGCCAGATCTTCCTGGTCGTTTCGCCCTCCAACATTGCTCAGGCCGAGGCGATGACCGAGACCGCGGACGCGCTCATACAGGCTCTGCGGTCGGCTCCACGCAGCGATCTAGCCAGGGCCGCGCGGTATCCCGGAGAAGAGACCCTTCGTCTGCGCCGGGAAAATAATCTTCTGGGCATTCCGGTAGACGAGCGTGTCTGGGCGGAGATCCGGCAGCGGATTTCATAACCATCCGACAAATCCATCGAGACAAATCGAAAAGAATTTCCATGCTTGGATGCTCGCAGGTAAGTTCCCGTGCGGGCTGAAAGGGGGTAGGTCTAAAGGATATTCCGGGGCAAAAAGAAGAAATTTATTTCTCCTTCAGTGCGAGCGACGTCTTTTATCTTATTGATTTACTTAGAGACAGGTTGGATCGCGAAATGCAAAGGCTGTAAGTAGCTCTCCCTTGACCCAAAAATCTTCCCTGACTTTTCGAAAGACTGTAATTCGAAGAGCGGCGGAACAAGAACATAAAAATGTTCGAGGTCAGTTATGAATCTTACTTCTGTCGGAATTTCTTCGAATACAAACGGTCAGGACGCCGTAAACCAAAGCTTCTCTCTTCCGCGCGATATCAGCAGCCGATTTGGAAGACGACTCAGGGAACTCAGGCAATCACGCAATCTCACACAGTTAGCCATGGCGGAACAGTTTGGAATCGACCGAAGTTTCATAAGTGATGTTGAGTGCGGGCGGAAGAGTATCTCACTGCCGACGCTGGAAGTGATGGCGTTGGGTTTCAAGCTTTCGCTTTCAGACATTCTTCGAGGAATTTAGGGCACGCGGTACAGGGCTGAAAACTCAGTATGCAACCACGAGGATCTAAAAATGAAACATGTGAGCCCAACCAGTTTAGAAACGTACCGCCCACCTACTGGCCGCTCCTTGTGGTTTGCGTGGCTGTCGAGTAAGCACTTCACCGTACATTTTATGTTTATCTGGGTAGCTGCCATGTTGCTCGTCGTTCTCGCTCTGCTCTGATCGATAAAAGGCTTCACGTTAGAAGAGCCCGGCCTGGTGACGGAGGGTATTCCACGCATCGCCCTCTTCCTACGATGGCGGTAGGAGATTTATGAGGGTTCTCGGGCACCGCGCTTTTTATTTCTGGATCGCCGTGGCCGCTTGCTATGCGGTATGGCCCCCGTTTCATAGTGGACACGCCTGGCAGGTCTTCGTCCAGGATGACTGCTTTTACTACCTTAAAGTCGCTCAAAACTTAGCGACCGGTCACGGCTCCACCTTCAACGGTCTGGTTGCGACGAATGGCTATCATCCGTTATGGCTTCTGCTTCTGGCCGGAGTTTGCGCGCTCTTCGGGCCAACGGCTTTTTTCCCATTAATCGCGTTCATGGTCTTTGCCGCCATCCTCGGCACTTACTTCGCGGCGCGAATCATTCTTTTACGAGCGGGTATTTCGCCGCTTGTCGCAAACACACTCGCGGCGCTGGTGGCCGGGTTCTCCATGCCGATGTTTTTTACCGGAATGGAGGTGATTCTCACCATTCCGATCGGGCTTTTTTTCCTCGCACTCTGCATCAGCGCCGACCCGGATCGTCATGGGTTTTATCACGCGCTGGGTCTGGGCTGCGTGATCTCCTGCCTGGTTCTATCTCGGCTGGACACGGTTTTGCTGGGGATGCTTCTGCTGGCGGCACTTCTTCTTCAGCCGCATCTGCGGTCAGGGATTCGACGCCAGCACGTGGCAGGAGTTCTGCTCGGCCTGATTCCGCTCGGTCTGTACTTTGTTTCCAATCAGGTCTTCTTCCACACCTGGATGCCGGTCTCCGGCATGGCCAAGCAGATGCGCTGGCACCACTTCCCCTCGCGCCAGGTTTGGCACAGCTTTTTCATCGGCCCGGTGCGTCACTACGGAAGCTTTCTGCCGATTGTTCTGGCGTTTCCTCTTCTTTTTAAATGCTTCCACAAGCTCTCGGATACGGAGAAGGTGGTCTACTCCGCCGTGCTTGTATGGCCCTTTGCGTACATCCTTGTGCTCTCCTGCCTGAGCGACTGGATGCTGTGGATGTGGTACTTCTATCCGTTCCGCCTTGCCTTTTGCGTTGCCCTGGCGCTGATCTTTAGCTGGGAACCTGTCGTTCGTTTGACCCGCAGGCCTGCCATCATCGTCCTGCTTGCCATGATCTCCGTTGTGAAGCTGTTTACTGCGCGCTGGACACCGGGAGATGTGCCGGAGATGGTCGAGGTCGGGCAGCGTGTGGCAGCGTTTTCCCAGACCCATCACGGCACGTACGCCATGGGAGATCGCGCTGGAAGTGTTGGCTTCCTTATGCAGGACCCGCTCGTTCAGACGGAAGGTCTCGTGATGGACCGGTCCTATCTGGAATCCATACGCAGGCAGGGAAGCCTGCGCAAGGCGCTTCGCGTTCGCGGCGTTCGCTACTACATCGCAACATCCCTCGAACCGCTACGGGAATGTTTGCAAGTAAGCGAGCCATTCCAGGCCGGGCCGGATTCTCCGCATCTGCAGGATCTTTTCTGCGACACACCTGTGGCCAGATTCAAAGAGGGAGACAGGACGACAGCCATCTTCGATTTGCAGTCCGATGAAGATCAAAATGCAATACCGAAGCCAAATAGTGGTAAAGCTGCGGAAAGACTAGGCAAAGTTTTGCTTAGCGAGCCGAAGTTCTGAGCGTTTTTTGATAGAGAAAATGCGTGGAGATGCGTTTCCTGTTTGGTGCGTGAAATGCCATATGGAAGATATGCATAACTTGAAGCGCTTTTTCCTCCCTCTCCTTGGTCTGTCTCTCGTATCCGTGGCGGCTCGTGCCGAATCGGTAAATCCATTCGGCGCGGCAAGCGCCTATAACCTCGTAGCTCTCGGCGGCGTAAACACCAAAGGCGTTGCCGTCGCGGGAACGATCAACACGCAAGCCGACATCACCGGCCGTATTGCGGCAGCGGATAAGGTGTTGAGCGGCACCACTGTGGGCAGCAGTCTCGGCTCCGATCCTTACGGTGCATCGGCGAAGTATGACATCGTTTCCACCAATGGCTTCAACAGTGGCGCGCAGTTCAATGTGAACAGCCACGGAAACGTCTACGCCCCCGGCACCAACGGCAATATCAACTTCAACGGCGGTGGAAAGCGCGTCACGACCGGCGGTTCTGGAATCGACTTTGACGCACTGAAGACCAGCCTCGTCGCGGAATCGAACGCTCTCTTCGGTCTGGCTCCCAACGGTACAGTTTCGCTGGGAACTGGCGCAAACCCGTCGTGGCTTGTTCTTCAGGGGAACAGCAAGACCTTGAACGTCTTCACCCTCACCGCCGCACAGTTCGCCAGCACCAATAACAACATCGATATCGAAGCGCCCCTGGGATCGACGATCATCGTCAACGTTCTTGGGGTAAACGTCACGCTGGGCGCGGGTCTCTACTACAACGGTACACAGCATGCCGGAGACGACGAGACGGACAATCGCATTCTCTTCAACTTCGCCCAGGCGGACACGGTACAGATCAATGGCCAGTTCAACGCCTCTGTGCTCGCACCCTTCGCCATTCTCTCCGGTGGCGCGCAGATGAGCGGCAACTTCATCGCTGCCCAGATCGGTTCTACGGGTGAGGTACACAATGGTGCCTTCATCGGAGACCCGCGCACCCCGGCGCCAACGCCTGAACCGTCGACGCTCGCGTTGCTCGGCACTGGTCTGATTGGCCTCGCTACAACCGTGCGCCGTCGCATGCGCAAAGTCTAACGCCAGCTTGTACCGAAGGAGTGAAGACCGCATTCCCAAAAAGGGATGCGGTCTTCTCATTTGGGGGAAGTGTTTGCTTACCCACGAAGCCGGTTCTTCAACGTCGCCAGCAGAACCTTAAAACGGCGCGACGGCCAGATGGGCGACGGCCAGGCAAGATAAGAGTCCCGCAGATACCGGACCTCTTTTTGCGTCTCGCCCGCGGCCCGTGCAGTGAGCGCCGCCTTGAAGTTCTGGAAGCCCAGGATGCGTCTTCTCCATATGCGCCTGTCCCAACCACTCAAGCCAGCGAGCAGGCTCGGATCAAGAATTCGCAGGAAGTCGCGGAAGAGAATATCTGCATTGGAGCTCACACCGGTGTTACTCACGCGATAGTTTGTCAGAGGAGCCTCGACCGCGCAGAAGGTTCCGACCTGTCGCAGGCGAACCCAGAGCTCCCAGTCCTCGCATCCATTGGCCTCAGGATTGAAGCCGCCCACGGATTCATAAGCGTCCCGGCGAAGCATTACGCAGGACGGCGTAATGCCGGGATTGTGGAGTCGCAGCGTTTCGAGGATGGCGTATGGCTCCGCCGCGTCCATGATGGTCTGCGTCCCGTCCATATGGCCCTCGGTCAGGCCGGTATAGCAAAGAACGTGGTGCGGATCCCTCTCCATTGCAGCGAGCTGTTCGGCCAGTTTGGTGGGATGCCAGGAGTCGTCCGCGTCCAGGAAGGCGATGAAGGTACTCTCCGATGCCGCTACGCCACGGTTCCGCGCCACAGCCGGACCTGCATTCTTCTGTGTCAGCAGCCGCACGGCATCCCCGTACCGCTCCACAACACGGAGAGTCCCGTCTTTTGAACCATCGTCCACAACGAGAATCTGGTGGGGCCGCACTGTCTGCGCCAGAACACTGTCCAGCGCCGTAGCGAGAAAATTTTCCGCGTTATACGCAGGAATGACGACATCAATCGACAATCGGTTCTCCGTAGGTGTCTTTGGTGACCTGTCCCAATGGAAAACGATACGCTGCTCCGAAGGAATTCCTGTAGCTTTTAATGGAACGAGCGGAGAGACATGTCGAAGGTTCTGATTACGGGAGTGGCTGGATTCATCGGTTCCAGCATCGCGCGAGCTCTGCTCGCTGAAGGCGCGGAAGTTCGCGGGCTGGACAACCTGAGTACTGGGAAGCTCGAAAACATCGAGGAGATCCGCAAGGCCATCGATTTTCGCCAGGGTGACATTCAGGATGCCACTGCTGTCGCGGACGCCTGCAAGGGGATGGACTACGTCTTTCACGAGGCCGCGATTCCTTCTGTTCCGGTCTCCGTGGCCGATCCCGTAGGGACGAACGGACCCAATCTGATCGGTACGCTGCAGGTGCTGGAGGCCGCCCGGCAGGCGGGTGTAAAGCGCGTCGTCTACGCCGCGTCGTCCGCTGCTTATGGCGACTCGCCGGAGCTCCCCAAGCGGGAAGATATGGCGCCCGCCCCCCTCTCGGCCTACGCAGTCCAGAAGCTGACAGGAGAGTATTACCTGACCAGCTACGCCAAGATGTACGGCCTGGAGACGGTCTCCTTGCGTTACTTCAATATCTTTGGGCCGCGACAGGATCCTACGTCGCAGTACTCGGGTGTGCTTGCCCGCTTTATCTCGCAGATGCTTGCAGGCACCACGCCCACCATCTTTGGCGACGGCTCCACCAGCCGGGATTTTACCTATATCGATAACGTCGTGAGCGCGAATCTGCTGGCCATAAAGTCTGGCTCGCACGTTGCGGGCAAGGTCTTCAACGTCGCCACCGGAACATCGGTCACGCTGCTGGAAGCGTACGAAGAAGTACGCCGCATCACGGGATACACCGGAACTCTGGACTTCAAGCCCGAGCGGGTGGGCGACATCAAGCACTCCCTCGCGGACATCTCGCTCGCCCGGAAAGAACTTGGATATGGTGTGGTTGCGGAGTTTGCCGCAGGTCTGGAAGAGACGATTGCCTGGTACCGCACGCAAACTGTCGCTACGGTCTAGGGTGCGAAGTCGCACAAACTAGCGGCAGGGCGAAATAGAGCCCGGGCTGCTGGCTTTGTGCAGACCAAGGATATGGAACTCGCGGATCTGGTGGCGCATGACGAAGACCAGCCAGTTGTTTCCCGTCGGATCCGTAGGCTTCAGGTAAAAGCCCTTTTCCTCAAGAATTCCCATGGAGTTGTCCGTCATACCTTCCAGGATCTCCCCGTCGTTGAAGGTGATCTGAACCCACAGGCACTCTGCCGGTTCACCATCATGGAAGCGGATATCGTCGTGGTCCCTGTTTCCTTCAAAGCTGTTTACAAAAAAGATGCCCTTGGCATCCTGAATGGAAACGTCCTCGGGAGTACTGGAGCCCTCCCGCGTGATCGTCATCATCCGTTCTTCCGAATGTGGAGAAAAGAAAGATGAGCCTGCAGACTGGTTCCAATGGCTACTATCAAAGTGGCCTTTAATAATGGAGTCGGCATAACGGATGACTACTTTTGTGTCGGCAGCGATAGAAGTGTCCTTTGGCATAGTGCGATTTACCTACGCGCCAGATCGTATTGTTTGATCTTGTAAAGCAGAGCCTTATAACTGATCTGCATCTTGTGGGCGGCTGCCTTGCGGTTCCACTTCGTCTCTTCCAGAGCCAGAGCAATCGCAGATGCCTCGGCATCCCCCTTCAGACTTTTGACAAGCTGTTTCAGGCCAACATCTCCGTTCGTGTCGGAAGCCCCGTTGGTGGGCGCAGCTGTGGGCGTCCGCGTGACGATATCGGCCAGAATGGACTCTTCGTCTCCGATGATGAGATACCGGTTCATCACGTTCTCCAGCTCACGCAGATTGCCCGGCCAGGTGTAGCGAGTCAGCGCAGCCATCAACGCAGGAGAGATCGGCAGAGGATCGCGGCCATACTTGTCCGAACCCTTCTGCATGAAGAAGTTCGTAAAGGTGGGAATCTCCTCCGGGCGCTCCCGAAGTGGAGGCAGCGTGAACGAGAAGCCGTTGAGGCGATAGTAGAGATCCTCACGAAAGGTCTTCGCGGCCATCGCCGCTTTCATATCGATATTCGTCGCAGCGACGACGCGGACATCCGCTTTCATCGGGGCGCGGCTCCCGAGCCGGGAGAAGGTACCATCCTGGAGCACATGCAGCAGCTTGGCCTGCAGGATCGCGGGCATTTCTCCTATTTCGTCCAGGAAGATCGTGCCGCCATTGGCGATCTCAAACTTGCCGGGCTTCGTCTTCAGGGCCCCAGTGAACGCTCCCTGTTCGTAACCGAAGAGCTCGCTTTCCAGAAGGTCGGCAGGCATTGCCGCGCAGTTCACTTTCAGGAAGATCTTTTCGCTCCGGAAAGACATAGCGTGGGTGTACTTCGCCAGAACTTCCTTGCCGGTGCCGCTCTCGCCGAGAATCAGGACAGGGATATCCGAACGGGCGACGAGTCTGGCCTGCGTCTCGATGTCGCGCATGCGCTTGCCCGAACGGACGAAGGAGGTATTGTCCCCAAGGGGAGTGACCACCACCTCGTTCTTTGTATCAGGCGTAACGATCTCCGCGATCTGGCGGTCGATGGCCTCCTGCAGTTCCAGGGCGGAGAAGGGGCGTCGGACGATCTCGCGCACACCGGCGGCGGCGATCTGACCGATATCATTTACATCGGAACTCGAAGTGGAAAGAATGACCACTGCTTTCGAAGCAATCACTTGGGTGACGAGCCCCATGGACTGGTCCTTGCTGATCCAGGGAAGCAGAGCGACGTCCGGTGCGTTGCCATTCTCAATCTCTGTCAGAAACTCGGCCTGATCAGAGAACATCCGTACGGCATAACGATTCCGCAGGATGTTGTCCATGTACTTTAACAAAGGGAGGTTCTGCTCGAGAACAAACACCTCTGGCTGGCCGGGCTCCGATTTGTTATCGTGCGACTTGAGGGAAGACATCAGACTCCAAAAACTCTATAGGGATAAATGCATTCCATTGTTGCTCAGCGCTTTGCCGTTTTCGCAAGGGAGTTGTGACGTAATGAAAGACCAGCGTCTAACGGTGCTACTGCAGGCACATCATATTCTTTTTGACACATTTCTCAATGCAAAACTGTGCACTTGTGTGCCATAGTCGGCACATTTGCATATATTATCCGCCCAAAACGGTAGACCTTTCCGCGTTACTTGCACACGATTGCGGATCTTTAGAATATAGGGCAAAATGTTTTCCACCCATACCCATAAGGTGGAATATTTATACCCAAGGCGAGTGACCTTTTGGTTACTTTTGTTCACCGTGCTGGGTTTGTGTGGAAATCAGCCGATTCGGGAATGGCCGTCCATGTGCAACGGATTACATCGGAATGTAATCCAAGCGCAGGCAGGGCATGACAAGCGAATCTCACAGGGATACTCAACTGCGTGTCGCACAGAGATCCCCCGTATTTCCTCCCATGGACGTTATTTTTGGGAGCACGAGCGTTATGCAGGACATCCGCAAACGCATCGAGTTGATCGCAGCAACTGATGTCGCGGTACTGCTTCAAGGCGAAAGTGGAACGGGGAAAGAACTCTGTGCCCAGTTGATTCATGCACTCTCACCGAGAGCTAAGTATCCCTATGTCAAAGTGAGCTGCCCTGTTATACCCAATTCCCTCATCGAAACAGAGCTCTTTGGCTATGAGCGAGGCGCTTTCAACGGCGCTCTCTCCGAAAAACGCGGTCGCGTCGAGCAGGCACACAAGGGCACCCTGGTGCTCGACGAGGTCGGAAGCCTGGATCTGACGGTTCAGGGGAAAATCCTTCAACTCCTTGAGGATGGGACATTTACCCGCGTGGGTGGCCACGAAACCCTGAGTATCTTCACCCACGTTATATCCATCGCCAACGGCGATCTTTCGCGACAGGTCGCCGAGGGAAGCTTCCGTCTGGAGCTTCTCTATCGCATCAATGCTGTAACGATCAGCCTGCCCAGCCTCCGCCAGCGTAAGGTCGACCTTCCCCGCCTCGTAGAATACTTCGCTCAGAAACACGCGAATGAATTTCACGTTGCACCCCGAACGATCTCCAAGGACCTTCTCCAGCTGATGCTGGCTTACGATTGGCCGGGCAACATTCGGCAGCTCGACAACCTGATGCGCAGCTACACCGTCATCGGCGATGAGAGCCTGGTTGTGCAGGAACTTGGCCCCACCAGCACCGGCCGGGACAAGGTTTCGGCGGAGATTGACGTGACCAAGCCGCTCTCACTCAAGCAGATCACAAAGAGCGCGACCAAGGACCTCGAGCGCCAGATCATCTTGAAAGTCCTCCAGGCGAATAGCTGGAACCGCCAGAAGACCGCCAAATGGCTGCAGATCAGCTATCGGTCCCTGCTTTACAAGCTCGCCGAAGTGGGCATCAACCATCCAGAGGCAACGGAAGGACACGAAGAGAGCCCGGTGGAGCAAGCGGTTCGACCTGCTTCCGTGGAACTTCGGCGTCTCAAGCCGTCCTTGCTGGAAACGACGATTCAACTCCCCGTACGCGCCTAAGATCTGGCCTCACTCAGGCTGAAATCACTCAAAGTCTTCTCAAGCACGTGGAGTACGTCCGTTGCGACGTCCTGCCAGCTCCTTGTGTGCCTTGAGGCGATGTCTGCGGCATTCCAGCGGATCTCCAGCGTCTCCTGCAGTGCCTTTGCCAGCGCCGGAACATCCATGGGCGGCACTAAACGGCCGCTGGTAGCGTCCATCAGCTCGGGAATGCCTCCCACGTTTGTTGCGACCACTGGGCGGCCCGCGCAGAGCGCCTCGATCACTACATTGGGGCAGCCCTCTTTGTAGCTTGGAAGCGTGACGAGATCGGAGGCCGCCATCCATCGAGCGACCTCGGCGGTCGGCTGTGGCGGAACGAGGGTGATCCACTCGCCCGCACCGTGCTTTTCTATCGAAGCTTGCAAAAGTGCCTTGTCCGGCCCATCTCCGACAAGATAGCAACGAAGTCCGGGCGCCTGTTTCTTCACGATCGCCGCTGCTTCAATCAACTCGATCAGGCCTTTACGAAGATCGTAGCGGCCCACGTACGTCACAATCTTCGCGTCCATCGGCAGGCCAAGGGCAGCTCTTGCGGCGTCCAGCTCTTGCGGTCGAAAGATCTCCGTATCGCATCCATTGAGAATCGCTGCACTCGCGTTAGAAGAAGCGCCCAGCCTCCGGGCCGTCTGTAGCAGGTCTCTGCTCACTGTCACGGTGAAGTCCGCTTCGCGTAGTGTCTTTTTTGTCAGAGCAGCGCAGAGCGGATCGCTCATCCGGTTCAGGTCCGATCCAATGGCGGTGAGCACGACGGGCTTCCGCAGTATGTGGCCGATTCGCATCGCGGCGAAGCCGTCCGGGTACGCGACGTAATTCAAAATGATGTCAGGGTCGAAACGCAGCACGTGAGGAAGAAGCCTGCCCGAAGCAGACCATCCATTCAAAGGCCTCGTCACAAGCGGCAGAGCCGGATACGGGATGTACTCCACGTTGACGTCCGGTGGTTGATACGTGGGATCGATGCGCGGCGATCCCTTCCCCGCCAGGTAGTGAACTTCGGGATAGAAGACCTTCAACTCGCAGCTCTTCGCCAGCAGCCGCAGCGTCTGATACGCGGAGTGGCCTGCCCATGGCTGCAGCGAAGTGGGAAAGTATTGCGTTACGACGGCAACCTTCATCGGCGCTCTCCTGCCAGCGAATGAAGAAGCTCCGCATACTTTTCCGCCAGCGGGGCGCGGTGGTAGGTTGCGATCAGTCCAAGATCCGGTTGAAAGATCTCTTCCAATCGCGGAGCGTTCTCTACCGCGTCTACAAAGAGCTGCGTCATTGCCGGAACATCTTCCGAATCGGCCCACCACCCTGCCCGCGTCTCCTCTATGAGGCGGCGTATATCGCCCTCCGGTCTTACTGCGGCAAGAATCGGCTTCGCTCCGCCCAGATAGTCATACAGCTTCGCCGAAATGTTGATGGGATCGTGCGAGATCAGCAGAAGGTACGTCGTGTCGTCGATAGCGCGCAGCGCTTCCGCCTGTGGCATAAATCCCTTGAGCTCGACCGTTTCTCCCAGCGAAAGAAGTTTGGCGCGCGAAGCCGCGGTCTCCACGTGCCCAACGAAGCGGAAGAGAATGCGAGCACGCAGAGCAGCGGGCATTGCATGAACGGCCGCAACGAAGGTTGATGGATCGGTTGAGCCATACACGGAGCCAAGAAAGGTCACGATCACGCGGCCATTCTCTGTAAGCGGCGTAACGTGCGACGCGGTCGGTGGCTCGTTCTGAAATCCATTCGGAACGCAGTAAAACTTCTCCGCACTCTGGCTCGGGTAACGCTCCCGCAGTTCACGCTGAGCAGCGCGCGTCACGGCCACAACGGCTGTCGCATCGCGAACGGCCTCGGATTCAACCGTCTGCGCAACGTGCTTCGCTCGCTCGCTGCGATTGAAGCTGACGAGGTTGATCGTAGAGGTCAGCCACTCATCGCGAAAATCGATCACGATCGGCAGAGAAGGGAAGCGATGCCGCAGCTTCGTCACCAGCCGCGCGGCGGAGAACGGCGGCACGGTGATCAGCACAAGATCGATCTTTCGCGCGCGGATCAGCTTCACCGCCCGTGGAAAGGCAAACGGAAGCCAGCCAATCTGCGGATCCGGCAACAGCAGGTCCGCAATCAAACGCCGCAGCAGCGGCTGTTTTTTAGCATTCTGGGTCGGCGCTGCACCGGGAGCCGCACCCGCACCCCGCTTCGACACAAACTTCTTCACCGCTTTGCGGAGGCGAAAGGGAAGATCCAGCGTCCACGTGCTCTGCACATCCACGCCCGCAGGAAGCTGCTGCAGGAGCAGCGGGTCCACGCTCACGGCAGGCGCATTCTTCGCCGTAAGGACGGTGACCTCTATCTCATGCAAGGGGAGATAACGCGCCAGGCTCAACGCCCGCAGCACGCCAACGCCGCCGATGGGAGGAAACGAAAACGTGATGAGCAACACCTTCAAGCTGACACCTCGGCGTCGCGTGTAATCCGCTCGACGGCGTCGAACATACCGTAGGAGCTGACCCAGCGGGTTTCGATATTGCGTGCCCTGGCTGCTTCATCGATCCATCGAAACATCGGAGCCAAGGTTCCCGGCTTGCCATCGGTTCCAAGCAAAGCGCCGGCATTGTCCTCGCGCGCTCCGTGCGCGTAGAGCTTTAGAAAGATGTCCCCACCGATCCGCGGCGCAAGATTGATCCATCGCTTCACGCGATACGGTGTCGGCGGATCGTAGACCGCAAGCTCGCCCGTCTCCGTGCGCGGAACCAGACGATCGCGATAGCGCAGACCGAGCGGCCCTGGGATCATCAGCAATCCGTCCTTGGTTTTTCCACCGCGCGTCGCAGGGATACCCTTGTCGAATCCGCGCGGCAACGCAGGATCGCCCGCCGTCCAATAGATCTGGTTCACAACGCGCGACTGCGTCGGCGAAGGCAAAGAAGGCATGGTGAAGTCCGCATAACAGCCGAGATCCCGCAGCGCCTGCAACTCTCCCTTTACACCGCACCAGCGGCCATCCGGACGCGAATTATCCAGCGCCCAGTTACCGTGGATGAAACCGAAGACCAGACGGCCTTCGCGCGTTCGCAGCAGACCGTGATCCTCGTGGAGACGCTTGCAGAACTCCGTCATCTTCTGGCGGAAGCCCTCGTTCGTCTCATGGTCGTGATGAATGTGGACGTCTACATCCGCTGTGCCTGTCCGGACGATCTCCGCAATCGCGTCGAGAATGTCGCTGCGATACTCTTCCTGCGGATAGAAGAAGGTGTAGCGAGGCGGGTTGCCAACCGCGTCCTTCGGAGCCGCCGCTGCAATCTCCGGCCAACGCTCCTGCCACGCACGCACGCGAGCCATCGCGATCTCCGTCGAAGCGTTACCGCCGCAGGGTTCGTAGTGATCCGCGATGGTTACCCATAGCCGCTCCGGCTTGCCAGGATGCGCGAAGTGGCCAACGCGATCTTTCAGGTAAGCGGGGAGCCACAGGTCGAAGTTCTTGAAGGCCATCGGATCTTTCTTTCGCAAAGGTAATAAGTTTTGGTGAGTGGTCGGCGGTTTCCGTATGGCGCGTCCTGTAGGCTAAACAACGTCTCCCGTGATCCTGCCGTCGGGAAGTGGATACGCATGAAGATCTGCCACGTTGTTTATAGTCTCGAGATGGGCGGCGCGGAAGTGCTGGTAGCGCAGCTCTGCCGCATCCAGCGCGCGCACGGCCATGACGTCTCCGTTTGCGCGTACAGCAAGCTCGGCCCCATCGGGGAAGCGTTGCAGGCCGAAGGATTTCAAATCTACGTTCCTGGAGAAGCCCACCCTGCGCGAACGATCTTCCGTTACCTGGAGCACTTCAGGAAGATTCGTCCCGATGTGGTGCACTGCCACAATCCCGCGCCCACCCTGCAGGCTGCGCTCAGTGCGCGCCTCAGCGGAGCGTCGCGCGTGCTTGCAACGCGCCACAGTCTCGTGGCTCCTCCGTACGATAGAGGCGCGGAGATCAGGTTCAGCATCTTTGCTCGCTTCTGCGACTGGATCACCGGTGTCTGCGAGACCACGTCGAACAATCTTCGCCACGCTCCGCTCGCGGCAACGTCGCGGATCGTGACCGTCTACAACGGCGTCAGCCCCGTCGAAGCTGTCGCGGAGAGCACACGTGCTCAGGACGATTTCACGCTGTTGTTCATTGGCCGCGTCGCCGTTATCAAAGACTTGCCCACCATGCTGCGCGCGGTCGCGATCGCAGTCGAGAAGATCCCGCATCTGAAGTTGTGGATCGTCGGAGACGGTCCTGTACGTGCCGATCTGGAGGCATTGAGCATCCGACTCGGCATCGGCGACAACGTGCGCTTCTGGGGACAGCAGATGGACACCGCCCGCTTCTACAGCGCCGCCGACGCCTTCATCATGTCGTCCGTCTCGGAGGGCGTGCCCATGTCGTTGCTGCAGGCAATGTCCCTCGGCCTGCCAGCGGTGCTCACGGATGTCGGCGGGATGGGCGAAGTCCTGCGCCTCTCTCAGAGCGGCCTGTTGTCTCCTGTGGGAGATCCCTCGGCAATGGCAGACTCCATCGTGAAGCTTGCCAGCGACGCTTCTCTGCGCGCGGAGTTCTCCAGACGGGCGCGCATCAGCTACGAAGAGTACTTCACGCTCGCGAAGATGGACGCCGCCTACATGGACCTCTATCAGCGCAGCCGCTGACGCAAAAAAAATCCGTTGCATCATCGAGCGCTCCTGGCCTGCTTCTGCGCAAGCGTTCGCTCGGCGTACCAACCCTTGCTCAACGGCTCAGAAGAAAAGAGAAAGGTGTACAAGCCCACAATGGCCGCGGCATTGAGCGCAAGAAATCCGCCCGCCGCTCCGCTCAACCGGTGAATGAAGGGAAGCTTCATCACAAGTCCCGCCGCAGCCATGGCCCAGAAGGCCCACTGCATTAGCGCCACCAAAAGCCAGCCCGTCTGGTGTAGACCCAGGACTGTCGCCACCACGAGCGTAATGAGAAAGCAATAAGGAGCGACCAGCCGCAGAAGTTTGTGCGAGATGAGCTGGATCAACAGCCTGTTCTTCGGAGTCATCAGCCACGGTGCCACTGCAATCAATTGGAAGTTGCCTGCAAGCGTCCGCACCTTCCTGCGAAACTCGCCCTTCATCTCCGAAGGCCACATATCAACAACATGCGCGTCTGGATCGATCACGCTGCGATATCCCTGCCGTGTAATCGCCAGCGGCTGAAACATATCGTCCAGCACCAGTCCGGTAGGGAACGGCGTAAATAAGCTGCGTCGTATCGCGTAAAAACCGCCGTAAACGCCGAGCGGCGAATCGAACGCAGCTTCGCACTGGCGAATCCACTGCTCGTAGCGCCAGTAAAGACCACTCACGGCGGACGCCGCTCCATCGTGCCCGTCCGTACGAAGACTGAGTTCTCCCGTCACGCAGCCTACCGTTGGATCAGAGAAGTTGCGGAGAAGTTTTTCCAGCGCATCGTCCTGTAGCTGCGGGCGGACGTCCACAAATAACAGAATCTCACCGGTAGCAGCCGCCACGGCAAGGTTCAAAGCTCCTGCCTTGCCAAGGTGTTCCTCCAGGATGATGGTCTTGCAACGAGGCTCCGTCAGCTCGTGAAGAATCTCCGCTGTGCGGTCCTGTGAGGCATCCGAGACCACCACGATCTCGCGCACAAGGTGCGGAGCGTGCGCGATCAGTCGCTGCATCTGGAGGGGCAGCATCGCCTCTCCATTGCTCACGGACATCACAATGCTGACGCTGGTCTCGTACGGGGCCTGCACTCGCTCGCGTGGCCGCAACTTCGCCAGTAGGTAGATCGCAACGGGGTAGCCGACATACGTATAGAGGATGACGCTGAGCGCAATCCAGAAGGCCAGCGTCACTGCGCGCCTCGCCGCCGCACAATCGTTTTGATCGTCTCGAACATGATCAGCAGGTCGAGCCCAAGCGACATGTGCTTCACGTAATACAGGTCGTACTCCAGCTTCTCGCGGCTGTCGGCGAGCGTAGCGCCGTACTTGAAGCGCACCTGCGCCCATCCTGTAAGTCCCGGGCGAATAATATGGCGAAGGTCATAGAAGGGAAGCTGCTCGGTGAGCCACGGCACAAACTCCGGTCGCTCCGGGCGCGGTCCCACCAGGCTCATATCACCACGCAGAACATTCCAAAGCTGTGGGATCTCGTCGATGCGCGTCTTGCGCATGAACCGGCCAAACTTCGTCACGCGCGGATCATCCTGCGTCGCCCACTTTGCGCCCATGGCCTCCGCGTCGGTGCGCATCGAACGGAACTTGACGACCGTGAAATGGCGGCCCGCATAGCCTACGCGCGTCTGTTTGAAGAACAGCGGACCCGGCGCCGTCAGCTTCATCGCGATATAAACGAGCGGGAAGAACGGAAGAAAAAGAAGCAGACCGATGGCCGCCACAATGAACGACGCAATGCGGCGCGAGAGCTGCTGCGAAGGCTTGATGCGGAATCCTTCGGAGAAGAGAAAGGTACTCGGTCGCAGACCATCGAGCTGAATCTTTCCCGACAGTCGTTCAAGAAACGCGCCCGCCTCTTCAATCACAACGCCGCGGAACCGCAGCGCCAGCAGCTCCTGCGTGGGCATCTCGGCGCGACGATCTTCCATGGCCACAATGATGCGGTGGATCCCGGGCTTCTGCGCGGTCAGCGTCGCAAGCGCGGTGGAGGCCATGCGCTTGCGCTCTTCACGATCCTGGGAAATACCCTCCCATCCACAGACCTCCATGCCAAGGTCCGTGCGGGCTTCAATCGTCTGCATCACGGAGAAGGCGTAGTCGCCACCGCCCATGATATACACGCACTCGCGAAACATCTTCTTGCTCAAAATCCAGTCGTACGCCTTCCGCCAGGCCAGGAGCGCGCACGTCAACAGCGTGAAGCCCAAGGGGAAGATGTACCGCTCCATGCCAACGCTGGGGAAGAAGTAGACGACCGCAGAGAGCAGAAGGCAGACCACGCCCACCACCAGAAGAACGCGGAAGATGATCTCTCTCCGGTCCAGCAGCATCTGCGGCTCGTAGAGATCAAAGTAGTACGAGCACAAAAGAGTAATGGCCGTGAGGAGCAGTACCTTGGCCCCACCGTACTCATAGTTCAGCGTGATGAAGGCATCCGAACCCTGCACGATGATCGTCGCTGCAAAGAAGCATCCGGAGACGATCAACGCCTCGCAGACGAGCAGCATGATCGTTCGCGTCGGATAGTAAACATTCAGAATGCGGATCATTCGTCTTTATGCCTTTACCGTGTCTTCGCCATAGTAGCCGTAATATCCATTTCCTTTCGGCGGAGCGGCGGCAGCATTCAGAACAAAACCAAGAAGATTTGCTGCTTTGAACTCCGCGACGGCTTTCTTGGCAGTCGCCAGCTGCGTGTTGGCGGCGCGAGCCACGAGAAGAACGCCATCGCAGGCGCGGCCCAGGTTCGCTGCATCGGACACAAGATTGATCGGAGACGAGTCAACAATAATCCAGTCAAAGTAGGGCGAAACAGTTGCAATCAGTTCATCGAAGCGCTTGTTGCTGGAAAGATCGGACGCGCGATCTGCGCCGTTGCCGCCGGCCATGAACGTCAGCGCCTCCAGGCGTTGATCCAGCTTCTCGCCAGAGTCTGTCGCGACCATCGGCTGCTGCATCACATCCAGAAGACGGGATTCGCCGGAGAGATAATCCGACAGGCCCGGCTCCAGCGCGCAGCCGAGAATGGAATGGAGCGTGGGCCGTCTCATGTCTCCATCGATCAGCAATACCTTGCTGTTCTTGTGCAGAGCGAGGCTAAGCGCAAGGTTTGCGGCCACGAAGCTCTTGCCCTCCTGGGGCAGGCCGCTGCTGACCAAGACAGATTTCAGCGTCTTTGCCGCACGCAGTTCGTAGAGGTGCGATCGCAGGCTGCGGAACTGCTCGACCGAAGCGCCACGCTGCATCAGGGAAGGAAGGCTCTCCATACGAGGCTTCCAGACGCTCTTTCGGATCTGACCGAAGACCGACGTCCCCCCATCGAAGGGCGACACAAGCTGGTCGGGCTCCGTGTATCCGGGAGCGGGCACGACCTCTGCCTTTGCCTCACTGGGAATCTGAAACGCGCCCTCAAGGGAGTCCTTTTGTTGCAACTTCGAATCGCGGCCCTCTTGCAGGGCGACACGATCGAGCTCGGCTCGTAAGAGCGCTTCATAAATCTTGCTCATCGAATCGTCCTTTCTTGCTCTCTGTCAAAAGAAGAGCCTTCGTCCGAAGACGTTTGGTTCATGCCGGATGCGGACTTGGGAGACCCAGCCGGTTCGGACCCTGACGCTGACGGCTTGGCTATCGGTACAGGTTCCGGGAGATCGAGGTCGCGCACGACAGCTCGAATCACCGCCGCGGGAATATGCGAAATGCGATCCACAAAGCCAAAGATCAGCGCGTGCTCGCAGATGAGATTAATGATGCGCGGAATCCCCTGGCTGTACTCGTGCACCAACTCAACAGACTCCTTGGAAAAAATCGAGCTGTTTGTGCCGGAGACCTCCAGGCGATGCGCAATATAAGCCCACGTATCGGCGAGAGAAAGAGGAGAGGTGCGGGCCCAGAGTGGAATGCGCTGGCGAAGCTGACGAAGTGCCGGCAGCCGTAGCTGTTCTTCAAACTCCGGCTGGCCCGAGAGCACAATCTGCAGCAGCTTCTCCGAAGAGGTCTCCAGATTCGTGAGCAGACGAATCTCTTCGAGCATGTCGCGGGAGAGGTTCTGTGCCTCATCGACCACGATGACGCAGATATCTCCCTGCGCATAGCGCTCAATCAGCCACTTGTTCAACTGCAGCAGCATGCTGGATTTGGTACGCGTCGTCGGTGGCACACCGAAGTCGGTCAGGACAAACTCCAGAAAGTCGAGGATGTCCAACCGGGGATTGAAGACGAAGGATGTGTGCACTTTCCCCACGTGCAGAGATTGCAGAGCGCTGCGCAGAAGGGTCGTCTTGCCCGTTCCCACTTCGCCAGTAAGCACAACAAAGCCTTTGCGAGATCCGATGCCATGCTCCAGGCAGGCCAAGGCCTCTCGCGTCGCTGCCGTGCTGTAGAGAAAGCGCGGATCTGGGCTCATGCTGAACGGTGCAGACTTCAGATTGTAGAAACTCTTATACATGCTCAGCCGCGGGCCCCGGAAGGAGCAATAGCATCTTTGGGTGATCGTTGAAAGAGCTTCTTCAGGCCTTTCGGCTCGCCCGAATCCGGAGCTTTATCACCCACCCAGGAGATGGTGGCGAGCGTAGGAAGGTTCAGAGTCTCCCAGATGTCGACCTCCGTGTTGAGCGACTGATCCCGGAACTCAAGCAAAGCCGCCGTTCCAAGACCGATCATAAGTCCCAGGACCAGGCCTCCGCCTGCGAAGAGTGGCCGCTTTGGTGTGGAAGGAGAGTCCGGAAGAGTCGGTTCATCCAGCAGCTTGAACTGCTCACCCTGCTGGCGCTTCTCCAGGTCGGCCGCCATCTTCGAGTGATTCACCTTGGTCAACAGATCGTCGTAAAACTGCTGCGCCGTCTGGTAGTCGCGCGTGATCTGCTTGTATTCGGCTGCCACCAGAGGTGTGGACTGAATACGATCCTGATACATGCGCACCGCATTCTGAATCTGCGCCTGCTCCTGCCGCTTCGCTTCGATCCCCTGCGTCGCCGCGCGGATCTGCGCACGAAGCTGCTGCACGCCCACCGACTCCCGGACAGAAGGTGTGGAATTGACGGTTCGCGCGGACCCAGCGGGCGTGGCCGCCGTCTTTGCGCGAAGCTCACCGAGCTTGCGCCGCACGGCGATCAGGTCGGGGTAGTCTGCCGTGTAGCGCGTCGAAAGCTCGGTCTCCTGCGCCTGCAACTGCGCCAGCTCGATCTGCTGCGGCGACTGCACGTAGCCAGGAGCATCGCCCGGGGTTACATCGTGGGTCTGCTGCGCAAGCATCGACTCGGCATACGTTTTGTCCTGCTGCATACGGGCCAGCTGCTGGGTGGCGGCTTCCAGCTGCGTATTCAGGCTGGTCAGCATATTCAGATTGGGCGATTCTTCGCCTGGAAGCTTCCCGACATACTTCCTCTGAAACTCTGCGAGACGCGCGTCCTGCTCGTCCAGATTGCGTTTGGCGTCATCGAGCTGTCCCTTCAGGAAGTCGGTCGTTCCCTGCGTGGACTGTTCTCGGTCCAGAGTATTCGCATTGATAAAGAGCGACGTGATCTCTCCGCAGACGATCTGCGCCGTCCGCGCATCGCCGGATTTGAACGCGATGGTGAAGCCGGGAAGACCTCCGGAGCGAGCGATCTCGGAGTGAATCAGCTTGATCACAATGTTTGTCCGCGCGCTGTCGATCCGATTTTCCATCGACTGCCCTGGATACAGGTTCAAGCGCTCGATAATGGGCTGGAGGCGCGAACGGCTGAGGATCTGCTCCTTCATCGTAGCCAGACGATTGTCCAGGTCGGCCGTAACGACGGGCTTTACATAATCGTCCGGAACCTTCTGCTGATCGATCAGCACCGTGGTCTGCGAGACATACTGCGGCGGTACAAGATAAGAAACAGCAAGCCCTACCAGAGGCATCACAAGTACTGGAATCAAGACGATCCAGCCGCGGCGTTTCAGTAGTTGCCAATACTCATTCGGTTTAAGTTGACGATGTCCAAGCATGAAAAGATCCTTCTAGTGACGTCCGATATGAATAGAGCTGGGAGCAAAGTTGATGCCGATGCCGATGACGTGTGTCACGCCGTTATAGGCGTTCAGAGTTCCTGCCACGCTACTGATGCTCTGGGTTAGCGCGGTGTAACTGAGATACGTCGAAAAGTTGCGGCCGAGCCTGCGCGAAAGCTGCAGGCCACCGTAGAAACTGTCTGTGGAAGGCTGCGGCACGGCTGAAACCAGAAGTCCCGAGGTGTGCGCATAGTTGCCCGAGACGGAGCCGGACCAGTTGCGATCAAGCTGACGCTGCACGGCAATGCCGACGTTGTCCGTCGACGCTCCCAGCAGGACGCCGGAACCTGCGTTCACTCCGCGGTAGTATCCCAGGTTCGCCTGCGTCCGCTCACCGCGATAGTTCACAGCCGTGCCGATCGAGACATTCAGGCGCGAAGGAAATGAGCGATCGGACGAACTGCTGTTCGTCCACTGTGGACCGGCGGAGAGATTCATGGAGAATCTCCTGTTCAGGGCGCGCTCAAACGTCGCATTCACACCGTGCGAGTTGAAGGAGAGATTCGGCTGGCTGAATAAGGGCGACGTTCCGTAATTGAATCGCGAGAAGACGTAGTTCACGCCGACCGAATTCCTCGCATCGAGCCGGTGCTGGACACCGACTGTCGCCGAGGCCTGCGAGTTGTCGATTCCTATGCTGCCAATAAACCGCTGGATCGTATACAAACCCGAAGCCTCGATGGATGTGCTTCCCGTGAACCTGTACTCTGCGCTGCCGCTCACAGTATTCATGACGCGTCTGGAGTAATAGCTCAGGACGCTTTGGCTTCCGATCGGGTTCACTGGAATCGTCCCGATGTCTCCCACGCCCGCCACGCCCGAGAATCCGGTGGTTGGCGAAGAGGGCAGATAGCTGACGAAATCAGACGCGACCAGGGTCCACTTCCGCGTCATAAACACCTGGGAGATACCCAGATTCTGAAAGGTTCCGGAGGGCTGCCCCGAAGTATTGGAGAAGAGATAGCCGCCGGAGTAGAGAAGGCTCGTCGGATGTCGCTCGCTCGCTGTAATCAGGGATGCAGTGCCGATCAGGTTCGTCGAGCTGGTGGTGCCGTTGTTTCCATTCGAGCCGACGAGGACTGTCTCAGAGGCGCCGAGAGAGTAGTTAAACGTGCCGCCCAGCTGAGGCGCGCCCAGCGAAGGCCCGGTCTGAATGGGAGGAACGACCACCGATGGTGCCGCCTGCGCGTAAACGCGTGGCCCGGCGAAGACTGTCAGTAGGGAGAGGGTGGTGAGCAGTGTCTTTTTCATTACGGCACCACGATCGTGTCGCCGGACTGGAGTGCGATTCCCTGGACATCGCCCTTCAAAGCGCTCTTGTAGTTGAACGGAATCTTGATCTGTTTGCCTTGCGTGCCGCGCAGGATATAGATGTGCTTCGAGTTTGCAAACGCAGTCAAACCGCCCGCCGCTGCGATGGCCTGCAATGGAGTCATTCCGGCAGAGAGCGGGAGCGGACCTACCTTCTGCACCTCTCCCACAAGAAAGATGCGATGGCTGTTGACGGCTGCCACCAGAACCGTCACGTTGGGATCCTGGATATATTTCTTCAGGCGCGTGCTGATGTCTTCGCCCAGTTGCATAGGCGTCCGGCCAGCGGCCATCAGGTCGCCGAGCAATACGAGCGAGATCATCCCATCCGGGCGCACCGGAAAGGTCCCTGACAAGCTCGGTTCTTTCCAGACCGTGACCTGCAGAGAGTCATCCGGACCGATGACATAGTTGGCGGCAATGCCTGCGTCCGGGGTGCTGGCTGGCCCTGTTCCCTCCGTCGTCGCCTTGGTCGCCTGCAGTGCAGGCGTGACCAAGGGCTTGACTACCTGGGCGGGTACCGCACCGCCCGAGAGGAAACAAAGCAGTACAAGGTTGCAAACTGTCAATTTCATGCTCTTCCTGCTGACGAACCCGCAATTGTCCTGAACCCTTTGGATCCACGGCGCGTCTTGGCATAGGACCCTGCACAACAGTGGCCAAACATAAGGTTTTCGGGGTGTGGAATAAAAAACTTGTCTGAAGCTAAGAATCGCATCAACGCCGGGGAGATGTATCTCCGGCAGTGAAAAGTTTTGCAGGATCAAATCCTATTTCTTTGACACTAGTTGCTAAATCTTTACCACTATACTCAGCTTCATGAACTCCAGATACAAAATACTGCGCGCCATCGGACGTGGCCTGTCAATTGCAGTGATGTTTCCGTGAGCGAAATTGGAAATATAGCGGTGGCGGAGCAGATGGGCGTTTCTGCGGGAGCAGGCGTCCTCTCCCCTTATGCCGAGACATGGAAGCAGCGATCCCGCGCACTTTTTCCGCAGGTCCTGATTGTCAGTCTCTTCTTGGTCCTTCTGTATTGGAGGGTCTGCATCAAGCTCGTCTCGGACTGGTACCTCCTGCCTGACTTCTCCCACGGATTTTTAGTTCCGTTTTTCGTCTTATTCCTTTTATGGGACCGGCGGAAGCGTCTTGCAGCGGTGCCGATTCGTCCCAGCTGGGCGGGTTTGCAGCTCGTGGTCTTCGCCATTGTGGTGCTCATGCTGGGTATCTATGGTGCAGAACTCTTCCTCTCCAGGATCTCCTTCGTCTTTCTGCTCGCCGGTGTCGTCTGGACCCTGGCCGGATGGCAGATGTTGCGCGAACTCCGTTTTCTCTTCTTCGTGATGTTCCTCGGCATCCCTCTGCCAGCCGTTCTCTTCAATCAGATTACGTTCCCGCTCCAACTGATGGCCTCGCGCGTATCCAGCGCTATGCTTCCTCTCTTCAACGTGCCGGTGCTTCGTGAAGGAAACGTCATTCAACTCGCCTCAATCCAGTTGGAGGTTGCGGAGGCCTGTAGCGGCATCCGGTCTCTGATGAGCCTCTTCACCGTAGCCGTTCTGTACGGCTACTTCATGCAGAAATCGAGAAGGAACCGGATTCTGCTTGCGCTGGCCAGCGTACCCATCGCCGTTGCCGCAAACGTCTTTCGCATCGTGGGTACAGGTCTCTGCGTGCAGTACTGGGATCCAGATAAGGCGCTCGGCTTCTTCCATGAGTTCTCCGGCTGGCTCATGTTCGTCCTCTCGCTCGTCTGTCTACACTTCGTGAATACGCTGATTTCGATTCGACGCTGGAATAAGAGGAAAACAGTATGAAGTCTCCTCGGTTTATCGTGCTGACGCTCCTCCTCCTTTTGGCCACCGGCGTCGTCTACTCCCGCGCCGACACGGACCGCGTACCCCCCAGCACACCGCTGGACCAGCTTCCCAAAACCATTGACGCCCGCTCCAGCGAGGACATTTCCATCAGTGAGGACACGCTGCGTCTTCTGGGAAGTGGCAGCTTCCTGCATCGCATCTATCGCGGAACCACACCGTATGGCCTCCCGGACGACGCAAACTCTATCGGCCTCTTTATTGGATACTTTCCCACGCAGCGGACGGGACAGGCGATTCACTCGCCACAAAACTGCCTGCCTGGAGCGGGATGGACCTTTCTCTCATCGCGCAAGATTTCGCTTACCGGTATGGAAGGCGATGTCGGAGAGTACGTCATTACCGATGGGACGGTGAAACAGCTTGTCCTTTACTGGTACCGTTCCCATGGAAGAAGCATTGCCAACGACTACGCAGCGAAGGCCTATATGATGGCAGACGCCATCCGCTATAACCGTACGGATGGTGCTTTGATCCGCGTCATTACACCGATGCGGGAGCAGGAGTCGGTGGAAACAGCGCACGATCGGGCGACGAAGTTCGCCTCGCAGCTGGCCACTCTGCTGCCAGAGTACGTCCCAAATTAGATTGCGAAGAATGCGCTCACCGACGAAGCGCGAAACGATTATATTGACTGACTTGGAAGGAAACACTCGATGTCGAAGCCAACGAATCGCCTCAATGTTCAGACCTCGGGCCTGATTGCACTCTGCCTCGTGACCGCCAGCATGGCCGGATGTTCGCGCGATCCCAACGTGCAAAAGGTCAAGTATCTCGAAAGCGGAAAGCGCTACGAGAAGAGCGGCAAATATAAAGAGGCTGCCATTCAGTTTGCGAACGCCTTGAAAGCGGACAAAAACTACGGCGACGCTCATTATGAGCTGGCCAAGAGCTACATCCAGATGGGCATGATGCAGGCCGGGTACAACGAGCTGGTCAAGACCGTTGAGCTGAGCCCCAACAATATCCAGGCGCGTATGGATACCGGCAATCTCGCTCTAGCGGGCGGACAGCCGGATGCCGCCGCAGTGCAGGCCAACGCCGTGCTGGCCGCGCAGCCCAACAACGCCGACGCCTATGCCATGCTCGCCAATGTGGCGATCCGTAAGGGCGATTCCGCCACAGCTCTCACGCAGATCGGCAAGGCCCTCGCCATCGATCCTAACCGCGCTGCCTTCCACGCCACCCTGGGCATGCTGCAGACCCTTAATCCCGCTACGCTTGCTCAGTCGCAGGACGAACTTACGAAGGCTGTCCAGCTCGATCCGGCCAACGCCGCCGCACATCTAGGCCTTGCCGCCATCATGGAAAAGAAGGGTGACATCGCTGGCGCGGTGCAGCAGTTGAATGCCGCCGTCGCGGCCGATCCCAAAAACCTGCCAGCGCGTACCAGCCTGGCTGCACTGTACATACGCTCCAAAGATCAGCCGAAGGCGGAGGCGGTCCTCCGAAAAGCCACGGAAGACCTCTCGGAAACGACCCAGGGCGCCGATCTTTTGCGTAGCTATTATGCCCAGCAGAATCAGATGGACAAGGCGGAGACTGCCTATGCCGATCTGGCTTCCAAGCACCCCGAGAGCACCCAGCTAAAGCTCGTATACGCTCACATCCTCGTGGCCCGGGGTAAGGTCGCACAGGCGACCGAAGTTTCAAAGGAACTGACAAAATCCAAGCCAAAAGATCCCCAGGTGGTCGTGCTCAACGCCATGCTCC
>Ga0247762_1000032_pt1 | contig 83985 bp, 70 predicted proteins | sample UWRJL081202R4_FD_181016 | JGI IMG/M metagenome (GOLD analysis project Ga0247762, IMG submission 181016) | Plant litter microbial communities from Arlington Agricultural Research Station in Wisconsin, United States - UWRJ-L081-202R-4 | ecosystem: Environmental > Terrestrial > Plant litter >...
CGTACTGCGGGGATGCGATCAGCAGGAGGTAGAGGAACGAGATCGCGGCGGGCAGGCAGACGCAAATGATAAACGTAGTCACGAGCGGTCCGACGCGGCGGCTCAATTCCACAGCCGAAACCGCGGTATTGCGCGCTACGTCCAGGTACCGGCCGCTGGGAGGGCCAAGTCTCAACCCAGGGGCGACTAGCTTCGCGGGCTTATGCATACTTCCGACGCCGAACTCTTCGCGAGGAATCAATACCCCAGAACTACCTCAAACATAGTCCGCGAGAGTGACCGCTTCCACGTTCAGGAGGCGTAAAAATGAGGTGGTCTGGCGCTGTGGTAGGATTGCAACACGCATAAAGTTGTTATTTGTCAATGTGTTAGGTGTTCCGAGCCTTCGGAATAACGGCGCTTCAACTGTTTCCAGTCGAATGGGCTTCACACTCTGTTTGCATGTGGCAGCCGATAAACTATTGAATAGACGGGGAATATGGCCCGAACTAGTCATGGCAACGTCATCGTTCCGCGATTGGCAAGAGTTATACCGACCCGATATATCTGAATAGTAATAAGGCTCTGCTGGGGGGCGAGTGGCAAATGAATAGCGCGAGATCGCGCTGGTTGGGTTGCGCGGCGGGAGCAATGTTGTGCTTCTTCGTCGCTGCTTGCGGCTCGATGCCGAACTCCGGGCCGTTTACCTCGGAAGTCGTCAACGACGGCAGTGCCGAGTCTTCGATTACCAATTACATCGTTGTGGATGTGGATGAGCGGATCGCCGGCATCTGGGCGCGCATGCCGCGCGATACTTTCCAGGCTTTCGGCGATCACAGACCTGCTCCTGATTTGCGGATCGGCGTCGGCGACGGCGTTGCCGTAACGATCTGGGAAGCTGCCGCCGGTGGCCTGTTCTCGGCTTCGGTCAATGACCGCACGATCGCGGCAGGCTCAAGAACTGCTGGCATTCCCGAACAGATCGTCGCTCCCGACGGCACTATTCAGGTTCCCTATGCTGGACGCATTCGCGTCATGGGCCTGCGTCCTGCGGATGTCGAAGCGCTGATCGTCGAGCGCCTCAAAGGCAAGGCAATCGAACCGCAGGCTGTTGTCACGATCACGCGCGCCGTCAGCAACTCCGTGACGGTAACGGGCGAAGTGGTGCAGGGCGCGCGCATTCCGTTGACGCCACGCGGCGACCGCGTACTCGACGTGATTGCTTCGGTCGGTGGCATTCGTGCACCGGCGCATGAGACGTTCATTCGTCTCACCCGCAAAAGCGCGACGGTGAGCGTTGCCTTCAACCGGCTGCTCGCAAATCCTTCCGAAAATATTTACGTCTATCCCGACGACACGCTCACGATCGTAAGAATTCCGCAGACGTTCTCAGCCTTCGGCACTACCGGAAGAAACGCATCCGTCCCCTTCGATGCTTCCGGCATTACGCTTGAAGAAGCCATCGCGCGTGCCGGCGGCATGATTGACGAGCTTTCGGATCCGACGGGCGTTTTCCTCCTGCGGTTCGAGCCGATTGAAATTGCGCGTCAGTTGCAGCCGCAGGAAACGATCATGGCGGAAGGTACGCTTGTGCCCGTCGTCTATCGCTTCAACATGCGCGAAACGAAATCGTTCTTCCTCGCCCGTTCGTTCCAGGTTCGGGACAAAGACATTCTGTACGTTTCAGCTTCGACCGCCGTACCGGTGCGTAAGTTCCTTGGCATGGTCGGTCAGGTGGTGTCTCCGGCGGTTGGCGTTGCCGCGACGGTGCCGAGATGAGCCGCTGGTGGAAGCCAGCATTGGTCTTGTCGCGTAAACTACTCGCGGCGCTGTTTCTCGTAGCTTCGGTTTTTGTATTTGAAACGGCGTCTGCGCCGCAAGCGGACGCTAAAGGCGTACGCTCTGTTTACACGTATCAAATTATATGCCGCGAAGGCTGGTGGGCCGTTCGCGACGGTGGCCGCCATATGTATCCGTCCGACGGCAAATGGCGTCCGTCCTGGTTCACCCGCTGCTACCGAGTGATCGTTCCCAATCCGAACTGAACAGATGTTTTTCAGGCGAGCGCGCGTATGCTGGCTCCCGGATCGTCAATTTTTGCTCCAGCGGCAGCCAGATCTCATTCTTCTTCGCGCCGCCGCCCATCATCCAGATGGGAAACGCTAATGCTAGAAGTGAGAGAACTTGATCTCCCGGGCGTAAAGGTCGTGGTGCCGAAAAAAAATGGCGACGACCGCGGTTTCTTTGCCGAGACCTACAACAAGGCAAGATTCGCGGAGATCGGAATTGCGCTTGAGTTTGTGCAGGACAATCACTCCCTTTCCGCCGAGACTGGAACGATCCGTGGGTTACATTTTCAAGTAGCACCGAGCGCGCAAGCCAAGCTCGTGCGCGTTGTGCGCGGCTCCATCTTCGATGTTGTGCTCGATGTGCGGCGGTCGTCACCGAATTTCGGGAAGTGGACGTCCCTGACAATCACGGCTGAGCGCGGCGAGCAGATGTTCGTTCCCGAAGGCTTTGCTCACGGCTTCTGCACGCTCGAACCGAATACCGAAGTGCTCTATAAAGTCTCCGGTTTTTATTCGCTGGAGCATGAACACGGAATCCGTTGGGATGATCCGGCGCTCGCCATCCGCTGGCCTTTGCACGGTAAACCGACGCTCTCCGTTAAAGACGAAAAGAATCCTTTTTTGAAAGACAGCCCCGGCATGCCATAGAGGCAGCAAGCGGGATCGCACTCCATGACGAAGCGTATTCTAGTAACGGGTGGCGCGGGCTTTATTGGCTCCGCGGTCGTGCGCCTGATCGTCTATGAAAGCGATGCATCTGCGCTTGTTGTCGACAAGCTTACTTATGCTTCGAACCCGGCGACCCTGCGCAGTGTCGAAGCGAGCAACCGCTATTCATTTGTAAAAGCCGATATCACCGATCTCGATGCGATGCGCGGAACGCTCGCGAGTTTCCGGCCGGACGCAATCCTTAACCTTGCGGCGGAAACGCATGTCGATCGCTCGATCGATAGCCCGGCGGATTTCGTCCGGACCAATGTCGTCGGCACGTCGTCGCTCCTGCAGACTGCGCTGGATTACTGGCGGAGGCTCGAAGGAGAAGCGAAAGATCGCTTCCGCTTCGTGCACATCTCGACGGACGAGGTGTTCGGCTCTCTCGGCGCCGAGGGGCAATTCGACGAAACGTCGCCTTATGATCCGAGCTCGCCTTATTCCGCGTCGAAGGCGGCGTCCGATCACCTGGTGAGCGCCTGGCACCGGACTTACGGACTGCCGGCGATCGTTACGAACTGCTCGAACAACTACGGACCGTGGCAATTTCCCGAGAAACTTATTCCGCTCATGATCGCGAACGCGATCGAAGGCAAGAAGTTGCCGGTATATGGGCAGGGGTTGAACGTGCGCGACTGGCTGCATGTCGAAGATCATGCGCGTGCGCTCTTGCGTACGTTGGATCGCGGTAAGCCGGGCGAGCGCTACTGTTTCGGCGGCAGCGAAGAGCGAACGAATATCGATGTCGTGCGTACGATCTGCAAAGTTCTTGACGAAATGAATCCGAAACCGATCGCGCACGAAAGCCTGATCGACTTCGTGCAGGATCGACCGGGTCACGATCTGCGTTACGCAATCAATAGCGGCAAGGCAGCGCGCGATCTCGGCTGGCGTCCGCAGGAAAGCTTCGAAAGCGGACTGCGCAAGACAGTCAGCTGGTATCTGGAAAATCTAGATTGGTGGCAGTCCATTCGCAGCGGCGTCTATCAGGGCCAGCGGCTCGGCAAACTTGCGGCGGTATAGGTCGTGAATTCGCGTAGGCCTCGAAAAGGTATTGTGCTCGCGGGTGGCTCAGGAACGCGGCTGCGGCCGCTGACCGGCGCAGTGTCGAAGCAGATGCTGCCCGTATACGACAAGCCGATGATCTATTATCCGTTGTCGGTGCTTCTGCTCGCAGGCATTCGCGAAATTCTCCTGATTTCGACGCCGCGCGATCTTCCGATGTTCAAGGAGCTTCTGGGCGACGGAAAGCAGTGGGGTATTTCACTATCCTATGAAGTGCAGACGGCGCCGCGTGGTCTTGCCGATGCGTTCATCGTCGGCGAGCGCTTTCTGAACGGTTCGCCCTGCGCGATGGTGCTCGGCGATAACGTTTTCTACGGCAGCGGCATGCCGGACGCATTCAAGAGCGAATTGAATCAGCCCTCGGGCGCAACGATCTTTCCTTATCGTGTGCGGAACCCGAGCGACTACGGCGTTGCCGAGTTCGATGGGAACGACAAGGTGATCTCGATCGTCGAGAAACCTTCTGCGCCGAAATCCGATTGGGCTGTGACGGGTCTTTATTTCTACGACGAAAAAGTCGTGTCCATCGCAAAGTCGCTGAAACCGTCCGCGCGCGGCGAACTCGAAATCACTGACGTGAATAAGCGCTATCTCGAAGCGGGCGAACTTCGCTCGGTCAAACTCGGGCGCGGCTATGCGTGGCTCGATACCGGAAACTGCGACGCACTGCTCGAGGCCGCCGAGTTCGTGCGCGCGATCGAACACCGGCAGGGCATGAAGATCGCCTGCATCGAGGAAATCGTATTCAGTAATGGCTGGATTACCGAAGATCAGTTGCGGGCGTTCGGCGACAGCATGAAGACGACCGAATACGGACGCTATCTTCTGCGTCTGATCGAGCGGCATTAGCGTGGGCGAAAACGCCCCGGCTAATCTGATCAGCGTCATCGTGCCGGCGTTCAATGCCGGGAAATATATCGCGGAAACGCTCGACTCCGTACGCAATCAAAGCCACCGCGAACTGGAAATTATCGTGGTCGATGACGGCTCGACGGATGATACCGTCGCTATTGTCGAGGCGCAGGCCTCGCAGGATAAGCGAATTACGCTGCTGCGTTCGTCGCATCGGGGAGTGTCGCATGCGCGTAATCTCGCCATAGCGCAGGCCCGCGCGAACTATATTGCGCCGATCGATGCGGACGATCTATGGAAGCGCGACAAGCTGAAACGGCAGTACGAAATTCTGTCTGCGGCGCTAGAAAAGACGGGTGTCGTTTACGCTTGGGCCGCAGGCATCGATGACGAGGACAAGATCGTGTTGCCGGTCTGGAACGCAAGCTACGCGCGTGGCGATGTGCTGCATCCGATCATCGAATCCGGAATCCTGAGTTGCGGAAGCACGCCGCTGATCCGCAAGCGCTACGCGCAGGAGGTCGGCGGCTATGACGAAGAACTGCATCTGTCGGAAGACTGGAAATTCTATACCGCGCTCGCCGGTGTCTGCCATTTCGAAGTAATTCCCGAGTGTCTGATCGGATACCGGATCAGAAGTGACAGCGCGTCGGTGAATCTTAGGCCGATGGTGGAGGCGCTCGACGCTTGCTCGCAATGGATCCGCACGAAATGGCCGGACCTTCCGAAGCATGTTCTTGCCGAGCGTGATTTTACCTTAAACACGTATCTGGCCTTTATGGCGACGCGGGGCGGGCAATATTCGCGCGTGCCGCGCTATCTGATGAGAGCGGCCGGCGCACAACCCAGCAAGTTATTCGGCGTTTCGCTCTGGCAATTTGCAGCGCTCGCAGTGGCGCACGCAGCGGGCTTGCGCCGCTACGAATGGGCGCTCTGGCGTAGCCCGCAGAAGTTCGAGCAGTAGCGAAAGTTTCAGCGCAGTGTATGTCCGACCGGCACACCGATAACAGTGTCGAGCAGAAAGCTGCCACGGCCGAATTTCACTTTCTCGTCTGAATATGTGCGGTTGCGGATCATCGACCACAATAGCCGCGCGCGCACACGCACGGATTTGGCGGTGTAGAGATCGAGGCGCCGCTTCACATATTCGCTGACATGCGAATAGTGCGCGAGCACGGCGTCGATCTCCGCGTGCTGTGAGGATGGAAGGCCGGCCTTCATTGCCTTCAACAACTCGATGCGGTTCTGCAGCGAATTGTATGACGCGCGCACGTAATACGAAGCGTACGCGATGTTGTGGACCGCGAAGGCGAGTGGCTTCGCAGGCAGCCAACCCGATGTGTTGCTGTCGTGCTGTCGATAGAGCGCGAGCGGCTCGGAGATATAGCTGATCTTCCCGAGGGCGGACGCCAGAAACAAAAACCATTGATCGTGCGGCATGCGCTCTTCGAGATCGAACATGTCGAGCGATTGATCGTACAGATTCGAATAGCGCAGCAGCGAGCGCCGGATGGCTTGTGAAAAGCCCGGAACGATTCGCCAAGGCTCGACGTCTTGGTGCGAAAGAATCGCGCTTTTCTTGCTGCGCGGGAACACATGACCGCTAGGTTTGCCCTTCGCATCAATTAAGCGGGCGTTGTGGTAGACCAGCAACACTTTGTGATCACCAAACTCGTCGATCGTCCGTACGAGTTTGTCGTCAGTCCAGATGTCATCCTGGTCACAAAAAGAGATCAGTTCGCCGGAGCAGAGCTCCGCCGCCCGCATAAAGTTTCGGCGATAACCCAATCGGTCTGCGTTCTTGAAGATGCGAACCGGGAAGGGTGCAGAGGCCGAAAATTGCTCGACAATTTGGAGCGTCGAATCGGTCGAACCGTCATCGACGACGACCAGTTCGAACGGCAATGCCTTCTGACTCGCCAGACTCGCGAGTTGCATGGGGAGAAATCGGGCACCGTTATAAGTCGCAAGGGCGACCGACACGTGCTGCTGCGGGGTAGTCATCCGGACCCCGGGCAACGCCAAAAGGTAGCTAAATACCTATAATACTTCACGAAACCCTCAGATCGTAGCCAGTCAAGGCTATACGCAATTCGTGCAACGCGGTAATTGGAGGCCGAGCAAAGTTGCATTGCATTCGGATACAGGGTTCATCCGGCCAAGCACTTCAAAAACTTACGGAATTTGCTACTATCCTGTTTAATAGTTCGTCTACGTTGCCCGGCCGGTAATCAATGAATTCAGTCCATTACCTACGCGACAAAATCGCCGTCGTTGGTTGGTCCTGCCGGCTACCAGGCGCTAACTCCACAAATCAGCTTTGGGAATTGTTGCTGGACGGTAAGTGTACGGTGTCATCCGTGCCGCCGGATCGTTTCGCGCTTGATCGCTTCTCGCATCCGCGCAAGCAGGAGCGAGGCAAGAGCTACACCTGGGCTGCGGGCGTACTCGACGATCTCTGGGGTTTCGATCCCACCGTATTCGGCATCTCACCGCGCGAAGCGCTGCAACTCGATCCGCAACAACGTCTGCTCCTGCAGATGACGTGGGAGGCGCTCGAAGACGCGGGCATCCGCCCGTCTTCGCTTGCAGGCTCCGAAACCGGCGTTTTCGTCGGCGGCTCCCAGTCCGACTACGGACAATTCTTCTTCGCGGACTACGCGATCGCCGACTCCCAGTTCGCGACCGGCACGGCGCTCGCTGTTTTGTCGAACCGCATTTCCTATGCGTTCGATTTGCGCGGCCCCAGCCTCACCGTCGATACGGCTTGTTCGTCTTCGCTAGTTGCCTTGCACCAGGCGGTCGAAGCGCTTCGCTCCGGACGCATCGAGACCGCCATCGTTGCCGGCATAAACGCGATTTCGAGCCCCGCCGCGTTCATCGCTTTTTCGCAGGCTTCGATGCTGTCGCCGACGGGCCGCTGTCACGCTTTCTCCGACGACGCCGACGGTTTCGTGCGCGCTGAAGGCGGCGCGGTAATCGTGCTTCGCAAGGCGTCGCACGCGAAAGCGAGCCAAAATCCAATTCACGGTATCGTTGTTGCGACCGACGTAAACTCCGACGGCCGTACCAATGGCATTTCGCTGCCTTCGCTCGACGCGCAGGAAGCGCTGCTCGAGCGCATCTATTCCCGTGCGGACGTTAAATCGGACCAGCTTGCCTTCGTTGAAGCACACGGCACCGGTACGCAAGCGGGCGACCCCATCGAAGCGAATGCGCTCGGCCGCGCGCTCGGCGTGCACCGCACGAACCCGCTCCCGATCGGATCGATAAAGACGAACATCGGGCATCTCGAGCCGGCATCGGGTCTTGCCGGTATGCTCAAGGCGATGCTCGCCTTGAATCACGGCATGCTTCCGAAGTCGCTGCACTATGTGAATCCAAATCCGCATATCGATTTCGAGAAGCTCAAGCTCACCGTTTGCAGCGAGCCGTTGCTGCTGTCGTCTGACGCAGGAACGCTCGCGGGCGTGAACTCCTTTGGCTTTGGCGGCACCAACGCACACGCCATCATCGAGCGCGGCGTCCCGCAGAACAGCGCGGCCGACGCACAAGCCCGAAGCCGCAGCGATCAATCGATTTTCTTCCTGTCTGCGGAATCGAAAGCCGCACTCAAGGAGCTTGCGGGTTCATACGCCTCGAGCGTTGCGCAGGGTTCGAATGCGGATACCGCGAAACTCGCGAGCGGCATTGCGCATCGCCGCCAGCACATGGGCCTGCGCATCGCAGTCTGCTCTGCGAACACGAAAGCTGTAAGCAGCGCGCTCGCAGATTACGCGGAAGCCAAAGACAACGATCTTCTGATTACCGGCAACGTGGTTGCGAACGATGCTCCGGTCGCCTTCGTCTATTCCGGCAATGGCTCGCAGTGGCCGGGCATGGGCCGCTCCGCCTATAACAACAATAAGATTTTCCGCGAGGCCTTCGACAAGGTCGATCCGCTGTTCTCTTCGCTGTCGGGCTGGTCGCTGAAAGAAGCGATGTTCTCCGACGATCTCGATGAGCGCCTGCAATATACGTCCGTTGCTCAGCCGCTGATCTTCGCGATCCAGTACGCCGCGACCGAAGCGCTGAAAGCCAACGGCCTGCGTCCGTCCGTGGTGCTCGGACACTCGATCGGCGAAGTCGCCGCCGCGACGGCCTCTGGCGCACTCGATTTAAAGACGGCAGTTAAAGTCATCTTCTATCGCTCCAAGCATCAGGAGCTCGTTCGCTTCGGCGGGCGCATGATGGTTGCGCTGGCAGGACCTGATGCCGCGGCCGAATTGATCGGCGGAATCGAAGGCATCGAAATCGCCGCGATCAACAGCCCGCGCGCGGTAACGCTCGCCGGGACGGAAGAGGGGCTCAAAAAGTTCAAACAGATCGCAGCCGCAAAGCGCATTGCAGTCGTCGAACTCGATCTCGACTATCCGTTCCACACGAGCCTGCTCAATTCGATCGAGCAGCCGCTGATCGACGATCTGCGTGGCATCCAGCCGCGCGATGCGACGACGCCTTTTATGTCCACGGTCAGCGGCGCTGCAATGCCCGGCAGCCGTCTGAACGCGAACTACTGGTGGCAGAACATCCGCAAGCCGGTGAATTTCGCGGGCGCTGTTCGCGCCGCGGCGAAACTCGGTGCGCGCTGCTTCGTCGAAATCGGGCCGAGTGGCACGCTCACGCGCCACATCGAGAATACGCTTGAGAACGAACCTTATTCGGTCGCCAAGCTTTCGGTTCTTGAAAAACAGGACAGCGACACCGATCCCTTCGTCAAGGCAATCGCGAAAGCGATCGTGTGCGGCGCGCAAGTCGATCTCCCGACTGTGTTCGGGGAAGATCCGGGCCCGAATGTCTCGCTGCCGCTTTATCCATGGCAGCAGGTACCGTTCCGTTTCACGCCTTCGGTGGAAGCAGTCGGTGCGCAGGTGGAGGTGCATCCGCTGCTCGGCTACCGGCTGACCCCCGACATGCTGGAATGGCGTTCGCATATCGACGCGAACAAATTCCCCGAGCTCGCCGATCACAAGCTCGCTGATCAGATCATCTTCCCAGGCACCGGATTTTTCGAAATCGCGTTCGCGGCGACGACGCGCTGGCTGAAGGGCGAGCGCTTCATCATCGCTGACGTTGAGATCTTGCGTCCGATGGATCTCACTGGCGGCGAAATGCGCGAAATCATGACGCGCATCTCGCCGGGATCGAGCACCATCGAGCTATTCAGCCGTCAGCGCTTGTCGCAGTCGGCATGGGTGCTGCATACGCGTTCGAAAATCATCCGCTCCAACGCGAATGCGGTACCTTCGGTGCCCGAACTGCCGCCGGTCACGCAGGTCATATCGCACGATCAACTCTATTTCATGGGCGCGGTGACAGGTCTGAATTACGGACCGGAATTCCGTCTTGTAAAAGAAGCGCGGGTGCACGGCGACCGGGCGATTGAAGTTGAACTCTTCGCGCCGAAACAGGAGAGCACGCCATACCTCGCCGATCCTGTACGCTACGACGCGTGCCTGCATGGTATGCTGACGACCTTCCCGGGTCTGGAAGCCGAACAACGCGGCATTACCTACGTACCGATCCGTGTCGACGAAACCGAATTGTATAAGCCTGGCGCGTTGCCTGCGCGCGGCATCCTGGAAATCGTCTCCAAGTCCGAGCGGTCGATGCTCACGAACATCACCGTATTCGATGCCGAAAACAACATCATATGCAAGATGCGTGGTGCGCGTTGTCACGCGATTCCGTTGCGCCGTACTCGCGCGATCCTAGACACTGCCGTCGTCGAAAGCATGCGTTATGTTGCCGGCGATGTTTCGGGTGATCGTGGCGTGAACACGAAGCCCGCGGATTTTATCGCGGAAGCAGGCAAACAGGCGCTACACGCCAAGGAAAGCGACAAGCTCGACGATGGCGTTATGCTGATGGAAGGGTGGGCAACCGCTGCGGCACACGAAATCGCGCGCGGGCTCTCCACCAAGAACCGCATCGATGTTGATCTGCTGATCGAGACCGAGCGTTTGCAGCCGGATCATAAGCAGTGGCTCCACAATCTCCTGATCCAGCTCGAGGGCGCGGGTCTCGCGACCCAGCAAGACGATACCTGGAAAATCATTCCGGACCGCTCGCTGCCGAAGAGCGCCGACGTCGTAAAATCGCTACTCGAAGAACAGCCGCATCTTGCCGCCGAAGTGCTGATTGCAGGCGGAATTTCCGGACTTGCCGCACAAATCAAGAAGAACGGAAAGTCCGGCGAAACACGCGTGATCGCGCCAGCGGTGGTCGAGTTCTACGAGACTGCCAGCAAGGCAACGCGCGACGCGAGCGAAGCGCTCTGGAAGGTGCTCGCGGATAACAAGAGTTTCTGGCCGTTGCGGCGCACGTTACGCGTCCTGCAAATAGGCGATGCGCCGTTCGCGGATCTGCTCGCGACGGCAAAGACGGACTCCGTCGAAATCGTGGTGCTTGAGGAAGCCGCCGGCTCACTCGACCGCGCGCGCCGCCGCCTTGCGCCGTTCGCGAATATAAGCGTGATGGATGCAGGCGCGCAAAATCCGGGCGGTAGTTTCGATCTCATCGTTTCGACGCATGGCCTGCATCGTCTGCCCGGCAATACGACGGTGAACAGTCTTCGCGAATTGCTTGCAACCAACGGTATATTCGCCGCGATCGAGCCGAACCCGTCTTTCTTCAAGGATCTCGCTTTCGGCTTCGATCCTGAGTGGTTTGCAAACAGCGTGGACGGGTTCCCGATCGGCGCACTTCAGAGCGCGGATCAGTGGACCGGCGATCTGAAGCGGGCTGCGTTCGACGACGTGCGAACGCAGCAAATTCGCTATGGCACCGAAATCGGTTCGCTTCTTGTTGCGACTGCACATGCGAAACCGGCGGAAGCCTCGCAGCCGCAAGCGCAAGAAGAGGTTGCCGCCGAACCGGAGAGCAAGAAAATCTTGGTTGCAGGCAACGCCGCGCTTGTCGAGTTGCTGTCGGCAGAACGGGGCCTTGAAGTGATCAGCACCGGCCCTGACCTGAACGAGTACGATCTCGTTGCGCCGAAGGCAGTGGTGTTCGAGTCGAAAACCGCGCCCGGCAAATCGCATTCCGAGCGGATCGCGAACCGCTGTCTTGAGATCAAGCAGTGCGCGGATCGCATGGCCAACGCGCCGGCGCCGTTGTGGCTTGTCTTCTCCGGCGCACGCCCGCATGGCGAGAAATCCGATCCGATGGAAACCGCGGCATGGGCGTTCTCGCGCGTGCTCGCGAATGAATACCAGAAGATCGACGTTCGCCGTGTCGATATCGCAAAGGGCGCCGATCCGAAAAAGACGGCGAAGCTGTTTGCAAGCCTGCTTCGTAGCGAGACCCAAGAAACCGAATTCCTGATCGACGACAGCGGCATCCGCGTACTGCGTTTCCAGGAGCTGAACAATCTTCCGATCCAGGCCAAGGGTCCGAAACTTACCGGTGCAAAGCTTGTGCGTCAGATGCGCTCAAGCGCACGCATGGCGTGGCAGCCGACCCGCCGCGCCGATGTTGGCCCTGACGACGTCGAGATCGCGGTCGAAGCGACGGGCCTCAACTTCCGCGATTTGATGTGGGTACTCGGCCTGCTGCCGGACGACATGCTCGAGAACGGCTACACCGGCCCAGCCCTCGGCCTCGAATGTGCAGGCAGCGTCAGCCGCGTCGGCGCAAATGTTAAGGGCGTGAAGGTTGGCGAGCGCGTGGTCGCGATGGCACCTTCCGCATTCTCGACACACGCGATCGTATCTGCGCAGCGTGTTGCGCGAATTCCGCGCCGTCTTTCCTATGAAAGTGCCGCGACAATCCCGGTCGCGTTTCTGACCGCGTATTATTCGCTGGTTACGCTCGCGAAGATCAAGCGTAACGAATGGATTCTCATTCACGGTGCGGCTGGCGGCGTAGGCCTTGCTGCGATCCAGATCGCTGCATCCAAGGGCGCAAAGATTATTGCGACTGCGGGTTCTGTCGCGAAACGGGAAATGCTGCGCTCGCTCGGCGTCGAGCATGTGCTCGACTCGCGTGCCGTCAACATTGCGGAAGATGTTCGCAAAGTCGTGAAGGAAGGCGTTGATATCGTACTGAACAGCCTCGCGGGCGAGGCGATGGAACGGTCGATCTCGTGCCTGCGTCCGTTCGGCCGCTTCGTCGAACTCGGCAAGCGCGACTACGTTTCCAATACGCATGTCGGTTTGCGCCCTTTCCGCCGCAACCTCAGCTATTTCGGCGTGGACGTTGACCAACTCACCGGCGAGCATCGCGAACTCGGCGAGAAGGTCTTCACCGAAGTGATGAAGCACTTCGAGAAGGGCACTTACAATCCGCTGCCGCACAGCGTATTCGCAGCGGCCGATGTCGCCGATGCTTTCGAATTGATGCAGCGCTCGCATCACATCGGTAAGATCGTAGTGCAGCCGCCCAAGCCGCAAGACCTGAAGAGCGCGCCGCAGCCGTTTGCAATCAGCGCAACCGGCACGCATGTCGTGACCGGCGCGTTCGGCGGTTTCGGTCTGGAAACCGCGAAGTGGTTGGTGGATCGCGGCGCGCGTCATATCGTTCTTACCGGCCGCCGTGTCGCGCCGACACCGGAAGCGCAGAAGGCTCTTGCCGATTTCCGCGCAGCCGGCGTGAAGGTACTCGCCGAAGCCTGTGACGTAAGTGATGCGATGCAGGTGCAGAAGCTGTTCGAGAAGATCGACGCCAGCATGCCGAAGGTAGCAGGCGTCATTCACTCGGCAATGGTGCTTGACGACGCGATCATGGCGAACCTCGATTTCGAGCGTTTCATGAACGTGCTCAATCCCAAGGTGCTCGGCGCCGACAATCTCGATAACGTCACGCGTATGCGCGATCTCGATTATTTCGTGATGTTCTCGTCCGTGACCACCTCGATGGGCAATCCGGGGCAGGGCAACTACGTCGCCGCGAATGCCTATATGGAAGGCCTCGCGCGCCGCCGCCGGGCCGCCGGTTTGCCGGCGCTGGCAATCGGCTGGGGCCCGATCCTCGATGTTGGTGTGCTCGCACGTAACGAGAAGCTGCAGCAGAATCTGAAAAAGATCATGGGCGTTTCCGGTTTGCGCGCACGCGAAGCGCTGGAGCTGATGCACCAGGCGCTGTCCTACGCGCCATTGCATCCGGACGCCGCGGTGATGACGATCTCGCCGAACGATGGCGGCTTCTCGAGCGATCTACTGCCTGTACTGAAATCTCCGACTTATGCGCGCCTCACGCGCGAAGGCCGTGCCGCCGATGCAGGTGCCGTGCAGATTGACGTCAAGGCGCTCCTCAAGGCCGAAGGTGCAGATGCTGCGCGCCAGAAGATCAGCAATGTCATCGTCACGCATCTTGCGCGCGTGCTGCACGCGCCGGAAGAAGACATTGCGCGGACGCGTCCGCTCGCGGATATCGGCCTCGACTCGCTGATGGCGCTGGAACTCGTCTCCGGTCTGGAGCAGACCTTCGGCATCGACATGCCGCTTTCCACTTCCGCGGGTTCGCTTACGGTCGTCGGTATCGCGGAAGCGATCATCAACGATGCTACCGGCAATCAGGATGGGGCGGAGGGCGATACAGCGGTTGCGAAGTTTGCCGAAAGCCACCTTACTTCGGTTTCGGCCGACAAGATCGTTATCGCCCAGCAAGTCGTCAAAGAGTCGAGCCCGAGCCTGAAGCCCACCGGATCGCAGTAAATGGCGAAAAAACCCGGGCTTGATACGTCGGCGCGCGACAAGCTGTTGTCCCGCGTGCAGACGATGAAGCAGTCGGACAAAGGCAAGGACGCAGCCGAAGCTGCGACGAAGGCGCGGCGCGCCGCATTCACGGATTTTAGCACGCTGCCCGGCTTCGAAGAAATCCGCATGCAGCGGACGTTCGGCGAAAGATTTGGAATCGAAAATCCGTATTTCAAGATGCACGACGGCCTCGCGAGTTCGCGCACGAGCATCGGTGGCCGCGAATATGTGAACTTCTCCTGCTACGACTATCTCAGCCTGAACGGGCATCCCGAAATCGTCGCAGCGGCGAAATCGGCAATCGATAAGTACGGAATTTCCTGTTCAGGAAGCCGGGTCGTGGCCGGCGAGCGTATCGTGCATCAACAGCTCGAAAAGGGCCTCGCGCAACACTACGGCACCGAGGACGCGCTGCTTTTCGTCAGCGGTTACGGCACCAACGTCTGCGTGATCGGGCAGATGGTCGGTGCAAAAGACCTCGTGATCTTCGATAGCGCCGCGCACAACAGCATCGTCACCGGCGGCGTGATGTCGGGGGCAGCCCGGCGTACGTTCCCGCACAACGATCTCGACGCGCTAGCGGAGCAGCTCGAACAGGTACGCGACCGCTACGAGCGTGTGCTGATCGTGGTCGAAGGCCATTACAGCATGGACGGCGACTATCCTGATCTACCGCGCCTTCTCGAAATCAAGGAAAAGTACGGCTGCTGGCTGATGGTCGATGAAGCGCATTCGCTCGGTGTGCTGGGTGCCACCGGGCACGGCATCGCCGAGGTTTATGATGTCGATCCCAAGCGCATCGATATCTGGATGGGCACGCTTTCGAAGACACTGGTCGGCGCTGGCGGCTATGTGGCCGGCAGCGCGGTGATGGTGGATTTTCTCCGCTCGCTGGGCGGCGCTTTCGTCTACAGCGTCGCGGTGCCTTCCGTGATCGCGGCAAGCGCCGAGAAGGCGCTGACGATCATGCATCGCGAACCTGACCGCGTGCAGAAGCTGCAAGCTAACGCGCAGCACTTTGCGAAAGTGGCGAATGAAAAAGGGCTCAATATGGGCACGAGCCAGCAAACGGCGATCTGCCCGGTGATCGTGGGTGACTCGCTGCCCGCTGCCATGCTTTCGCACCAGATGTTCGAGCGCGGGATCAATGTGCAGCCCGTGCTCTATCCCGGCGTCCCGCCAAAGACTTCGCGTCTGCGGTTTTTCCTCAACACCTCACACACCTTCGAGGATATCGAGCAGACACTGGACGTGGTTGTCGATGAAATGAAGAAGATCGACGGCAGGCTTAAGAACCTTCAGCAGAAGACGTAGCGCAAGAACGTTGCGCGAAGCATAATGCCCACCAAGCCGGGCGGGACAAGCCAATCTATGCGGACCATCGTAATTACCGGCGCTTCGAGCGGCATAGGTGAAGCGCTTGCGCTGGAATATGCGTCTTCGGGCGTTACGCTTGCGATTACGGGACGGAACGCCGAACGGCTGGAAAAAGTCGCCAAATCCTGCCGCGAGAAGGGTGCTGCGGTCGTCACAGCGATACTCGACGTGTGCGACCGTGCTGCAATGTCCGCCTGGCTGCTTGAACTGGACCGCACGAGCCCGGTCGACCTTCTGATTGCGAATGCCGGCATGATTGCCGGCTCGACTGCGGACAATGCCGTCGAGGACGGTGAAGCCGGACACGCTCTGCTGCAGACGAATATTCTGGGCGCGGCCAACACCGCCCAGCCTCTGATCCCGACAATGATGGCGCGCAGGAGCGGACAGATCGCGCTCATGAGTTCGATTGCTGCATTCGTACCGCTCGCTCACGCGCCGAGTTACAGCGCGAGCAAGGCTGCGCTCATGAATTACGGTATGTCGTTACGGGACGCGCTGCGGCCCCACGGCGTGAAAGTGAGCGTAATCTGTCCGGGTTTTGTCGATACGCGCATGAGCCGCTCGGAAGCAGGCCCAAAACCGTTTTTGATGAATGCGGACAAGGCCGCAAAAAAGATTGCATCTGGTCTCGCGCGGGATCGCGAGATCATCATGTTTCCGTGGTTCTTCGGCTTCATCACCTGGGTGAGTGGCTTGCTGCCGTCATGGCTCCGCCGGGCGGTATCGAAGCCGTTCGAATTTTCAGTGAAGGAAAAGAAGCGCTGAGCCGCGTTATCTGCGCCGGAATTTCGTCCGGAAAAATACGACGAGTGCAGTGATTACGCCGATTGCCAAAAGCAGCGGAATCCAGATCAGTACCGCGCTTGCGACAATCAGGAAAATGATAAAGCCGACAATCAGCAGGCTTGCGAGCCAGGTGGCGCCGAGCAGAATACGCTTGTGTAGCGGTAAGTCTTTGAACGGGTTGGCGGCACCATCGAACGAGACATAGATCCACTCGGGATTTTTCTCCCGCCGCCGCGCTTCGTCCGGCGGCATAATCTCGATGTCTTTAGGGTCGTTATTGGCTGCCATGGCGAAGATTAGCACATCCGCGACTATATATCCCCCAACAACATATCGGATTTCCGCAGCACGAATACGAAATGCTTGGAATATGCCCTCCACGCGTCACGCGGGATTCCGGCAGTATCGAGTTCATCTGCGGAAAATTCCGCTTCCAGGTTCACTTCGTCGGGTAGGGTAATCGCCATTCCCAAGGTTCGCGCAAGATCCTTTGTGCCGAAACTACGAACGTGATCCCATTGCCCGAAGCGCCGATGGCGTTCGTCTTGCGAAAGCGGGGCGAGCGATTCCTCGTAGTATTCGCTTTCGAACGGAATTGAAAAAATGTGCAAGCCGTCGGGCTTCAACGCGCGATGAAGATGAAACAACACGGCAGTGAAGTTGTACTCGATATGCTCGAGTACGTGATTATGTAAAATGAGATCGTAGTAGTTCGATGGTAGCGATGGGGCGTCAAGCCCCATATCGAACTGCCGGAATTTCGGAAAATCGCCGAAACGTGAATCATCCAGATCGCCGGCTTCATAGCCGGACGCCGTGGCGAGAAGCTTTGCGAGACCCATTTCGGGCGCGATGTGAAGGATGTTCATATCAGCCCGGGGAATACCGAGCCGGTCGAGATGAAGCTTAACGAGCCGCGTCCGCTCGAGCGACGAGCAACCGGTGCAGCATGCTTTCGGCCGCACGCTCATCGGGACGAACTCGGTCCCGCCGCAAATATTGCAGCGCATTGCGGGTGTTGCCTTACGTAAAAGGGATAGTATCATTCGAATACTGGGTATCGCGCCGACCGAAATTCGTGACTGTTCGGCTAAATAACACTGCAGTTGTAGTGCCGCCAATAGCAACCTGCGGGAGTTCAGAGAAAGCGGGCTAACCCGGCAACGAAGTTGCCGATCTATCGCGAGTAGCAGCGTTGAGTGATCTGATTTCCATAATCATGCCGACCTACAATCGTGCGCATGTTGTTGGCGATGCCATTGCGAGCGTATTGGCGCAGAAATATCAGCGCTGGGAACTCCTGGTCATCGACGACGGAAGCTCCGACGACACTGAGCGGGTAATCAGAGAATTTCGTTCCGATAGCCGCATAAAATATTTCGCCGGGCAACGCACAGGTGTCTCGGCTGCTCGAAACCGGGGTCTTTCGGTTTCGCGCGGCGAAGTCATCGCTTATCTGGATAGCGATAACATCTGGTATGCGGACTACCTGCGGGCCGTTGCTGCGTTGTACGCTGCGAAACCCGAGACGGCTTGCGCTTATGCGGCCCTTCGAATTGAAAATCCGCCAGCGAAGGAGCGCGAAATTCTATGGAAAGAATTTGATCGGAGTAAACTGATCGAAGAAAATTACATCGATCTGAATGTGTTCTCGCACAAACGAGCGTTGTTCGAGGAACTCGGCGGTTTCGACGCAAGAATGACCCGTGTCGTCGACTGGGATCTTATTCTGAAATTTACCGATAAGTACGCACCTGTTGAAATTCCCGTTATCGGAACGCTCTATAGGAATCACGAGCCATTGCGGATCACGACGACCGAACCTTATGAGCCGAATCTTGCGATCGTCCGCGGAAAATGGGGCGGTTGAAGGTTACGCAACCGCAAGCCATTGAATGAAATACTGGACGGAGAATAACAGCGGCCAGAGCGCGCATGGATCGCTTTTTGACGCGGAATGGTATCTGTCCGAGAATCCCGATGTCGTTCGTGCAAAGAAGGAGCCGCGCAGCCATTATTTTCAATATGGCTGGCAGGAGCGCCGGAATCCTCATCCGCTGTTCGATGTCGGGCTATACCTGCAGGCCTATCCCGATGTCGCGGATGCCAATATCGAACCGCTCGGTCATTATCTGAAATACGGATGGCGCGAGGGACGAAATCCGCATCCCCTATTCGACGTCAGCTTTTATTTGCAGCGCTATGAAGATGTAGGGGAAGCAGGCGTAGAGCCGCTCAGCCACTACATTTCGGAGGGTTGGAGGGAAGGCCGCGATCCGCATCTGCTTTTCAGCACGCGTCATTATGTCGAGTGCTACCGCCAGCTTTTGGATTCTGGCCTAAACCCGCTGCAGCACTATGTAGTCGCGGGCTGGATGATCGGGTGTGAGCCGAATCCCAATTTCAACGGTAGCCACTACGTGCGGAGCAATCCTGAAGCGATGAAATCAGGCCGTAGTCCGCTGCTTCATTTCGTTCTGGAGTGCGGGCAGACGCGCTGACGCTTGCCGCAGCAGGCTTCCATTGGTGAACGAAACGTTAACGGCTTTTGTGCCCGACCCGACGCATGGCAACGCATTGCCAATAATTGCAGCGTACACCTGAACGACTGGTACCGCGGGTCAAGGGGATTCCGTGCCTAATTCAACTAGCGTCCCGGCCGCGAAGGCTATCGCGCCTATCTTGAAGACTTTGATGGACGTCGCAGAAGGCGTGCGCGGCGCGGAAGAGCTGTTTCCTGCGCTGAAGAATGTGTTTCCTTTTCAGCGTGCCGTTCTGCTGGCGCATGAAAACGGCAGCATTCGGCCGGTGTGCTCCGAGCCCGCAGCGGAGTCGCGCGGGGATTTCACCGGGCTGCAGCTTGCTGACCTGCTTCTTGTACGGTTGCTGCGCGCCGGTGAGAGCAAGCAGGCTATCGGCAACGCTGCCGGAACGGGCGAAAATGCGTTGACCTTTCCGGTCGGCGTCGCCGGGCGTACCGCCATAGCAGCGCTGGTTCTGCAGGATGCCAATCCGGAATATCTCTCGCTTGCGCGCGCCTGCTCCGTCGTCGGTCTGTCGAGCATTCTTGCCCGCGCCGGTGACGCCCGGACTGCTGCGTCCACTGCGGAAGCCACTGCTGCTCTGCCTGCTTCGCAGGACTTGCATCTTCTGAAGGTGATCCTGGATCACCTGCCGATCAGCCTCACCGTGCAGGACCGCGAAGGGCGCTTCGTACTGGCGAACGCAATGGCCGCAGGGGATCTCGCGATGTCAGTGGAAAAGCTCCTTGGCAGTTCGCCTGCCGACTTCCTGTCCGAACAGGAAGCCATGAGCCGCCGAGACTGGGAGCGTAGCGTCGTCGCGGGCGGTAAAACGATCATGGCCGAAACCCGCGTGGCCGATCTCGATGGCGAGCGCATTCTGCTCACCTCGCACACGCCCGTTTTCATCACCAATAACGAGCTTCTGATTTCGAGCTCCGTGGACATCACCGAGCACAAGGAAGTCGAACGCAGGCTCGCCGAGCGCGCGCATATCGACAAGCTCACGGGACTGCCGGATCGCGTCCGCATCGCGGAATATGCCGACTCCATCATTCAAGGACCGGCCGCGCACCCGTTCGCGATTGCCTTTATCGATCTCGATAACTTCAAACACGTCAACGACTATTACAGCCATGCCATCGGCGACGCGCTTCTTATCAAGATCAGCGAGCGCATCAAGTCGAAGCTGCAGCCGGGCGATATGCTCGCGCGCATTTCCGGCGACGAGTTCGTGCTGCTCTTGAGCGGTTACGAGACCAAAGAGGGCGTAGCGCCGGTCATCGAGCAGGTGCTTGCCGAGATCAAGCGGCCGTTCCATCTCGAAGGCTTCGAGATATTCAGCTCATGCTCCATCGGTGTGAGTTTTTATCCCGCACACGGAAAGAACTACGAAACGCTCCGGCGCAATGCCGACGGCGCGATGTATGGCGCAAAGACCCGGGCGAAGGGTCAGGCGATGTATTTCGACGACGGCCTCGGCAAGTCGATTGCAGCGCGCATGGAGGCCGAACAGCGCCTGCGCCTTGCAATCCGCGATCACCGCTTCGTTTGCGCCTTTCAGCCGAAGGTGGACATTCACACCCAGGAAGTCGTCGGCTTCGAAACGCTGGTGCGCTGGCGCGACGGCGACGGCGAAATTCATCCACCCGGACAGTTCATCAGTCTTGCGATCGAGCTTGGGCTTATCAATCCGATCACGAATTTCGTGCTCAACGAAACGATAGCATCGATGGACCGGTTAGACGCTGCCTTCGGCGCCGATACCAGCATCAGCATCAACGTCGGCGCGAAGCAGGTAAGCGATCTCGGTTTCATGTCATCGCTCGCGGCAACGATCGCGGACAGCGGTTACAGCAAGCGGCTGATCTTGGAACTGACCGAAGATGCGATCGTCGACAACGGCGTGTTCCAGGCGAACGTGCTGCCGGTTTTGCGCGCATGCGGCGTACGAATTTCAATCGACGATTTCGGCACCGGCTATTCTTCGTTGAGCGCGCTCGCGGATATTATTGCCGACGAAATCAAAATCGACCGCTCCTTCATAACGCGTATTCACGAGCGGCCACGCAGCCAGAGCGTACTCAAGGCAATCGAGTCGCTTGCGCATTCGCTGCAAATGACTGTTGTCGCCGAAGGCGTCGAAACGAAGGAAGAGTTGATCTATCTGCAGACCGCGAGCCGCATACGCTTCGCGCAAGGCTTCTATTTCTCGAAGCCGATTTATCTCGACGAGATCAACACTGGCATGAAGTTCGGAGAGCGCACGATGGAGACGCGTGTCAGCACTCCGGCGAGAACAAGCGGCAGGTTGATGGCCCCTGCGCGCGCCCGCTGACGCGAAACTTCAGTTACAGAAAGTCTGAGCAGCGTTTAGCGGCGAAGCAGCGTATCGTCCGCGGCTGCCGAAATCGGCTTTTTCAGGAGGCTGAGCCGCGTCGCATCGATCGGGGCCGATAGCGGGGACGGTGCGGCTGCGGGCTGCGCAGCCGGCATTGCAGGCGCTACGGACGGCGCGGCCTGCACCGGTTCTTCATGCGCAGACTGCTGGCTCATGGTGGCACGGCGCCAGCGATCCACGACCGCGCTGATGAAATCCTGCTCGATAGTATCGGCGTTCAAGCCGTTATTGCTCGCGAAAGACTCGCTCTTCGGGATTGCGGCTGTCGCCATTTCCGGGAAGGTGAGGCGCGTAGGCAGCGGCACACCCGCACCGAAGGCAAGCGCTTCGCGCGTACCAAGCGACGGCACGAAGGCGAACAGATCGGCGCCGTGATCGGCAACGGCGGAGCGCAGCAGCGCCTGGTCGCGGTCGTTCGACATGCGCATCGCGAACAACGTGCCGCATTGGGAAATGATAGTCGGGTCGAGTTCGGCGGGACGCTGCGTCACAAGGCCGAGATAGACGCCGTGCTTGCGGCCTTCCTTGGCGATGCGGGCAAGCGCGCGCCGCGTCGGGGCGAAGCCTGCGGTGCGGTCGGCGGATGCATACTTGTGCGCTTCCTCGCAGACGAAGAGCAGCGGCACGGCACCATCGCTCCAAAGACCGAAGTCGAAAGCAAGGCGCGTGAGTACAGACACGACAGGCTCGACGACTTCCGAGGGGAAGCCCGCAAGCTGCATGATGGTCATGGTCTTGCCATCGTCCTGAAGACGGAAAAGCTGGCTGATCGACTCCGCCATCGTGTCGCCGCCGACATTCGCACGTTCGAACATGAAGGCATAGCGCGGGTCGTTGCTGACAGTTTCGATGCGCGTGATCAGGCGTTGATAGATCATGCGCGAGGAGCGGTTCTCGAGCTTACCCATGCGGTCGTCGATGATCGCGAGTAGATCCGCGAGGCGATACGGGACCGGCGTATCGACCGTGTAGCCGATGTTCTTGGCTTCCGCGCGTTTGATGCCCGGGCGGTCGGTTACGTTGCGATACTGATTGTAATTCGCTTTCGCGATCGGAATGAGTTCGGAGAGAATATCGGTCTCTTCCTGAAGTCCCGGACGGCCCGCGAAGAACACGTCCACGATCTCTTCGAAGTTGAAGAGCCAGAACGGCAGGCGGAGATTGCCAGGGTTCATCACATCGGACTTTGTGCCGAAGGAGCGATGATATTCGTTATGCGCGTCCAGCAGGAAAATCCGAAGTTTCGGACGCACTTTCATGGTCTGCGAGAGAATATGCGCGACACCGGTCGATTTGCCAACGCCGGTGGAGCCGAGCACGGCGAAATGCTTGTTCAGCATCTCGTCCACGTCAATCCGGGCGTTGACGGTCGTATCCTGCTGCAGCGTTCCGATACTGATCATGTTCGCGCCGGCTTCGTCGAAGATAATGCGAAGCTCGCGGTTCGTGAGCGGCAGCGCGGCGTCGCGGATCGTCGGATAACCGGCGACACCGCGGCGGAACGCGGCAGAGGCGCCCGTAGCCACGATTTCACCCATGAGATCGACTTTCGCGATCGCGCAATAGTTTGCAGCGAGCGAGGTCTGAATGGAGACTTCAGTGATGACGCCGACGAGCTGCGATTTCGTGGTCTGAATTTTTAAGAAGCGGCCGACGGTGATGCCTGCGCGGTTCGGACCACTCATCGCGGAATCGAGAAGGCCCACGGTCGCTTGCGAACCGCTCACTGAATGAACGTGTCCGAGGGTTTCTGTCACGCCCGCTACCATGGAAGGCGCAGTCGTGCCGGTGGTCCGCTGATCAATCACAGGAAATCTCTCTCGACTTGGATTCGTCGGAGAGCTTACCAACGACACGTCTAAATCGGATTAATTCGAGCGGTTAAAGTGTCGGGAAGGATGCTGAGAGTTCGTTAACCATCCAAGCCCCCGCGAAAATTAGAGGCCTTTGGCGAGAAAGCCGCCGTCGACCGCGATGTCTGCACCTGTGACGTAGCTTGCTTCCTTCGATGCAAGGAAAACGGCGGCGCCGACGAGCTCACCCAGCTCCCCGAAGCGGCCCATCGGTGTCCGTGAGGTCGCAAGGGCCACGCGTTCGGGCTTGAGCACGCTTGTCAGCTCGGTCCGAAAATATCCCGGCGAAATCGAATTCACGCGGATATTGTCCGCGGCCCATTCAGTCGCAAGCGTGCGGGTATAGGCGAGAACACCATGCTTGCTGGCGGCATAAGGTGCAGCGAGCGGCCAGCCGCGATGACCGGCAAGCGAAGCAATGCTGATGATCGAGCCGCCATTCGCCTCCATGTGCGGGTAGGCTGCCTGACAGCAGAAAAAGACGCTGTTGAGATTGGTGTCGATGACGTTGAGGTAGTCATTTTCGGCAAGCTCGGCGGACGGGCTGATGACCGTAATGCCTTGACTGTTCACCAGAATGTCGAGTTGTCCGAGATCTTTCGCGACCGCACTGATCGCGTCGCGGCACGCAGACGCTCCGCGCATATCGGCGGCATGGCCGATTGCACCGGAGCTGACCTTATTTAGCGTTGCAAGAACTACGTCTATCTTTTCCTGCCGCCGGCCGATGATGCCAACCTGCGCGCCTTCGCGCGCAAAGCCTTCGGCGATACTGGCCCCGATGCCGCTCGAACCGCCGACGACAATCGCTTTCATTCCTTTGAGACGCATGCGGGTCACCTTTCTTATTCGGGAATGCTGTTTAGCCTAACGTTTTAACGGCCGCGAGCCATTCGCCCAGATGCCGCGCGCGTTCTTCCGCGCGTCTTCCGCAGCGCGTGAAAGCGCTTCATCGCGGGCTGCCTCGTCGTAGAGCGCCCAACCTTCGCCCAGCATCCATTCGGAAACATTCACACGCTCGCGAAAGCAACGCGAGATCGTCGCGTCTGCCGTAGCCTGCAACGACTCGCACTTGATTTCCTTGCCATGAACGAAATTACGAAGCGCCACAAAGGCACGAAGCCCGCAGGCCCAGCGGCCGCCGGTGTCGCTTTCGCACAGCACGTCTGGAGGAAGGACCATGGTGCCAGTGAATTTAATTGTTTTGCCATCGAGAACGACTCCGTCCTCGGAAACCTTCGCGACGATGCCGTCGCCCGGGATCGGCGTTTCATTCACGGCTTTGTTGTCGTCTTTCTTCCGGGGTGGAAGAATAATGACGGGAATGTTTTCCGGCGTGACGTTCCGGATCTTGCGCTCGCCATCGGGGGCCTGCGCCTGCGCAAGGTGCACGCAAGCCGTAATCGCGACAAGGGCAGGGACAAACAGAAAATACCGGCGCATGCGCCGCTATTCTAGCCCGGAATTCGGCTGCTGGTCAGTAGGTCGCGCGCCCGCCGGAAATATCGAACACCGCGCCGGTGGTGAACGAATTGTCCTCCGACGCCATCCAGGCGACGAGCGCGGCCAGTTCTTCTACGAGCACGAAGCGCGCGCGCGGGATCTTCGAAAGCATGAAATCGATGTGCTGCTGCGTGATCTGGTCGAAGATCGCGGTCTTTGCCGCGGCGGGCGTCACGGCATTCACGGCGATATCGTAAGAGGCAAGCTCTTTGCCGAGCGATTTCGTGAGCGCGATCACGCCGGCCTTCGAGGCGGAGTAGTGCGCCGCGTTCGGGTTGCCTTCCTTGCCTGCAATGGAGGCGATGTTTACGACGCGCCCGTACTTCTGTTTGATCATATGCGGTATGACAGCCTTCGAGCAGACGAAGGGGCCGTCGAGATTGATCCGCATCACGCGGCGCCATTCGTTCACGTCCGTTTCCCACACGGTTGCATTCGCACCCGCGACGCCTGCATTGTTCACGAGAATGTCGATCTTGCCGAAATCCTTGATCGTCGCTTCGCGCGCTTTCTCAACCGCAGGAAGGTCAGAGACATCGAGGCCATAAGACTTCGTGCCAGCGCCAAGTTCGTTCGCGGTTCGCTGCGCGTATACCTGATCCATATCCCAGATCGCGACCTTGGCACCCGACATCACGAAACGCTCGGAGATCGCGCGGCCAAAACCCTGCGCACCGCCGGTGACGACCGCAACGCGGCCCGAAAGATCGATCTTGTTCATGCCAATTCCTTATAGGGTCCAGCCGCCGTCCGCGACATGCGCGCCGCCGGTCGTGAACGAACTCTCATCGCTCGCGAGATAGACGGCAAGCATCGCGATTTCTTCCGCAGTGCCGAGGCGGCCGAGGGGCTGACGCGCGACGAAGTTTTTCATGCCTTCAGGACCTTGCGACGCTGCGCGTCCGAGCATCGACGGCGTTTCGATAGTGCCGGGACAGATACAGTTGCATCGGATGCCTTTTGAGATGAAATCGACGGCGACCGCGCGGGTGAGGGCGGCAACTGCGGCTTTGGTCGCGCCGTAGACATAGCGATTGGGTGCCGCCTTCAACACGCCGGCAGCGGAAGCTATATTGACGATCGACCCGCCGCCGTTTGCGAGCATTGCAGGAATAAACGCCTTGATCGTGCGGTGCATGGATTTGACGTTAAGGTCGAACGAAAAGTCCCAATCCTTGTCGCTGCATTCGATGACAGTGCCATGATGTACGAAGCCTGCAGCGTTCAGAAGAATATCGACTTTACCGATACGCTTTGCCGCTTCGTTGACGGCATTGCTGTCGAGTACGTCGAGCTTGAATGTCTCGGCGATACCAGCCGATTTCAGATCGGCGAAAGCCTTTTCATCAATATCGCTTGCAAATACCTGCGCGCCTTCGCGTGCGAACGCGACTGCGCAGGCTTTGCCGATACCCGCTGATGCCGCAGTTACGAAGGCACGCTTGCCTTGAAGTCTTCCAGCCATGCTCGCCGACTTCTCTTAGTGTGAATGACGCGGTGTGCCGAACTTCGCCGCGATATCCTGATAGCGTGTCGCAAGCTCGAGGCAGGCGCCACTGTCGTGTTGTCCAACTGTGTTGCGATAAAGCTCCTGCCACGGCGTGTGATGTTCGGGATAGGGGAAGCCGCCTTTGGCTTTCAGATCGGCTTGACGCTTCGTCACTTCCTCCGGCGAGATCAGGATATTCGCTTCGCCTTTCTTGAGGTCAACACGAACCATGTCGCCCGTTTTCAGGATTGCGAGCCCGCCGCCAGCTGCGGCTTCCGGCGACGCGTTCAGGATGGACGGCGAACCGGACGTGCCGGATTGTCTGCCGTCACCGATGCAGGGAAGTGATTTGATGCCGCGCTTAATGAGCGCCGCGGGCGGCTGCATGTTCACGACCTCCGCGCCGCCTGGATAGCCGATAGGGCCAGTACCTCGAACGAACAGGATACAGTGTTCGTCGATATTCAATGAAGGGTCGTCGATCCGCTTGTGATATTCCTCAGGCCCCTCGAACACGATGGCGCGGCCTTCGAATGCTTCGGGGTCTTTCGGATTGGAAAGGTAGCGGTCGCGGAATTCCTTCGAGATCACGGAAGTCTTCATGATCGCGCTATCGAAAAGGTTGCCGGAAAGCACGATGAAGCCCGCATCTTTTACGAACGGCTTGTCGTAGGACCAGATCACGTCGTTGTCCGGGAGCGGCGCATTCTTGCAATTCTCGCCCATGGTCTTGCCGTTCACGGTGAGCGCGTCTTCGTGGATTTTCTTCTTGGTCATCAGTTCGCGCACGACCGCAGGAACACCGCCGGCACGGTGATACTCTTCGCCGAGATAGGCGCCCGCAGGCTGCAAGTTCACGAGCAATGGAATTTTGTGACCGACATGTTGCCAATCCTGCACGGTGAGCTCTACGCCGACATGACGCGCAAGCGCGTTCAGATGGATTGGCGCGTTGGTCGAGCCGCCAATCGCGGAATTGACCACGATCGCGTTCTCGAACGCTTTCTTCGTCATGATATCGGATGGCTTCAGATCTTCCCACACCATATCGACGATGCGCTTTCCGGTGAGGTACGAAATCTGCCCACGTTCGCGGTAAGGCGCTGGGATCGCGGCACATCCCGGCAGCGACATGCCGAGCGCTTCCGCGAGCGAGTTCATGGTCGAAGCGGTGCCCATCGTATTGCAGTGGCCGACCGAAGGCGCGGAGGAGGCGACAATCTCCATGAATTCTTCGTAGTCGATCTCGCCCGCAGCGAGACGTTCGCGCGATTTCCAGACGATTGTGCCTGAGCCGGTGCGTTCGCCGTTGAACCAGCCGTTCAGCATCGGTCCGCCGGAGAGCACAATCGCGGGAATGTTCACGGTCGCAGCCGCCATGAGACAGGCGGGCGTGGTCTTGTCGCAGCCGGTCGTCAGCACCACGCCGTCGAGGGGATAGCCGAACAGCACCTCGACCAGCGAAAGATAAGCGAGGTTACGGTCCAGCGCGGCGGTCGGCCGTTTGCCCGTTTCCTGAATCGGATGACACGGAAACTCCATCGCGACACCACCGGCTTCGCGAATGCCTTCGCGCACGCGATGCGCAAGTTCGAGATGATGCCTGTTGCAGGGCGACAGATCGCTGCCGGTCTGCGCGATGCCGATGATTGGCTTGCCCGACTGGAGTTCGTGGCGCGTGAGTCCGTAGTTGAGATAACGCTCCAGATAGAGCGCGGTCATCGCCGGATCGGCGGAGTCGTCGAACCACAGGCGGGAGCGCAATTTCGGCTTTTTGTCCGAGCCGTTTCCGGATTTCGACATGGAATACTCCCGCAGGGAACGCGAAGTCGTGGCGCATACACTAGTCGGGGCTAAAAGACAGCGCTACCATTTTCTTGCAAGGCCATGTCGGACGTCATGCAGAAGTGTACTAGGCGCTGCGGGCGGCAGAGCTTTCCCGGATCATCAGTTCGAAGCCAAGATCTACGACCGGTTTTTCCGGCCGGCGGCCTTCGACCGCGTCGATCAACATGGTCACGGCATCGCGGCCCATTTCGTAGCGATTGGTTCGAACGCTCGACAGTGAGGGAACAGAGGAGGCCATGAACTCCATGTCGTTAAAGCCGATGATCGCGAGCTTTTCCGGCACAGGAACACCACGCCGCTGACATTCGAAGAGCACGCCGAGCGCCAGGTCATCGTTGATGCAGAAAACGGCGTCGAGATCGGGTGCTTTTGCGAGGAGGTCGGCAAGCAGGGTCCCGCCGAGTGTCATCGCAGTGGGCGTGGGCGTGGTCAAAATCAGGTTGGGATCGAAGATGGACGCTGCTTTCATGGCGTCGCGGTAGCCGTCGAGGCGGCGCTGCACGCGTGGGTCCATACGTGCGCCGAGAAAGCCGATGCGGCTGCGGCCTTGCGAAACTAGATGAGAAACAGCAGCAAAAGCGGCGTCATAATGCGAAAAGCCGACCATCATGTCGACCGGATCGGGACCGACTTCCATGATCTGCACGATCGGGCAGTTCATGGCCTCCATGACGGTGCGCGACTCTCCAGTCTGGTTGATGCCGGTGACGATGAGGCCTGCGGGCTTCTGCGCCTGAAACAGTCGCAGGAGCTTTTCTTCCTGCAGGATGCTGTAGCGGGTATTCACGAACTGGATCGTGTAACGGCTGCCTTCGGACGCGTCATAAATTCCGCGTAGCACGTCGTTGAACACGTTATTTGTCAGCGACGGTATCAGGACGCCGATAACTTCGGTGCGTTGCGAAGCGAGCGCACGCGCTGCAAGATTGGGCACATAACCGAGTTCTCTGGCAGCACTTTCGACCCTTTCGCGCTTGCTCACGGAGAGCGCTTCGGGATTGCGAAAGAAACGCGAAGCCGTGATTGGGCTCACACCGGCAAGCTTTGCAACTTCGGTGAGACGGATCGGTCCTAACTTTCTGCCTTTACGCGGCATTTCGTGCTCATAACACGAAGCAACACTGATTGACAGCGCTACCAACAGCGGCCACACTCTTTGGAAAGAAGAAAAAGAGCAGAGAGGCGAAAACGCCCGCAGCTGCCAGAATAAAATGGGAGAGGCGCAATGGCGTCCGTGCAAATACGGGACGTTCGAAAATCTTTCGGCCCAGTCGAAATTCTGCATGGCGTCTCGGTGCCGATCGAAGACGGCGAATTCGTCGTCCTGGTTGGTCCGTCGGGATGCGGAAAGTCGACGCTGCTGAGGATGCTCGCAGGCCTCGAAAACATTACTTCCGGCACGATCTCGATCGGCGGCCGCGTAGTGAACCAGGTTCATCCGAAAGAGCGGGACATCGCGATGGTGTTCCAGAACTACGCGCTTTATCCGCACATGACGGTCGCGAAAAACATGGGCTTCTCGCTCATGCTGCGCGGCGCGAGCAAAAGCGAAATCGATACGCGCGTTAAAAGAGCTGCGCAGATTCTCGGTCTGATGCCGCTGCTTGAGCGCTATCCGCGCCAGCTTTCCGGCGGCCAGCGCCAGCGCGTCGCCATGGGCCGCGCTATTGTCCGCGAACCGCAGGTCTTCCTCTTCGACGAACCGCTTTCGAACCTCGACGCGAAATTGCGCGTCGCAATGCGTACGGAAATGAAAGAGCTGCATCAGCGGCTCAAGACCACGACGGTTTATGTGACCCACGACCAGATCGAAGCCATGACCATGGCCGACAAGATCGTGGTCATGCATGACGGCGTGATCGAGCAGATGGGCGCGCCGCTCGATCTCTACGACCGCCCGGCGAATCAATTCGTCGCCGGTTTCATCGGCTCACCTGCGATGAACTTCCTCGACGGAAAATTGCAGGCGAACGGCTCGGCCTATGTCGAGACCGCGCAGGGTCACAAGCTACCGTTGAAATCCATGCCGCAGGGTTTGAGCGGCCGTGACGTCGTTTACGGCATTCGCCCCGAGCATTTCGAAATGGGCGAGGGCGGCTTGCCCGCGGAAGTCGTGGTCGTCGAGCCTACCGGATCCGAAACCCAGATTGTCGCGCGGATCGGCAATCAGGAAGTGATCGCAGTTTTCCGCGAACGCCAGAGCGTGAAACCTGGCGACAAAATTTCGCTGCGTCCGCGCGCGGACACGGCTCACCTCTTCGCCAAGGATAACGGAAAAAGAATCTAGCGAAGTTTCTTAAGACAAGATCGTCCACGGGAGGAAATCATGGACAAGAAGTTGGAAATGAATCGTCGCTCGCTGCTGAAGGGTTCGGCGGCTGCGGCAACGGTCGCCACCGTTGGTGCCGATCAACTGCTGAACTACGCAACTGCATGGGCGCAGGCCGCGCCCTGGAAACCGGAAGCGGGCGCCAAGATCAACGTGCTGCGTTGGCGCCGTTTCGTCGAAGCCGAAGACAAAGCCTTTATGGCCATGGTCGATGCCTTCCAGAAGGCGACCGGCGTCAGCGTCAATATCTCGAACGAATCCTTCGACGACATTCAGCCGAAGGCATCGGTCGCCGCGAACACCGGCCAGGGCCTTGATATGGTGTGGGGGCTTTATTCCCTTCCGCATCTGTTCCCCGAGAAGTGCCTCGACGTCTCGGACGTCGCGAACTATCTCGGCAAGAAGTACGGCGGCTGGTTCCCGTCGGCGGAAGCCTACGGCAAGTCCAAGGGCAAATGGATCTGCATTCCGGTTGCGACGACCGGCGGCTTGATCAACTACCGCAAGACTGCTTGCGAAAAAGCGGGCTTCAAGGAATTCCCCAAAGACACCGCGGGAATGCTTGAACTCGTGAAAGCGCTGAAGAAGAATAACACGCCCGCCGGCATGGCGCTTGGCCACGCTTCGGGTGACGCCAATACCTGGCTGCACTGGGCGTTGTGGTCGCACGGCGGTCAGCTCGTCGACGCGAACGACAAGGTCATCATCAACTCGCCGGAAACGGCGAAGTCGCTCGAATACGTCAAGGCGCTTTACGACAACTTCATTCCGGGCACTGCGTCCTGGAACGACTCGTCGAACAACAAGGCCTTCGTTGCCGGCGAATTGTACCTGACCTCGAACGGTATCTCGGTCTATGTGACCGCGAGCCGCGAGAACAAGGCAATCGCCGAAGACATGGATCACGCCTATCTGCCGATCGGCCCGGTTGGTAAGCCGACCGAACTGCATCTCGCGTTCCCGATCCTGACCTTCTCCTTCACGAAGTTCCCGAACGCTTGCAAAGCTTTCGCGGCGTTCATGCAGGAAAAGGAAAACTTCAATCCGTGGATCGAAGCAGCGCAGGGTTATCTCTCGCACTTCCTTGCGGCCTATGACTCGAACCCGGTCTGGACCGCCGATCCGAAGCGCACGGTGTACCGTGACGTCGCCAAGCGCACGTTGACCCCGGGCGGCCTCGGCACGCTCGGCGAGAAGGCTGCAGCGGCAATCGCCGACTTCGTGGTCGTCGATATGTTCGCGAACTACTGCACCGGACGCGAAGACATCAAGGGTGCGATGGCGATTGCCGAACGGCAGGCGCGGCGCATCTATCGCTAAAATAATACCGGCGGCGCGGGAAACTGCGCCGCCGTTTTTATCAATTGGGTGCCGTCTACATGACTACGGCTGAACAAGCAGAACGCGCAGCTTCGCGGATGAAAGAGTTGACCCCTTGGGGCCGGCTCATGGTCAACCGCAACTGGCTTGCGATCTGGTTCATGCTGCCGGCAGCATTCTTCCTGCTGATGTTCCTCGCGTGGCCGCTGATCCTCGGGGTCTGGCTTTCCTTCACCGATGCGCGGCTTGCGCGTCCCGGTGTGTTCATCGGTTTAGAAAATTACGAATGGCTGTTGGACGACAGCGTATTCTGGCTCTCGGTCTTCAACACGCTGCTGTATACGATCGTCGCGAGTATCGTGAAATTCGCAGTCGGTCTGTATCTCGCATTGCTTCTGAACCGGCACATGCCGTTCAAGGCGATTATCCGCTCGGTCGTATTGATCCCGTTCATCGTGCCGACCGTGCTGTCGGCGATCGCATTCTGGTGGATCTACGACTCGCAGTTCTCGATCATTTCGTGGTCGCTCAAACAGATGGGTCTGATCAACCAGAACATCAATTTCCTGGGCGACGGCAATTGGGCGCGCGGCAGCCTGATCTTTGCAAATATCTGGCGCGGTGTACCGTTCGTGGCGATCACGTTGCTTGCGGGTTTGCAGACGGTTTCGCCGTCGCTTTATGAGGCGGCGACGCTTGACGGTGCATCCGCATGGCAGCGCTTCCGCTATGTCACGTATCCGCTGCTCACGCCGATCATCGCGGTGGTGATGACCTTCTCGGTATTGTTCACCTTCACCGACTTCCAGTTGATCTGGGCGATGACGCGCGGCGGACCTGCGAACGCAACACACTTGATGGCAACCTTGTCCTATTCCCGCGGAATCCTGAGCGGACAACTGGGCGAGGGCGCTGCAATCGCGACCTCCATGATCCCGTTCCTGCTCGCTGCGATCATGTTCTCATGGTTCGGGCTCCAGCGGCGCAAATGGCAGCACGGTGAAAATAATGAGTGACGCTGTCGCCAAAGCTGCTGCCACCGAAGCGCAAAGCGACGCGCGCGAGGGCATGAGCTATCTGGAAAGCATCCCGATGCGGCTGGTCACGCTGTGGCTGCCGCTCGGCCTGATCATGTTGATCCTGCTGTTTCCGTTTTACTGGATGGTGCTGACGTCGGTGAAGCCGAACGCGCAGCTCATCGACATGACAACCTACAACCCATTCTGGGTGGTTAGCCCGACGCTCGAACACATCAAGAGACTGCTATTCGAAACGGAGTATCCGCGCTGGCTCTGGAACACGATGTACGTTGCCTTTGCATCGACGATGTTGTCGATCTTCGCGAGTGTGCTTGCCGCCTACGCGATCGTCCGGCTTCGCTTTCGCGGCGCGCAGATGATTGGTGGCGCAATTTTCATGGCGTATCTCATTCCGCCGTCGATTCTGTTCATTCCGCTCGCGTCGGTGATTCATTTCTATGGACTGTTCGACTCTCCGCTTGCGCTGATCCTCGTCTATCCGACGATCCTGATTCCGTTCTCGACTTGGCTCCTGATGGGTTACTTCAAGACGATCCCGTTCGAGCTTGAGGAATGTGCGCTGATCGACGGTGCGAGCAGATGGCAAATTCTGACGAGAATTGTCCTGCCGCTCGCTATACCCGGACTGATCTCGGCATTTATCTTTTCCTTCACGCTGTGCTGGAACGAATTCATCTATGCGCTGACGTTGATTTCGTCCGTGCAGAACCGCACGGTTCCGGTCGCAATCGTCAGCGAACTTGTCGACGGCGACGTGTATCGCTGGGGCTCGCTGATGGCGGGCGCGATGCTGGGTTCGCTGCCGCTCGTCATTCTTTACGCATTCTTCGTCGAGCACTACGTTTCGGCGATGACGGGCGCGGTCAAGGAATAAGCCATGCATGTTCTGATACTCGGTGCGGCCGGCATGATCGGCCGCAAGCTCACCGAGCGTTTGCTCAAAGAGCAGCGCATCGGTACGCGCGAGATTTCGAAGCTTACCTTGCATGACGTCGTTGCCCTGCAGGTGCCCGCGAAGCCGCCGTTTCCGGTGAGCGCATCGGTGTCGGACTTTTCGCTGCCCGGCGAAGCGGAGAAATTGATCGCGTCCAAACCGGACATGATCTTTCACCTCGCCGCAATCGTCTCCGGCGAGGCGGAAGCTGATCTCGATAAAGGCTATCGCATCAATCTCGACGGGACACGTTTTCTCCTCGATGCGATCAAGAAGATTGGCGGCGGTTACAAGCCGCGCGTAGTCTTCACGTCCTCGATCGCCGTCTTCGGCGCGCCGTTCCCGGATGCAATCGGCGACGAGTTCTTCGAAACGCCGCTCACGAGTTACGGCACGCAGAAGGCAATGGGCGAGTTGATGCTTGCCGATTATTCGCGCCGCGGCATTCTCGAAGGCGTCGGCATCCGCCTGCCGACGATCTGCGTCCGCCCCGGTAAGCCGAACAAGGCGGCATCGGGCTTCTTCTCGAATATCATCCGCGAACCATTAAGCGGCGAGGAGGCGGTGCTTCCTGTGTCCGAAGACGTGCGCCACTGGCACGCGTCGCCGCGCTCTGCCATCGGCTTTCTGATGCATGCCGCGACCATCGACATCGGCAAGCTCAACAACCGCGTCAATCTTTCGATGCCGGGCCTTTCCGTGACGGTCGGCGAACAGATCGCGGGTCTGGAGCGCGTGGCGGGGCCGGGTGTCACCAAACGCATCAGACGTGAGCCGGATCAGACGATCATGCGGATTGTGGCAGGCTGGCCGCGCAATTTCGATACGTCGCGCGCGAAGTCGCTCGGCTTCACGAGCGCCGAAAAGACTTTCGACGATATCGTGAAGCTACACATTGAAGACGAACTCGGCGGAAAGTTCGTCGCGTAACGTTTAGTTCGCGCGCTTTTTGCTCTCGTCTGCGATATAGTCCATCGCTGCCTGCACGCCGCCCTTCTTGTGCGGAATGCCGGTGACGCCGAGCGCCATTTCGGTCAGTGCGAGCGCACCTAGCAGCGTGCCGTCGTTCGTGTCGCCGAGATGGCCAATGCGGAAAACCTTGCCCGCGATTTTACCGAGGCCTGCGCCGTAGGCGATGTCGAAGTTTTCGAGCGCGGTCGCGCGGAACTGGTCCGCGTTATGACCTTCCGGGAGCAGGATCGCCGTGATGGTGGACGAGTAATATTTCGGATCCTTGCAAAGAATTTCGAGACCCCAGGTGCGCACCGCGCGGCGGGTTGCTTCTGCAAGCCGGTCGTGGCGCGTGAACACGTTCTCGAGACCTTCTTCGTGCAGCATGTCGATCGCTTCCGCGAGGCCGTAAAGGATGTTGGTCGCAGGCGTGTAGGGGAAGTAGTTCGTCTTGTTCATCGCGATCATTTCTTCCCAGCCCCAGAACGATTTCGGAAGCTTGGAAGTCTTGGAAGCCGCGAGCGCCTTGTCGCTGACCGCGTTGAACGAAACGCCGGGCGGCAGCATCAGGCCCTTCTGCGCGCCACCGACAGTGACGTCGACGCCCCAATCGTCATGGCGGTAATCGATCGAGGCAAGCGAGGAGATCGTATCGACGAGCAACAGCGCCGGATGCCCGGCCGCATCGATCGCCTTGCGAATTTCCGGAATCAAGGTGACGCAGCCGGTCGAAGTTTCGTTGTGTAAAACGGCGACCGCTTTGATCTTCTTTTCTTTGTCTTCGCGAAGCTTCGCTTCGATTACTTTCGCATCCGCGCCGCCGCGCCAGTCGCTCTCGATAAACACCGGAACGAGCCCAAGCTTCTGCGCCATATTCTTCCAGAGCGTGCCGAACTGGCCGGTCTCATAAAGCAGCACGTGATCGCCCGGTGAGAGCGTATTCACGAGCGCTGCTTCCCATGCACCGGTACCGGACGAAGGATAAATGATGACGGGATTTGTGGTCTTGAAAATGGTCTTGACGCCGTCGAGCACGCGGCGCGCGAGCTTGCCGAACTCGGGGCCGCGATGGTCGATGATCGGCATATCCATCGCGCGCAAAATCCGGTCGGGAATGGGCGATGGGCCGGGAATCTGAAGGAAATGCCTGCCTGCGGTGCGCGAACGATTAGACGCCACTGTGATCCCCCGGTAGTCTTGAGCGCTTGCGCGCGTGATTAAAAGAGTCGGTCAGTCCTGTGAATTATACACGCATCCCGGTCAAGCAGCGCTCACACCGTAGCCGCCATGCAGCGATAAAGGGGCGCACCCGATGAATGTGTTGATGCCGGGTCTGGAGCGGAAGCTGCGGCGCGAAATCACCGGCGACGTGTTGTTCGATGGCTTTAATCGCGGCCGTTACGCAACGGATGCATCGCATTTTCAAATGATGCCGCTTGGTGTCGTTGTGCCTCGCACAATAGAAGAGGCGAAGGCCGCGATTGGTTTGGCCAATCAAGAAGGCGCAACGGTTCTGGCGCGCGGCGGCGGAACGTCGCAATGCGGCCAGACCATCAATCATTCACTGGTGATCGATTGTTCGAAACATCTGAACCGCGTGCTCGAACTCGACGTCGAAAATAAACGCTGCGTCGTCGAGCCCGGAATCGTCCTCGACGATCTGAACCGGCAACTGCGCAAGCATGGTCTTTGGTATCCGGTGGACGTTTCGACTGCGTCGCGCGCAACGATCGGCGGCATGGCGGGAAATAATTCCTGCGGCGGGCGTTCGCTGCGTTACGGCACCATGCGCGACAACGTAATCTCGATGGATGCGGTATTCGCCGACGGAAACGCCGCGCATTTCGGCCGCGCCAATCGCGATCTCTCCGACATTCCGGAAGACTCTTCGCTGAAGCCACTTGCGAAGGATTTGCTTGCGCTCGGCGCGAGGGAAGCAGCGGAAGTCGAAGCGCGCTTTCCCAAAGTGCAGCGCCGCGTGGGCGGTTATAACCTAGATGCGCTGACGCCGGGCAAGAACGACCTCAATCTCGCGCATATCCTGATCGGTTCTGAAGGAACGCTAGCCTTCACGACAAAGGTGGAGCTGAAGCTCTGGCCCGTGCTCGGCAAGCGCATCGTCGCCGCGTGTCATTTCGGCAGCTTCTACGAAGCGATGAATGCGGCGCAGCATCTCGTGAAGACCGGACCGATCGCGGTCGAACTAGTCGATCGCACGATGATAGAACTTGCACGCGACATTGCAATGTTCCGTCCCACGCTCGAGAAATTCGTGCGCGGTGCGCCTGATGCCGTGTTGCTGGTGGAGTTCGACTCCGGTGAAGAAGAAAACAGGAAGCGACTTTCGCATCTTCAGGACGTAATGAGCGATCTTGGCTTCGGCTGGGACAAGCAGGGCACGAAGTGGGGCGGTGTCGTCGATATTGTAGATCCTGCGCTGCAGACTGCGATCGCGGAACTGCGCGCGTCCGGTCTTAACGTGATGATGTCGATGAAGGAGCAGGGCAAGCCGATCTCCTTCGTGGAAGATTGCGCCGTGCCGCTCGAACATCTCGCCGATTATACCGCGCGGCTTACCAAAATATTTGAAAAGAACGGAACGCGGGGAACATGGTACGCGCACGCGTCCGTAGGCTGCCTGCACGTGCGCCCGGTGCTCAATCTCCGGCAGGATAAAGATGTGAAGGCAATGCGCGCGATTGCGCAAGAAGCCTTCGCAATGGTGCGTGAATATAAAGGCTCGCATTCCGGAGAGCATGGCGACGGCATTGTGCGCTCTGAATTTCACGAGCCGATGTTCGGTTCACAGCTCGTACGGGCCTTCGAGGAAGTCAAAGACCGCTTCGATCCGAAATCACTGTTCAATCCCGGCAAGATCGTTCGTGCGCCGAAATTCGATGATCGTGAATTGTTCCGCTACGGCCCGCATTACGGCCTCGAGGATTTCGTGCCGGCGCTCGATTGGTCCGAATACACCGGGGGCGCCGAAGGTTTTCAGGGCGCCGTTGAGATGTGCAACAACAACGGTGCCTGCAGGAACAGTGCGGGCAATGTGATGTGCCCGAGCTATCGCGTGACGCGGAACGAACGCGACGTGACGCGCGGCCGCGCGAACTCACTGCGCCTCGCGATTTCCGGCCAGCTCGGCAAGGATGCACTCGTTTCCGACGATATGGCCGAGACAATGAAGCTCTGCGTCTCCTGCAAGGGCTGCCGCAGAGAATGTCCGACCGGCGTCGACATGGCGCGCATGAAGATAGAAGTACTCGCTGCACGCGCGGCAAAACGCGGCTATTCGCTGCGCGACCGTCTTGTCGGCTGGCTGCCGCGTTACGCGCCCTTCGCGAAACATATCGGCTGGCTGCTGAACCTGCGCGACATCATTCCGGGCGCCGCGAAGATTTCCGAATGGCTCACAGGATTCAGTGCGAAGAGAAAGCTTCCGAAGTGGCGGAGCGATACGTTCCAGGAATACGCTTCGAGCGCGGGAGAAGGCGAGCGCGAGGTCGTTCTGTTCGCGGATACTTTCAACCGCTACTTCGATCGCGAGAACGTGGAGGCGGCGCGGGACGTGCTGAAAGCGGCCGGCTATCGCGTGCACTTCGCGAATGATGGCCTGGGCCGCCCGCTTTGCTGCGGCAGGACGTTTCTGTCCGTCGGCGCGGTGAAAGAAGCGAAAGAGGAAGCCGAGCGCGCGGTGAAGGTGCTGATGTCCTACGTGAGGATGGGCGTTCCCGTCGTTGGCCTCGAACCAAGTTGCGTCTTCGGCTTCCGTGATGAAATCCCGGCGCTGATGAAAGGCAATCCGGATGCGGCCGCGCTGTCGGGCAATGTCATGCTGTTCGAAGAGTTCATCACTGCCGAAACTACTGCCGGGCGCATGAAGCTCGATCTCAAGCCGATCGGCGAGAAAGCGCTGCTTCACGGCCATTGCCATCAAAAGGCATTCGGCGCGCTGACGCCAGTCCAGCAGACGCTGAAGCTTGTCCCCGGTCTTGAGGTCGAAACGGTTGATTCAAGTTGCTGCGGCATGGCCGGCAGTTTCGGTTACGGCAAAGATACGATCGACGTCTCGCTGGCAATGGGCGAGTTAAGTTTGCTGCCCGCTGTCCGCAAGGCAGATGCTAAAACAATTGTCGTGGCAGACGGTACCTCTTGCCGCGAACAGATTGGGCACGGCACGGGACGCGAGGCGGTGCATGTAGCGCGCGTGCTTGCGCGAAGCCTTGGCCTTGGAAACGCATACAAATTATCAAACGGGAGAGAAACAATGTCCGAACTTACCCTAGAAAAAGCGCAGACCATTGTCAGCGCAGCGCTGAAACATTCGCGAGACGCAAAGTTCAAACCGATGGGCATCGTCGTGCTGGATGCGCGCAGCGCAGTTGTCGCTTGCGCCATCGAAGACAATTCGGCGCTGCGGCGTTTCGATATCGCACATGGCAAGGCGCATGGCTGCCTCGGCATGGGCATCGGCGGCCGTTCGGTCGAGAAGCGCATTCTCGAGCGCCCGCATTTCGGCGCTGCACTCGCCCACGTTTTTGACGGAGATTTTATTCCGGTTCCTGGGGGCGTGTTGATCAAGAACGCGAGCGGCGCAATCATCGGTGCCGTTGGCGTTTCCGGAGATACGTCGGATAACGATGAAGCGGCGGGCGTCGCGGGCATAAAAGCAGCGGGGCTTGTTGCAGACGCGGGGTAGGGCGAACCGAAAAGGAGAGCACTATGAGCGGCAGCGTCACGTACAAGAAGGACGGCGCAATCGCGACCGTCGTGATCGAGAATGAGGGTCGTCTCAACGCGCTCTCGCTGCCGATGTGGCGGCAGCTTCGCGCAGCGTTCGAAGAGCTTTCGCATGACCGCGACCAAACGCGCTGCATTGTCTTGCGCGGCGCGGGTGAAGCATTTGCGTCTGGCGCGGATATCGCCGAGTTCGAACGCGAGCGTTACGACGTCCAATCAGCGCGCGCTTATGGCAAGGCAATTCATCCAGCGCTGGTCTCGATCTCGGAATGCCCGCATCCGGTAGTCTCGATGATCCATGGTCCGTGTGTCGGCGGCGGGCTCGAAATCGCGAGCCGCACCGACATTCGAATAGCAGGTGAAAGCGCGCGTTTTGGCGTTCCGGTTAATCGCCTGGGCCTCGTCGTGGCCTATGCCGAATTGAAGGCGCTGCTCGATATCGTCGGGCCGGCGGTCGCGATGGAAATGCTGCTGGAAGGAAAAATCGTCGGCGCGAAAGAGGCGGCAAGCATGCGTCTCGTCAATCGCGTTGTGCCGGATACGAAGCTCGAAGCGGAAGTCTATGACAGCGCGAAGCGGATCGCCGACGGCGCGCCGCTTGCCGCGCGCTGGCATAAGAAATTTGTACGCCGGCTTCTGGAGCCGAAGCCGCTACGCGAAGACGAACTCGAAGAAAGTTTCGATTGCTTCGGCAGCGAAGACTTTCAGATCGGCTATCGCGCCTTCCTTGAAAAGAAGAAGCCGCAATTCAAGGGCCGCTGATGACGAAGAGCCGGGGGCCGCTCGAAGGGATCAAGGTGATCGAGCTTTGTCATGTGATGGCAGGGCCGGTCTGCGGCCTGATGCTCGCGGATATGGGCGCGGAGGTCATCAAGGTTGAGAAAATCCCGGGCGGCGACGACACGCGCCGCACCGTGCCGCCAAAGATCGGTAATGAGGCCGCATCTTTCATGATGATGAACCGCAACAAGCGCGGCATCGCTGTCGATCTGAAAACCGAAGACGGCAAGAAAATTCTTCGACGTTTGCTGGAAAGTGCGGACGTAGTCACGGAGAATTACCGGCGCGGCGCGATGGAGCGCATGGGGTTTGGTTTCGACAAGCTGCAGGAAATGAACCCACGTCTTATTTACTGCGCGATCTCTGGCTTCGGCCGGACCGGGCCTTACGCCGATCGCGGCGGTTTCGATCTGATTGCGCAGGGCATGAGCGGCTTGATGTCCATCACCGGCGAGGGACCGGGCAGACCGCCCGTAAAAGTGGGCGCGCCGATTACTGACATCACCGCCGGTATTCTCGGCGCGATGGGCATTCTCGCAGCCCTTCATGCGCGCACGCAGACCGGCAAAGGACAGATGGTCGATACGTCTCTGTTTGAGGCCGGCATCGTGCAGACCTATTGGCAGTCTGCGATTGCGCTTGCATCGGGTATCGCGCCCGGACCGATGGGCTCGGCGCATCCGCTCAACGCGCCTTACGAAGCGTTTGCAACCAAAGACGGCTGGATCAATTTGGGTGCTGCAAATCAGGCGACGTGGTTGCGCACGGTTGAGCTCCTCGGGCGGATCGATCTCGCAGAAGATCCGCGCTTCAAGGAAGCCTCGGGCAGACTCGTCAATCGCGCGCCACTCGCGGAAGCGCTCGCGCAGGAATTCAAAAAGCGTACGAGCGCGGAATGGCTCGACGCATTGGAGAAGGCGAAGGTCCCCGCTGGGCCTGTCTTTGACGTTTTACAGATGCACGCCGATCCGCAGACGCGCGCCCGCGAAATGGTCGTCGAGGTCGATCACACGTCCGTCGGGCGCGTAAAGACGCTCGGCGCACCGGTGAAATTTTCAGCAACGCCCGGCGGCGTCCATCGCAGCGCACCAATTTTCGGAGAGCACACAGAGGAGGTTCTGCGCGAACACGGCTTCTCCAGTGCCGATATCGAGCGAATGGCGGCTAAGGGCGCTATTTCGCGGTTATGACGCGGTTGCGTGGCTTTCGCTGAAATTGCCGCCGCGGAATCGAATATCGCACCGCAATATCCGAGCGCGGCAATCTGGCGCCCGCAGTCTAGAATTGTAGTCATTGCAGAATCGATTGGTTATAAAACCAATAGGGACAAGAAGAACGAAATAAAAATCGAGTCCAGGGTGGAAGCAGTAGTTCAGTCTCAGTCGCGAGCGGCTCAGTCATCGGTGCCGTTGCTCGCCGTGGAAGATTTACACGTACGCTTTGAGACGTCGCGCGGCACCGTTCGCGCGGTCGAAGGCATTTCCTATACAGTCAACCGCGGTGAGGTCGTCGCCGTCGTCGGCGAGTCCGGCTGCGGAAAATCCGTTTCCGCCCTCACCATCATGCGGCTGCTCGCAAAATCCGGCCGCGTGGCCGGCGGCCGCATTCTGCTGGAAGGGCGCAATCTCCTCGATCTTTCCGACGAAGAAATGCGTGCCGTTCGCGGCCACGAAATCTCGATGATCTTCCAGGAGCCCATGACCTCGCTCAATCCGGTCCTGCCGATCGGAATGCAGATCATGGAGCCGTTGCTCATCCATCTGAAGATGACGGAAGAGCAGGCGCAGGCACGCGCCCTCGAACTGATGCAGCAGGTCGGCATTACCGACGGGGAGCGCCGTCTCTCGCAATATCCGCATCAGCTTTCAGGCGGCATGCGCCAGCGCGTCATGATCGCGATTGGTCTTGCCTGTAAGCCGAAGCTGATCATCGCCGACGAGCCAACCACTGCGCTCGACGTCACCATTCAGGCGCAGATTCTCGAACTGATGAAGAATTTGTCGCGTGAACTCGGCATCGCGCTCGTCATTATCACGCATAACCTCGGCATCGTTGCCCGCTACGCCGACCGCGTGAACGTGATGTATGCGGCAAAGATCATCGAGAAGGGCTCGGCCGACAATATTTTCCTGAAGCCTGCGCATCCCTACAGCAACGGCCTGATGCGCTCCGTGCCGCGTCTCGACGAGCCGCGCGGGACCAAGCTGCAGACGATTGAAGGGTTGCCGCCGGATCTCAGGATGCCGCCGCAAGGTTGCCGCTTCGCACCACGCTGTCCGCTGCGGATCGAAAAGTGTTCGCAGCCGATCGAGTTGATCAACGTAGGCGGCGACCACGAAGCGCGCTGCCATCGCGTCGATGAGATCATGTCGGGCGCGGTGAAAGTTCAGTTTCCGACCGGCGGATCGGTCACGTCGCAAGCGAAGAGCACCGAAAAGCCCATTCTTGAAGTCAAAAACCTGAAAAAGCATTTCGGCGTCAAAGCCGCGGGCGCTGGTTTCTTTTCAAACGAGATGGCGACCGTACGCGCGGTCGATGATGTGTCGTTCGCGATTGTACCGGGCGAGACGCTGGGCCTCGTCGGTGAATCCGGCTGCGGCAAGACTACCGTGGGCCGCGTCGTACTTCGTCTGGACGAGCCGACGGATGGCACGATCACATTCGGTGGCGTGGATGTAACACATCACAGCGGCCGCAACCTGCGCGGTCTGCGGCGGAAAATTCAGGTTATCTTCCAGGATCCTTATTCGTCGCTCAATCCGCGCATGACAGTTGGCGAGATCATCGCCGAGCCGCTGAAAGTCTACGGGCTCGTTCCTGAGAAAAAAGCGAGGACCGAGCGCGTCGGTGAACTGCTCACACAAGTGGGCTTGTTTCCCTACATGGCTGAGCGCTATCCGCACGAATTGTCCGGCGGGCAGCGGCAACGTGTCGGCATTGCGCGCGCTCTCGCACTCGAACCTGAACTGATCGTCTGCGACGAGCCGGTATCCGCGCTCGACGTTTCGATTCAGGGGCAGGTGATCAATCTGCTGGAAGACCTGCAGGCGCGTCTCGGCCTCACGTATCTCTTCATCGCGCACGATCTGGCGGTGGTGCGCCACATCTCCGATCGCGTCGCCGTCATGTATCTCGGCAAGATCATGGAACTGGCGGATCGCGACGAAATCTACATGCGGCCCTTGCATCCCTATACGAAAGCGTTGCTGGACGCGGCGCCGATTCCGGATCCGCGCATCGAGCGTGCGCGTGCGCCTCGCGCGCTGCGCGGAGAAATTCCGTCACCCTTGACCCCGCCGTCCGGCTGCGTGTTCCATACCCGCTGCCCGATTGCGCTCGAGGTCTGCAAGCAAACGGTGCCGCCGGTGCGTGAATTGAAGGCCGGCCATCTCGTCGCTTGCCACCGGGCTGAAGAGATAATGGAAGGTAAAGTTCTGTAAGGTGCCTGAGAAAAAGGCATCGCCAACAAGAAACGCCAAACAAAAAAACGATACGGGCTAATCGGAGGAAATAAAAATGAAAAGACTAATTCTCGGACTCGTCGGCGTAGCAGCGTTTATGCTCGCGGGACTGCAAGCAGAGGCACAGCAGCCGAAGCGCGGCGGAAATCTGAATTTTGCAATCAGCGCTGAAGCGCCGCATTACGATCCGCATGGCAGCGATACTTATGCGACGCTGCACTTCTCGTCGCCGTTCTATTCGACATTGCTCCGCTACAATCTGTCGAAGTTTCCTGCAATCGAGGGCGACCTTGCGAAGTCCTGGACGGTTTCGCCGGACAAGCTGACCTACACCTTCACGCTCCACGAGGGCGTGAAGTTTCACAATGGTGAGACGCTGACTTCATCGGACATCAAGGCGACCTACGACCGCATTCGCAACCCACCGCAGGGCGTGGTCTCGACCCGCCGCGCGACGTTCGTGGATATCGAGAGCATTGATACGCCGAACCCGAACACGGTCGTATTTAAGCTTAAGACTGCGAACTCCTCGATGTTGGATCACTTCGCGAGTCCTTGGAACACGGTTTATTCGGCGAAAGACCTTGCTGCGGATTCGACTGCGCCCCGCACGAAGATCAATGGTACCGGCCCGTTCATTTTCGTCGAGCACGTGAAAGGCAGTCACGTTGCAGGCAAGCGGAACGAGAACTACTTCAAGAAGGGTTTGCCCTATCTCGACAGCTATCGCGGCATCTTCACGCTGCAGGCGGCCGCCATGCTCAACGCGTTGCAGGGCGGTCAGGTGCTTGCGGAATTCCGCGGCGTCTCGCCGGCCGAACGTGACCGCATGGTCGCTGCGATGGGCGACAAGCTTCGCGTCGAAGAGTCGAGCTGGACGCTGAACCTGCTTGTGCTTTTCAACAACGAGAAGCCTCCGTTCAACGACGTGCGGGTTCGCCGCGCGTTGCTGATGGCAATCGATCGCTGGGGCGGCAGCACGGGTCTCTCCAAGATCTCAACGCTGCGCGCCGTCGGCGGCGTTGTGCGTCCGGGTTCGCCGCTTGCGACGCCGGAAGCCGACCTTGTGAAGCTCCCGGGCTTCTCGAAGGATATCAAGTCTGCGCGTGCAGAAGCGCGCAAACTGCTTAAGGAAGCGGGCCACGAGAACCTGAAGTTTGTACTCTGGAACCGCAATCTTGCGATGCCTTACACGCCGGCAGGCGTGTTCCTCGTCGATCAGTGGCGCCAGATCGGCGTTGAGGTCGAGCACAAGCAGTCAGACACCGCGCCTTACATTGCTGCGATGCAGAGCGGCAACTACGAAGTTGCGATCGACTTTTCGAATCTCTTCAACGACGACCCGACCTTGTCGATGACGAAATTCTTATCGTCGAAGAACAATCCGCTCAATCTTGCACGCTATAACGACGAGGAGATCGATAAGAACTACGAACTCCAGCTTCGTGAAGGCGATGTACAGAAACGAAAGCAGTACATTCAGGCATTGGAAAAGCGCTTGTTCGAGCAGGCCTATCAGCAGCCGATCCTGTGGTGGCATCGTATCGTGCTCTCCCACAAAACGCTGATGGGCTGGAAAATGTCTCCGAGCCACAACCTTGGTCAGGATTTGGCCGAGGTATGGTTGAACCAGTAACGAAAAGGCTTGCGGCCCGGTTTCAAGCCGGGCCGCGGGATACCCTGCGATGTTGATGTACACGCTGAAGCGCTTGTTGCTCACGATCCCGACGCTGATCGGCGTCGCGGTGCTCGTGTTTTTCATGCTGCGCATCGTGCCCGGCGACATCGTGGAAGTGAAACTGCGCGGTGACGGCGGTAACGTCACGCAGGAGGTGGTCGAGCAGGAGCGCAAGCGCCTCGGTCTCGACCGGCCGATGATCGTGCAGTTCGGCGATTACATGTGGGGACTTGCGAGAGGCGATCTCGGCATCTCGATGTGGACGGAGCGTCCGGTCATCGAAGAGATCATGATCCGCCTCGAACTCTCGCTCGAAGTTGCAATTCTCGCGACGATATTCGCAACCCTTATATCTATTCCACTCGGCACAGCGGCGGCGCTATTCCGAAATACCTGGATCGATTACGTCGTGCGCATCGTGACGATCGGCGGGCTTTCGATCCCGTCGTTCTGGTTCGGCATGATCATCATCGTGAGTCTGCTCACGTTCTTTAACTGGCTGCCGCCGATTACATTCACGCCAATCTATGTTGATCCGGTCGCCAATCTCGCGCAGCTAATCTGGCCGGCGCTTGCGGTCGGCTATCGCTACTGCGCGGTAACGGCGCGCATGATCCGCTCGTCGCTCCTCGAAGTACTGGCGGAGGATTACATCCGCACTGCTCGCGCTAAAGGCGTCTACGAGCGGCTCGTCGTCTCGCGCCACGCGCTTCGCAATGCGCTTCTGCCCGCGATTACGGTGATGGGCCTCGAATTTGCGTTCCTGATCGGCGGTCTCGTCGTGACGGAGCAGGTATTCAACCTGAACGGCATCGGCCAGCTCTTCGTGCAGAGCGTTTCGCGCAACGACTTCATGCTCATTCAGGGCATGGTGATCATGATTGCGGGCTTCTATGTCGTCATCAATCTCGTGGTCGATCTGCTGTACGCCGTCTTCGATCCACGCATCCGGTACGGCGGCTGATGACAAACATTTCTCCAGCAGCACCAGCAGCCGCGCAGTTCGTACTGCCGAAACGGCCTAATCCGGTGCTGACGTTCGTCCGCGCGCAACCCATGGGCGCTGTGAGTTTCGTCGTAATCATTGTGATGATGTTCGCCGGGCTCTTTCCGCAGTTCGTAGCACCCTATAATCCGCTCGACATTGACTTTGCATCGATCCTGGCTGCGCCGTCGTGGGACCATTGGTTCGGTACCGATGCCTATGGCCGCGATATTTTCTCGCGCATCATTTACGGTTCGCGCACGGCGCTGGTCATTGGATTTTCCGCCTCCCTGATCGGGTCAACCATCGGGGCAATTCTTGGCATTGCGTCGGCCTATTTCGGCGGCCGCGTTGATAACTGGATTCAGCGCTTCGTCGATATTCTGCTCGCGTTTCCGATCATCGTGTTGGCGCTGGTCGTGGTCGCGGCACTCCGCAAGACCGTGATCTACGGCGTTGACGTGAACCTGATCATCGCGATCTCTATTCCGATCATTCCGCGCGTGGCGCGTGTGGTGCGTGCAGCCGCACTCTCCGTCAATGTGATGCCTTATATCGATGCCGCGCGTGCCGCAGGGTATTCGAATACGCGCATCATTTTCAGGCACATGGCGCCGAACGTGACTGCGCCGTTTCTGATCATGTTCACGGCTTTTATCGCGCAGGCAATCCTGCTCGAAGCGTCGCTTTCCTTCCTCGGTCTCGGCGTCACCGAGCCGATTGCGGCCTGGGGCCTGATGCTTTCCGGAAATGCTGCCGACTTCTATCGCGAAGCGCCGTGGATGGTGATCTTCCCGGGTGTTGCGATCAGTCTAGCGGTCTTCGCCTTCAACCTCTTCGGCGACAGCTTGCGCGATTATCTCGATCCACGTTTTAAGACGTAATCAACGCACGTCGAGAAACGCACGGACTGACGCGTTGAATCCCTTCGGGTCTTGCAGCAGTGCGAAGTGGCTCACACCACGCAGCAGAACAAATTTCGCATTCGGAATCTGTCTGGCAATTTCCTCGCTATGCGAACGGCGGATAATCTCGTCATGCTCGGCGTGAAAGATTGCCGTGCGGACTTTGATCGCAGAGAAATCTTTAGGCGTTAACGTCGGTTGCTTCTTCCACATTATGGAAAGCGCTGCCATCGTTGCGGCATAGCTTTTCGGTTCGTATGAAAGCTTCAGAAATTCCGCGCGCGTTCGTGCGACATACGCCGACATCACGTCCGGATTGGTGTTGGGCTGGTAGCCTGCCGGCGTCGCGTTGCCGGCGAAAGTGACGAGCGCTGTGATACGCTGCGGATGGCGAAGCGCTAGATAGAAACCGATATTGGCGCCGTCGCTCCAGCCGACGACTGCGGTTTCCTTTACCTTGAGATAGTCGAGTAGGGCGATGACATCATCAGCCATCTGTTCGTAGGAAATAGTCGCCGCCTCGTGCGTGCTGCGGCCTTGCCCGCGGCTGTCCATGACGATGACGCGATAGTCGCGCACAAGATCACGAACCAGATGACCCCAATAGTTCGAATTCGCGCCGCCGCCATGCAGCAGCAGAACTGCGGGCTTCGCGTTGTCTCCGTGAATTTCATAATAGTGGCGCGCGCCGTCAGGCGTGAATTGCCCGGTGATCGCGAGATCGGGAAGGGTCGGCGTCGGCGGAAGCGTCAGCCATCGTTGTGCGTTTGCCATCTCAGGAAACATCAAAGCGGTGAGCAGCAGCGCGCGGGCGGCGAGGCGCAGCAACCTAACCCGCCTTCGTAATCGTATAGATATAGAGTTCGCCGTTCCGCTCCTGCGCCTCAAGCCTATGACCGTCCTGCTGCGCATAATGCGGCACGTCGATGACGGTCATCGGGTCCGTGCATTCGAGGATCAGACGATCGCCCGCGGCGAGCGTGCGCATCATCTTCTTCGCTTTCAGCACCGGAAGCGGGCACTTCAGGCCCCGCAGGTCGGCAATGTGATCGGCCATTGAACTCTCCGCGCGGGACAATAGGAGAGGGTGGTGCGCGAACGCAAACGCGAAAGAAAAAGGCGCGGCCCGAAGGCCGCGCCTCTACTTTGCTGTACTGGCTTTATAACTTCCAGCCCATGAACGCACCCACATAAGGCCGTACCTCAAGTCCGCCGCGGAAGATCATTTCCAGCGCGACGTAGAGAATGACTGCGAGGCCGACATATGCGATCCAGCGATACTTCTGCAGCAGGTTCGCAATGAACGAAGCCGCGATACCCATGAGCGCGATCGAGAGTGCGAGACCGAACACCAGCACCCAAGGGTGCTCGCGCGCCGCACCAGCGACCGCGAGTACGTTGTCGAGCGACATTGTAATGTCGGCGACGACAATTTGCCAGGCTGCTTGTGCAAAGGACTTGCGCGGTGCGCCGCCGACGTGGCCGTCTTTGTTCGTGTCTTCACCGGAGACGGCTTCAAGAGCGTCATTATGCTCGTGCGCCGGTGTGCGCAATTCGCGCCACATTTTCCAACAGACCCACAACAGAAGAATGCCACCAGCTAGCAACAGCCCGACGATTGCAAGCAACTGCGCTGTGATCGCTGCAAAACCGATACGCAAAATTGTCGCCGCGATAATGCCGAACAGAATTGCTTTAGCGCGCTGTTCTTTCGGCAAGCCGGCGGCAGCAAGGCCAATGACGATCGCATTGTCGCCCGCCAACACGAGGTCGATCATGATGACCTGGCCGAGTGCGACCCACGCGTCCCAGGGCATGATGGCAGTAAGCACGCTCATGCCACGTCTCCCGCGATGCGCGAGGCAAGCTTGAACAGGCAAAGTTCATTGTCGTCGTGTGATAATAGGTCCACGGACCCTCTCCTTGATTAAGACCGACATCGCAGTTCGGATGAACTGCCAGAGGGGCCCGGTCTACGTTATGAAATGCGTGGTTACTTCGTTGCGCTCATCCCGAAAAGTTCGAGGGCGGCTAGCGGTTCCGACATTGCGCCGGCACCGAATCCGATGAAGGCAAGCATACCGGCGAGATCCCAAAACGTCAGTCCCTGCGAGCGATAATTGACGCGCGCACGGTATGCATAGATTGCGACAGTTGTAGCAAGCAGGATCGAGACGAGGCTCGCAGCCGGAAGCGCGACCGCTTTCGGCGCGATCAAGGCGATCAACGCGGTAGGCAAGACGCCAAGAATAAAGAGCACGCGGAGCCGGATGCTCGGGTCACGCACCTCTTGTGCGGTATTGCGTGAGCGGACAGGCTCGATATTCCAAAGAGACATTTCGGTTCCTGATCGGAGCCAGTGGCGCTGGCTCGTGTGTTCAGGAATCGAAAGTAATTAGCGGCGAGAAACTGGAGTATTCGTAGAATACGGTCGGTAGTTCTACGGGATGACGCGACCGAGCTTGATCGCCTGCCGGACCAGCACGGCGACACTCTGCGCCTGCATCTTTTCCATGATTTCGGCGCGGTAGCTCTCGACCGTGCGGACGCTGATGCCGAGTTTTTCGGCGATGTTCTGGCTCGTGAAACCTTCGGCAACGAGCTGAAAAATCTCGGTCTGCCGGGGCGTCAGACGGGCGAAACGCTCGCGCAATTCGTCGTGGGAGCGCGACGAATTGATATTCTCATGCATCTGCGCGAGGCCGCGGTTGATCGCGGCGACAAGCTGCGTATCGTCCACGGGCTTTTCGATAAATTCTTCCGCGCCTGCCTTGATCGCAGCAACCGCCATCGGGATATCGGCGTGGCCCGAAATCAGAATGACGGGGAGCGAAATACTGCGGCTGTTGAGCTGTTTTACGAGCTCGATGCCATCGGTGCCCGGCATGCGGACGTCGGCCACGATGCAGGCGGGGCGAGCTGGATCGACTTTCTTCAAAAAAACGTCGGCGGATTCGAACGTTTCCGTCTCGAAGCCGAACACGCTGAGCATCTCACCGAGTGCGTCACGCACCGACTGCTGATCGTCGATCACATAAATCACGGGGCCTGCCATCAAGCGCTCCGCGGATTTTCGAGCGGTATCGTGAAGCGAAATTCGGTCGCGCCCGGCGCGCGCGAATGCAGCCAGATCTTGCCGCCATGGGCTTCGACGATTGAAGTGCAGATCGGCAGGCCCAAACCCAAACCTTCGTGCTTCGATGTCATCAGGGGTTCAAAGAGCCTTTTTGCCGTGTCTTCGTCAATGCCGGGACCGTCATCCAATACGCTAAATTCGACGCGGTCGGGTGCGGAAAGTTGCCGCGCTCCCACGAAGATGGCGCCGTCGCGTTTTGTCGCGCTGATTGCGTCGATGCTGTTACGGATGAGGTTGAGAATAACTTGCTGCAACTGCACACGGTCGCCGTAAACGGGCGGTAGTCCGTTGCTTTTGGCGAGCGACAGCCGAATTCCTTTGGCAGCGGCGTCGGCGTTGGCAAGCATCAGCGCGTCGTCGAGCACCAATGGAACATCGACCGTACTCACGCGTGGGTGACCGCGGCGCAGGAAATCCCGCATACGCCGGACAATGCCGCCGGCATGATCCACCTGCGCGATCATGTTCGCGATATTGGCGTCGGCTCGCGCGAGATCGGCGTCTGGCCTGCGGATCAGTTCCTGCGCAGAGCGGGCGAGTGCACGAGCCGCCGTCATGGGCTGGTTGATTTCGTGGGCAAGCGCGGAGGCCATGCCGCTGACCAGCGTAAAGCGTGACGCTTGTGTCGCTTCGGCTTCCTTTTCCTTGAAACGGCGCTCGGCTTCGCGCGCATGCTCTTCGGAGCGCTCGCGCTCGCTTACGATAGCGCCGACCACGAGGCCGGTCGTCGTGAGCACGAGCATCAGGATCTGAAACTCGGTAAAGGTCTGTGCATCCGCGGAAAAATACTGAAGCACGCCGACAAGGCCGAGCTGTGAAATTGCGAGCGCCACGCATGCGCCGTCGAGACCGTAACGGAGTGCTGCAAGCACCACGGGCAGGAACAAGAGGTAGAAGAACTTCACGGCGTTGACAGCGCCAGCACCGGCGATGATCCAGAGCACGCCGAAAATGAGCGCGACATAGAGCGAGATCTCCAGCACTAGCAGTCCGGATAACGCGGGGAGCGGATGTTTGTGCAGGATGCGCAGGACCAGAGGTGTCACGACGGCGATGCCGATCGTATCGCCGACGACGAGCGGCACCAGCGCGATGATGACATCTGCCCAACCGAGATCGTCGAGCACGAGCATCAAAGAGAGCATGAGCGTCGCGAACACAGCGCCGAACAAGCCCGCGCCGAGGAGCGCAACGACGTCGCGCAGCTTGACCAGGCTTACGTCCAGCCGGAAGCGGTTCCGCGCGAGGATCGTGGCTCCGGCATAAACGGCGGCAATAATCGCCGCCACGCCGAGAATGATCGGCCATTGCAGGTTGGTCTTCAGCACCAGCGTTTCGGAAATCACCACGCCGGCGAAAAGCACCACGGCGTAGAGCGGTCCGGCGAAGATCATGAGCGCGAAGACTGCACCCAGACCGGGGTTCCAGGGCGTAATGGGAACGCCTTTATATTCGTGGATGAAACTCAACCATTCGAGCGCGACGTACACCGCGAGGAACAGAAGCGCGGCCGCAAACTGGCGGCTTACGCGCTGCGGCAACTGTGTTGAGGCGGTCGCGGAGGACGCCTCGTCCGGGCTCCTCATGCTGCGCCGCCCTGCATTTCGTTCCTTCCCATAGCTGCAGTAGTATCACGGGGCCAAGAACCGCGCGAAGACGCAGGCGGCGGGAATATAATGGGAGGCCTGGTGGCAAAGTTTCTGCTGGCAATCGACCAGGGTACGACCTCGTCGCGCGCCATTCTGTTTCGCCATGATCTGTCGATCGCCGCAATCGGGCAGCAGGAATTCCCGCAGCATTTTCCGGCCTCGGGTTGGGTCGAGCACGAGCCCGACGATCTGTTGCGGACGACGCTCGCAGTCTGCAGCGATGCGATGTCGAAAGGTGGAGCCGCTGCCAAAGACATTGTCGCGATCGGCATCACCAATCAGCGCGAAACGACCGTCGTCTGGGATCGCAGTACCGGCAAATCGATCCATCGCGCAATCGTATGGCAGGACCGGCGCACGGCCCCGCGTTGCGAAGAGTTGAAGAAGGTGGGTTACGAGAAAACGATTGCGGCGAAGACCGGGCTACTGCTCGATCCTTATTTCTCGGCAACCAAACTCGCATGGATTCTCGACCACGTTCCCGGCGCGCGCGGACGCGCGGAGCGTGGCGAGCTCGCTTTTGGTACGGTCGATTGTTTCATTCTGTGGCATCTGACGGGCGGCGCGGTTCACGCGACCGACGCCACGAATGCTTCGCGCACGATGCTTTTCGATATTCATCGCGGAGCATGGGACGACGAGCTTCTGAAAACTTTCAACGTGCCGCGCTCGGTGCTTCCCGATGTACGCGATTGTGCTGGCGACTACGGCACTACGATTGAGAGTCTGTTCGGCGGCAAGATCGCGATACGCGGGATCGCCGGCGATCAGCAGGCCGCGACGGTCGGGCAAGCCTGCTTCAATCCGGGCATGATGAAGTCGACTTACGGCACCGGCTGCTTCGCGCTGTTGAATACCGGCACTAGTCCGGTCGCATCGAAAAACCGTCTGCTCACCACGATTGCGTATCAGTTGAATGGCAAGCGCAGCTATGCGCTCGAAGGCTCGATCTTTATCGCAGGTGCCGCTGTGCAGTGGCTGCGCGATGGTTTGGGCGTCATAAAGCATGCTTCGGAAAGCGACGCCCTCGCGGAAGCGGCGGACGAAACCCAGAATGTCTATCTCGTTCCCGCTTTCGTCGGCCTAGGCGCGCCGCATTGGAATTCGGAAGTGCGCGGCGCGATGTTCGGTCTCACGCGCAATAGTGGTCCGAAAGAGTTTGCGCGCGCAGCACTCGAAAGCGTGTGTTTCCAGACCGCCGATCTGCTCGAAGCCATGCAGGCCGATTGGCCGCAGGCAAAAGGTGCCACGACTGTATTGCGCGTCGATGGCGGCATGGTTGCCTCCGACTGGACCATGCAGCGCCTCGCGGACATTCTCGCGGCTCCGGTGGATCGGCCCATCGTGAAGGAGACGACCGCCATGGGTGCGGCCTATCTCGCCGGGCTCTCTGCCGGGGTGCTGCCGCCGCCGGATCAGTTCGGCGATACGTGGCGGCTTGAGCGGCGCTTCACGACGCGGATGGATACCGCAACGCGGGATCGAAAATTATCCGGCTGGAAAAATGCGGTGCAAAGCCTGCTCGGCAGCGCTTAAGCCTTGCGGAATTCCATGCCTCGTATGAAATGACGCGCGAAGAAAAAGGGGAACGGTTGGGTCCAATGGAATTACAGCGTAACGAATTCAAGCACGCGATCGCAGCGGGCAAATTGCAGATCGGTCTTTGGAACAGCCTCTGCAGCAACATCGTCACCGAGATCGTTTGCTATAGCGGCTTCGATTGGTTGCTTCTCGACACCGAGCATTCGCCGAACGAACTACCGGCGGTGATGGCGCAATTGCAATCCGTGCAGCGCGGCACTGCGACGCCCATCGTGCGCCCGGCGTGGAACGACACGGTTCTCATCAAGCGCATTCTTGATATCGGCGCACAATCGATCCTCGTTCCATTCGTGCAGAATGCGGAAGAAGCCAAACGCGCAGTCGCTGCCACGCGCTATCCGCCGGAAGGCGTTCGCGGCATCACCGGTTCGGGACGCGCGAGCCGTTTCGGCCGCACCAAGGATTATTTGAAGAAAGCAAACTCGGAAATTTGCCTGCTCGTGCAGACGGAAACGCGCGAAGCGCTGGATCAGTTAGAAGCAATTGCGAGCGTCGAAGGCGTCGATGGCGTTTTTGTCGGACCGGCGGATTTGTCCGCGTCTTTCGGCCATATCGGCAATCCGCAACATCCAGAAGTGCAGAAGGCGATCGAAGATGTCGCGAAGCGCTTGAAGAAAATCGGCAAGCCCGCGGGCATTCTTACACCGGTCGAGGAAGAGGCGCGCCGCTATATCGAATGGGGCTACACTTTCGTTGCCGTAGGCTCCGATCTCGGTCTCGTTGCAAAAGGCGCCGACACGCTCGCCGCCAAATTCAAAAAGTAATCCGCGCTTTCGGGAGAAAGAAAATGGGCAAGGCTCGGCTGGAAGGCAAGCGCACGATCGTCACCGGCGCTGGTAGCGGCATCGGTCGCGCGTCTGCGCGCTTGTTTGCGGCGGAAGGTGCGGTCGTGCTCGTTGTCGACAAGACGAAAGACGCGGTCGAGGAAACCGCGGCAGTGATCGCGAAAGATGGCGGCAAAGCAATTGCGATGGTAGCCGACGCGGGTGAAGAAGCCGATGTCAAAGCGTATGTAGCGAAAGCCGTTTCAGCGTTCGGTGGCGTGGATGCGATTTACGCGAACGCCGGCATCAGTGGCGGTCTTGTGCCATTGATGGAACAGACAGTAGAGATGTGGAAGGAAATTCTCCGCGTTAACCTGATCGGGCCGTTCCTCGCAATTCAGAACGTTGCCCCCTTGATGATCAAGCAAGGCAAGGGCGCGATCGTCTGCACTGCTTCAGTCGCTGGTCTCCGCGCGAATGCGGGCGGGCATCCTTACAGCGCGAGCAAGGCCGGCGTAATCAGTCTCGTGCAGACGACAGCAAGCTCGCTCTCTGGTACGGGCGTTCGCATCAACGCAATCTGCCCGGGACTCATTGAAACCGGGATGACGAAGCCCATTTTCGATTACGCCAAGGGCAGGGGCACGACCCAGAAGCTCGGCCAGATCAATCCGCAGCAGCGGCACGGCGAACCGGAAGAAATCGCGGCGATGGCGCTTTTCCTCGCCAGCGACGATTCATCTTACGTAAACGGTCAGGCATTTCCCGTCGACGGTGGGTTGTCGAGCACGCATCCGTTCGTCGGAAAACTACGCGTCTAGTTACGCGAGCTTCGCAAAACCTTCCGAAAGATCTTCGATCAGGTCCTCGGGGTCTTCGAGGCCGATATGCAGCCGCACAGCGGGGCCGCCGGGATTCCATTTCGTCGCAGTACGGTAGCTTGAGCAATCGAAGGGGATCGCGAGGCTTTCATATCCACCCCAGCTGTAACCCATGCCGAAGAGCGCAAGGGAATCGAAGAAGGCATCGACCTTCTTTTCGTATTGGGGCTTCAGGATAAAAGAAAACAGTCCTGAAGCGCCGGAGAAGTCGCGCTTCCATATTGCGTAGCCGGGATCGCTTTCGAGCGCCGGGTGCAGGACGCGCAGCACCTCAGGGCGTGTCTGCAGCCACTTTGCGACGTGAATGCCGGATTGCATGTGACGCTCGAGCCGGACGCCCATCGTGCGTAGACCGCGCAGTGCAAGATAGACGTCTTCCGGACCGGGATTGATGCCGAGATCGCCATGCGTGAAGAGAATCGTCTTGTAATGCTTCTCGTTCACCGAGATCGTTCCGAGATTGATGTCGGAGTGGCCGCCGAGATATTTCGTTCCGGCCTGAATCGAAACATCGACACCATGTTCGTGTGGGCGGAAATAGAGCGGCGTCGCCCAGGTATTGTCCATGAAGCTGATTGCGCCATGCTCGCTCGCGGCCTTCGCAATGGCAGGCACATCCGGCATCTCGAAAGTTTGCGAGCCGGGAGACTCCATAAACACCGCGCTCGTATTTTTCTTAAACAGCGATTTGATGTTCGCGCCGATCAGCGGATCGAAATAAGTGGTTTCAACGCCAAGCCGCTTCAACACGCCGTCGCAAATCGTACGCGTGGGACGGTACACCGTATCGGCGACAAGAATGTTGTCGCCTGCCTTGACGACCGAAAGCAGCGCCGTGCCGATCGCCGAGAGGCCCGAAGGCGTGAGCAGCACGCCTGCGCTTTTTTCAAAGCCAGCAAGCGCGCTGCAAAGTGCATTCAGCGTCGGCGAGCCACGGCGGCCGTAGGCATATTTGTTCCGGTGATGGATGAGATCGTCGTGCGTTTCGTAAAGCACGGTCGAGCCGCGATAGAGCGGCGTGTTCACGAAGCCTTCGTGCTCGAACGGCGCGCGGCCTGCGAGCACGAGGGATGTTGCCGGCCGGTAGTTCGTGCCGCGGTCGCTTTTTTTCTTCGCCATTGCCCGTTTTTCAACCCTCGGAAGCGCGGTTTTCAGCTGTGAGGGGCTGCCTTAAATGCTTGACCTATATCGGGTTTTAGCCTGTGATGGGCGTTTCGAGAAGCCCCGCGCGAAGAGGGAATTTGTCTGCCATACTCGCTGCGAAACGGGGACAATAACAAGAGCCGCCATCCGGCAGGAGAGGTCTTTATGAAACGGTCAACGATCCTATTCTCGCTTGCGCTGACGTTCGCTTCGATAAGTGCGGTGCAAGCCGCGACACTCGACGACATCAAGGCGCGCGGCTCGATCCTGTGCGGCGTTTCCGGCGGGCTCGCCGGCTTCGCACAACCGGACGACAAGGGCAACTGGAACGGCATCGACGTCGATTTCTGCCGCGCGCTTGCCGCGGCAATCTTCAACGATCCAACCAAAGTGAAATTTCTGCCGCTGACGGCGAAAGACCGCTTCACCGCGTTGCAATCGCGCGAGGTCGATCTCCTGTCGCGCAACACGACATGGACCAGCTCGCGCGACACGCAGCTCGGCTTCAACTTCGCAGGCGTGATTTATTACGACGCACAAGGCTTCATGGTGCGCAAGTCGGCGAAAGTGTCGTCCGCGCTCGAGCTTTCCAACACGACCGTCTGCACGCAGAGCGGCACCACCACACAGCTTAACCTTGCGGACTATTTCCGCTCGAACAACATGAAATACGAAGCGGTGGTGTTCAACACTGCCGACGAAGTGATCAAGGCGTACGAAAGCGGCCGCTGCGACGTCTTCACGACCGACGTATCGCAGATCTACGCCGAACGTTTGAAACTCTCGAAACCCGACGAGCACATGATCCTGCCCGACCTGATTTCGAAAGAGCCGCTCGGGCCGCTCGTGCGCCATGGCGACGATCAGTGGTTCGACATCGTGAAATGGACGCTGTTCGCGATGATCAACGCCGAAGAATACGACATTTCGCAGAAGACGCTGGACGCGCGTCTGAAATCGGAACGCCCGGACGTGAAGCGCTTGCTCGGCGTTGAAGGCAATTACGGTGAGCAGTTCGGCCTGACCAACGACTGGATCGTGCGCATCATCCGCCATGTCGGCAATTACGGTGAAATCTACGACCGCAATGTCGGCGAGGGCTCGCGCCTGAAGATCGACCGCGGTCTGAACAAACTCTGGAACAAGGGCGGCATCCAATACGCGCCGCCAGTGCGCTGATCGCGGCTTTAGAAGCAAATTAGTCGGGAGAACCGGAGATGGTCGGATGACCGATACTCCGGTTCGCCGCGAAAGAATGCGGGCAAGCTGGATATTCCGGCCGGGCGTTCGCTCGGCCGTGATCCAGATTTTGCTGGTTGCACTTGTCGTGCTGATCGGCTGGATGATTTACCGCACGACGCGCCAGAACATCATCACGCAGCGCATTCCGATCGGGTTCGATTTCTTCTGGATCGAATCCGGCTTTTCGATCAGCCAGACGCTGATCCCGTTTGCCGAAAATAATACCTACGCGCGCGCTTTTCTGGTCGGACTGCTGAACACGTTGTTCGTATCCGCGCTCGGCGTCGCGCTTGCGACGGCAATCGGATTTATGGTCGGCATCGGCCGGCTTTCGCATAACTGGATCATCGCGCGGCTTTGCGGCGGCTATGTCGAAGTGATCCGTAACCTGCCGCTGCTCTTTCAGATTCTGTTCTGGTATCTCGCGGTGCTCGCGACGCTGCCTAGCCCGCGGGAGAGCATTTCGCTCGGCAATATCTTTATCAACAATCGCGGCATCCTGATGCCGAAGCCAATGTTCGGTGAGGGCATCGGCATCGTCGCGCTGCTTGCCGCTGTCGGCATACTGCTTTCGCTCGTTTTCGCGTCACTCGCACGCCGCTATCGCGTGCAAACCGGCAGCAAACTGAAAAGTTGGCCGATCACGCTGCTGCTTGTCCTGGTCATTCCCGTTTTTGCGTTTCTCTATTTAAAAGTGGGTGTTGCGTTCGATAAGCCGGAATTGAAGGGGTTTAATTTCAATGGCGGCCTCCGGATCATCCCGGAATTTCTTGCGCTCCTGATCGCGCTTTCAACCTATACGGCGGGTTTTATCGCAGAGATCGTGCGCGCAGGTATTCTTGCGGTTCATCGCGGGCAAACCGAGGCCGCAAGCGCTCTCGGGCTTCGGCGCGGTCCTGTGTTGCGGCTTGTCGTCGTGCCGCAGGCGTTGCGCGTAATCATTCCGCCGCTCACGAGCCAATATCTGAATCTGATCAAGAATTCGTCGCTCGCAGTCAGCATCGGCTATCCCGATCTCGTGTCGGTCTTTGCAGGCACGACGTTGAATAACACCGGCCAGGCGATCGAGATTCTCGGAATCACGATGCTGGTTTATCTCTTCATCTCGCTGGTGATCTCGTTTGTGATGAATCTTTATAACCGGCGCATTGCGCTGCGGGAGCGCTGATATGAGCGCTGCCTTCGTCCGCATGGAAACGCTGCCGCCGCGTCCTGCACCCTTCGCCGCGACCGGCATTACCGGCTGGTTTGCACGGCGGCTGTTTGCAACACCCGGCGACATTGCGATGACCTTGATCGGTTTCGCGGCGTTCGTGTTGATCGCGTTGCCGATGTTTCGCTTTCTCGTGTTCGATGCCGTTTGGACGGGAGAGAACCGCGACGCCTGCCTAAACGCATCAGGCGCATGCTGGCCGTTCGTCGCCGCGAAGTTCAATCAGTTCGTCTACGGCTTTTATCCCTACGAAGAACTCTGGCGTCCCAATCTCGTTTTCGCGATTGGCGCGGTGCTATTGATTCCGTTGTTGATTCCGTCGGCGCCGTTGAAGCGGCTGAACGCAATTCTTTTCTTCGGCGTCTATCCCATTGCAGGTTTTGTTCTCCTCACCGGAGGAAACCTCGATCCGCAACGCTTCGTCATTGGCCGTTTCGTCCGGATACCGGAGTCATTCGATATCGGCGCGATCGCGCGTGTTATTGGCGTAGACCATCTCGATCTGAGAAGCAGGTGGGGGTTCCGCGGCACGTTTTGGTTAGATTTTATTGCATCCGCCATCGTACTCTCGGCGGCCGTTGCTGTGATTGCGCGCCTGTTCGGAACGCGCTTTACGACATCGCTGAAAGCAATGGCAATCGTATTTGGCGCGCTCGCTCTCCTGATTGTGCCGGTCGATGCGGACTTCGGCCTGCGCTGGGTCGAGACGCGCGAATGGGGCGGCTTGCTCGTAACGCTTGTCGTTGCGATCACCGGTATTGTCGCTGCATTGCCGATCGGAGTTCTGCTCGCGCTCGGACGCCGTTCGCAGATGCGGCTCGTACGCTGGGCGAGTGTCGCCTTCATTGAATTCTGGCGCGGCGTGCCGCTGATTACGGTTCTGTTTTTCGCGACCTACATGCTCCCGCTGTTTCTTCCGGGAGGCGCGAACATCGAACGGCTCGTGCGCGCGTTGATCGGCGTCGCGCTCTTCTCCGGCGCCTATATGGCCGAGGTCGTGCGCGGCGGCTTGGCAGCCGTGCCGAAGCATCAATATGAAAGCGCGGCCGCGCTGGGTCTTGGCTACTGGAAGACGATGTATCTCGTCGTGCTGCCACAGGCGCTGACGAGCGTCATCCCCGGAATCGTCAACAATTTCATCGGCTTGTTCAAGGATACGACACTCGTACAGATCGTCGCGATCCTCGATCTACTGGGCCAGGTGCGTGCCGCGTTCTCGGATCCGAACTGGGCGTCTCCAACCACGCTCTACACCGGATTTGCCTTCGCGGGCATGATCTACTTCGTGTTCTGTTTCGCGATGTCGCGCTATTCGCTGTTTCTCGAGCGTCGCGCGGGCAAGAGTGTGTTGCGTATGGAGGCTGAACGCCGATGAGTGATTTAGCGGCACCGATGGACGCGACCGCAGTCACGATGGCGGGTGTTAACAAATGGTTCGGCGCGTTCCATGTGCTTCGCGACATCGATCTAACCGTGGCGCGAAAAGAGCGGATCGTGATCTGCGGGCCGTCAGGATCCGGCAAGTCGACACTGATCCGCTGCATCAACCGTCTCGAAGAACATCAGACCGGACGTATCGTGGTCGATGGCATTGAGCTGACTTCTGACCTCCGCAGTATCGACGCTGTGCGCGCCGATGTCGGCATGGTGTTTCAGCAGTTCAATCTGTTTCCACATCTGACAGTGCTGGAGAACTGCACGCTGGCACAGATCTGGGTGCGGGGTCGGCCGAAAGCCCAGGCCGAAGAAGTCGCGATGCAATATCTGAAGCGCGTCCGGATTCCGGAGCAGGCAAACAAATACCCCGCGCAGTTATCAGGCGGCCAGCAGCAGCGCGTCGCGATTGCGCGCGCTCTTTGCATGAATCCGAAAATCATGCTGTTCGACGAGCCGACCTCTGCGCTCGATCCGGAAATGATCAAGGAAGTGCTCGACACGATCCGTAGTCTTGCGGAGGACGGCATGACCATGCTGATCGTGACGCACGAAATGGGATTTGCGCGTCAAGTCGCTGACCGCATTATTTTCATGGACGAAGGGCAGATCGTCGAGGCGAACCGGCCGGAAGAGTTCTTCAGCAATCCGCGGCACGAGCGCACGAAGCGCTTTCTGTCGCAAATCCTCTAGCGGTCCAGCGCGCCGATCGGAATTTTCAGATAAGAGCGGCCGTTATTTTCGGGCGAGGGCAGGCGTCCGCCGCGAATATTCACCTGCAGCGCGTGCAGGATCAGTTTTGGCATCGGCAATGTCTTGTCGCGCGCTTCGCGCAGCTTCATATACTGTTCTTTCGTGCAGCCGCCGCCGACATGCTTATTCGACTTCTTCTGCTCGGCGACCGTCGATTCCCACCGCGGCGCGCGGCCTTCGGGCATGTAGTCGTGTCCTGTGAAGAGACGCGTCTCGCCGGGTAACGAAAGAATTTGCTGGATGGAGTCGTAAAGCCGTGCAGCACTCCCACCGGGGAAATCGCAACGCGCAGTCCCGTAGTCGGGCTGAAACAGCGTATCGTGAACGAAGCCAGCGTCGCCAACCACATAAGTGATCGAGCAAAGCGTGTGCCCGGGCGAATGCATCACGCGTGCGTCCAGCGATCCGATCTTGAACGTCTCGCCATCGGAAAAAAGTTTATCCCACTGCGATCCATCGGCAGGAAAGTCCGGAAGGTTATAAATATCCTTCCAGAGCTTTTGGACTTCGGTGATCCGTTCGCCGATTGCTGTTGGCGCGCCGAGTTTCTCTTTCAGATAAACGGCCGCCGAGAAATGATCCGCATGCGGATGTGTGTCCAAAATCCACTCGACCTTCAACCCGCGACGCGCGATCTCGTCGAGCAGCGCGTCCGCGGATTGATAGGAAACACTTCCGGATTTCTCGTCGTAATCGAGCACGGGATCGACGATCGCCGCGGCTTTCGTTGCCGGATCTTCAACAAGATAGGCGATGGAAAATGTCGGCTCGTGAAAGAAGCCTGTGACGACAGGTTTGCCGCTCATTGTTCGCTAGCGCTTCTTTGCCGGCCCGGTCGCTTTGGGCATGTTCGGATTGGTGCCCCACTCGGACCACGAGCCGTCATAGATCGCGGCGGGTTTTTTGCCGATCGCTTCCAGCGCAACCCAGAGAACGGCGGCGGAAACGCCGGAGCCGCAGCTTGCAATGATCGGTTTGTCGGGATCGATGCCGGCGTTGTCGAATACTTTCTTTATCTGTTCGGGCGCGGCGAGTTTGCCGTCAACAACGACAGAACTTGAGGGAACATTTATGCTGCCGGGAATATGTCCGGAAGCAACGCCCGCGCGCGGTTCGGGGTCTTCGCCGCGAAAGCGTCTGGCGGGACGCGCGTCGATGACTTGCGCAGCGCCGCTCTGCAGCGATTGATCGACGCGTTCGAGATCGGCAACTGCTTCTGGTGAGAAGTGTGGCGTGAAGCGCCCGGGCTCGCGAACTGGCGTCGCACTCTCGACGGGAAAATTCTTCGCCTTCCACGCTGCGAAGCCGCCCTCGAGAATGTAGACTTCTTTCACACCGAATGTCTTGAACGTGAACCAGACGCGTGGCGCGGAAAACAATCCCGCGCCGTCATACACAACAATGCGTTGTCCATCGGAAATGCCAAGCCTCGCCATGTGAAGTCCGAAGACTTCCGGCGACGGCAGCATGTGCGGCAGCGTCGAGTTTATGTCTTTGACTTCGTCGATGTCGAAATAGACCGCACCCGGAATATGCGCTGCGTGATATTCGGCACGGCCGTCGCGGTTCATCGCGGGCAGATACCAGGAGCCGTCCACGACGACGAGGTCCGGCTTCTTGCGCTCGGCTTCAAGCCATTCGGCGGTGACGAAGATGTGGGACGCAGGCATTGGCAGGTTCCGGTGACGAACCCGCCGACTTTCGGTCAGGCGGTAGGGAAGCGCAACCGCGTCACGATGCTCCGCACAATTTGTCGCGCAATGCGCGGAATTTCGTAAGCTGATCTTCTTTCAGTTCGCGTTTCTCGTCGCGGCCGACGAAGACTTTATACATGATGCCACCATCGACATTCACGAAAGCGATGAAGACCGACTTCTTCTTGTTGAACTCGCGCTCGACAAAAGCGACCGCGCCGCAACGGTCATGTTTCAGGTGTCCGTGCAATCCGGCAGAGCCGCCGAGATTGAAATAGCCGTGGCCGAGCGAACCTTTCGGCATCGCACCGCCGATTTCGAAAATGCCGTCGTCGGTATTGATGATGGTGGTGAGGTCGCCCCAGGCCGAGATATCGTCCATGGTCTCGATGAATTTGTCGCCCGGCGCGAATTTGCGCATGTCGTCCGGCAGCGCTTCGAGGATCGTCTGGCAGGTGACGCCGTGTTCTTTCGCCGCGAACTCGATCACGACGCCGGGGTTCTCGGCGATCTTGCGCTTGAGTTCGGTGAGCTTGGCGGTGTCGAGCATGATGAGCCTCGTGATGAATTCGGGAACAGGGCTCGCTCGCGGAAGCCCGCTGGCTGGCGTGTGACCTAAGGATATGCACCCGGCAGCGTCAACCGCGCAAGGCTAGACGAAAAGCTTGTCTTTACCGGGGACTGCAATTTTACGTTCAAGAAATGCCGGTACCGGTAGTTTCTTTGTGCGCAGGAATTCCGGATTGAAGAGCTTCGTCTGATAGCGCGTGCCGTAGTCGCACAGCACCGTCACGATTGTGTGGCCCGGACCCATTTCCTTGGCCATACGGATAGCGCCCGCGATATTGACGCCCGACGAGCCGCCGAGACAGAGGCCCTCGTGTTCAAGAAGATCGAACACACAAGGTAGCGCTTCTTCATCCGGGATCACGTACGGCCGATCGACCTTAATATCCTTAATCATTACTGTTTCGCGGCCGAGACCGATGCCTTCTGTTACGCTGTCGCCTTTGGTGGCTTCCGCTTTGCCCGTCGAGAAGTAGCTGTACATCGCAGCGCCATGCGGATCGGCGCAGCCGATCAGAATGTTTTTATTCTTCTCTTTCAGAAACAGCGACGTTCCCGCAAGTGTGCCGCCGGTGCCGACCGAGCAAATGAATGCATCCACCTTGCCGTCGGTCTGCGTCCAGATTTCCGGGCCGGTCGAAAGATAGTGCGCCTTACGATTGTCGAGGTTGTTCCACTGGTCGGCGAAGATCACGCCGTTCGGTTCCGTCTTGCGCAGTTCGTCCGCAAGTCTTTTGCCGACATGCTGATAGTTGTTCGGATTGGAGTAGGGCAGTGCCGGTACTTCGACGAGCTCCGCACCGCAGAGGCGGAGCATGTCTTTCTTTTCCTGACTCTGCGTTTCCGGGATCACGATGATTGTGCGGTAGCCGCGTGAATTTGCGACGAGCGCGAGCCCGATACCCGTATTGCCCGCCGTCGATTCAACGACAATGCCGCCCGGTTTCAGTTCGCCGCGTTTCTCCGCTTCCAAAATCATCTGCTTCGCCGGGCGATCCTTCACGGACTGTCCGGGGTTCATGAATTCGGCCTTGCCGAGAATGTTGCAGCCGGTTGCCTGAGAGGCGCGCCAGAGCTGGATCAGCGGGGTGTTGCCGACTGCATCGACGATGTCTTTGCGGAAATCCATTGCAGAAAATTCACAGAAATTTTGTGGGTTGATTTGAATTGAACGTAGCGGGGCCGGGCGACCGAAGCAACGCTAGCCCTTCAAGGTCTGGAATGCGCGCAGCGCACGCTCACGCGCTTCCTGATGATCGACGATGGACGCCGGATACGTCTTCCCCAACTCTATGCCTGCAGCGGCGAGTTCGATCGGCGAAGCGGTCCAGGGCTTCTGGATGAACTCGTTCGGCAGACCGGCGAGCTCCGGAATCCAGTTACGGACATAGGCACCGTCCGGATCGAACTTCTCGCCTTGCAGGATCGGATTGAAGACGCGGAAATAGGGCGCGGCGTCGGCTCCCGAGCCCGCGACCCACTGCCAGCTTGCGGCATTGTTCGCGGGGTCGGCGTCGACAAGCGTGTTCCAAAACCACGCCTCGCCAAGACGCCAGTCGAGAAGCAGATGTTTGATGAGAAACGACGCGCACACCATCCGCACGCGGTTATGCATCCAGCCTGTGCGCCAGAGCTGGCGCATGCCGGCGTCCACGATCGGATAGCCGGTGAGGCCGCGCTGCCAGCGCTTCAGCGCTTTGTTGTCCTCGCGCCACGGAAAAGCGTCGAAGCGGCGTTGAAAATTCTTCTGCGCAAGATCGGGATAGTGGTGCAGCAGATGATACGAGAATTCGCGCCAGGCCAATTCCGCGCGGAGTTTGTCCGCGTCACGGCCGCGAGCTTGAAGCGCTTCTGCAATCTGATGCGGGCTGATTTCGCCATGTGCGAGATAGGGCGAAAGACGGGAGGTGCCGTCGATGTCGGGCCGGTCGCGATGTCCGGCGTAACCTTTGAGCGCGTTGTTTAAAAAATCTTCGAGCCGCTCTTTTGCGCCGTCTTCACCGCGCGTCCACGCGGCACTCATGTCCTTTGCCCAATCGGGCTTCGACGGTTGGAGATTCCAGTCGTCGAGATTCTCGGACTTCGGAGCCTTCTCTGCATTCAGTTTGCGAATATCGCCGATAACTTCGCGCGGATTGCCGCGCTCTTCGCTGGCGCGATAGTAAGGAGTGAAAACACGGATCGGGCCATCCGCTTTGCTTTTTATATCCCAAGGCTCGTTGAGCAGTGAGGCATTAAACGTTTCGACAGCGCAATCCTGCGAGAGCAGATGTTGCTCGATCTCGACATCGAGCTTCGCTTCCGCAGCGACGTAACGGCGATTCCAGAATGCCGCGCCGATTTTCTCGTCCTTTGCAATCTCTGCAATGATCTTTCGCGGATCGCCGCGGCGAAGCACGAGCGAAACGCCAAGCTTCGAGAGATTGCCGGAAAGACTGCGCAACGAGCCCGCAAGCCACCAGCGCCACGCCGCGCCCATCGCACGCAAGCCTTTCGCTTCCTCAAGAACATAGAGCGCAAGAACTGGCGCGCCGCTTTTCGCAGCAGCCTGAAGCGCGGGATTGTCGGAGATGCGGAGATCGTTCCGGAACCAGACGAGAGCGGAGCGCGAGGTCATGTGTCAGAATAACCGCGTAAGACAAATATAGATGCGCGAACGCGCCAATTTCCGCAGGAAAGTTTGCGACCTTCGTGATCATTTTGCGCGATGACGTGGCTTAATCAGCCCGATTGTGACGCAGATCACACTGGTCAGTGCCGCGTTCATCTACTTACTAGCGTCGAAACTATCGAAAAAGGTTCGACGAAATGATCAGGACAGAAAGATTGACCATGATTCCGGTGACGCGGGATCTGAAATTGGCGCTTCAATCGTCGCGCGAAGCATTCGGTAAGAAGCTGAATGCGGTGCTGCCCGACGGCTGGCCGCAATTGCCGCAAGCCTTCGTGCCGCACGATATCGAGCCGGCGGTGCCGTGGTGCGCTTATGTTTTCCTCGATAACCGCAAACGGCTTCTTGTCGGTAGCGGCGGCTTTCTATCTACGCCCGACAAGGATGCGGATGTCGAAATCGGCTACGAAATCGCGCCGGCAGTCCGCAGCCACGGGTTCGCGACGGAAGCCGTCGAAGCGCTGATCGACGTGGCAACCGTCAATCGCGCAAGGTTCCTGTTCGCGCGGACGCCCGCTGGCGCGAATGCGTCGAGCGCAGTCGCGCGCAAAGCGGGAATGGAAGTCGTTGATGACGATTTCGACAAGAACATCGGTCTGGTCTGGCGCTTCCGCATTACGTGCGATGAGAAGCGGATACCGCTCGGCAACGTCAGTTTGCGAATGTCGGCTTAAGCCGGCATTCGCTTAGCTCGAAGTCGCGCCGAGGCTCGCGAGTATGGAAGAAATGCTGGAAGCGCTCGACATTTTTTCCTTGGCCTCCGCCGTAATGCGGGCTGCGTATTGCTGGGTCGCGATTTGACTGATGCCCTGGCTCAGCGAAACGTTCGTATCGAACACGCTGGTGCTGTAGCTATTGGCAGCACTTGCTGCGCTGGCGACGGCGGCACGATTCATCTGGCTCATATTTGTGCCGTAGAAGCGCTTGTACATCGAGCCGGGTGTGTAGCCGCTGATCTTCAAAAGTCGTCTCCGGGGCTCGCAAGCCGAGCCCAAGTTTGGATACGCATTACAAAGAATCGGGAGTGAAAGTGGCTCCGCGGGTAGGATTCGAACCTACGACCGATCGATTAACAGTCGATTGCTCTACCACTGAGCTACCGCGGAACAGGCGCTTTGGAAGCGCGGGGGACGTATAAACAGCTTCGGCCGGGCTTGCCAAGCAGTCTTGTCAGCCGGTCCGCTCAACCACCCGGAATGTGGCATTGGCCCTAGCGCAGGGCACGCCGTCCGCAGTCACGAAGCACTGGGTGAAGCAAAGCGTCGAGCCCGGCTTGATGAAGGTGGTCGTGAATTCCACCCACTGTCCGATCTTTGCCGAGCCCACGAAGTCCACGGAAAGATTGATCGTGATTGCGGTCTGTTCTTCCGGGTTGAGCTTTGTCACGACGAGCGAACTACCCATCGCTTGGTCTGCGAGCGCGGAGATAAAGCCGCCATGCGCGACGCCGCGCGTGTTGGTGTGCGCTTGGGCGAGCCGCACCGCTAGCACCACGGCTTCTGCGGTTCGCTTGGCGTAGATCGGCTCCCAAGGCTCCGTCACCGGGCTCTTCCGGGAGAACGGCTCAAAACCTGCGGGTACGTCCATGGAAAATGAGTCTTCGAATATAGAATGAAGAATTGGAGGCCACGCCGAGAATCGAACTCGGGTACGCGGATTTGCAGTCCGCTGCGTAACCACTCCGCCACGTGGCCATCCCCACCGCGAGATAGCCCGCGGGACGCGGGTGCGGTGTAGCAAAGGGGTGGTTACGGAGCAATTGACGGCTCGCGCCATTCCGCGCGGTCGCGCCATCTTGCCTTTTGCAGCACATTCGACCAATTCTGCCAAAAAGCAGGTTCCGGGAAGTGCTTCCGATGATCGACTTTGCCCAAGCGCGCCGGACCATGGTCGATGGCCAGGTCCGTGTGAACGATGTGACGGATGCCGCGCTGATCTCGGCCATGCTGGAAGTGCCGCGCGAGAAATTCGTTCCTGAGCGCCGTGCGAGCCTCGCCTATATCGACGAGGATCTCTGCGTGCTCGAAGCCGCAGGCAGCAAGCCTGCGCGCTATCTCATGGAGCCGATGGTGCTTGCGCGCATGCTGCAGGCACTGGAAATCACGCCGAACGCGACCGTGCTCGATATCGGTGGTGCGACCGGCTACTCGGCCGCGGTCCTGAGCCGCATCGCGGGCCGCGTCGTCGCGCTCGAGGAAGATGCAGCACTATGCGCGAGCGCCAGGAAACTGCTTCGCGAGCCGAATGTGGAAATCGTGTCGGGCAAGGTCGCGGCAGGATGGCAGGCAGGCGCGCCTTACGACGCGATTTTGATCGGCGGCGCGGTGGAAGAAATCCCGCCATCGCTCACCGCGCAGCTCAAAGACGGTGGCAGGCTGGCCGCCGTGATTCGGAAGGACAGCGCCGCCAAGGCGACGCTCTATGTGAATTCCGCTGGCCACATCAGCGCCCGGCGCCTGTTCGATGCCGCGATCCCGGCACTCCCAGGTTTTGAAGCGCCAAAGACCTTCGTTTTCTAAGGCAATTCCGTAACGGAACGCGTCCGTCACATTTCAAGTGTGGCGGGAGGGCAGCAGTCGGCCAGGAAAGGCCAGGGAGCGGCGCTTCGCCGGTTTGCCAAGGCGGGCCGGTCCACTATTGTCCGGTACTGATCAGGGAACCCGGCGACCGCCGCGACAGACGGCAGGCGAGGGTGCGTATGTCGTCTATGAAGTTGAAATATCCGCGCGCCGTTCGTTTTGCCGGCGCTGCCTGCATTGTGGCTGCGTCGACAGCCGCGCCGTTTGCCCAGAGCCTCGACCAGGCGCTGGTCAACGCCTATTTCGCGAATCCGACCATCAACGCGCAGCGCGCGGCGGTCCGGGTTGTCGATGAGCAGGTGCCGCAGGCGCTTGCCGGCTACCGGCCGCAGGTGTTCGGCAACGCGCAGGCCGATCTCGAGCGGACGCGTACGCAATCCCCAGCCGGTACGACAAAGACCGGTCCGAACTATCCGCGCGGTTATGGCGTCACTGCGCAGCAGAATATTTTCAACGGCTTCCAGACCGGCAATCTCGTCCGCTCTGCCGAGAGTCAGGTGCTCGCCGCGCGCGAGACGCTGCGCAACACCGAGCAGAACGTGTTGCTCGATGCGGTCAGCGCCTACATGAACGTCATTCGCGATGCCGCGATCGTTCAGTTGCAGCAGCAGAACGTGCAGGCATTGAACGAACAGTTGCGCGCAACCAATGATCGTTTTCAAGTCGGCGAACTGACGCGCACCGATGTTGCGCAGGCGCAGGCGCGTTTGCGCGCGGCGGAATCGCAATTGAGTGCAGCGCAGGCCAATCTCAACGCTTCACGTGCAGCCTATCGCCGTGATATCGGCAGCGATCCCGGCGCGCTGAAGCCTGCAAGCCCTTACACCAAACTTCAGATTGCTTCGCTCGATGCGGCAATCGCCGAAGCCTTCGGCAAGCATCCTGCGATTCAGGCGACACGCCACGGTGTCGATACGGCGCAGTTGCAGGTGAAGGTCGCGGAAGGTTCGCTGCTTCCGACATTAAACCTCGAGGCCAGCGCGCAGCGCTTCTCCGATCCGAGCCCCGGCGTTTACAACAACCTCGACATGACCGCGGGCTTGCGTCTGACAGTGCCGCTCTATCAGGGCGGTGCGGAATATTCGCGCGTTCGTCAGGCCAAAGAACTTACGGGCCAGCGCCAGCTGGAGAGCGATGTCATTCGCGATCAGGTGCGCGCGGCGGTGATTCAGTCGTGGGGTCTCGTTTCAGCGACGCGCTTCCAGGTTGAAGCCGCGCAGGCGCAGGTCGCGGCGGCGGAAATCGCACTGAACGGCGTGCGCGAAGAATATCGCGTCGGCCAACGCACCACGCTCGACGTGCTGAACGCACAGGCGGAACTCGTGACTGCACGCTCGGCCCTTATCACTGCGCAGCGCGATCGGGTTGTTGCTTCTTATTCGCTGCTTTCTTCCGTTGGACGTCTCAGCATCGTCGAACTGAAACTCGCGCAGCAGAATCAGACCTACCAGCCCGAGGTCCACTACGATCAGGTCCGTGACAGCTGGTTCGGACTCCGCACCCCGGACGGCCGCTAGAGTCCCTTTGCCGCAGCCCAAATAGCTGGGTTTAAGGTTCTTGCAGCATTTGCCACCCAAAATCGCGATGCCATAGTGCCCACGGGCGCAAAGAGTGATTCTCTCTGCGCTGCCAAAGGATTGCGGCAGGCGGCAGTACGATGTCTCAGAGTGCGCGTGCACAGGAACCGTCGATGGAAGAAATCCTCGCGTCCATCCGGCGGATCATTGCGGACGACAATCCGGACGCCGCGAAGGCCGCGGCAGCCGCGCCGTCTCCTGCGCCGCAGCCAAGAGCGCCGGTAGCGCCGCCGGCACCCGACAAGCCCGCCATGAGCCAGGACGACATCGACGCGATGCTCGCGGATCAGGCGGCGGAAGAAGCCGACGTTCTCGATCTCGGCGATCCGGTATCGCTGCCCAAAGCCGAAGTGGCCCCCGCCGGAGTGTTTCGGCAGGTTCCTGCAAGCGACGTCATGTTTCGCGAAGAGCCGATCCGCGAACCGGCGCCGCAGCCCGCGATTTCCTATGCCGAACCTGCGATCCCGGCGGAGCGTCTGCTCTCACAGGAGACCAACGCGGCCGTATCTGCAGCATTCGGCTCGCTTGCAAGCACCATTCTTTCTGAAAACTCCCGCACCATCGAAGACCTCGTGCGCGAAATGCTGCGGCCGATGCTGAAAGCCTGGCTCGACGACAATTTGCCCGGTCTTGTCGAGCGCATGGTCCGCGCCGAAATCGAGCGGGTCTCGCGCGGCGGACGCTAATCCCGCTTTTGTTGACTCCCAAGCGCTGCTTAGGCTTTTAGGCGCGCCAGCCAAGGCGGGTCTACTCGACTTGGCCGATATCGGTGGCGTCGGAATCTTTATGCTCGAAAAAACCTATCAGCCCGCAGAAATCGAAGACCGCATTTACCGCGCCTGGGAAGAGGCCGGCGCGTTCAATTGCTTGCGTCCGGAGCGCAAGAATGCGGCGCCGTACTCGATCGTGATCCCGCCGCCGAATGTGACCGGCTCGCTGCACATGGGTCACGCGCTGAACAACACGTTGCAGGACATTCTCGCGCGCTTCGAGCGCATGCGCGGACGCGACGTGCTGTGGCAGCCCGGCACCGATCACGCGGGTATCGCGACCCAGATGGTTGTCGAGCGGCAGTTGATGGAGCGCCAGCAGCCGGGCCGCCGGGAAATGGGCCGCGAGAAATTTCTCGCCCGCGTCTGGGAATGGAAAGCGGAGTCGGGCGGCACCATCGTCAATCAGTTGAAGCGCTTGGGCGCTTCCTGCGATTGGCGGCGCGAGCGCTTTACGATGGACGAAGGTCTTTCGCGCGCTGTTCTGAAAGTGTTCGTCGAACTTTATCGTGCCGGGCTGATCTACAAGGACAAGCGCCTTGTAAACTGGGATCCGAAATTACTGACCGCGATTTCTGATCTTGAAGTTCAGCAGATCGAAGTCAAAGGTAATCTCTGGCACATCAAATACCCGATCGAGGGTTCGAACGAATTCATTGTGGTCGCGACGACGCGGCCGGAGACGATGCTCGGCGATACCGCAGTGGCGGTGCACCCGGACGACGAGCGTTACAAGAAGCTTGTCGGCAAGCATGTGATCCTGCCGCTGATCGGCCGGAAAATTCCGATTGTCGCCGACGAATATTCTGATCCCGAGAAGGGCTCCGGCGCGGTGAAGATTACGCCTGCGCACGATTTCAACGACTTCGAGGTTGGTAAGCGCAACAACCTTCCGCTGATCAACATCTTCACAATCGAAGCGAAGCTAGCGCTGAAGAACAACGAAGACTTCATGCAGGGCGCCGGTGGCGACGATCTTGATGAGGTGCTCGCGCTCGACGGCAATAAGCGTGAAGAAGCGCGCAAGAAAATCATTGCGATGCTGGAAGCACGCGAGTTGATGGTGAAGATCGAGCCGAACGTGCACATGGTCCCGCACGGCGACCGCTCGAACGTTGTGATCGAGCCATATCTGACCGACCAGTGGTACGTCGATGCGAAGACCATGGCGCAGGAGCCGCTGAAGGCAGTCCGCGACGGGCGCACGACGTTCATCCCGAAGAATTGGGAGAAGACCTACTTCGATTGGCTGGAGAATATTCAGCCGTGGTGCATCTCGCGCCAACTCTGGTGGGGTCACCAGATTCCGGCGTGGTATGGACCGGACGGCAAAGTTTTCGTTGCGTTGAGCGAAGACGAAGCGAAGACCGAAGCAAAGAAGCATTACGGCAAGGACGAAGCGCTCACGCGTGACGAAGACGTACTCGATACCTGGTTCTCTTCCGCGCTCTGGCCGTTCTCGACGCTCGGTTGGCCCGACAACACCGAAGAATTGAAGCGCTTTTATCCTACGACGGTGCTCGTTACCGGTTTCGACATCATCTTCTTCTGGGTTGCCCGCATGATGATGATGGGACTGCACTTCATGAAGGAAGTGCCGTTCAAGGACGTCTATATCCACGCGCTTGTCCGCGACGAGAAGGGCGCGAAGATGTCGAAGTCGAAGGGGAACGTGATGGATCCCCTCGAACTCATCGATCAATACGGCGCCGATGCGCTGCGCTTTACGCTTGCCGCGATGGCAGCCCAAGGGCGCGATATCAAGCTCGCGACGTCGCGTGTCGAAGGCTATCGCAACTTTGCAACCAAGATCTGGAACGCGGCGCGCTTCGCCGAAATGAACGGCGCGAAGCGTGACACGAATTTCGATCCGAAGTCGGCGAAGGAAACGCTGAACAAGTGGATTTTGAGCGAAGCCGAAAAAGCGGTCCGCGAAGTCACCGAAGCGATCGAAGGCTACAAGTTCAACGAAGCGGCAGGCGCGGCGTATCGCTTCGTCTGGTCGATCTTCTGCGATTGGTACGTGGAGCTTTCAAAGCCGCTGCTTACCGGTGCCGATGGGGCAGCGAAGGCCGAAACGCAGGCGACGGCCGCCTTCGTCCTGGAAGAAATCATCAAACTCCTGCACCCCTTCATGCCCTTCATGACGGAAGAGCTGTGGCGCGTGAAAGGCGAGGAAGGCGATGCGCGGAAAACCATGCTTGCGCTCGCCGAGTGGCCGAAGCTTTCCGGCCTTGAAGATACGAAAGCCGAAAGCGAAATCGGCTGGGTCGTGGACCTGATTACGGCAATCCGCTCCGTGCGAATGGAAATGAACATTGCGGGCGGCACGCAGATACCTTTGCAGGTTATTGCAGGCGCGGAGACGAAAGCACGCGCCGAGCGCTGGATGGAAGCCTTGAAGCGGCTGGCACGGCTTTCCGAGATTACTTTCGCAGATGCGCCGCCCAAAGGGTCGGTGCAATTGTTGGTACGCGGAGAGATTGCTGCGCTGCCGCTGGCTGGCGTTGTCGATCTTGCAGCGGAGCGTTCGCGTCTCGAAAAAGAGATCGCAAAATGCGACGCGGACATCCAGCGCGTCGACAAAAAGCTTGAAAACAAGGACTTCGTCGCGCGTGCGCCTGAAGATATTCTCGAACTTGAGAAAGAGCGGCGCCGCGAAGCCGAGGAGCGCAAGGGGAAGATTCTGGAAGCGCTGGAGCGCCTGAAGGGCGCAGCCTGATCTATAAAAATAAATCGTCTCGCGTACCCGCGTTCGAATGGTGACAGGCACAACTGCCTGCTACCATCGCGTGCATAACGACTCGGGGGTTGGGGGATGTCCGAGGAGTCTCGAAACGTCTCGATCTTGAAAGAAGCGTATCGCCTTTGGCATGAAACCAAAGGCAAGAGCGTCGATCATTGGCTCGACATCTGCGCTGACCAACTTGATTTCGGCTCGATCGGTCAGAGCGTCAAGGCGACGCCCTACATGACCATTTATGAAGACAAGAAAAAGCTCGGCGAATATTTCGCGGGCCTCGCGCGCGATTGGGAAATGGTCGAATTCCGCATCGAGCATTACGTCGCGCAGGGCGACCGTGTCGTCTGTCTCGGCCGCTGCAGCTGGAAGGCGAGACGAACCGGCAAAGTCGTCTGGAGCCCGATCGCAAACTCCTTCCGCATGGCAAACGGGAAGATGATCGAATACTACGAGTACTTCGATACCGCGCAGATGCGCGACGCGATGACGGGCTAGCCGCCTAAAGACGGCCTCAATCCGGCGCGATGGCCTCCGGTATCCGAATACGTGGGGTGCGGTCATGCTGCAGCAAGAACTCGTTCGCCAAGGCAACTGGCTTTTCCGCTGGCGATCTTATTTGCCGTTTCTGATCTTGCCGCTGGCCGCGACTTCTTTCCGTAATTCGACTTGGGTCAACGAAGCCTTCGGTAACGGTTTCGAAGAAGCGTGGGATATCGCTTGCTACGTTCTTGCGTTCGCCGGCCTTGCACTTCGCATTGCGATTGTCGGCTTCGTGCCTGCGGGTACATCGGGCCGCAATGCCGTGCGGCAAAACGCAGATGCCTTGAACACAACCGGTATGTATTCGGTCGTCCGGCATCCGCTCTATTTCGCGAATTTCATCATCTTCATTGCGTTCGTGTTGCTGTTCAAAAGCTTCCTGCTCGCGCTGCTCATGAGTCTCGCTTATTTTCTTTATTACGAGCGGATCATGATGGCCGAGGAGAAATTCCTGGAAGAAAAATACGGCGATCAATACCGCGCGTGGGCCGCGAAGACACCCGCGTTTCTCCCGCGTCTCTATAACTTTGAGCGTCCGGCACTGTCGTTCTCATGGCGCTCGGCGTTGCTTCGCGAATTCCATACCTTCTTTCTTATTTCGGCAGCCTTCGCGACGGTCGAAATGCTGGAAGCCTTATTGCTTGAAAATCAGACGTTCCGCGAATGGCTTGTCGATGAGCCGATCTGGCCCGTGGTCTTTGTCTTTAGCGCGCTTCTCTATCTCGTCGTACGGACGATCAAGAAGCAAACGAGTTGGCTGAAAGTGCAGGGGCGCTAAAACTAGATAGGAAATGGTTTGCTCAAGTAGTGCGAACCCTTGATCCCGTAGCGCCACGGCAATTCTATCGCTTTCGAAATCCCGATCCGCGGACCGGCGACAAGCTCAGGCTTGCTTTCGCGCGCGAGAATCTGAAACGGCGCGCGGTCCAGCCGCTTCGCGTTGTGCTTCGCATGGGTGACGCCGAGCGCCTGTGCGAGCCGGCCCGGTCCGGAGCAGAGGAGCCGCTCTTCTTTCAGTCCGCGCCGCCGCCGCATGACGGCCAAACCCTCAGTTGGCTCGATCGCACGGATCAGAACCGCGCTCGCTGAGCCTTCCGGCTCGCAGACGAAATTCAGGCACCAGTGGATGCCGTAGGAGCGGTAGACGTAGGCAAAGCCGGGCGGTCCAAACATGACCGCGTTGCGCTCGGTTTGGCCGCCGAACGAGTGCGCCGCCGGATCGGTATGGTGGTAGGCCTCGACCTCCGCGATGACCCCGCCAACACCATCCACCAGCAGCGTCGCGCCGATTAACTCTGGCGCTACCCGGTGGACGCTTCGGGCGAAGAAAGCGGGCTTCAATTGCTGGGCTTTGGCCATGGTCTGCCGTGATGCGGTGCGCGAAGTGGTTAAAGCCAATGTGACCGTTTAGCCACACCCGTTGCCGGATCGTCACGATGCCGCTTTCACGGCGGTCCTACGCCGCGAAGGCGCCATAAACGGCAACGATTTCCAAGCATCAAGAGCCGCCCGTGGGGGCGCAGGCGAGTCCGCCTGCGGGGTGCGGTTGAAGGCAAGAAATGGACGCCAAGACTTTCGATAAATCGAAGCTGCCCAGCCGTCACGTTACGGAAGGCCCTGAGCGTGCGCCGCACCGTTCGTACTATTACGCGATGGGTCTGACCAAGCAGCAGATTCACCAGCCGTTCGTTGGCGTTGCCTCCTGCTGGAATGAAGCCGCCCCCTGCAACATCGCGCTGATGCGGCAGGCACAGGCCGCGAAGAAGGGTGTCGCCGCTGCGGGCGGTACGCCGCGTGAATTCTGCACCATCACCGTGACCGACGGCATCGCCATGGGCCATGCCGGTATGCGCGCGTCCTTGCCTTCGCGCGAAGCGATCGCCGATACGGTCGAGCTCACGATCCGCGGCCACGCGTACGACGCGCTGATCGGTCTTGCGGGCTGCGACAAGTCTCTTCCGGGCATGATGATGGCGATGTGCCGTCTCAATGTGCCGTCGATCTTCATCTATGGCGGCTCGATCCTTCCCGGAAAATTCCGCGGCCAGACCGTCACCGTGCAGGACATGTTCGAAGCGGTCGGCAAACATTCTGTCGGTCAAATGACGGACGAAGACCTCGACGAAATCGAACAGGTTGCTTGTCCCTCGGCCGGCGCATGCGGCGCACAGTTCACCGCGAACACGATGGCGACCGTTTCAGAAGCGATCGGTCTTGCGCTGCCGTACTCGGCAGGTGCACCGGCGCCGTACGAAATCCGCGACCAGTTCTGCACCGCCGCCGGCGAAAAGATCATGGAGCTGATTCAGCGCCGTATCCGCCCGCGCGATATCGTGACTCGCAAGGCGCTCGAGAACGCGGCGGCTGTCGTTGCGGCGACCGGCGGTTCGACGAATGGGGCGTTGCATCTTCCTGCTATCGCGCACGAGTGCGGTATCAAGTTCGATCTCTTCGACGTCGCCGAGATCATGAAGAAGACGCCCTACATGTCCGACCTGAAGCCGGGCGGAAAATACGTGGCGAAGGATCTGTTCGAGGTCGGCGGCATCCCGATGATCATGAAGACGCTCCTCGATCACGGCTATCTGCATGGGGACTGCTTGACCGTCACAGGCCGCACGATTGCGGAGAACCTCGCGAAGGTGAAATGGAATCCGGATCAGGACGTCGTCTATCCGGCAAACAAGCCGATCACGGCGACCGGTGGCGTTGTCGGTCTCAGAGGCAATCTCGCGCCGGAAGGCGCGATCGTGAAGATCGCGGGCATGGAACAGTCCATGCTGAAGTTCACGGGCCCGGCGCGTTGCTTTGACGGCGAAGAAGCGTGCTTCGATGCCGTGAAGAATCGCAAATACAAAGAAGGCGACGTTCTCGTCATTCGCTACGAAGGTCCGAAAGGCGGACCTGGCATGCGCGAAATGCTTGCCACGACTGCGGCGCTCTACGGACAAGGCATGGGCGGAAAAGTGGCGCTCATCACCGACGGCCGTTTCTCCGGCGCAACACGTGGCTTCTGCGTGGGTCATGTCGGCCCGGAAGCCGCAATCGGCGGTCCAATCGCCTTGCTGAAAGATGGCGACATCATCGAACTCGACGCGGTGACCGGCGGACTCAATGTGAAATTGAGCGACGCGGAACTCGCCGAGCGGAAAAAAGCCTGGAAGCCGCGCGATAACGGCGTGAAGTCGGGCTACCTCTGGAAATATGCGCAGCAGGTCGGCAATGCGCGCGACGGAGCCCTGACGCATCCCGGCGGCGGTGTCGAGGACAAGACGTATGCAGATATCTGATTTCATTCGCACGAGTGCTGTTGCCGCGCTGGTCTTGACCTGCGCGGGCAGTGCGATTGCGCTTGATCCTCAGAAGTCGGCGGTGCCCGCTGCTACGAACGCTCCCGCGGGTCCCGCGGAAATTCTCGACGCATTCAAGTCCGGCACGCAGGCTTACATCGCGGGCGACCGCACGAAAGGTCTCACCGCTCTGCAATACGCGGCTGACAACGGCCATCTGGTTGCGCAGTGGAAGCTTGGCCGCATTTATGCGGACGGCGACGGTGTGAAGTCAGATCCGTACAAGGCCTTTCAATATTTCAGCCAGGTCGCATCGAAGAACGCAGAGACTTCGCCGTTTCTTCCGCAGTCGCGGTTCGTTGCGAATGCGTTCGTGGCGCTCGGCAATTATCACCTCGAGGGCATTCCGAACTCGGACGTAAAATCCGATCCGCGCCGCGCAGCGCAGCTTTATCGTTATGCCGCGACCTATTTCGGCGATGCGGATGCGCAGTATCAGCTTGCGCGGCTTCACATCGACGGACGCGGCACGCAGAAGGACCCGCGCACGGCTGCGCGCTGGCTCTATTCGGCTGCGAACAAAGGCCAGTATCGCGCGCAAGCGATGCTCGGTCACATGATGGTGCAGGGCGAGGGTGTGCCGAAGCAAGCTGCACGCGGCCTGATGTGGCTCACGCTTGCGGTGGAAGCAGCGAGCGGCCCGGACGACGATTGGATTCAGAAAGCATATGACGAAGCGGTCCGCGAAACTTCGCAGGACGACCGCATCGTTGCGCGGAGCTATCTGGAGCAGCATCTGCGCGCGAACCGCTAGACGCACGGCGTATTGAAAGTAAAGTAAAACGCGGCGCTTGAGAGCGTCGCGTTCTTTTTATCGGATACCGGTCACCAGCTCTCGACGACTACATCGAGTTTTGCGGCTGTCAGCGCGTCGGTACGCGCCTTGGCCCAACCCTGAATGAACTCCTTGTCGTCGCTCGGGGCTTTTGCCTTGTAGGCATTCCACGCATCGGCGAGTACTTTCTGGCGCGCGACGAGAGCGTCATTGTGTTTCTGATGCTCGTGGGTCCAGAGTTTGATTTCCTTAAAATATTTGATTGCGCCGTCGTGGAAAGGAATTGCCCAGGTGAAGATCTGGCGTTTGATGTCCCAGCCGACGTTCCCCGGCGCGCCATCCTTGTAGTCGTTGAAGAGTTCGACCATCGCCTTCGTCATGTTGTAGACGAGATCAACGTCGGCGTTCACCATGCTCATCAGCACGGGGTAGGGATATGTGGCGCCTTCCACTTTGTTCGTCGCGGAAAGGTCGGCACCTTCTGCACCCCATTGCCGCACGTAGAATGGCGCAACCTTATTGAGGCGTGCCCACGCTTCGTTATCCTTATGCGGCACGATCGGATATTGCACGCCACGCGGTGATGCTGCGATCTTGAATGCCTGACCCGAAATCGTGGAGGCAAACGCCGCATCGACTTGGTTTGCGACGATGCCGTCCATCGCGGCACCGAAACCGCCGAACTCAACGCGCTTCACGTCGTTCCAGGTCAGACCGGATGAGCCCATCAACGCTGTGATGTTCTGGTTCAGTGCGGGCGCGCCGACGACCCACGCTACCCGCTTGCCTTTCAGGTCCGCCATCGTTCTGATGTTTGCGTCCTTCGCGGTGACGATCGTGAGCAGAGCGTCTGAGTTGTTCAGGAGCAATGCACGAACGGCCTGCGGCCCCCATTCGCGCGCTCCGAATTCGTAGAGACCTTCCTGCGCCATGTAAGTGCCGCCTACGCCGTGCGCTGAGAACGTAACCTGTCCGTCGCGAAGCGGGACGGAGCGCGAGATGTCGCTCTTGCCCGGCAGAACGCGAAGCGTGACGTTCATCTTGTTCTTCAGCGCATTGCCGATCGCGACAGCCTGATTGTATCCGCCGGAGCCGACGTCATAGGCAGTCCAGGTGATCGTGTCGGGCAGCTTGGATTGTGCGAAAGCAAGCGTTGACGCAGCAATCATCGCAGCCCCCACCAGCGGCAGCGCGAAAAGCGTTCCCTTGGAGACTTTCATGCTGTTTCCCTCCTCAGCGTTGTTTTGTTGATTTGAAATAGAAGTAAGAAGCCTGCGGCGGCGAGTACGCAGCCCAGTCCAAGTGATTGCGGCATGTTCAGGCCGACAAAACGCTCGACAGGGATCGTCATGTAAAGCGCAGCGGCGAGCAGCAGCAACCGGACGATCCAGCCGCCAATATTGTTCGGAATCCGCCCGATGCGAATTACATAACCTTGCAATGCGGCGGCCGCGATGCCTATGCCGAGGAACGCGAAAAATGCGCTGACGACGACGATCTTCCAGTCGCCTTGCATCAGGAGCGCGGGATTTAAGACGAAGCAGAAGGGGATAACATATATCGCGGTGCCGAGCCGCATCGCCTGTATGCCGATCTTCGTCTGGCTAACTTTCGCAAGCGGCGCAGCGGCGAAGGCAGCGAGTGCGACCGGCGGTGTAATGAACGACACCATGCCCCAGTAAAGAACGAACATGTGGATCGCGAGTGGATCGAGACCAGCTTTCACGAGCGGTGGTGCGAGTACAATCGCTAGGAAAATGTAGCAAGCAGTCACGGTCAGTCCGAGACCGAATATGAAGCTTGTAATCGCTCCCATGACGAGGAGCATGATGGGCGTGTTGCCCGCGAGATAAACCAGATCGTTGGCGAGTGTACCGGCAAGCCCCGTCATCGTCATCGCGCCAATTAAGAAACCAACACCCAACAGAAGTGCAGCGAGCTCGACCAGGGCACGGCCTGTTGCGGCAAGAAATTCAAAGAATTTCGCAAAATCCATCCGGTGATTTGGAAGAAGCTGATTGATCACCAGCAGAATTGCAGTCGCGTAGAATGGCGCCAGCGCTTCCTGTTGTTCCTGCACCATGAAGAGTAGCAGCGCGATAAAGACGGGAATGAAATACCAGCCCTCGCGCATGACATCGCGCGCACGCGGCAATTCTTCCTTGTTCATGCCGCGTAGTCCGAGGCGCGCGGAGTAGGCGTCGATCTGCACCATTAACGCGAAATAAAAGAGGAGGCCGGGTATCGTCGCGGCGAGCGCGATTTCCGCGTAGGGCTTATTCAGAAACGAAGCCATGACGAAGGCGGTCGAACCCATCACCGGCGGCATCAGCACCGCGCCCGTTGAAGCGACTGCCTCGACACCGCCAGCGTAGTCCGCGCGAAAGCCGGTGCGCTTCATCGCGGGAATTGTGACGACACCGGATGTGATTACGTTTGAGATCACGCTACCGGAAATCGAGCCTTGCAAGCCGCTCGAAATCACACCGACCTGCGCCGCGCCCCCACGCATTCTTCCAACCAGCGCAAAGGCGAGGTCGTTGAAGAATTTTCCGCCACCCGTGTAATTCAGCGCGACGCCGAACACGATGTAGCCGACAACGATTTCACCAAGTGCTTTGTAAGCGATGCCGAATGCCGACTCCGAACTGATCACATGAAAGGCGATGGTTTCGGTGAGCGATTTCGCATGGCCGGTAAGCGGGCTCGGAAATTTATCCGCCACCAGTGGGTAGAGCGCGACCGCGACGACAATCCACATCATCACGCTGCCACTCGTGCGGCGGAGGCCCTCGAGGATGAGAACAGAGGCGATCGCCGAGAAAATTATCGCGTCACGCGGAGCGCTGTATTCCCAACCGGCTTCGAGCGCACGGCGCGCGGTGTATGTAAACCAGCAGAACGTAATGAAGGCAGCCGCTGCAAGCAGCCAATCATACAAAGGCACGGATCCTTTGCTTGGTTTTCCGTCGGCGGAGTAGGCGAAGAACACGAGCGGCAACAAAAGCGCGGCGAGGAGATAAAGATAAACGCTGTCGATCAAAACGACGCCGACGAATAATTGCAGATTGAGCAATTGATTGAGCGTCAGTAGAATTGCAGCGGTGGTAAAGAGTGTGAATAGCGCAAGCGGAATTCCGCTGAGTACGCGTGCCGGCAATTCCTCCACCATCATATCCGGTGCTTGATCGCCGATATGCTTGCGCGGCGCGTCATCCTGCGCCGCAATCTTTTCCTTCAAAGCTGTTTCCCCTCGACGCGGTTATTTTTGTTTACGCGCGTACGAGGTATTGAAGGTGTATTCCGTAACGTAAGCAAGCGCTCGGAATAGGCTACTGCTGTGCGGAACGATTTCTACCGCGTTGCGAAACGCAAGTCCGCGTAAATCGGAACGTGGTCGGAAGGCTTATCTGCAGCGCGAACCTTTTTGTCGATTCCGACGCTTTGCAAACGGTCGGCTGCGAGCGGCGACAGAAGCAAATGATCGATGCGGATTCCGTTGTTTTTCTGGAACGCACCGGCCTGATAATCCCAGAACGTGTAAAGACCTTTGCCGTCATGCGTCGCACGCAGCGCGTCGGTGAAGCCAAGTGACATCAGGGTGCGAAACTTCGCGCGCGTCTCGGGTTGAAACAGCGCGTCATCGGCCCATTTCTCGGGAAACTCTGCGTCCAGTGGTGTCGGGATCACGTTGAAATCGCCCGCGAGCACAAGCGGCTCTTCGAGCGTCAGAAGTTCGCTTGCATGTTTTGCAAGGCGATCCATCCATGACATCTTGTATTTGAACTTGTCGGTTCCGGTCGGGTTGCCGTTCGGGAGGTAGATCGACGCGACGCGTACCGCGCCGTCTTTGGTCGAGATCGTCGCCTCGATGTAGCGAGCGTGGGCATCGTCATCGTCGCCGGGCAGGCGAGGCTTCGCTTCGTCGATCGGATGCTTGGAGAGGATCGCGACGCCGTTATAGGTTTTCTGTCCGTGCACCGCGACGTTGTAGCCGAGCGCCTCGATCTCTTCGCGCGGAAACGCCTCGTCCACGCACTTCAATTCCTGCAGGCAGACGACGTCCGGCTCGCGTTCCTTGAGCCATGAAGTGACGGCGCCAAGATGTGCCTTGATGGAATTTACGTTCCAGCTCGCGATCCGCATGAAAACCGCGGCGGACTTATAGAGAAAAGCTGGTGCCGCAGCCGCAGGAAGCGGTCGCGTTCGGATTGTCGATCTTGAACGCGGCGCCGATCAGTTCGTCTGCGTAATCGATGCGGGAGCCGGCAAGATACTGCAGCGAAACGGGGTCGATCACGACGGTCGCGCCGTCGCGCGCGATCACAATGTCCTCGGATTCCGGCTTACGCTGGATATCGAATTTGTACTGGAAGCCGGAGCAGCCGCCGCCCTCGACGCTAACGCGCAGCACGGCCGACTCTTTCTCGGAGCCTAGGATGCTCGCGATCTTCTTGATCGCGCTGTCGGTGACGATGACGTTCTGGGCGTCCATTGGCCGGTTTCCTCTCGGCAAACCAAAGCGTTAGGGTCTATAGGTAAGCGCGCGGGCGGCGAAGTCAATTCGGGGGCGAAATCTCGTGGCGGTATCGGTATTTACGCCGAGGGCGGAGTGGGCCGCGGACGCCGCGCGCTCGCGTGGGCGCCGCTTTCCGGAACCCCCGAGTCTGGCGCGGAGCGATTTCCGCCGCGACTGCGACCGCATCATCCATTCGACCGCGTTCCGCCGCCTGAAGCACAAGACGCAGGTCTTCGTCTCGCACGAGGGCGACCATTTCCGGACCCGTCTCACCCATACGCTCGAAGTGAGCCAGATTGCGCGTGCGCTGGCACGCGCGCTGGGACTGGACGAAGACCTCGCGGAAGCGCTCGCGCTCTCCCATGACCTCGGTCATCCGCCGTTCGGTCATGCGGGCGAACGCGCGCTCGATGCATGCATGGAAAATTACGGCGGCTTCGACCACAACGCGCAGAGCCTGCGTGTGGTGACAAAGCTCGAGCGCCGCTATGCGAGCTTCGATGGTCTGAACCTGACCTGGGAAACGCTCGAAGGGATTGCCAAACACAACGGCCCGCTGACCGATGAAGACGGCTCCGCTGTTGGCCGCTACGAAGACACCGGTCTTCCGCTTGCATTCGCCGAGCAGCGCGACGAGTGGGACTTAGAATACTGGACCTTCGCGAGCGCCGAAGCGCAGGTCGCCGCGATCTCCGACGACATTGCATACGACGCACACGATCTGGACGATGCGATGCGGGCAGGGCTGTTCGATCTGAAAGACCTGCAACCTGTTGCGGTGGCGGGCGACATCTTCGGCGAAGTGAAAAAGCTCTATCCGGCTGCGAGCGCGCCGCGCCTGGCAGGAGAAGTCATCCGCCGCCTGATTGCGACACTGATCGATGACGTGTTGCAGGAGACGAAGCGGCGCGTCGGCACGCTCTTGCCGCACTCAGCGGAGGACATTCGCCGCGCGCGCGATCCGGTCATTCGCTTCTCAGTGAACGGCGAAGCCGCCGACCGGCAGATCAAGGCATTTCTCACGCCGCGTATGTACCGCGAGGAGCGCGTGATGCGGATCAT
>Ga0247762_1000033_pt1 | contig 80260 bp, 46 predicted proteins | sample UWRJL081202R4_FD_181016 | JGI IMG/M metagenome (GOLD analysis project Ga0247762, IMG submission 181016) | Plant litter microbial communities from Arlington Agricultural Research Station in Wisconsin, United States - UWRJ-L081-202R-4 | ecosystem: Environmental > Terrestrial > Plant litter >...
AGAATTGAAAGGGAAGGTACGCCGCATTCATCACCGTAGGCGCATTACGAAGCGATAAACCACCGATGCCTTTGGAGAGCCTCTGCCCATCGGTGAAGTAGGTCTGCGGGTTGTGACAGGAGGAGCAGGCGAGCGAGTCATCCTGCGAAAGATGTTTGTCATAGAAGAGCGCGCGTCCAAGGGCGATTGCGTCCGCCGTGGGTGGGTTGTTATGCGGAAGCGGCAGTGGCGGCAGCCCCAGAGGGATGGCGATGGAAACGGCCTGGCCGATGGGCTTTTCCTGCACATGCGAGCGGCAACCGTCGCAGACGATCAGAAGGACCGCTGCCATCGTCAACGACACCACCCAGGGACGAACGAACAAGACGCCAGACTCCTTCTTCAAGGATACCTTCGCCTTTCCCGTCAGGAGGCCTTCCTGAACTATTAGCATTGAGGTACATGTCACAAAACAACGCAATCGTTCCCAAGAACCGGCCCGGCCAGGTCCTCTTCGCCAGTCTCGTCGGCACGACAGTCGAGTTCTTCGACTTCTACATCTACGCGACAGCAGCGGTGCTTGTTTTTCCGAAGCTCTTCTTTCCCGCGTCGGATCCGGCTGCGGCCACGCTCGCCTCGCTTGCGACCTTTGGCATCGCGTTCCTTGCCCGTCCCGTCGGTTCCGCACTCTTCGGACATTTTGGCGACCGCGTCGGGCGCAAGACTACACTGGTCATCGCCCTTTCCACGATGGGCCTGTCCACGTTTGCCATTGGAGCTCTACCGACGTATGCGACCATCGGCTTTGCTGCTCCACTTCTGCTCGCGCTCTGCCGTTTTGGACAGGGGATAGGACTTGGCGGCGAGTGGGGCGGCGCGGTACTTCTTGCGATTGAGAACGCTCCGCAAAACAAGCGCGCCTGGTACGGCATGTTTCCGCAGCTTGGAGCGCCTCTCGGATTCTTCCTCTCAGGCGGCGTCTTTCTGCTGCTTTCGCGCCTGCTGACAGACCAGCAGTTCTTCCGCTTTGGATGGCGGCTTCCCTTCCTCGCCAGCGCCCTTCTGGTATTGCTCGGCCTCTACGTTCGCCTGACGATTCATGAGACGCCCGTCTTTCAGAAGGCGATGGACAGGCAGGAGCAGGTGAAGTTTCCCATGCTCACGGTCATGCGCCGCCATACGCGACCCCTGCTCGCGGGCATCCTTGTGTGCCTTGCGACCTTTGTCCTCTTCTACCTGATGACGGTCTTCGCGCTCTCCTGGGGCACAACGGTACTGGGCTTCAGCCGCGGAAAGTTTCTGCTGATGCAGATGGCGGTGATTCCTCTCTTTGCACTCACGATACCCATCTCCGCGTTGCTGGCAGAGCGTGGCCGACGCCGCGTGATGCTTTCAATCACGGTGGCGATTGCGCTCTTCGGTCTGGTGATGGCGAAGATCTTCGTGGCCGGCACCGCTGGCGCGCTGGCGATGATGGGGCTGGGCCTGGCGCTGATGGGCATGACCTACGGTCCGCTGGGCACCGTCATCTCGGAGCTCTTCCCTACGCCCGTCCGGTACACGGGAAGCTCGCTGGCCTTCAGCTTCGCGGGTATCCTGGGCGGATCGCTCGCGCCGTATGCGGCAACCTACCTCGCACGGTCTTATGGTCTGCCGTACGTGGGCTACTACCTTGCGACGGCTGCGGCACTTTCGCTCGCCGGTCTTCTTATGGTGCGGGAAACGAAGGATGACGATCTCGCTCGCGCCATAGACTAGGTCAAACTGGTCAAACTAGGGCTGCGTCGGTTTGCCCTGCGCGTAGTTCGGAACGCTGTGCGTGTACTTGCGCAGGACGAACTCGCGCACCAGGTTGCCGATAGAGCTGGCCGCAATTCCCAACAGGGCGTTGTCGACCGTCAAACGGGCGCCGCGATCTTCGGCGGGATGGTAGAGGTTGGAGAGGCCTCCGGCGGCGAAGCTGCCCAGAATATAGGAGTAGTTTGGCTGTGAGCGTCCGTTGTCTCCACGCGTCACAACGGACCGGGACACGGCATACCAGGCGCGCGTCGACGTGCTTCCCGACCCCATGTAGAAGTAGCGGGGGTCCTGGTGGAAGATGGACGGAAAGATCGCGAAGCCCAGAAAACGGCCAAGGGCGCTGGTGGCATACGACGCTCCGTAGCGCTTGGCATATCCCTCGGCGCCCTGCCCGTAGGCGGGAAACCTGTCCCTGGCCTGCTCGATGCCAGCCACAACGCCCGTGATCACAAAGGCCACAGGGTCGGTGCGGGTCTTGATCGCCAGGTCGAACTTCTGTTTGGCCGGGAGCGGCGCGGCGTTCCATATATAGCTGCTGTAGAAGTTTGGAATGATGCCGAGGACGCGCTGCTTCTCCGCCAGTTTGACCTGTTCGACCGCCAGTTCTTTTTGCGTGACGACGACCTCAACGTCCGCACTGGTGCGCAAAAGGGGCAACGCGATCGTGGGAAGCTGATGACTCTGGCCCTCGCGCAGATCGATCTCGTCCAGCTTCAGGGTTTCCAGGCCGGGCGAACTGATCGTCACGCTGTATTTGCCGGGGGAGAGATTCGAGAACCGAAACATACCCTCAGCGTTCGAAGTAATGACGGTTTCGCCGGAACTCCCCTCCATCACAAGGGTGACCGTTGCATCCGGGACGATGCCTCCGTTGAGGTCGAGCACTGTGCCGCCAATACTGCTGAAGAACTTATGTTCGGCCTGTTCGCCAGCCGACTCTCGTCCCGAGAGGGAACTTCCGGGAGATTCAGGAAGCGTATTCAATGCTTCAGCGCTCTGTTGCGCAGAACCGTAAGTTGTTGAAAGGAAAAGATAAGTACCCAGGAACAAGAGACGCAGACTACGTCTTCCGCAGCGTTCGACGGCACGAAGGCGAGCGGGCCGCACATGCGCCACGACGACATCTTTTCGGCATTTTCTTTGAATCGAAGGACGAGTCCCGTACATCATGCAGCGAGAATACTTGATCGCTGCGTTTGTGTCTGTCCCCCGAAAGTCTCTTAAAAATATCCTGTGAAAAGCCCGGAAAATCCTTCCGTAAGAGATGAGATTTCCGCTAAACGCACACTGCGCGAGGTCATTTAAATCCAGTTAGACTTCATAGTTATCGCCAGGACGGTTGCCTTAGCTCATGAAGCTATCCCAACCATGGCGCCCCATCATAGAAGGCGCTCCAATTGCCTCAGGAGAAGAAGATAAGTTCGTCAGCGGTGTCTATCTGGTCTGCAGTTTGCGCATGCTCCTCGCGGAGAGATCTGTGGGTGGCTTTATTTTCGTGATCGACAAACACAAGTGCGGGATGATGTTGCGCCGCTTCCTTCTCGTCATACCAGCCGAAGACAAAGATAATAATCTTGTCCCCTACGGAAACCCTGTGGGCCGCTGCACCGTTTGCGCAGATGACCCGCGATCCACGCGGAGCGCGGATCGCGTACGTTGTAAGTCGCTCGCCATTACTCACATTTGCAATGTGAACGACTTCGTTCTCCTGGATCCCGGCAAGGTCCATGAGATCCTCGTCAATCGCAAGTGAGCCGATGTAAGCCGTATTCGCTTCGGTGACGATAGCGCCGTGGATCTTGGAGCGAAGAAAATTTCTCAGCATAACTTAATGACTTTCTGTTGCGGTCAGTTTTTCAGCAACCGCTTTGTCCGTTCTCTGATGCGTTCGTAAATGAAGAAGCTCGTCAAGAATGCGATGCGCCATCTCGCGTTTGCTGGAGCGAGGCAGAGGTGTCTCTGCGTGCGGGGTTAGGAAGAAGCCTGCGTTGTCCTCTGCGTCGAAGCCGATGCCCGGTTGAGAGACATCGTTGGCCACGATGGCATCCACGCTCTTCTCCACAAGTTTGCGGCGTGCGCGCGCGAGTAGATCTTCCATCTCTGCAGCGAAGGCGATCACGAGTGTGCCGGGCTGGCGTTCTGCCGTGACTGCATGCGCTATGTCCGCCGTCGCCTCAAGCTGCAGAGTCAGGGAGCCGGAGCGCTTCAACTTTTGCGCGGAGGGTTGGATGACGCGATAGTCCGAAACGGCGGCTGCTTTGATGACGACCGTTGCATCCGGAAGATGAGCAAGGACAGCACGACGCATCTCCTCCGCGGTGCGCACACGGATTACCTCGGAGGCAACCGGCACAGGCTCTCCCGATGCCGTTACGAGAACCACACGTGCGCCGCGATCCATAGCCGCCTGTGCGAGCGCGTGTCCCATCTTGCCGCTGGAGCGGTTGCCGATGTAGCGGACAGGATCGATAGGCTCCTGCGTTCCGCCCGCCGTGATGAGGATCGTCTCCGCCGAAAGATCCGTTTTGCCATGGAGCAGACGAGTTACTTCGTCAGCGATGTACGTGACCTCCGCCAGCCTGCCTCCACCAGTCATGCCGCACGCAAGATAGCCCGCATCGGGTTCGACGATATGGACTCCTCTTTGACGCAGCACCTGAATGTTGGCCTGCGTTGCGGGATGCTCCCACATGTTCACATTCATCGCAGGAGCCAGGAGGACAGGAGCCTTGGTCGCCAGGAAGATGTTGAGGAAAAGATTATCAGCGATGCCGTGCGCCATCTTCGCGATACTGTCCGCAGTTGCGGGCGCGACGACGAGCGCGTCGATGGATTGCGCGACCGCAATATGTTCGATGGAGAAGTCTCCAGAGGCAGCATCTGTCGCTTCCGTGGCGGGCTGCCAGAGGGAAGTCAAAACCTGTTTTCCCGTGAGCGCGGCGAACGTGAGCGGACGGATGAACTCCTGCGCCGACGGAGTCATCACGACCTGCACACTGACGAGACGACGCTGCAGTTCGCGTGTCAGTTCGGCTGCCTTGTATGCCGCAATACCGCCGGTCACCGCGAGCAGAATCTTCATAGTGTGTTTCCCGGAGGTAAAAGAATGTTGTCGATCAGGCGCGTCTTTCCAACCCATGCGGCGACCGCGACAAGAGCGCCACCGTTTGTATTCGTGATCGCTTCGAGCGTTCGAGAATTAACAACCTCGGCATAATCGACACGCAGACCTTCGGCGATCTCCAGGCAGGAGCGGAGATGCTCTTGTAAAACCTGAGCATCTCTTTCCTGAGCGCTCATGGAGGCGACAGACTGCAGCGCACGATAGAGAGCCAGCGCCTGTGTGCGCTCTTCAGTACTGAGATAGCGGTTGCGCGAACTTAGCGCAAGGCCGTCCGACTCGCGCACCGTGGGACAGACGACCAATTCGAGATCGAAGTTCAGATCCCGCACCATGGCGCGAAGCACAGCCACTTGCGCAGCGTCCTTCTGTCCAAAGAAAGCGATATGCGGTGCGACGACGTGAAAGAGCTTGCCCACGATGGTAGTAACACCGCGAAAGTGGCTCGGTCGCGATCTGCCGTCAAGGCGATCTCCGATGCCGCCGGCTTCGATGAACGTGGTTGCATTTGCGAGAACCATCTCTTCCGCTGCCGGGGCGAAGACGAGGTCTACGCCCTCCTGCAGAAGTAAGGTACAGTCCTGATCGAAGGTCCGCGGATAACGTGAGAAGTCCTCACTGGGTCCAAACTGCAGCGGGTTGACGAAGATGGAGACGGCGACAAACCTGCATCGCTTCTTCGCAGCGCGTATGAGCGACAGGTGTCCATCATGCAGTGCGCCCATCGTCGGAACCAAACCGAGTGTGCCTGTGGCCTCCCGCTGCAGAAGCTCCGCGCGCGCCGCACGCAGCTCCGCAATGGTGAGAAGGATCCGCATGCCTAGCGAACCTTCGCAGGTACGAGGTCTGGCCCGATCAGTTCCTGCAACACTTCGTGCGAGAGGTGATAGCTCTCTGCATCGTTGGGGAAAGTTCTTGCCGTGACGGCTTCGCGATACGCCTCAAGCCCACTGCGAAAGAGTTCGCCTGCATCTCCGAAACTGCGAACGAACTTCGGTGTGTGGTTGAAGGTAAGTTGGAAGAGATCGTGGAAGACGAGGATCTGGCCGTCGCACTCGGGCCCTGCACCGATACCGATGGTGGGGATATCGAGGCTCGCGGTAATACGCGCGGCGACTTCCCGTGGAACGCCTTCCAGCACAATCGCAATCGCGCCCGCTTGCTGTAAAAGCAACGCATCTTCACAGAGCGTTTCAATCGCTGCGAGTGTACGCCCCTGCACCTTGTATCCGCCCATGCGATGAACCGATTGCGGAGTCAGGCCGATGTGACCGACGACGGGAATCTCCGCCGAAGTCATCGCCGCGACAAGATGCACGCGCTCAGAGCCGCCTTCGATCTTGACCGCCTCGGCGCCTGCTTCCTTCAGGAAGCGCATGGCATTGCGGACAGCGTCTTCCGTTCCAAGGTGATAGCTGCCGTAGGGCATATCCGCCACGAGAAGAGCACTCTTCACGGCACGTCGAACAGCACGCGTGTGATGCAGCATCTCTTCCATCGTGACAGGAAGCGTGGAGTCATAGCCGAGGACGGCCATGCCCAGCGAGTCGCCGACGAGAAGCACGTCGATGCCAGCTTCATCGACGAGACGCGCGGTGGCGTAGTCATATGCTGTAAGTGCTGTGATGGGAAGGTGGCGTCGCTTCTGGTCCTGCAGGCCCTGAGGAGTAGTTTTGCGCGCACTCATATTATGCCCCTGCATACCGGGTTGAATCAGGCTCATCGAGGTCCCCAGTGCCGCTCCGTGAGATACGCGGATGCGGCCCGAACTCCTCTAGTATACGTAATCCTGTTTCGCAAGGCACGTCGCGGTGCCAGCTACCACTTCAGATCGACCTCCTGCTGGGCATATTCTCCAGTGGTTGTAACCGGCGCTGTGACCAGGAGATCGTCGCCCACCTTCTGCGCTCCTGTCACCATCGGTATGCGGCTTGCGTTTCCATTGCGACGCAGGTGCAGCAGTTGCGTCGATCCGGAGGGACCTTCCAGCATGAGCTTGAGACCGCGCTCGGTGCGCTCTTCCTTGGTCACCTTCCACTGCTGTGTTCTCTCGCCCGGCACCGCAGTCTGCGGCGCAAGCGCGACTTCAAAAGCGGGCAGCTGGATCGTAATGTGATGACGCGTTGAACTCGCACTCTTGCACTCGCGTTTTGTATCGAGGGAAATTTCGGTTTGGAGACAGAGCACTGCGGGTTTGTCGCTCACTACCTCCAGATCAAGATGCTCTCCATGACGACGCATTGCAATATCCAGCATGGTGTCGCCATAGGCGACGTGGTGCAGCTTTGCTTCGTCCCAGTTCGCGGGAAGCTGGGGAGAGAGATGCAGGAGGTGACGGGGCACGTCGATCTCTACACCAAAGAGGCCGCGCGCGGCAGGCGTCAGCGTCATCGCCGAAGACCAGAGTTGATGCGAGCTGGAACGTCCCAGCGGCTGATAGAACTCACCCGATAAAACTTCCGTGATCGCGCCTGGGTCCTGCAGCCACGTCAGCGCAATGTTCTGCTCAAGGTCGGCGTATGCTGCGAGAGGCTTGCCGTTGCGATACTGCGCCATCGCCGTCCATCCCGTATAAAGCGGCCACACAGAACCGTGGTGATAGCTGATGGGGTCGTACGTCGCAGCGCCGGTCTCCATCGACCGCATACCCCAGTCGGTAGAAAACTTGTGGCCTGCCCAGCGCGTGAGTTGTGCGTCGGCGTGCGGAAGCTTCAGGCTCCCGTCCCACCATGCGACCGAGGGAAAGACCGTTGGCTGTGTATCAAAGCTGCCGTCCTGATTGCGGCTGAAGCTATAGAACCCGCCGTCGTTATGAAACTCGGCAAGCTGCTTCTCGATTGCGATTGCGGTATTCTTCGCCTGCGTTGCCAGATCTGCTTCTCCCATGCGCGTTGCAAGCTCGGCCATCGCATTGCTCGACTGTTGATCCAGAGCCGCGAGATAGGTCTCCTGGAAGGGAGTCTTCGGCACCCACTCTTCGACCCATCCCGTTCCCTGCGTGTTGTCGTAGATACCGCGGGTCGTATGCGCACGTGTGAAAGCGTATGCACGCTTCACATTGGCCCAATTCTGCTTCAGATACGCCGTGTCGCCGCTGGTGCGAATATAGTCCGCCATCTGCATGACGAAGAGTGGCGTGGCGTCGGCAGCCGCATAGAGATACGGAAGACTCTTCCAGTCGAGAAGATCCGCCGTCTGCGAGTACTCGTGCATCATCTTGCCGTCTTCGCGCTGATGCGCCAGGAGGAAGCTCATTGACTCGCGGCTGAGCGCGAAGTCGCCGTAGCTATTTACCGCATAAAGGGTGAAGAGCGTGTCACGGCCAAAGAACCAGCCGAAGCCGGGACGTGCCGAATCGCCTGAGATAAACCATCCGCCCGCGAGACCGCTGCCCGAAGACGTTGCCACCTTCGACTGCTCGATGGTGACCTCTGCCCAGCGCATCGCATCATTAAAGCGAGCATCCGGAGTTTCAACCACAAGACGCGTATCGAAGAAGTGCGCATAGAAGTCTGCCGTGGAGCGATACAGCTTCTCCACGTTCGCGCTTGCGTCTGCAATGGCGGATCGCATCTTCGCTTTGCCGTTTTCAACGGGAGCAGCGTTTGCGTCCGTTACTGCAGCGAGCAGGGGGAAATACTTGCCGCTATCTTTCGCAGGATCGAAGGCGATATGGAAGCTGAGCGGTTCGCTCTTCGGTGCTTCCTGGAAGGGGCGAATCAAGCCTGGCGTGCTGCCGGGCATCGCCACCATACCGTAGAAGTTGGGGTTGTCGGTCTCCAATTGAAACGCTCCGCCGTTGCCCATCGGAACCCATCCCGCACCAGGCCGGCCAAAGTTTGGCGCTGGCCACTGACGTTCGAGCGAAGGCTCAAAGCTCAACGTAATCTGCGCCGGGCGCACGGAGTGGATCTCCAGCAGCACCATTGCGGAGGCGACGCCCATAGACGCGCTGCGTGGAATAAACAGATGCTCTTTGACGGTGATCGCCGCGTGCGAAAGCGTGATCGTAGTGTGATCGGGATGCACCTCGATCGTCGACGCCTGTTGGTTCATGTCGATCACGGCGCCGTAACCGTCGAGCTGCGCCGTCAGCCGTGCATTATGCAGAATCTTCGTGGGTAAGAGCCAAAGTTCAAACGTGCCATCCTGCTGTCCGATGATTGCACCGCGCTGCCCTGTCACGCTGAAGGGACGGTTGGGCTGCGCAGGCTGGCGGATGGTCAGAGGATTCTCGCCCAGATCGAAGTGATCGACAGACGACAACTGCACAGGTACACCCTGCTGCGCGAGGGCGTTGGTGAGCGTGGCAGAAAACAAAGACGCAAGGCAGAGAGCGCGGAGGGAAGCAAGAGAGAGCAGTCGCACGATGTTCGATCCTTCGACGGGCTAAGCCCATCGCGTCATTCAACTCAAAATTATTTGCCGCAAACATTTGGGGCTGCCATTTTGGCAGCCCCATTTCAGGAGGCGCTGGGTTTAGAACGTCAGACGTGCAGCGAACTGCAACTGGCGCATGGTGGAGTTGCTCTCCAGGCTGCTGATGACACCACCCGCGGAGCAATCGACGCAATGCGAGTTGGAGGCAGTCGGAATATCGAGAGCGGCGTGATTGAAGACGTTGAAGGCCTGGAACTGAAACTGCGCCTTCACCCTCTCCGTGATCCCGATGTTCTTAATCAGAGCCGCATCTGCAAAGTAGTCACGCGGTCCAACAAAGGTGTTGCGTCCGATGTTTCCGAATGTTCCGAACGCGGGACGGGAAAAGGCACCCGCGACCGCTCCATTGCTAGCCAGCGCGGCTACCGGCGTAAAGTACTGCCGTGAGTGGGTTGTTGTGTTGAGACCGCCTGCCTGCATCTGGAAGGCGGAGGAATTTCCGTTCGGGCGGCAATCACTTGTCGCACCGTTCGTTCCTGCGTTCGTATCCAGATCCTGGTCCTGACCGCACTCGCCATAAGTAGCCGTGAACGGACGTCCAGCCTCCCACGTCGATGAACCGGAGAGCGTCCAGTCGCCGATGATGGAGTTCACCAAGCGATTGGAATTCGCTGCGAACATACGACCCTTACCGAAAGGCAGATCGTAGACGCCACTCACCACGAAGACCTGTGCGCGGTTGGTGTCGTTGCGACCGTAGCTGAACTGGCGATAGTTGGTGAAGGCTGCATCGTTGGCATAGTTCATTGCCTTCGACCAGGTGTAGTTGGCATTGAAGCTCAGACCGTGCGCAAAGCGTTTGTCGATCTTCGTCTGCAACGCGTGGTAGTTTGCCCGGCCGGAAGGTGCAGCCGACGTCATGGTGTTTGTGCAGCAGCTCGTCACAGCGCCGTTGTATACGCCGCTAAAACTCGTGATGCGATTTGGGTTTGTCGGGCTATACGGGCGACGCGAGGCCTGATCGCCGCTATTGGCAAACGTTGCCGGATTGGTAGGCAGCGTAGGTTCATTCAGATCGTACCCAAAGGTCTCACCCGGATACACGCGCTCGCCGACGTTGCCGACGTACGCGATCTCCGCTGTGAGGTTACTGCCGAACTGCTGCTGCACTGTGAGATTGAATTGGTCCACCTTGGGAAGCTGAATCCGCTCGGGGCGGAACGACTGACCGAAGGCATCCTGGAACGGAATGATGCCGCTCGACGGAATCGGAAGAGAGGTCGGACGAACCGGCGGTGCAGCAAGCGTCGTGACAAAACCACCGACGGCACCGACGTTCGAGAGGCTCTCGTTCGCCTGCACTGGCAGGTTGTGCGAAAGGATGCTGCCGTAGATGGTGCCGAAGTAGCCGATGGTGTCATACACGGTACCCACGCCACCACGGATCACCGTATTCGGGTGAACCTGGTACGTGAAGCCGACACGCCCGGCGAGGTTGGTGTAATCCATTCTCTGGTTGCCGTTGGTTCCGAAGGGACCAACGCCCGCGACGCGGATGCCGCCCGTCTCCAGCGAAGCAAATCCGCCGTGACCTGCGCCGTTGACCGTCTCCGGGAAGATCACATCCCAGCGGACGCCGTAGTTCAGCTGAAACTTCTGCGTGACACGCCACGAGTCCTGCGCATAGAACGCGCCGCGCTTCTGGTAGCTGTACTGATCGTTCACAAAGACATCAAAGCGCTGGAAGGTGGCCGCCGCTCCGAAGAGAGCCGAAGCCAGGTCGAGACCCGAGCTGGCGGGAGTTGTTGCTGTGGCGGAAGTTGCCGTGCTGCTGCCTGCGAAGACGAATTGTCCGGAGCGGTTGGAATCGCTGGCGTTCCGGACGTTCTTCGCATAGCGAAGATCGCCGCCGAACTTCAAAGTGTGATTGCCCCAGACCTTGGTCCAGTTGTTGACGAGCTGGAAGACCTGCTCGCTTTCCAGCAGAGGGCAGTTGCAACCTTGATTTCCAAAGCCACTGATACCGCTTTCGTTGAAGTTATACGTCGGCGAGCCTGAAGTGTCGCCATTGATGTTCAGATTGGGAATCCCGGCAGCGGCCGCTGGCGCAGAGCCTGCGTCGAACTTGTTCTCCGCCACGTGGTAGCTTAGGAATCCGCCGCGCAGATCGGTCAACAGGGTCGGCGTGACGGCGTAATCAAAGCCCAGCGTGGCGCTCTGGTTCTGCGTGGTCGTCAGACCAGAGGTTCCACCGATGCCGAAACCCGCACCACCCGCAGCACCGAAAACCGGAATCCCAACGAGGCGGAAGAGAGCGTAGTCATAACGACCGAAGAGATGCAGCTTGTCGCTCATCTGGTGATCCAGACGGAGGTCGGCCTGGTCGCCATCGACGCGTCCGTTGCCCGAAGCGACATAGTTATTGGTCGTGCCGACGCCAGTGGTATTCGGCGCAGGAAGACCCGCGAGAATCGCGCGCGCCTGGGGCGAAAGTGCAGCCGTCGGAATCTGACCGTTCAGATACTTCGCGCCAGTGATGGGATTCTGCAAAGGGGCTGTCGTGTACTGGCTCAGGTCGCAGGTGCCGTTGCCGGTGATGCAGGTGTTGCGTACCTGTGCCGTGGGAACATTCTGCAAAAGACTGCTGCCTACACGGCGGCGAAGCCCCTGATAGTCCAGGAAGAAGAACGTCTTATCCTTAATGATGGGGCCACTGATAGAACCGCCGAACTGGCTGTAGAGTTCGCTGGGGATGATACGACCTGTGACAGGATCCGGTTGGTACTGCTTAAAAGGGTCGCGGGCGTAAAACGCATCGCTGTGGCGATACCAGAAGGCATCTCCATGGAACTTGTTGCCACCGGACTTCGTCGTGACATTGATGATGCCACCGGCTGCTCCGCCAAACTCGGCGTCGTAGTTCTGCGTGGTGAACTTCGTCTCGGCGATGGAGTCCAGCGTGGGGTTAATCACGATGATTCCCAGGATAGGATCGCGATTGTCCGTACCGTCCAGAATGAAGCCCTGCTCGCCGTAGTTGGAGCCGTTGGAGTTCAACTGGATGCCGCCCTGTGGGTTCTCCGGTCCGGCAATGTTGAAGCTGGCGTGCTGCATGCCCGGCGTGAGAAGGGCAAACTGGGTCAGATTTCGTGTGAGGTTGGGCAGATTCTGAACCGCGCGCTCATCCATGATCTGGGCAACGTCGGCACGGTCGGTCTTGAGGGCCGGAACATCGCCTGCTGAAACCGAAACCGTGGTGCTGCTGCCTGCGACCTGCAAAACCTGGTCCACCTGCTGGGAGGCATCGGCGTGGACGATGATGTCCGTCGTGGTCGAAGGCGCAAAGGATCCCGAATCGATCTTGACCGTGTATGTGTCCGGAATCAGGTGGTCGGCGCTCCATGCACCATCCCCATTTGTCTGAACCGTCCTGCTGATACCCTTTTGCTGGTCAGTGATGGTAACGGTCGCATTTGGAATCGCTGCCCCAGTGGAATCTGTCGCCGTTCCGTACAGCGCGCCAAAGATCGCCTGCGCAGATCCATAGCCGACTCCGACTAGAACCGTCACAGCTAGCGTCATAGCGCTCAGCCACGAGCGGGCTGTTTTCATATACTTAAACATTCTGGTCTCCTAATGCCCCTTGGGAAGAATCGTCTCAGGGTGACACCAAACAATGCGGTACGCATCCAATCACTGTCACCGTATTCACGGTGCAAGCTTGGATTTCACGGGTGAACCGCACCGTGAAATGGCGAGAGTGAAGGTCGAATGCTTTCTGTAAGTGCTTCATATGAAACGCTAAACACCCTAGATGACCCACGTGCGGCACTGACGCACCGGATCGTCGCCAGCTCCCACCTCGGTGGCTCGCCTAAGCTGTGCGAATTTTTTCTTTATGTAGTGGATTGCTGTCTGCGGGATGCTCCGGAGGATGCCACCGAGCAACAGATCGGCGTGAATGTCTTCCATCGCATGCCGGGCTATAACTCCAGCGACGATTCCATCGTTCGCTCGCAGGCACGTCTTCTGCGCCTCAAACTAACGGCTTACTTCGCCGCAGAAGGTGAGCACGAACCGCTTGTCGTGGAGATTCCCAAGGGGCATTACCTTCCCGTCTTCCACCCTTCGGAGTATCCTCAACGGTTGATTACGCCGGCGAGTGAGGCCATCGAACCGACTATCCTTCTGCCTTCTAATGGGCATATGGATACTCTCAATGCCGCTGCTCATACACCTCTGGCCACTGCGCCTTCGGCGGCGCAGATCCACACACCAGATGATTCTGCCGGGATCAATACGCGTTTTGCTATGTCGCGAAGGGCACTTCGCCGCTCCATAAGCGCGGTCGTTGCCCTCACTCTGCTGGCTGTGGGATTGCTGGCGGGCATTCTCCTCGGCAGAAATGGGCCGACCATCCGTCCCACGGCTGTGGATCACCTATGGAAACCCTTCCTCAAAAGTGTGGATCCCGCTCTTGTCATCTACAGCAACCCGATCTTCAGCGGAACTCCCGACGAAGGGTTGAGGCTCGTCCAGCCCGACTCCCCTGAGTCTCAGGTCGCCGCAAACCGCGTTCTGGACGAGACCTACACCGGCACAGGAGAGGTCGTCGCCGCGCGCGTTCTCAGTCAACTCTTCGACCAACGCGGGTCGGATTTCGTGCTCAAACGCAGCCGCCTGGTGACATGGGACGAAGCCAAGCTACGCAATCTGATCTTTATGGGTGCTCCGAGCCAGAACGGCGCTCTGCACGATCTGCCCACGACGACGGACTTTACCATCAATGTGAACGCACAACATAGCGGCTACATCGCGAATCTCCACCCGCGAACGGGCGAACCGGAGGCCTTCATCCCCTCCTCGGCGAATGAGGAGTTTGCTCTTGTGGCCATGATCCCGGGAATCGACGCCAGCCGGCGCATCGCCGTCTTCGCTGGTCTGACGACGAACGGGACGCAGGCTGCAGTGGAGTTCGCAGCTTCGCCGCACGGCGCTGCCACGTTGCTGGAGAAGGCCGGAGAGGCAGACGGCTCTTCAAAGCCCTTTGAGGCTGTGCTTCATGTTTCGCTTTCGCGCGGTGTGCCGCTAAGAGCGGATCTCGTTGCATTGCACTCTCACTAAGAGTTGATTGCGGACTATTGACAGACCGCCTAAGCATCCACATCGCCGTTCTGCAAGACCCACTTTAATCCCGCGATGTCCATTGGCCTGTGGAAAAAGTAACCCTGCGCTTCGTTGCATCCCTTCGCGCGCAGAATGTCGCACTGGCCCTGCGTCTCCACACCCTCCGCCACGACCGTCACGCCAAGGGTGTTGGCCATCCCGATCAGGGAACCAACGACCGCGTCGCAGCCAGGATCGTCTTCCAGGTTCGTGATGAAGCTGCGGTCGATCTTTATCTGGTTCACAGAGAGCTTGAGCAGATAAGAGATATTCGAAAAGCCCGTGCCGAAGTCGTCGATGGCCATTTGAACGCCCTGGGACTGAAGGTCTTTGAGGGCCTCCCAGACCGGCATGGATTCGCTCATCAACACCCCCTCCGTGATCTCAATCTCCAGCAGATCCGCAGGGAAGAAAGTCTCCGCCAGAATCAAGGCCACCCTCGCCGCGAAGCCGTCCCGCTCAAGTTGGCGAGGAGAGACATTGACTGCCAGTCTGAGCGGTCTGCCTATGGCTTCCGAGATGAGTTTGATCTCTGTACAGGCGGTTCGAAGAACCCATTCTCCAAGAGGTGCGATGACTCCACATTGTTCCGCAATCGGGATAAAGTCGCAGGGAGGAACGGCACCGAGCTTTTCGCTTGTCCATCGCGCCAGCGCCTCGACGCCGATGATGGTGTCGTTCGCGAGTGCGACCTGGGGTTGATACACGACGGAGAACTCCTGTAACTTCATCGCCTTTTTGAGAGCCATCTCCGTTTGGAGTTTCTTTGTAGTGGCGTCCGCCAGGCCCTGTGTGTAGAGGCGATAGCTCTGTTTCCCGGATCCTTTGGCGTAGTACATCGCAGCGTCGGCGTTCTTGAGAAGATTGCCCGACGTTGCTCCACCTTCGGGATAGACGCTGACACCGATGCTCGCCGAGATCGGCACAAGGTCGTCTCCAATCTGGACCGGCCTGGAGAGTGCCTCAAGCACCTTGACAGCGGCAGTCGTAGCATCTTCTTCCGAGGTAATGTGATCAAGAAGTACCGTAAACTCATCGCCGCCCATGCGACAGACAGTATCCGTGGCGCGCAGAACTTCCTTCAGCCTTTGCGCAATGACGATCAGGACTTCATCCCCGGCGTGGTGTCCCAGAGAATCGTTGATGTCTTTAAAGTTGTCGAGATCGATAAGCATCAGAGCGCATTTGCCGCCGTATCTCTGCACACGGGCAAGTGCGACATCGACTCGGTCTTTAAAGAGGACGCGGGTTGGCAGTCCTGTCAGCGCATCGTGGTGAGCCAGGTGGGAGATATAGTCCTGCTGCCGCTTTCGTTCGGTAATGTCGTAGGCGAGGCCCATATAACCGGTTTCGTGGCCATACTCATCGGTCAGTGCAGTCACGATAAGTTGCACGGGCAGCCGGGAGCCATCTTTCCTGATGTAGGTCCATTCGTTTGCCTCGGCCATTCCCTTTTTCGGTCCCACAATAAAAACTTCCATGTTGGCCGCTACGTTGACGCCCATCCCTGCGGAGAGTTCCGCGGCCCTCAACTTGAGCTCAACGGGATCGTGAAGGGCAAGGGGAGTCATCTTTCCCACCATCTCGCCCTTGGTGTACCTGAGCATCCGCTCCGTAGCGGGATTGACGGCCACGATATTGCCTTCCAGATCGGTCACGATGGTACTGAAGGGCGAAGCGTCGATGACTGTCTGGGCAAAACCCAGAGCCTTCTCCAGTTGAATCTCCATACGCTTCCGCAGACTGATATCCGTCGTTGTAATCGCGACGCCATCACCCAAGCGTACGGCCTGGAAGTGGAGCCAGGCGGCATCGACATCGTCGCTGGATACGGGGGCCTCTTCATTAAGAGGAATACCGGTCTCCGCAACCCTTCTGTACTTGTCGAAGAACCCGGCGGTCCGATTTACCGGAATCTCCGTGCAGAGCCGTTTACCGAGGATGGCTGCGGATGTCCGATGAATGAGTTTTTCGGCGTGGCGATTAAGGTAAACGAAACGGAAATCAATGATCTCGTTTCGGTCGTTGCGAATACTATCCAGGAGATAGACAGCGCTTGGACTGCTTTCCATCGCCGCAATAAAGCGCTGCTCGTTCTGGCTTGAGCGCTCTTTTTCCAGGATTAGCGTATCGACCAGGGGCTTGACCGCGCGTGTGAGCAGGGGCCAGGAAAGCCCAAGGAGGACCAAAACAACAAGGGCAATTCCACCCACCTCGAAGTAAAACGGAACGAGCGTCTCCCATACGGCGACGGTCTTCGCCAGTGCCAGACCGGTGCTACCTACGGGAATGGACGAGACGAGCATTCTGCCTGCGGAGGTTCTTGCCCAGTACACCGTGGAGGTTTGGCCAGCAAAGGCGCTCTGGATCAACTGCAGTCTCTGATCTGCAGTATTTGTAAGCGTAAAGGGACCGTCCTGCGAACGGCTGGCGAGGCACATGGCTCCGGAGGAGACCGGACCGCAGAGCATCATGTCATGGGTCTTGCCGTTGGCGGGGTCCAGCCGGAAGATCTCGTCCAGGGTAGGGACAGGTTGCTGCGCCACCATCGTACCCAGAAACTCTCCCTCGCTTCCCTTCAACTCATGCCTGGTTTCCAGATAAAAACCATCCTTCCATAGAAGCCTTGCCTGCGAGCTGGTCTTGAGCGCAAGGCTGACCACAGACGTCGGTAGTGGAGCTCCGCTTCGAATGACGATGCCATCGGGGCGAAGGATGGCGATGGAAGTAAATCCATATCCCTGGATATATGCGATAGACCTCTTGATGGTGTCTGTCGTGAGCTTGACGGCCGCTTCGTTGGCGAGACGACTGAGACCGAGGATCTGTTCGCTGCGGGCAACGACTTCCGTTCTGCGGGTTCGATAGTCGATCGTTGCGGCGAAGACGAAGCCGTCTTTCCGCACATCGCGCGATTGGCCCCCCATGGAGACGGAACGCACACGCAGATAATCCCCTACGCCGGTCAAGCCAAGGAGAACCACCCCCAAAATAAGCATGGTGAGGAATGCTGCCGAGATGATGCGTGTGGCATGGTTCGTCGCAGTTTCTGTATTCCGATCGGTGGTCCTCAGCATGACGCGTCACCAGTGGGGAAACATTGGCTGGAGACCTCGGTTCATTCTGACAGTTGCATCTGCGCTGCTCGTAATACGTGCTCAGCAACAGACGTTTTGCCTGAACCTGATTTCCATGGAGGCCAACCTGAACGCGAGCGAAGTTCTGGGACCACGCAAACCACAGCTTTACGGATCGGCTCGTGTGCTTTCCTTCGCGCTCAACTCCATGGGATGCCCACCTGGGCCTGCGGATAGCCCATGTTTCTTTGATTTACAAAATATCCCTTTCTGAACCCGGAAAAAGCCCCTTTCTTTATCATTGGGTATCGTTCGAGAACCTATGTAGTGCAAAATTTTGCACAAAAAAGAAATAAATATAGGCATCACGTAGATATCGTTGATTTATTGGATATCACTCGATATTTATGGCTATTTCGTGACTTAATAGAACCTGCGAGAAACTATAGTGGCAAATAAGTACCACTCTCTGGCCCGAATGTGGGAGTGGCCAGATTTACCCTGCTCCCTACACTTCAGTCAATCGCGGGATTGATTTTCCCTTCTGCTAGGACCCCCGATCACGAATGGCATATCGCAGAAAAGTGCGCCTGGCGTACCGGGAAATTCTTGTTTCAAAAACAGCCCGAACACCGGGGCGAGCACGATACGGGAGGCAATATGAACTACTTGATAAGCAAACGGGATCAGCTCGAAGGAACGATCACCAGATGCGACGGTTGGATCAAGCCTCTTTGCCTCATTGCCACACTGGCGCTCGTTGGATGCGGTAGTGGTGTTGCTCCCAAATCCGCTTCCTCTGTGACTTCGGCGACTGGACCAACGTCCCCCACGGCACCGCTGACAGTGACCCTCGCTATCCGCTCCTCCACGTTGCCGACGGCTACGATCAACCAGCCCTACAGCGCGGCAATCTCTGTCACGGGCGGAACGGCTCCTTATACGTGCTCGGTACAAGCCGGCACGCTGCCCCAAGGTCTGCAACTCAGCGGTTGCGCGATCAAGGGAACTCCCGAAGCTGCCACGAAGTTTACCGGAAGGATCGCCGTCTCCGATGCGAGCGAGCCCGTACAGCAGGCGACGGCTCAGGTCACGCTGCCCTTGCAGTCGGTTCTGAGCATGGACAGCACATCGCTTCCTACACCCACGGTGAACACGGCCTATACCGCGCAGGTCAAAATCCTCGGCGCGATCGGCAGCGTCGTCTGCCAGATCGCCGCCGGTGCGATTCCCGCAGGCCTCATCTTTGATCCCAATACTTGCGCCTTTTCTGGAACGCCTACGGCCGCCGGTAGCGCGAGCTTCACCCTCGCGGCAACGGACGACAACGCGGATAGCCTTCAGGCACCGGTCGTTCTCAAGGTGAGAGCGACTCCCCTCAAGGTACTCACGGCGAGCCTCCCCAACCCAGTCAAGGATGCGGCCTACTCCCAGACCATCCAGATCTCGGGCGGAGTTGCTCCTTATCACTTCACGCTTGCCTCGGGAAACCTGGCCAAGGGCCTGAACCTCTCACAGGATGGCGTGATCGCCGGTACACCGACTGACGCGGGTGCGACGTCCTTCACACTCCAGGTCACCGACTCGGAAGATGCAGTCCAGACCATTCAGCCTTCGTTCCTCTCACTCGTGACTTACCCCTTGACGCCCGCCAGCGGACAGCTTGCTGGATCGTATGCGTTCATGATGCAGAGCATCGATAAGTCGGCCACCGACAACACGCTGTATCGCAGCGCGATGGTTGGAAGTTTTACCGCCGATGGCAACGGTCTGATCACGGATGGCGAACTGGATGCCAATCATCACACCACCAGCAACGCGAGCGGATCGATCCTTGCGTCTTCCTTCCTGGGAACTTACACGATCGGTGCAAAGCGTCAGGGTCTGGTGACGATCTCCACCTTCAACACCGACGGCACGATTGCCGCAACGAACACATACACGATCGAAGGTTCCGCTTCGACCGGCACTTCGGAAGGTTCCACTTCGACTGCTTCGCTTCCCGCAGACGGAGAAGCTGGTTCGATGATTCTGCAGGACCGCACGACCCTCGCACAGGGTATGACGGGAAGCTTCGCTCTCGGTCTGCAGGGTGAGACTCCCTGCCAGGTAAACTGCACGGCGGGCACGCTCTCCGGCACTGTGGCGCAGGTCGGCCAGTTCGTCGGCGAAGCGAACGGCGCGATCAGCTCCGGCGTGGGCGACGCGATGATCGCTTCCACGAACATTCCGCAGGCGAACCTCTCGGGCAAGTATGGCAAGGCCGACCTGAATGGCCGAGTCGAACTGACGCTGGCTCTCGCGGGCGCACCGGCTGACACCTATCCCACAAAATATGCCGCCTACATGCTCAATGCGCAGCAGGCGTTCATCCTCTCGGAAGCAGACCACAGCTCGCACATCCTGCTTGCGGGTTCGGCCCAGCGCCAGAGCGAGGGTGGTTTCAGCGACGCAGCGCTCTCCGGTGCGCTCCTCGGTTATGTCACCTCCGCCGCCGATGCTTCGGCGCTCAAGGTCAGCCCCCACGTGGTCGCCGGTTCTTCGGTCTCGACCATCCTGCGCGTTGCCGCCAGTGGCGACGGTCGCTGTACTGTCACCAATACCGATAACGGTGGCCTGGAGACGCTGCTGAAGAAAGCCACCTCAGCCGGTACCGATGCCAGCGTGATCAGTGCGGTCCGCACCGCCGCACAGTCCACCGGCCAGGCAAGCTGCCAGGTTTCGGCCAACGGTCGCGGCGTTCTGGACCTGCCGCTGACCTCCACCACGTCGAAGACACGGACGATCTACCTCACCGCCGCCAACCGTGGTTACTTCCTGGACACGTCCTACGCCGCGCTCGGCAAGTTCGAACCACAGATGACGGAGACGACGAGCATCGCGGCGTTCGACGGGTCCTACCTGGTGGGGGCCCTCAGTGTGACCGCCAATACTGCGGCGGGCAACCTGGGAACGATCACGGCAGATGGAACCGGCGTTGCAACGGTCATCACTAACATTCCCACGAGCGCTTCGACCGCTGCGCCAGCCACTCCCCGGAGCCTGAACTACACCGTGACGGACGCAACAACGGGCCGCTTTGCCTTCCTTCCCGGATCGATGACCTTCTACCAGGCATCGCCGAACCGGTTCATCGCGCTGAACACGGATCCGACGATGGATTCTCCTCCACTCATGGCAATCAACCGCTAACGCGCGGAAGCCCAAACACTCACTCCCAGGTCGTTCTGGTCAAATGCAACAAAACCTGCTCCTCAGTTGAGGAGCAGGTTTCTTTTGGGCAAAGTCTTTTGAGCAAAGTAAAGAGGCGGCTCCATGGGAGCCGCCTCTTTATCAGCTAAAAAAGCTTACGCAACCTGAACGTTCTCTGCCTGCCAGCCCTTGGGGCCCTTGACGACGTTGAACTGAACGTTCTGACCCTCTTGGAGCGAACGGAAGCCGTTGCTCTGGATCGCGGTGTGATGAACGAATACATCCTCGCCGTTAGCGCGGCTGAGGAAGCCGAATCCCTTTGCATCGTTGAACCATTTCACTGTTCCCTGTTCCATTGTTTGTTTCCTTATGAATCGATGTACCGCCGAACGCAACTTGGAATAATCTGCGAGTACGGCAAGCCAAACAAGCAAGAAGACCAGATCAAATTCTACGATCGCTTCTTATATTACACCTTCTGTTCTCAATCGGTGTAGCCGCCAGCCGTTTTTATTCCATCCTCTCGCCCTGATAAAACGAGGTCAACGTTCTCACCCTCGCCTTACCCCCGGACGCCTTTATGGAAGTTAGCCTGTTTGGATCTGAGGTTTGACGTCCGTGGCATGCGAATTATTGAGCTGGATGAGATAACGAAGGATATCGTGAGCAATCCCATGCCACATAGCGAAAGGTACATTTCGTTGCATTTGGCGAAACTCCAGAATAATTCCGCGATGGCGGGTTCCATCGGTTTTGATCCGACCAACCGGATCGAATTTAGCGCCTAAGAGACCGAGCGCACGCAATCGATGCGTTCCATCGTCTGCTAAAAGTCCCGGTGTTCCACGTTTCGTCAAGCGGTCCACTCCCATCGTCATATCCCTAAGCCAATCCTGGCGCGTGCGAAGGATCTCGGCCCCAGGGCGAGGCCCGTTGGGTCCGTCCGTAATTTTAGAGTGGACTACTTTTTGAAGTCCCGTACCAGGCATTTGCGCAGCGCTGAGACAATAGTCGACCCATCTTTTGGGATCGGTCTCGAACCATCGACGTTCTGCCGGAGGAAGCTCTTTAAACATGCTGGCGAAATCAGTTCGCGCCATAGCATAGGCGAGATCTTTGACGTAAGCACGCGATCCTCCCGATGAGCCTTGAATGAGGTATTGGCAAATAAGCGCGATCAGACCGCGAAGCTTATTGCTTGCCGGGACCCCATTGATGGCAGGAATATTGGCTGCGTACTCTGCCGTCTTCCCTGCCTGGAGGGCAAAATAATTCGAATTCACCCCGTGACTCTCGAAAAGAGTGATCTTGGATTCCAAACGCAGACGATGCATCTCAGCAAACAGATCAGGAACACGTCCCAAACGTACCCCTGCAGTGATTTGCGGCTGCGCGGTAATAAGTCCAGCCGGCTTGATCACGATCGAACTGTCTACATCTGGGTTAAAAATGCTGGGATGAGTTTTAGGAGTAATCTCTGCGGAATTTCGGCACTGTTGCAATCGTGAAAGAAAGGTAGTAAGGGATAGAAATACTTGTTCCATCCTTACAATTCCGTCCGCGGATTCTTCTATCGGCGGTTCAATCACAAATTCGATTTCATCGTCATCCGTCTCCATACTCCAGCCGATTGGACGGTGTCTTCCTCCATAGAGCACGGTTTCTTTGGGCAACGTGATATCTCTTTTTTCTGGAAGGGAGAAGCGATGTAAGACGGTCGATCTGCGGTGAACCTTCCATCCAGTTTGGAATTCAAAACCGATTGCCGGTTGATAGACCAATGGATCAGGTAAAAAGAAGGGCAGTTTGCGGGTCGTAGTGGACGGACGCACGATCGCCTGCGCGCCAAGGCCAAATGAATGTGCCTCTGATTCCAGCGCTTCATCCACCACGAGACCCGCCTGGCCCCTTAGCTTCCCAGACCATTGCTGTAAGCAATGCGTCAATTCATGCAGGATCAGGCGTCTCCCGTGAAGGATATCCGGGTTGTAACAGCCGGGCGCAAAGAGTAAATAACTTCCACACGCGAGCGCGGGTACACCAAGCAGACTTGGCAGCTCACATTCGTGAACCGTAACTTCGGAAAAATCTATACGGGAAGACTTCCATAAGCTGACCAGAAGATTTTCCGGAAGGGTCTTTATCAATTAGCACCTCATGGTGCAGCTTGGCAAAAGGTCACCGCGCTCCACAAAGCTATGATCCCGAAAGCCGATTTTTATTCCTCTTCCTGTTTGGAGAGGAAGCGCCTAACCGACTTGTCATCCTTTTATGCAGAATGATGACAAAAATGCGGGGCCGCAAGCGACCCCGCATCCAAAGACTCACATCCAGATTCAGAACAGCAGCTTGGCTCCGAACTGGAGCTGGCGCGGACTATTCAGCTGCGAGGTGATCTGTCCGAAGCTGGTGGAGTTGACAGTTGAGTTCGCTGTGCTTGGCGGAGCGAACTGCACGTGGTTGAAGGCGTTAAAGGCTTCGCCGCGCAGTTGCAGAGAGGTCTCGCGGAAGAAGTGGAACTCTTTGAAGAGAGACAGGTCCGTTGTCATGAGACGCGGGGAAAGAAGCATCGAGATGTACGCCGGAGCGTTGCCCAGGGTGAACGCCGTCGGCTGTGAGAAGGCGGCGGTGTTGAAATATCTGGCGAGACGGTTGTGAATGTCGCCAGAGAGCGTCGGGTTCGTTCCATCGTAGTTGGCGTATTCCATTGGATTGCCGAGACCGGAGACATTGCTTGCCGTGATCTGCAGGGGATTGCCGCTCTGGAAGGTGCTGATGCCGTTCATCTGCCAGCCGCCGATGATAGCGTCGAGCGAGCGAGGCATCTGTCCGCCGAAGTGGCGTCCGATACCCACGGGCAACTGGTAGATATAGCCCGCCACCAGTCGATGCGGTGTGTGCTGCGAAGCAACAGCGTAGTCCGCAGAGGGGTTATAGCTGTCCTGGTGGGTCGTGTTGGTATCGAAGGTTTTGGAGAAGACGTAGTTTGCGTTGACCTGTAGACCTGCGCCGAAGCGTTTGTCGTACTTCACCTGCAAGGAGTCGTACTTCGTCTGGCCTCCTGGCTGGAAGAGCGGCAGGACGCTGGTGAACTGTGGATATGGCCTGAGTAGCTGTCCACGGCTGACCTGCGCCGCCGCGAGGCTGCCAGTTGTGATCACGCCAAAGAATGGATTGGCGACGAGGTCGTTCAGCTTGGAGCCAAGCGAGAGCGCCGAGGTAGGTAGCTGGTCGAAGTCGATGCCACCCTCGCGGCTTTGCTGCAGCTTGAGGCCGTGATTACCAGCGTATCCAATCTGGATATGCGAGTTTCCCGGCAGTTCGCGGTCCACGTTGAGCAAGTATTGCTCTGTATAGGGAGTGACGGTGTTCCGAAGGAAGCCTTCTATCTGTCCGCCTACACCGGTTGCGAGTCCCTGCGACGCTCCAGGAACGGGCTGGAATCCAGAAGGAAAGGGATTGTCCAGCGTGTTGAAGGGGGTGATGTTATCGAGTGTGCTGACCCATGTGTTCTGCACACGGAAACCGAAGGGTCCTACCGTACCGGCGGCGGCCTGCGGTGACGGTCCGTAGACGATGGCGAAGCCAGCATGGATGACCGTCTTCGGATCGATGGCATACGCTACACCAAAGCGCGGAGCGAAGTTGTTGGCATCGTAATCCGTCTGATGTCGATCGCGTCCGTTGACGCCGACAAAGACCAGTCCACCTCGTAGGTCAGCGATGCTGGAGGGCTGTGCCAGTGGTGAGGGAGCGTTCGGGTCGAAGAAATTAATACGGTTATAGCGATCCGTTCTCGGTGTGTCGAGATCGTAACGCAGACCGAAGCTTAGGGTCAGCTTCGATGTCACGCGCCAGTCGTCCTGCGCATACGCTCCATAGTAGTAGCTCTGCGAGGCGACGTCTTTGAAGTTCTGGATCAGGTCGCCGGTGCCGGTTCCCAGGAGCAGAGACGCGATGGAGTTACCCGCCGCGACATTCGCTGTGCTTGGATTCGGCCCCTGCGTGAAGCCGGAAGTGAAGGTAAAGTCGCCCGAGGTGTCGCGCGTCTCGCGATCGTTGACGCGGATCAGGCGAGCATCCAGGCCGAACTTGAAGGTGTGGTTGCCACGCACCCAGGTAAGACTCTGCGGAAGGCTGTAGGTCATGAAGGCGTTGTGGCGATTGTCCGAGTTGCCCAGTTGCACATAACCGCTTGCCGCGAAGACGGGAAAGACAGGAAGACCACCGCCGTTGGCGACCGCCGAGGGCAGGCCAAGGTCCGTAGCCTAGAAACCAAGACCGGCGTTGAGATAGTCATACAGCGCACGCGCGAAACCGAGGCGGACGTCATAGAGCAGATGCGAGCTGGGGGCGATGGTGTAGTCGACGACGAAGTTACGCATCCAGTCGCGCTGCTCGATGCGGTTCTCCGCCTTGCTGATCGCGGCGGGAAAGAAGGGCTGCGGCGTGTCGTCGAAGAAGCGGTCGGAGTAACGACCGAAGATCGTCTGGTTATGCGGCAACGTGTAGTCCAGCCGCACATCCCAGCCGTCGATGCGGTTGTCTTCGGTGGTGGTGGCGAAGTAGTTGTTTGCGCCCGTCAGCGTGTTGCCAGTCACATTGGGTAGCGGATAGTAGTTCATGACGGTCTGGCCGACTTTGCTGAGTTGGCTGGTGGGGATCTTGTTGTTTGCAAAAGCATCGCGCATATAACCGCCCGTAGGATTGGCGCGCGTGGTGAAGGGGTTGTAGATTTTGACCAACGCGCCGGTGGATGTGAAGGTCTGTGAGAAGTCGCCCTGCCGCTGTAGCAACGTTGGCACTGTCGTCGTTGTAGAGATCGCGCTACTCTGACGAAGAAGCTCCGCAGAGACGAGGAAGAACAGCTTGTCATGCAGAATGGGGCCGTTGAGCACGCCGCCGAACTGGTTTCTCTGGAAGGTCGGAAGGGCTTTCCCATTCATCTTCGAGAAATAGTCATTCGCGTCCAAGCTGGAGTTCCGGGCAAACTCGAATAAGGTTCCGTGAAAGGCGTTCGTGCCGCTCTTGAAGGCTGTATTCAGGATGCCACCGAGGCTGCGTCCGAACTCAGCGGGATAGTTCTGGCCGAGCACGCGAAACTGGTTGATTGCATCGACCGACGGAAAGACGCCCACGCCGGAGTTGCCGTTGACCGTGGGGAATCCACCGGGAATGCCGTCCACAAGAACATCGGTATATCCCTGACGGCTGCCATTGATCGAGTAGCTGATGGAGTTGTAGTTGTTGCCCACAGTCCCGGAGAAGCCTGGGGTAAGTGCGATCAGCGCGTAGGGATTGCGCGAGTTGAGCGGGAGATTGCGAATCTGTGAGCCCGTGACCACATCGCTCAGCGTTGCGTCGGTTGCCTCCACCGCGTTGGTGTCCGCGACGACGCTTACCGTGCTGGATGATGCGCCCAGTTCAAGGGCGACCTCCTGGTTTGCCTTCTGTCCGACATCGAGCGTGATCCCGGTCTGCACATAGTGCGCGAATCCGGGAGCTTCTACATCCAGGCGATAGTGTGCGGGCGCGAGATTGAGCACGTTGTACTCTCCGCCTGGGCTTGCCGAGACTGTCTGTGCAATGTTCGTGTCGACGTTGGTCACTGTGACGCGAGCGCCGGGAATGACGGCACCAGTTTTATCGTGGATCGTTCCGCTCATGGTGGCGTTCAGCGCCTGCGCGCCGAGGTGCAAGGTGGTGAAGAGTGAAAGCAAGAACATAATGCAAAGAAATTTGCTGCGAGACATAACCGTCCTTAGAAATCCCATTGATTCTGGCCAGGTTGCGTAAGGAGCTTTCGGGGTACCCTTACGGCGTGATGAAAGAGTTATGCGTGCAACGTAAATTACGTTAGAACGTAAAACAACCAGACATCTGACCTAGTTCCGTTCCACTCTCCGGGAACGCCCGGATGTTTCTTTCGAGGATTTGCCGTGGTGCGGTCAGCTTTTACCAATGGAAAGAAGAGGTGCAGCCCAATCTCTTCAGGTTAAAAACAAAGCCGAGCGAACGATGATCGTCGCGCTCGGCTTTATTTATTCTTTGTATTTTTACAAACCTCACTCGGAGGCGACGTTGACCTCCGGTGGTTTTGTCTTCGAGGTCATCAGAGGAATGAGGAAGAGCACCGCCAGAACGGTGGTGACCATGCCTCCCACGACGACGCGCGCGAGTGGTTGTTGTGCCTGTGCGCCGATGCCATTCATCACCGCCGCGGGCAGCAGACCGAGACCAGCCGATAGGCACGCCATCATCACGGGCCGCAGCTCGTCGAGCGCACCCTTGCGCAGGGCTTCAGCATCGCCGTGCTCGCGTTGCATTCTTCGAATGCCTGAGAGGAAGACGACAGCCGCAAGCGTCGCGACGCCGATGAGCGAGGTGAATCCAACGGCTGCGGAGATGCTAAACGCCGTGTGGGTTATCAGCAGGCAGAGGATGCCGCCGATGGCACAGAACGGAAGCGTTGCCAGAACAATCAACGCGTCCACCCAACGCTGGAACTGCAGGTAGAGAAGCAGAAAGATCACGAGCATACTGATCGGAATAATGACCGCCAGTCTCTGCTGCTCCTTGCGGAGTGAATCGAATTCACCGGCCCAGGCAAAGGAGTAGCCCTGGGGCAGTTTGATCTTGTCGTGAATCTGGTGCTGCAGATCTTCGATGGTCGCGGAGAGATCTCGTCCGCGCACACTGAATTTGATGGGTATGTAGCGGCGTCCGCCTTCACGATAGATCATGAAGCTGCCTTCGCGAATGGCCACATCCGCGACCTGCGAGAGGGACACGTGCCCTCCGTCGGGTGTGGGCAAAAGGATGCGTGAGACCGCCTCAGGCGTGGAGCGGTCCGACTCCGGATAGCGCAGGGCGATATCGAAGCGGCGATCGCCTTCCACCATCTGCGTAATCGGAGCGCCACCGACGGCAGCCTGGATCGCGGCATTCACATCGGCAGGCAAGATACCGTATCGCGCTGCGTTTTCGCGGTTCAGGTTGATGACCATGCTGGGCTGACCGTTGACCTTGAAGATGCCGACGTCAGTAACTCCGCGCACGCCTTCCATGACCGTTTGAATCTGGTTGGCCATGCGCGTGAGGTCGTCGAGATTATCGCCGAAGAGCTTGAGCGAGTTTTCTCCCTTCACTCCGCTCATCGCCTCTTCCACATTGTCTTGAATCGCCTGAGAGAAACCGAAGACGGCGCCGGGATACTTGGAGAAGGCATGCTGCATCTGCTTGATCAGTTCATCCTTGTCGCCGTGAAGCTCCTTTGGCCATTCGCTCGATGGTTTGAGCTGAACGCCGAACTCAAGGTTGTTGAAGGTCGTAACGTCGGTGCCGTCGTCCGGTCGACCAACTTGGGAGACGACCTGCGTGATCTCGGGGAACTTCGCCATGTCGGCGCGAAGTTGATCTCCCAGCGCCGCTGCACGTTCGAAGGAGATGTCCTGCGGAAGTGTGACGCGGATCCAGAGATTGCCCTCTTCGAGCGGCGGCATAAACTCACCACCGACGGCGAAGACGAAGAGCAGGATCGCTCCGATCATTGCGACACCGGCGACGCCCCAGATCAGTTTCGGCACACGCAAGACGGCGTCGAGCATGTAGGCGTAGTGATGAGCGAAGAAGCGGCTGAGCCATGTACCTTCGTCTTCATGCGAGGTATGCGCCGTTGACTTTGCCGTCTCTGTTACTGGCGGCTGCTTCTTCGCGAAGACATCACTGAGAACAGGAGCAAAGACAAGAGCGAAGATCAAGGCCCCTGTTAGCGCAAATCCGTACGTCACCGACATGGGAGCAAAGATCTTGCCGGGAACGCCCTGCATGGTGAAGAGAGGAATGAAGGCGACAAGAATAATCAACGTGGAGAAGAGCACAGGGCGCGCTGCATCCTGTACGCCCTGCACGATGGCCCCTGCCGTCGTCTGTCCCGGTTCGCACCGTGAGAGTCTGCGGAAGGAACTTTCGAGCACGATGATGGACGCATCCACAAGAATACCGAAGTCAATCGCTCCGATGGAGATGAGGTTGGCCGAGTGTCCTGTGAGCGCCATCATCGAAAAAGAGAACAGCACAGCGAATGGAATGGTGGCTGCCGCGATGAGCGTTGTGCGGAGATCACCCAGCATCAGAAGAAGAATCAATGTCACCAGGAAGAGGCCGGTGAGGATGACGTGCTTCACGGTGTGCGTGGTCAGATCGATCAGACGCGTACGGTCATAGATCGTGCTGATGTGCATTCCTGCAGGAAGCAGAGAGCCGGTATTCAACTCCTTGATCTTTTTCTTGAGAGCCTCCAGAGCGGGGATACTCTGCTCGTCCTTCTGCAGAAGAACAATGGCTTCAACGATGTCCTTCTGGTCGTTGCGGCCGATCTTGCCGAGGCGCGGTTGGAAACCTTCCTTCACCGTTGCGACATCGCGAACGAGTACGGGTGTGCCGTTCTTCTGCGCGACGACGACTGCGCCGACATCGTCCATGCTTCGCAGCAGGCCGATAGAACGGACGTTTACATTCTGTTCACCGATAGAGAGATAGTTGCCACCGGCGTTGGCGTTGCTGCTCTGAATTGCCGTGATGACCTGGGGCAGAGTAACGCCGTAGGCCAACAGCTTGCTGGGGTCGGGCTGAACCTGGTACTGCTTAGTAGTTCCGCCAAAGGTGGTGATGTCGACGACACCGGGGACCTGCTTGAGTTCGCGACGAACGAGCCAGTCCTGTGTTGCCTTGAGATCGTTGAGAGAGTACGGTCCGCTGAGCTGATAGCGATAGATCTCACCGATGGGCGACCAGGGCGAGAGTTGCGGCTGCAGGTTCATCGGCAGTTGCAACGTTTGTAGACGTGCGAGAACCTCCTGGCGATCGCGGAAGAGTTCGCTGGAGAACTTGAAGTACAGCTTGACGTCGCTCAGACCGAAGATGCTGATGGAGCGAATCTGCTCCAACTGAGGCGTTCCGTTGAGCGTGAGTTCGATGGGAGCGGTGACCTGCTGTTCGATCTCTTCGGCAGACCACGAAGGGTTCTGCGTGATGATTTCGACGAGGGGTGGCGAGGGGTCGGGATAGGCCTCGACATCGAGCTTCAAAGCGCCGAAGGTGCCCGCCGCCAGTGCAGCCACAAGCAGAATAAGAACCATGGTGCGATAGCGGAGAAGAGCTTTAAGAAATGAGGCCACGCTTAGTCTCCTACCGGTTCCCGCAGAAACGCTGCGCCTTCGGTTACGATTCTGTCGCCGTCCTGGAGACCGGAGACGATCTCAATCTGCTTTCCGCGCGTGGGTCCAATGACGACCGGTCGCAGCGTGTACTTGCCAGCGGAGGACGGGACGTAGACCTCGGTGACATCACCGTCGTGCAGAACAGCTTCGACTGGCACGAGGATGCGTGTGACCGACGGGCGAGCAATGCGGAGGGTAGCGAACATGGCGGGTTTCAGGCGATGACCTGGATTCGCCAACACGACGCGAACTTTCACCGCATGCGTTGTGGGATCGAGAGAGTCGCCGATGTTGGCGACTGTGCCGTGGAAGGTCTCGCCGGGGTAAGCGGAGAAGAGAACGTCCACAGGACGATGCAAGGGCACAGCGCCGAGGTCGTGTTCAAAGAGATCCCCGGTGATCCAGACGGTATCCAGATTGGCGACGGTAGCGATAGCATTCGTCGTCTCCAACGAGCGCTGCATCTCGCCGCTTGCCGTGCCCACTTCCAGCGCCGTGCCGGTGATGGGCGAGGTGATGGCGGTCATGTCGGACGTTCCGTTCTCGGAGAATCCGAGTTCGTGGATACGCTGGCGCGCGCGCTCCTGTTCGGCGTGCGCTGCATCGTCGGCGGCCTGAAGATCCTGAAAGTCTGACAGGGACATGACCTCATGCGCGACGAGCAGCTTGCCTCGCTCCAGTGCATGGTCGGCGCGAAGGACTTCGATGTGCGCCTTCTCAAAGTCAGCACGTGCCTGCGCGACATCGCCGCTTTGCAGCATGGCGATAGCCTGGCCCTTTCGGACTTCCTGGCCCGCGGTCAGTTTGAGATTCAGGAGACGCCCGCTGAGCGGAGCATAGATGTGCACCAGGTGCTCGGGATCTGCCTCGACGCGCCCGGGAATCTCGAGCGTGTCCCCGATGTTCTCCGCGTGGACTGTTTCCACCTTCAGATTAGCCTTGGGAAGGTCCGGCGCTGGTGCGGCTTCGTGCTTGCAACCGGCAAGAGCGAACGGAAGAAGACAACCGAATGCGAAGACCCGGCAGAGAGCAAATGGGGACGTGACGCGAAACCTGTTCATGGAAGGATCTCCGTATGTGTGGCGTAGCTGAGTTGCTCGAGCGAGAGCAGGAGCTGCAGATCTGCATTCAAGGCTGTAAGGTTGATCTGCCGATAGTCGGAGAGGGCGCTGAGGTAATCGAGAAGGGTCGCGTTGCCGTTGCGATAACTGAACTGCAGGTTGTCGCGAACGTGCGCCGCCTCCGCCAGATATTTGGACCGATAGCGCGCTGCCTGCGATTGTGCCGTGAGATAACCGGCCCACGCGCTGTCCACATCGGAGAGCACCTGGATCTGTGAGGCGGTCAGAGCGAGTCGGCTGCTCTCCAACTCGTACTTCGCACGTTCCTTCTCCCCCTGGTTGCGATCGAAGATGCGCAGTGGAAAGTTGAGACTTCCACCAACGGTGTTCGCCCTTCCCGCGCGTTCGTACTCGCCCTCCAACGTGGGGTCGGATGTTCCGTTAGCGATGGCTTGCTTTACTCCAGCTGTGCTGACGTCTACCTGCGCCTGGGAGGCCTTGAGGTCGGGGCGGTTCGCCAGGGCATCTCTGCGCAGTTGATCGATGGTCGCGGTGACTGTCGGCGGATCGAGCGTTCCGACGATGTCGAACTGATCGCTGGGCGTGGCTGCACCCATGAGCGTTTGCAGAGCGATGCTTCCCTGCCGGAGCGCCAACTGGGCGTTGTCCAAATCGGATTCGAAGCCGGAGAGCTGCAACTCCACGCGATCGAAATCGGTCTGGTCCATCGCACCTGCATCGAGACGCACCTTCATAAGCGCAACGGTCCGCTGGTAACCCGAGAGATTTTCCCGCGCGATGCCCAGCGCCTTCTGCGCATAGAGCATGCGCGAAAATGCCTGCCGGATGGCAAGATCGATCTGACGTCGCTGATCGTCGAGCTGGAATCCGGTGAGCGCCGTGGTCGAACGTGCCGTCGCCAGACGCGCATCGCGTTTGCCGCCGCGTTCAAAGAGACGCTGCACGCCGAACTGGTAGAACTCCGTGCCGTTTGGATCGCCTGGGTCCAGCGTCGCCATCTGCGCCCCGAGAACTGCGTTGGGATTCTGTCGCAGACCCGCCGTGATCTCCTGCGCGCGAACGGCAGAGAGATGCTGCGCGGCGGAGAGCAGTGTGGGATTGGCGCGGTGGGCGACCTCCAGCACCTGTGTAAGCGTGAGAGGTCCGGCAGCGCTGGAAGAGACCGACGCCGTTTGAGGAGACTGTGCGAAGACCGAAGCCGTGGCACAACTTAAAAGACAAAGACAAATGATTCTGCGCACGGTAAGTGCACCTCGCTGGTTCATGCCGCAGACGGCAGTTCAGGAATTGAAGATTTTAGAAAGGGGGCGTATTTACTCTACGCAAAGCGGTGGACGGAGGCGCTGGGAGCGCGCAAGCCGGGCGGCAAGGGGGCGCACATTCCAAAGATCCTTGCTGCCCTGACGTGACTCGATTCCGAAACAAACCCAGAGGAGATACGCCACGATCGCAAACAGAAGATTCAGCCCAACGGAGGCGTCTTCATGCGAGACGCGCCAACTCTGCCCCGAAAGCGGCAACGACGCCTGGTCGGCCAGCAGAAGGTCGTCGTTCACAGAGATAACGGGTAAAAGGATGAAGCAAAGGAGGAGAGCCAGCAGGACAGCCGACATCATAGAGATCCGGATCGTCCCGCGACGCACGCCGTGGCACGTCACTGCGAGTGCGGCCAGAGCACACGCTAACCAGACAAAATTTGTGAAAATCTCCACAATTTCATCTTACAGCACCCGTTGCCCGCTGAAAATTGCATCCCAAACACTGCCTTTGCCTTCACTTAGCCTGATCCACTCGGCCATGTTCACCAAGGTATGGATTGGCGGTTCTCCATAACCACCGATAGACAGAACGTAGAGGCGCGGCAATGCGCGCCGCACGCGAACTCAGAGGGCCACGCGAGATAGCAGGAGCAAGCAACTGATTATGAAAGCCCGCAAGAAGCTGGCGGAACGAAGTACTTAATAGGAGTTGCGAAAAGTAGACCTGACGGAGCAGGAATGGGCCTTCGGCAATCTCCTGCTCCGCTCCACCGAAGGTTAAGGTGTCTCGCGCGATCCTGTGGAGGAGACGTACCGCGATGGTGGGAGCTGCCATGGCGGGAGGGAGCGGTGTTCCAAAGAGATCGTGCGCGAGCAGAAGCGCCTGGCATGCCGCACGCTCCGTATTCTGCTGCCGTGAACGCTTCAGAAGAGGAACCGCGAGATCGGGGGTGGATGCGAGCAGCGTAGCTATATCCACGATCCACTTTAAACGCGACCAAGCGTGCGTGGAGCCGTGCGCACAGAGATAGCAGAGAAGGTCCAGATCGCCGAGCGTGTGTATGCGAATGCCCGGTTCGAAGGCCACCGTCTGCCACCCCGATTCCGGATAGCTGCTGGGACCGAAATGCGGGTTAAGGTGGAGTCGCCAGTGAAGCTCCACCTGCGGCTTTCCAGGGCCTGGTTCATATTCATAGTGACTTCGATAGATGCGGTACGCCTGCAGTTCCTGCGCAGTGGCAGCGCTCGGTGCAGCGGAGCGAATATGGCCATTACGCCGAAGCGCGTTGTCCGCAGCCTCCAGCGAGGTTTCCGGAACCAGAAGATCGATGTCTTTGCCTTGACGCAGATTCAAGGCTCCGTAGAGCATCTGGCCGAGCGGAGCGCCTTTGACCACTGCGACACTGATACCGGACGCAGCGAACTCTGCGGTGAGACAGGTCGCATAGCGTGCGGCGATCACGTTGTCACGCAGAAGCGTGAGGCTTGCCGCCTTCAACTCTTCCAGCACCACCCCGGGGATCAAGTTGCCCCGTGTCCAGAGCGAGGCGAAGACAAGCCCTTTCACCCGGTTGCGATGTGCGATGCGTAGCAGGCGCGTCCAATCGATCGAACGGCGAAGCAGCCTATCCAATCGATCGGCCTGCTCCTCCGTCTGTGGCCAGCAACAGGCTGTCGTCACCACTTGAAATTCGATGGGAGTTTTCTCTAACCAGGATTTGTCCTTCCCCATAACTACTTCAGCCTCTTCAGCGATTTCCTCCAGGGAGGAAGTTAGTCCTGCTACTGAGGCATAATCATAGCCGTAGGTGCTCCCCCGCCGACGGAATGGTTATTGTTGTAAGAGAAGATACTTCCGTTGGGGCTGGTTAAGTAGGCGGCTCCGTTCGAGGTAATCGCCGCATTCGAGACACGAATAATTGCGGTTGTACTTCCTCCTCCAATGGCCTGCACACCCGCTCCGGTATTGCCTGAACTTGAAACATCGATAAGGTTCAGCGTGGAAGCGCCGCCGCTTGCCGAGGCGACGAATCCACCTCCGGCGTTATCGCTTGCGGAGGTATTTTTCACCAGGCTTTTACAGAAACTTCCACAGAGCAGGCCGCTCGCTCCGTTATTTTGCAGATAGCTATCCGAGATGGTGGCGGTAACACTTGCGACGCTCCCCACGATCGAAACGCCGCTGCCGCCGTTGTCGCGGATGGTGGAGTTTGCCACTGTAAGTACAAGGGGGGCATTCGTAATGACATCAATGCCATTGCCGGTGTTCCCTGAAATAACAGTTTTCTCAATATGAACTGCCTTCGCCTGGATGATTCTTACACCGATTCCTCCAGTAGCCGCACCGTTGAGTGAGAGATTACGAAGCGTTACAACATCGCCGACACCCGCGTTGATGGTGATGCCATTCGCACCGGAGCTGTTCAGTATCCCTCCAAGGCCAGCGGTGCCGTCCAGGGTAATACTCTTTGTAACAGTGACAGAACTGAAACCGCCCGGATCCAGAATATCGATCTCTCCACCCGCCGCCGTCTTCGAAATCGCACCCGCAAAGGTCTTGCATGGAGCGGTTCGGCTACAGGGATTCACGTCGTCCCCAACCCCGGAGATCCATGTGCGGGTCGCCTGGGCGTGCGCAGAGACCGCTGTCATAACTGCAAGTACAGAAAATACGCAAAAAGATTGCAGGCTTTTCATAGAGGGCATTCCAGTCTTGGTAAGAGTTGAAGTGGGAGAAGTGTACGCGCATTTTTCTCAGGCAGTTCTTCTCTTATAAAAACCATGTGGACCCCATGAAGCATGGATATCGTACTCTGAGTCTGCGTTTTTATTCGCAATCTATGTCTGAGTGATTCTTTGCAATCTTCCTTTCGCATTTACGACACTTTTCTTTTTGATGGCGAGCTCGATTTGCTGGAGTATCGTCTTGTCCAGAACTATGCCGACACCGATTTTTTTGTACTTGTCGAAGCAGGCGAAACTTATCGGGGCGAACCGAAGTTATTTCATTATTTATCCCGTCAACATAGATTTGCGTGGGCTGCGGATAAATTGCGGACATTGCAACTTACGCAGCTAGGCAATCCTTCCAGTTCGCCGAAGCAGCGGGCACAGGTGCAGCGCAATAGTGTCCTCTTTGCATTGCGCGATGCGCGTCCGGAAGACGTGGTTCTACTTCTGGACGCCGACGAGATTCCAAGCGTGTCGCTCTTGCGGCGTTTGCATGCGGAGGGCCTGAACGAGCCACATCGTTTGCAGATGACGCGTCACTATCAGAAGCTTGACTTTCTGGCTCCTGCATCTACGTGCTGTGTCGATACATCCCTTCCCTTTGCCTTTGCTGCGAACCATCCGATCCCGGAAGCATGGGGAGAGCTGAGGCCTTTGTGGAGTGGGCGCTCAGGAGTGGCCGTACCAGTCAGGAGCCTCCTCGGAGGTATGATCCAACATTCCCCTTTCTGGCTTCGATTCGGATCTGAGCCAAAGCCGGTGATCGCCGACGCGGGTCGTCATCTCACTGCGGTAGATCCCTCGGCGCAGCTGTCCAGCAAGCTGGGACGTGTTTTTCACGCAGAATGGGCCACAGGACGGGGAATGTATCTTCGGCATCTGCTGCGCTGCGAAGAACACGCCGTGCATCACCGGGGATGGTGGTACGCGGAACAGATTCCGGGAGCACTCCCCGAGGATCTGCAGCAGCTGGCAGACGCTTGTCCGGAAACACTTCGCCAGGATCCTCTACCTCGCCCCTGGAGGCGCAAGGCGGTTCGCACATGGGCCTGGCTGAGAACGTGGACAGGCTTGTCCGACAAGGCCGTACGGCGGATCGATTGCCATTTCGACGAGCTTTTGCCGCTTCTTGTCCCGCCCCTGCTTTGTGCTGAGATCGTACGTTCGCTGTTGGCACGACTATTTCATGGACGGCGAAGGCAGCGTGCCGAAGAGGGGCATCTCTACCACTAGATGAATCTCTATGCCCGTACGACAAACTTCTTTGCTTCCAGCATCGAGAGGAAATCAGCGGTATCTTCCGTACAATCGTTAGGATCGACAGCGAACTCTCTTACCAGCTTGGAGACGAGTTGCGGAAGGCCATAACCATCTTCAAGAAGCGCCCAGATGCGGCTGCCACTCTCGTTCAGCTCCAAATAAACCCAATCATTGACATGCAGCAACAAGGCGATCTCGCCCATGTTCGCTGCAACAACTTCCGGTGCTCGCTTATAAACGACAGGACTTTGTTCCATATTCTCCCTTGGACGCGTTGCATGTTCCATTGCGAATAACCTCCGCAACAGGAAGAAGAAGTCTATCTCAACCTCGGTTGCGTCGGCTCGGCACAAATTTATGGACGATAAGTTGCTGGACATTCCTGTATATTTCTCTCACGTTGAGCAGGATTAATTTTTCAGATGCTTGTCGACTCCGGTCGACATTTACAGCGCAGGAAACCAGAGAGCATAAGTACTTTCATGCGAGAGCGTTTGAGACGGTACGAATTAATTGCCGAGGCGACCTACTACCTCCTGAGAGCATCGTGGAAGTTGCGGCTTCCATTTGATCGTTCTGCACGGCACCTTCTGCGTCCGCTCCTCCAGGAAAATAGTTTTCGTGATGAGACACGGGCAGCGCTGGATGTGCGTGGAGCCCTGGCCGCCGTAGGACGGAACCTCCCCCATCAATGGACTTGCCTTGAGAAGGCTATGGCGGCCCACGGCATGCTTCGCAAGCGTCATATTGCTTCGACGCTCGTCCTCTCCGTCGCTCCGAGCGAAGGGGGTACGGTGAAGGCGCATGCATGGCTTGAAGCCGGAGGCGTCGTAGTTACAGGCCGCAGAGAGAAGAAAGCCTTCGTTCCCATCTACAGCTTCAGCAACGCGGTTGCGCATCCTCACGGAGACATCGCGCCTTGTTCGTAGCGATTGCATCCAGAGAACCAGACATTCGGCCAGAGGCTCTGCAGCGGACAGGTGATGCGCTGCTTGGTGGAATGGGCGATCTAAGGCTCTGGCCTGAGAGCATCGCAGGAGAAAGATCGGAGTTCCGCGCAGCGGTTCGAGTGCCCGGCCTGCTTCCAGAAGATCAGTTCGATCGTCAGCCCATTCTTTCGGAGGACGGAGATACTGTCTTCGTCTGCCAGGCGAGGCTCGACAATCGAGAGGATCTCTTGCGCGCTCTGGAACTTCCACAAACATCTACAAATTGCCTGGCGGACTCCACCATCCTGTATCGCTGCTTTCTTAAGTGGGGGCACTCCTGCATGGAGCACCTTGCGGGCGACTACGCTTTCGTTGCGTTCTCGCGAAGAGAGAAAGAGATCTTTGCCGCGACGGATCACGCTGGTCACACGCGCCTCTTTTATGCGCTCGCAGGAAGTCGATTGATCTTAAGTACGCAGCTTAATGCGATGCGTGCGTGTCCTCTTCTTCAACTAACCATGGACGAGCAGGCGCTTGGTTTATGTGTCGAGGCCGTCTTTCCAAAAGGCCAGACTCCCTTCCGCGAGGTAAGAGCGCTGCCGGGCGGACATTCCCTCCTCTGGAAGGATGGGCAGGTGAAGGTGACGCGCTGGTGGACTCCGGAAGGCAGATACCAAGCCCGATTCAGCAATGCGGTCGACTATGTTGATAGTGCGCGCGAGCTCTTTGATCAAGCTGTCGCAGCGTGCTTGCGCTCTTCCTCACCAGTCAGCGCCACACTGAGTGGAGGTCTCGACTCAGGCCTGGTAACAGGCATGGCGGCGAAGCAACTGCGCGCATCCGGCCAGTGCATCAGGGCTTATACCTCTGCACCGATGCCGGGCAACCCCAGCTACCGACGTAAGGGGTGGGACGCGGATGACGCTCCCTTTGCAGCAGAGACAGCGGCCTTCCATGAGAACATCGAACACATCGTGCTGCGAACCGATAGCCGCACGGCCCTTGATCTGATTCCTCAGCTCCACGCCCGCAGCGCAACTCCTGTACGCAATGGTGCGAATCATCTTTGGATTGACTCTATCGCCCGCAGCGCTCGCGAGAGAGGTTCACGAGTTCTACTTACAGGCGCTCGTGGCAACTTCGCCCTGAGCTATACAGGGCTGGGCGGATTTCGCGAGCTGTGCCAATATCTCCAATTCAAAGCGGCGTTCCGATTGGCGCTGGATGCTCAGGCAGCAGGTGATCGAGCGGCATGGAAGACCGTCGCTGGGGCTCTGCTCCCGCAGAGGCTCTTCGATGCTCTCCGCTTCCGTGTCTATGGAGAGAAGCTGGATGACACCCAGCCAATCAACTTCCTCTCATCTGCCTTTCGAAAGGCGAATGCTGAGGCCTTGCGACGGCGACGCCCTCCACAACGGACGCGGAAGGCTTTTTTGCGGCATGCACTTGCGCCCACCATCGTGTGGGCAGCGGATCCTCTACCTCAATGGGACGTGGAGTTTCGCGACCCAACGAATGATCGAAGATTGATGGAACTTCTGCTCTCGTTTCCGCTCTCTGCGTTTTCGTCTGCGGGAAAGTCTCGTGGTCTGGCACGGGAAGTCGGACGAGGCCTGATTCCGGAGACGGTTCGCCTGCGCCGAACGCAGGGTCAGCAGTCTGCGGACTATGCCTCATCCATGGCAAAAGACTTAGCGCGCTATCGTCGATTCGCCGACAAATTAGCTGCTTCAGATGCGTGTCTACGCATGCTGGATCTCACCGTCTTGCATCGCGCCATCGACGCTGTCGCCGCCGGAGCAATCTCCGGCGCGATCACCAGCGGAATCGATCGAGCTATGGCCGCAGGACTTTTTTTGCTCGAGGGAGGCTGACTTGGTGGGAGTTATTCTGCCAGTTCCGGGAGTCCCCGGTGCCGAGATCCATGAGGTCGATTGGCTTCCCGACACATTGGAGGGTGCGGTTCGCGTGGCGCCTTTTTCGGTCGCGAAACCAAGAGCCCTTCTGCGCATCATGCCCGGGATCGGTAAATTCCTCGCCAGAGATGGGTTGGTGATCGAGGTCTGTCGGGAAGAAAAGGCTGACCCCGTTGCGTTCAACCAGTTTCTTTACGGTGCCGTACGTGCAGCGTTGATCTACCAGCGCGGTGGCTTTGCGTTACATGGAGCTTGCCTCGTACCTCCTGGACAGACGGAGGCCATTGCTATCGCTGCGCCTTCAGGAACCGGCAAATCTACTTTGGCAGGGGAGTTAGTACGTCGCGGATGGACGCTGCTGGGGGACGATCTGGCCGCCATTTACTCCGAGCCAGAAGGCATGATGGTTTGGCCGAGCCGCCCTGGAATTAAACTGTGGCGCGACGCCTGCGACAATTTCGATATCGACGTAAATGCTTTAAATCGCTTACCTGGAGAGCGGGATAAATACACCCTTCCCATAGAGACCACGGGGAATCCCGCTCGGCTCCGCACTATCTTCGTACTCGACCGGACTCGTTCAGATGGTATCGTTTCCGTTACCGGCCCTAAGCGACTCTCATTATTGACGGAAAACTCTTACCGGCCAAATTATCTTGCAGCTCTTGGTCTGATGAAAAGCCACTTCACGCTTACCTGTGCCATCTCCCTTGAGATAGAACTTGCCCATCTATGCCATGAAGGTTCTGTTGTGTCCTGCGCAAATCTTGTTGAAGGCAAGATGAGTTCCTAAGGTATTCGCTTCACCAAAGTAAGAAGCGGGTAGTATAACCACACTACCGTTGCAGGACTTAGTCGCAGACGGTACTGGAGAGACCATGCAGAGCAATAACGAAGTGATCCAGAACGCAGAACCGAACAATAACGCTCAGGCAGCCCTTCGCACATGGACGAAACCAGAAGCCAAGATCGCTGAGGTGGCCCAAGTGACGCTTTCTGGATTTGGCGCTCCCGATTTCAATGATGCTGGGGGAACCTGCGCTTCGTAGCCTGGTCACCAGTCAAACATCGGATCAGTTTCTGATTCTCGCCTGACCTCTGTATATCTGTGCTTCCGTGCGCGCTAGAAAGTAACCAACAGCTTTGATTGCGTAATAGGTGGAGCCTAAGGTCCAAGCGAGCACAAGCGCGCTGGCCGTGGGCATCAATACAGCGCTGCGCTCCTTGATCCGTTTCGCAACATTCCGATAATCAAAGCGGATATGTGCCCAATGCAGGGCAAAGGATGTCTTTCTCTCAAGCGCATGATAAAAGTGCTCATTTTGCCCAGCCAATAATGCTCGCTTAATAAACTTCTCTTTGGGAGGTGGCGGATGCTTTGCACGGGCACCAGTTTGTTCATACAGCGTTAGACCGGCACCCATCAGTTGAAGTCCTAGTTCCGTGCACTGTCCGCGATAGACATCACGATTGGGAAACGGAAATTTGGTAAACAAAGAGCGTCGCATTGCCAGGTTATTTGAGAGCAGGCTGATGGTGGAATGAAGCGGAGCCGAAGGCCTTGCGGGCTTGAAGATCCAAAAGAGGGCAACGGCCATGTCGTAAGGCCGCTCGGAATCCAGATAAGTTGCACCCATCAGTACCGAGACCTCCCATTGCTGAAATGGGGTCAACATGCCTTCCAGCCAACCGGGATCGGGAATCAGGTCCGTGTCGAAAAAAATCAGAATTTCGTTCCGAGCATGGCGCGCGCCGATATTCTTCTTTTCGTAGTAATTGGCAGTTGAGGGAACCTCATAGAGCAGTACAGGGCATGGCCATTTCCCCGGTGCCGCAGCTGCATCCAAAATAGATTGAAGCTGCTTCTCTGCGATCACTGCCGGTTCATAACAGACAATAACTTCCGCTGGACCGTCGAGAGCCGTAGTTAGTTCGTTCAACTGTTCACAGATCCCGCGAAGCCCAGCCAGGCCACGGTCCAGGCCACCCTCCTGGACGGTCTCCCACTCAAGAATGATCGAAGGCGCTAAAAGCTTTTTCATCTCTAACCCACTTAGTGGAGAGGGTAAGCCATCTTCTCCACTAAGTCGATCATCGATTGAAGGAGAGTGAAATAATTTAGTTTTACTTATTCCCTGTCATTTATTGCCAACCGCCGCCCAGCGCAGCATAGAGCTGCACAAGAGAGACGGCCTCCAGCTCCTGGCTAAGTGCTAACTGCAGCTGCGCATCGTAGAGATTTGTATCGTTGGTCAACACTTCGAGGTAGCTTGTATTTCCACCAGAGTAACGCAGCCTCGCCAGACGCACTGCGTCCGCAGCAGAAACGACCAGAGCGGCTTGCTCCTCGCGACGCTCCCGTGTTTCCTTGTATGCAACCAGAGAGTTGGAGACCTCTTTGAGCGCAGTGAGAATCGTCTTCCGATACTCCAGAAGCATCTCCTGCTGCTGCGCCTGCGAGTAGTGATAGTTACTGCGGATGCGGCCGCCATCGAAGATAGGTTCTGAGAGAGAGCCGGCCGCATACCAGTAAGTGTTCTTGCCGGAGAACATGCTCTGTAGTTGATTGCTGGCGGAACCTCCGATGCTGGTCAGCGAGATCTGCGGGAAGAACTGCGCCTTGGCTACACCGATGCGGGCGTTGGCCGCGATCAGCGTGGCCTCCGCACGTTGAATGTCGGGGCGTCTCTCCAGGAGCTGGGAAGGCACGCCGGTTGGCACCTCTTCGGGATGCGGCTGGTCTGCGACCTTCAGGCCGCGCTCCACACCTTCGGGGTTGTGGCCGAGAAGAATACTGATTGTGTTTTCTTGCACGGCGATCTGTCTGCGTATCTCGGGGAGGTTCGCCGAGGCAGAGTGAAGCAGCTCCTCCGCCTGTCTCGTATCTGCCCGGGAGCCAAAACCATACTTCTCCAGCGACTGCGTGAGTTGTAGAGAGTCCTGCCGGGCCTTGATGGTGTTGTTTGTGATGTCTAACTGCTCATCGAGACTGCGCAGGCGGAAGTATGCCTCGGCGACCTCCTGCACGAGTGTGACACGTGTGGCCCGCTGTCCCCATGCGCTGGCGAGAAGCTCTGCGCGTGCGGCTTCGGTCTGGCGACGATACATGCCCCAGAAGTCCAGGTTCCACGCAGCGGACCCGCTGAGGCCACCTCCGTTGAAAAAAGAGTTAGCCGGTGTGCCGTCAGATTTATTGCCTGCGAGCGAACCTGGGATCTGCAGGGCAGAGTAATTACCTCCGCCATTGATCGCAGGCAGTTGCTGCGACCGAGTGATACCCACCTGTACCTGTGCCTGAAGAACACGTTGCGCAGCAACTCTAAGGTCAAGGTTGTTTTGCAGAGCCTCTGCGACCAGCCGTTGCAGCACCGGATCCTGAAAGACCGCAGTCCCTTGACGGTCGCCCAGCGAGGCGCCGGCCTGTGTCGCCGGAGCGATCTCCGGAGCCAGAGCGCCGCGATAGCTTTGAGGTGTGGTGTTTGCGGGCCTCATATAGTTTGGCCCTACGCGGCAGCCGACGATCATCAACGTCAGCAGACCTGCGAGCGCCGTCTGCATCACACACCTGACCACTCTGCGCGACTTCGTTTCATGCTTCGTATCGCTTGGCATTGGTTTGAAATCAGCGTACTTCGACATGTTCGCCCTCATTCAGGAGATCGCCTGGGCTTGCCACCAGCGACTCCGAGCCTTGCAGCCCATTCAGAATTTCGATCTCTTTGCCCATGTCCTTGCCAACGGTGACGGGCACAAAGTGGATTGTCTGCCCTGCACCGATGGTGACTACGTGCATCCCGCTCTGGTTCACTACAAGAGCGCTCGTGGGGATAATGAGAGAGTTGCGTTGCTGCGGCAGGGTGAATCTGACCTGCGCATACATGCCCGGAAGCAACGAACCGTCTTTGTTCTCCAACTGCACTTCGGTGAGCATGGTGCGTGCGACGTTGTTAAGCGCTCCCGCGTTGCGAATCACGGTGCCTGAATACGCACGACCGAGGCGCTCTTTTACATCGACTGCAGCAGTCTGGCCATCCTTGATCGAAACTGCTTCAGACTGCGGAACATCGATCTGAATGCGCAACGTTCCGCTCTGCGCGATGCTGAAGAGCGGCTTGCCCGCAACCGGCGTGCCTATGCTGACGAGATCACCACGCTCGACATTCCTTTGCGTAATAACGCCATCGAACGGAGCGACGATGCGCTCGAAGCCCTGCGTCTGCTGCAGACGGGAGACGTTCGCGCGATTGGCCGTCACGTTTGCTTCCGCAGCCGTGATGTTCGCCGACGCCGCGGAGACATCAGCTAGTCTTGCGTTGTGCGATTGGACCGCACTGTCCACGATCTGTTGCGAGATCGCATGCTGCTCTCCCAGCGGAAGGTCCCGCTCCTTGGTCAGGCGCGTAAGCTCTGCATTCGCCCTCGCCTGCTCAAGCGCGGCCTTGGCCTGTTCGAGTGAGGCCTGCGATTGCGCCAGAGCGGCCTTAGCCTGGAGAAGCTGTTGGTCTACTTCGGGAGAAGAGATCACAGCCAGCACCTGTCCTGCTTTGACCTTGGTGCCGATGTCCACACTGCGGCCAGCAAGGTAGCCGTCCACGCGTGCGTACAGATTCGCACTGTAGAGCGGTTCGATGTTGCCCGGCAAGAGAAGCACCGAGGTCGGCTCGCCCAGCTTCGGGTGAATCAGGGTGACGACCGGGTGCGTGGCCGGAGCCTCGCGCGACGCGGCGAGAGCATCGCGGTGGCGCGAGAGGCGCGGCAGAACTCCGATGGCAACCAGCACGAGAAGAATCGCAACGGTCACACCTACCCGCAGAACTACGCTGGAGGACCGCGCTGTGGTCTCTTCGGTCGGAACGATTTGTGTCTGCTGCGTCATACTGCCTCCTGTGGCGTGTTGGAGTTTCTTCCGTGGATCAAGGTGAACATCAGGGGAACAAAGAAGAGTGTGGCGAAGGTAGCAACGCCGAGACCGCCGATAACAGCGCGCGCAAGAGGCGCATTCTGCTCGCCACCTTCACCGATACCGAGCGCCATTGGCAACATGCCGATGATCATGGCGAAGGCCGTCATGATGATGGGGCGCAGACGCGTAAAGCCTGCGGTCACGGCCGCTTCAAGAGGCGCGACTCCCTTTTCCCGAAGCTCGTTGGCGAAGGTAACAAGGAGAATCGAGTTCGCCGTAGCGACACCGATCGACATAATGGCTCCCATGAGACTGGGAACATTGAAGGTGGTCTGCGTAAGGAAGAGCGCCCAGACGATGCCGCAGAAGGCTCCCGGCAGAGCGCAGATGATGATGAACGGGTCGAGCCAGCTCTGATAGTTCACCACCATCAGCAGGTACACCAGCAGAGCGGCGAAGGCGAGCCCTAGGCCGAGACGATTGAAGGCTTCGTTCATGCTTTCCACCTGTCCGCGCACAACGATCTTCGTGCCTGGTGGCAGGTGAGCACTCTCCTCTTTCACGATCTTGTCGATCTTCGAAGCGATCGAACCAAGATCACTGTCCTGCGTGTTTGCGTAGATGTCGAAGACCGGCGCACCGTTGTGGTGGTTGATCACCACGGGCAGGATGGCAGGCGTGAGCGTTGCCATGTTGCCCAGGACCTCCGTGCGATTGCGCATCGTAGGAATCGGGATCGGCGTGTTCTGCAGAGCGTTGATGGAATCGATGTTGTACTGCGGCGTCTGCGCTGCCACGGTGTAAGTAATACCCATCTTTGGATCGAGCCAGAAGTTCGGTTGCACGGCGGCGCTGGAGGCCAACGAGATATACATGCTGTTGGCCACGTCCTGTTGCGTGAGACCGAACTGCGCGGCCCGCACACGATCTACGTCGAGATGGAGATCCGGTGCGTCGACGACCTGGTGCATGTGTACATCCACTGCTCCTGGAACGGAGGCCAGGCGCTCACGCAGATGCCGCGCGATGTTGTAGTTCGCAGGATCGTAACCCTGTACCTGCACATCAATCGGCGCAGGCAGACCGAAGTTCAGAATCTGCGTCACCATATCCGCAGGCTGAAAGAAGAACGTAAGATCCGGGAACTGTCTCTGCAGCTGCGACCGCAGCTCTTTCATATACTTTTCTGTCGAGCCGTGGTGCTTTGCATTGAGGGCGATAAGAACCTCGCCGTCGGCGCTGCTGATGGTTGCACCGTCGCCGAAGGCGTAGTTGAAGGTCTCCGGCGTCAAACCGATGTTGTCCATGACGAGATCTGTTTCGTCGGCTGGGATCATCTTGCGGATCTGGTCTTCAACCTGGCTGAAGAGCACCTTTGTGGTCTCGATGCGTGTTCCAGGACGAGCGCGGATGTGCAGCTTGATCTGTCCCGCGTCGACCGAGGGGAAGAAGTCTCTTCCGATGAAAGGCAGCAACAGGAATGCGGTGGACATGATTGCAATCGATGCGATCAGTGCTGGCTTGCGATTGTTCAGCACTTTCTCGAGTGCGCGTGTGTAGACACCCTGCACGCGGGCATAGCCTTCATTGAAGCGATCGTTAATGCGTCCGAAGAAGGATGTGGACTTGGCCTCCTCTTCCTCGTGCACGCCATGCTTCTGCTCGGCGCCGAGAAAGAAGTTCACAAGGACCGGCACAAGCGTTCTCGAGAGCACATACGATGCCAGCATAGCGAAGACGACTGCGAGAGCCATCGGCGTAAAGAGGAATTTAGCAGGGCCAGTGAGGAAGACCACCGACACAAAGACGATGCAGATTGTCAGTGTGGAAACGAGTGTGGGCGTTGCGATTTCGGAGGCACCGATCAGCACGGCTTCTCTGAGAGGCTGGTCGTCCATGTGACGGTGGATATTTTCGATCGTGACCGTCGCGTCGTCCACCAGGATGCCAATGGCGAGGGCGAGGCCGCCGAGCGTCATCGTGTTCATCGTCTCGCCCATCGCGCTCAGAACGATGATAGAACTGAGGATGGAGAGAGGGATGGAGATGGCAATAATGAGCGTACTTCTCCAGCTACCGAGAAACAGCAGGATCATCAGAGCTGTGAGGCTCGCTGCGATCACGCCTTCGCGAAGGACGCCAACGATCGATGCCTTCACAAAGATTGATTGATCGAAAAGCTCAGTGATCTTCAATCCCTTTGGCGCTGCTGCCCGCGACGCAGGAAGGACATCATTCTTGATCTGGTCGACGATGTCGAGCGTCGAGACCGAACCCGTCTTCATGATGGCGAGAAGCGCTGCGGGTTTGCCGTTCGCCCTGGCGACGTTCTGCTGCACGGACCAGCCGTCTCGTACATGCGCGACGTCGCGCATGTAGACGAGCGATCCGTTGACCGTCTTGATGGGCACATCGTTCAGCGAGAGCGCATCGACCGGGCTGGAGTTGGTGCTCACCGTATATTCGCGCGCATCTACTTTGGCTGTACCCGATGGAAGCGTTACGTTCTGCGCATTGATGGCGGCCGTCACATCGATCGGCGTTAGACCCTTTGCAAGAAGCGCGTTCTGGTCGAGATCCACCATGATCTGGCGCGCGACTCCGCCGTAGGGTGTTGGCAGTAGCGTTCCGGGTACCGTCGTCAACTGCTGACGGATGCGGAAGAGGCCATAGTCGTAAATCTCGGATTCGGAGAGCGTATCGCTCGACAACGCAAGCTGAATAATCGGGACGGTAGACGCGCTGAACCGCAGGATCCATGGGGGATTCACGCCAGGTGGCATGCGGAAGCGGATGGAGTTTACCGCCGCACCCACCTGCGACATGGCCGCATCGATATGGACCTGCGGCTGGAAGGATATCTTGATCACACTTGCGCCGCTGGTCGTTTGAGAGTCGATCGCCTTCACGTCGTTGACTACGGCCATGACGAACTCACTGAAGGTGGTGACGCGCTGTTCCATCTCTTTGGCGGGCAGACCCGAGTACGACCAGATGACCGTCACTACGGGAATATCGATGTTAGGAAAGATGTCCGTGGGCGTCGTCGCAATGGAGGAGAAGCCAAGCACCAGAATCAGAATCGCCGCTACAATGAAGGTGTAGGGACGGTTCAAAGCAAGTCGGACAATCCACATCTCGAGTTCTCCAGTCGCGCGACAGATTCAGCTGCGGACTATTTAGATGAACGTCGAAATAGTTGGATTCAACTCTTTGTGGACAATTCCTTATAAAACGTTTCGGAGCGCCCTTAACCTGATTCCGTGCGTCTCATTCATATGGCTAAGATCAAGGACGATGAGGTCGCGCAGATAGGGAAAGCCCTCGGAGATCCGAATCGGCTCGCCATCTATACGCAGATCGCGGAACATGAAGAGCTTTGTTGTAGTGACATGCACGCCAAACACGTCATCTCCAATGCCACTTTGTCTCACCATCTAAAGGTCTTGACAGAGCTTGGGCTTATCTCCTCCCGCAAAGAGGGGCTGAATGTCTACTATCGGACGATTCCAGGCAAACTCTCGGACTATCTGCGATATCTGAAGGATATTGGTGCCAGTCTCAGTCGCTGATCGTATGCCACTATCTGGATGCAACTTTCTCGGCGTGCACTTCACCTGTACCTGCGGGAACCAGCAAGGTCCAGAGCGGAGGGGGCGCGGGCGATGCTGGCGTTACACGGAAGCTAAGTGATTGATAGACGGTGTTGTGATCCTCAGGATTTTCTACCTTGATGATCAATCGGTAGCTTCCCGGGCGCAGGATATCTGTGCGGAAGTCTCTGCCAATCAGAAGATTTCCCGCTGCATCGAAGTCGCCACGGTCTACGGTCTGTTGCTCTTCCTGTTTCTCCTGCGAACCCAGCTGGCCGATTACATAATTTATCTCCAGCCTCTTTCCGTGTAACTCCGACGGCGTTCCTGCAGCCTCCCAAAGTTGGAAGACCATGCGTAACGGATCTCCTTGCGTGACCGACGTGTTGTCGGAACCAAGGGGTGCAAGCTTCAAACCGGAATAACTGAAAGGCAGATCGCCCGAGTAGTCCTTACCCGGCACTTCCTTCGCCGCAAAGAATACCGAACTAATGGCGAGGGGATGATCGTAGGCAGGCACGAGAACTGCCTTTGTCTGCTGGAAGGTCTGATGACTGATCTGATTCGTAAGTGCAAGATGCAGGTCATAATGACCTGGCGCGATTGGCAGACTCCCTTCAACGCCGAAGATCTTAGTTTTGACTTCTTCAAACTGCTTCTGGCTGAGATAGTCCGAGAGCTTCTCCGTCTGACGATAAACTTCCTTGCCCGAAGGCGAAGTAAGTTTGGCTTCAAGCACGAAGTTATAGAAGAAACGTCCATCCGCCTGTTGAGCCAGACCCAGATCGCGAGGTTCGCGGAAGCGAAGAAGATAATTTACGCGTAATTGCTTCTTCGCATCTCGCTCCACGACCGCAGTGAGATCAAAAAACTCTTCTCCCAGAATGATGCGCTGGGAAACCTGCTCAGAAGCTCCTCGTCGCACACGAATCCGTTCCTTGTTGAGCGGAAGATTCCAATAGTTCTGGATGTTGCTCAGCAGAATATCGGACTGCATGGAAGGCGAAGGCGATTTAAGGTCCACGGGTTCGCCGGGAATGAGAGAGAGAGCAACATGCGCCATCTCCACCCCTAGGTCGTCACTTATAATCTTGATCGCAAGGGCGTCGTTATTAACCGCGTCCGTACCGTTGATTAGCTTCTGGGGCCGGTCTCCCGTGGGCGAGTACAGTTTGTACTCTTCGATCGGACTTGGCTTGTAGAAGAGAACATAAAAATGAACAGGGATGGCCCCGCTGGTGTTCTGGTAGAACCACATCTGGATCGGCCGCAGGTGCTTCGATTCCGGATAGGACTGGACTTGTGCCGGTTCACCAAGCGTGATGTATACCATCCCCCGTGCCGTACTCGCTCCATCGTTCAAGGAGAGTGTGCCGAAGTGCTGGTTGGCATAGGCCAGCCGTTGATAATGTTCCTCCTTAAAGACGTTCGTAGGGGCCGCAGGGGAAGGATTTCGTACCTTCCAAAAGGTCTCAATGAACTGCTCGCGTGTCGCGTCCGTCGTGAGTTGAAGAAACTCCGTTCTTTCTTCCGAAGTGATGAGGTAGTTCACCTCACGATTCAGCCAATGCGCATAGATCGCCGGAAGGTGCGGATCTTTCGCTGCCATAACTGGCTGCGCAAGGAGCAGCACTAAGACGAGATACATAGCTCGCGAGATAAATGCCTTCATTCCCAAAATAGAACTACCTTGTTTCATCTGTCGGAGATTCATAGCGTAGGCGTCATTCTAACGCCATGGCGTACTCCAAACGATGCCCTCCGGGAAACCGCATTCACATAAGTGTGATCTTCAGAATCTTGGATATTGAGGCTTATCAACTTCACATCATTTCATGATTCTAAAAGGGAATCTCATTTGGCATACGTCGTGCGTATACCAAATGAGATACGACCGTATAGGACAGCCGTCCGTGCGATCTGAATCCACCGCTAAATTTGGAGAGACTAGTGAAGCTATTGATCAAAGGGATTTTTGTGTCTGCTCTTATGCTCTCGATGGGAATGAGAGTCGGTCCTCGGCTTTACGCCCAGGAAACTTCCGCAACACGTGGAGGATTGTCGGGTGTGATTACAGATGGTAGTGGCGCCGCCGTCACTGGGGCAAAAGTTATCTTGAAGGGTGCAACCGATCAAAAAGAAGTGATCACCGATGGTTCGGGACACTACACGATCGGCGGTCTGACGCCCGGCCTTTACACCGTGACAGCGACCAAGGAAGGCTTCAGCGCGACTGAAGCAAAGAACGTCAACGTTGTGATCGGACGTCTGTCCAGCTTCGATCTCGCGATGCAGGTAGGCCAGGTCTCCGACGTCGTTGAAGTGAAGGCGAACAGCGTCGAGGTGAACACTATCTCCACCGCCATCGGCAGCAACCTGGATTACACCTTCTATCAGGAGGTTCCCGTTGCACGCAATGTAGGAAGCCTGTTTTACACCGCGCCAGGCGCAGTCAATGGCGGCGGCACCGGAACAGCAAATCCATCCATCGGTGGCGCAACCGGTCTGGAGAATCAGTACATCATCGACGGTGTGAATCTCACCGACGTTGGTTACGGCGGTCTTGGCGTCTTCAGTCCGTCCTATGGATCTCTCGGAACGGGTATCAACCTATCCTTCATTCAAGGCGTTCAGGTAAAGACCGGCGCTTTGGAGCCGAAGTACGGACGCGCGGATGGCGGCATCGCGCTCATTGTGACGAAGACGGGCGGAAGCCACTATCACGGAGCAGTCTCGGCATACTTTGCTCCCGCACAGTTCAGCTCGACCCAACGCTACGCAGATGACTTCTTCAACCGCGTCAACACCCACGGTCGCATCTTCGGCGTGCCCCAGTACGACGCAGCCGTCGAATTGGGCGGCTACATTCCTCTGCGCGGTCAACATGACAAGCTCTTTTTCTTCGGAGCCTTCAACCCTTCGCTGAACCAGGTGCAGTACATCGCTCCGGCCGGTTCTGGGCTTTTGGCACAGGGAGCATTTACCAACTCCATCACGGCGTACAGCTGGGCCGGCAAGATTACCTACAAGCCGCTTGAGACGCTAACCTTCGACGCGTCCGCCTTCGGCGATCCCTCGCGCAGCAACTACGGTTTCGGAGATGCCAACCGGGACACCTTCCCCCTGTACCCAAACTTCAACCAGGCCAACTCTTCGTCGTTCAGCCGCTGGAACTTCGGTTCGCGCAACGAAGTGGTTCACATGAATGCAGCGATCACACCGACCTGGGTTCTTAACCTCGCAGCTACGGCCAAGCAGACCCACTTTACTGAGTCTGGATTTCAAAATCTCTACAACATTACGGATACGACACAGCCGAACCTCGGCCTGGCTGGTGCTCAGTTCAATGCAGCAGGTCTCGGCTTTTATCAGAACCCCAATACCCACGCCTACAGCTTCACCGCAGAGACCGAGAAGACGGTCAATTTCTTCGGCAGCCACACGCTATCTATTGGATATGAGTTCGACCGTGCCATCTATGACCTGCTCAAGGGCTATAGCGGTGGAACCTACGCATTCCCCACAACAAACAGCGCGGGAATTGCAACTCCTTCGTCAATCGCTGGGGCGCAGACGAGTGCAGGTTTCAAGTTGATTGCGCTTAACTACACCAAAGACAACCCAGATCCAGTCTGCCCCGTAACACTTTGCCCCAAGATGGACATCCCTGGCTTTGGTCCGGCGCAGGTTTACCTCTCGCAGAATCGCGGTATCTTCAGCAATCCCCAGGCTTTCACCAGCGTTGGATATCACCAGATCTACGCCAACGATGACTGGGTTATCAACAAGCGCATCAGTATCAATGCCGGTCTGCGTTGGGAAGAAGAACAGATGAACGGCACGGTCCAACAGTATGTCTTCAATGACAACTGGTCCCCGCGTCTCGGTATTAATATCGATCCCTTCGGAGACCGCAAGGGGAAGGTCTTCTTCAACTTCGCCCGCTATACCCAGATGCTGCCCGCCGATGCTGCAATTCGCGAGCTCAATCAGGAGCAGGACGTCTATCGCGCAAACTTCGCGCCGCTTTCGGACGCAAACCATAAGGTGGTCCTCAGTCCGCTGGGAACAGTCATCCCTGTTCTCGATGCGGCCCACCTTCTCAGCGGTAATCCCGCAGCTGGCGCTGATGACAACGGGGTTGCAGCAGGAGCCGGTCGGAGTCTCTCCATCAGTGGCTCAGCTCCTGAACTTATCGCATCAGGAACCAAGCTGAACTACGAAGAGGAGTTCGTTGCCGGAATCGAGCGTCAGGTCGGTCTGGGCTTCGTCGTAAGCGCACGTTATACCGATCGCCGCCTGCTGAGAATACTCGAAGATCTCTCTGGAGTCTCGCCAGAAGGTTCCCTCGGCGCGGATCCCAACATTGGCCCCTTTCAGAACTTCCTCATCGGTAACCCAAGCCCCTCAGCAGATTATTTCGTCAACGAGCAGGAGGAGCGCTACTCTACCGTTGCCCCTGCAGACTGCGGAGTGGACTACGGCATTCAGCACAATGCAGCAGGTGCCCCCATCGGCGGCGCCTGCGGTCAGAACGCTGCCACTGCAGGCCTTCCCACTCCCGACGGTAAACCGGATGGATTTGCGGCGGCTCGTCGTCACTACCAGGCATTGGAGATTGAGGCGAATAAGAACTTCAGCCATAACTTCCTGATGCGCGTGAACTATCGCTACGCGAAACTTTTCGGTAACTACGAAGGTCTCTTCCGCAACGATAACGGTCAGTCCGATCCCGGTGTGAGCTCTCTCTTCGACTTCACTCAGGGCGTGCTCAATCTCCTGGGTAACCAGTTCAAGTCCGGCTTCCTCAACACGGACCGACGTCATGTGGCTAATCTGTATGGCTCCTATGTCGTGCCGAGCGGCTTCCTCAAGAACCTGACCCAGGGCATCGGTTTCCGAGGTCAGGCAGGTGCTCCCCTTACGAACCTTGGCGCTCACCCTGTGTATGACAACGCAGGCGAGATTCCGCTGGGGGACGGACGCGGCAGCCTCGGTCGCACTGCTTCCAACATGCAGCTTGACCTCCACACCGACTACGCCATTCCAGTGCATGAAGGTGCAAGGGTCAAGCTCTCGTGGGATATGTTCAACGTGCTGAACTCCCGGTCGCTCACACAGATCGACCAGGATTCGGAACTCAACTCCACCACCCCGAACGTCGATTACTTGAAGCCTCTCTCCTTCCAGCGTGCCTTTTACGGACGCGGTTCAGTTCGTTTCGAGTTCTAATCAGAGCACAATTCGAAACGATGATGCCCTCGCTTTCGCGAGGGCATCACTGTTTAAAGCTTGATAAGAATCGATTACTCGCGTGCCACAGATTTCCGTCCAGCGAGACGGCCATCCATATCGGCGAGCACGTATGCCACGACAGACAGCATTGCCGTGTTCCGCTTGAAGGAATCGACGTCTACCTTGTCCAGCGTATCGGCCTCGGTGTGGTGCCAGTCGAAGTAGTGATCTCCCACCGTAGCGGGGCTCAGGGCCGGAACGCCGTCCGCAGTGATCGGTCCAATATCTGAACCTCCACCGCCAGCCGAAACCGTGTTCGCGCCAATCGATTCAAGCAAGGAAGCGATGTCCTTCATGTAGACGAAGGACTGCTTCTCCGCCGGAGAGAGCGTGCTCTCATCCATGCCGCGCGGTGCTTCCACCGGAGCAGCCGCCGCACCCGGAGCGGGGGGAGCCGGACGACGTCCGCCACCAAAGCCACCATACCCGATACCGAGCGGCTTCTCGGCACCACCGTCCATCTCGATGGCAGCGACCTGATCGCCAATCTTGTCGCCGATGAACTTGCGGTAGGCTCGTCCACCCGTTCCGCCATTCTCTTCATTCACCCAGAAGACGATGCGGATCGTGCGCTTCGGCTTCAGTCCCAGCTTGTGGATCAGGTTCACTGCTTCGAAGGTCGCCATGATACCGGAGCCATCGTCCTGCGCGCCCTGGCCTACATCCCACGAATCGATGTGGCCACCCAGAACGACCACCTGCTCAGGGTGCTCGCTGCCAACGATCTCGCCCATCACATTGCCTGCCTTCACGTCCTCTTCCATGTGCGCATCCATCTGCAGATGCACCTGTACGGGACCCTCTTTGCTCAGGCGCTCGATCATCAAAGCATCTTCCACAGAGATAGCAGCTGCCGGAATTTTGGTCTGCTTCTCGTCATAGCGCAGCGTCCCGGTGTGTGGCGTCTGCAGCGCCAGACCGGTGGCGGAACGCACGAGCATAGCCGCAGCGCCCTTGGCCGCGGCACGCGAAGCTCCGCCTGTTCGGTACATCGAACCAATGCCGTAACCCTTCCATCCCGGGTTATAGACGACGATCTTGCCCTTGACCTGCGTGTCCGGCAGCGCATCTAGCTCGGCGAAGTCATGTACAAAGACGACGTCCGCCGTGATGCCTTCCTTCGACGTGCCCACGCTCATGCCCAGTCCCAGCATGTGGAGAGGTTTTTTTACCGGTCCAACCAGAGCGGCCGACTCTCCACCGCGCACCCAGTGCGGCACCATCACCGGCTGAATCTGCACGTTCTGCAGACCTGCCTTCTTCATCAGGTCCGCGCCCCACTCCACGGCGGTGTTGAGCTGAAGACTGCCGCTCAAGCGCTTGCCAATGTGATCGCAGAGATACGTCAGGTCCGCGTATCCTTCGTTGTCCGCCATCGCCGCAGTCAGAATCTTGTCCGCATCCGCCTTGTACTTTGCCGCCAGAGGCCCAGCCACCGCAGGCATGGTTGGGGGTCGCTGCCCCGGAACACCCATCTGCGCAAACACCGGCTGCGTTGCCAATAGAGCCGCACCTGTCAACATCACTGCAAAACACTTCATTGCGATCTCCTATTCGTCGTTGTTCGATTGAAAAACCATCACACGCAACACAGGCTGAGAACGATTTCGCTCTCAGCCTGTGTTGGTTTGCTTGTTGGGTGCAAGTTAGAAAATGATCTTGCCTGCGAGCTGGACGTTGAATGGCTCACCCGGCCCGATGCCCGGAGCGCCGCTGTTGGAACGTGTGTTTGTGCTGCGACCAAAGGAGCTGCCCGTTGGCGAACCGGAGAGGCTGGGGTTCGCCAAATTCATGCGATTGAAGATGTTGAACATCTCCGCCCGCAACTGGAGGTTGATGCCTTCGTGGATGTAGGTGTTCTTCACGACAGCCGCATCGACCGTAGCAAATCCAGGTCCGCGAAAGGCATTGCGTGCGGTGGTTCCGAAGGTGCCCGCGGGTGCCAACTGGAATGCTGAACCCGTGTACCACTGGACGTAGGGAGTTGCACCAGCAGGACGGACCAACTGACGGTTCAGGCCTGCCTTTGGATCACCAATCTGATTCAGACGATCCTGAAATTCGCCCGTTCCGCTGTTGTCCGTGCTGCCCAGCTTCGCAGAAAACGGAGTGCCAGTGTAGGCGGTGATGAAGGCATTGCCCTGCCAGCCACGTGTAAGGTACGTTGCGTGATCGGTGAACTTCGGCACTTCGTAGACGATGTAGCCGTTGAAGGTATGGCGCACATCGAAGTCCGCGCTGCCGTACTCTCCATCGATGTTGGTCGAATCCTGCGGAGCGAATCCGCGGGTACCCGATACGTTATCGAAGGCATGACCGAACGTGTAGGAGCCCTGCGCGGTCAGACCATGGAAGTTGCTCGTGCGCAGCATTGCCTGGAGCGAGTGGTAGTTCGAGGCAGCTTTGCTTTCCATCTGGTTGATGGCCGCGATCGTCGTGCGATTTGCCAGACGTGTATCCGTGTAGAAAGGACGGCGCGGCTGCAGTGCAGCGGTGGTCGCACCGATTCCGGGGCGTGCCTGGTTGATGTCACGAAGGCGGAACAGACGACGTCCGAGCGAACCGACGTAGCTAATCTGCAACATCGTGTTGCGGCTGATCTGGTACTGAGTGTTCAGGTTGAAGTTCTGCACATACGCCGTTTTGAAGTTCGGGTCGACGGTGGAGAGACCGAGTGCGGCGGGGATGGAGGCGCCGACAAACGGGTTCACACCCGTCTGCCACTGGTACAAGCTGCGGCTCAGGTTGAGTACAGGAGTCGCACCTGTCGGATTGGCCTGGACTCCAGCGGCACCGCCGTTGCCCGGACGGTTGTCGAAGAAGCCGTTCCAGTTCGGAACGTCAAAGTAGATACCATACGTTCCGCGAATCACCATCTTCTGCGAGGGCTGAGCCGAGAAACCGAAGCGCGGGGCAAAGTTGGTTTTGTTGGAGTTGTAGACGGAATCCAGGCCCTGACCAACGATCTGGAGGCCATAGCCATCGGTATTCGCTGCGCCCGGACGGAAGCCTGAGATCACGCCATTGGAGGTGAAGGGTCCGTTGTAGGTATAACGCACCCCGTAGTTCAGGGTGACCGAAGAAAGCAGGGTGTACGTGTCCTGCGCGAAGATATCGAACGCCTTGTTGTAGATACCACGGCGCAACGTACCCTGCGTAAAGGAAGAAGACGCCACGTACCCCGCGAGGTAGTCGGCAAGTCCCTTGACGGCTTGCGTGGTGTTATCCGCAGCGTAGGACGTTGCTCCGGCAGGGAGGGCGACACCCGGCTGGCCGGTCGTCGTGTTGATCGCCGTAGCGTTACCTGAGAAGGTGAAGGTTCCACGGACATTGCGCTGGTACTGCAGATCCATGTAGTTGCGACGGAACTCACCACCGACGCGGAACTGGTGCTTGCCCTTCAGCCACGTCAGTGTGTCCGTTAGATGGCCCGTATAGTCTTTGCGTCCAAGCGGCTGGGTTGGGCCAACCTGGTCGAAGTCCGTCGAAGAGCTGATGGTGATGGTAGGTGCACCGAAGAGCGAGGGGTCGTTTACACCCGTGTTGAGACCGAGCGCCGGGATGTTCTGGCTGTGGTTCTGGTCGTTGAAGGTCTGATTGAATACGCCTACTCCAGCGAGGAGCTGGTTCGAGATATGGTCCGTCACCGCCCAGTTGTGGACGACCGTAAAGTTCTGGGTGATGTCTGGAGCGACCTGATAGTAATCGGAGATGTTTGGACCAGCGTTGGCAAACTGACGGCCTGTGCCGATGAAGGCACGCGCGGAGAGCTGCTGGCGCGGCGTGATCGTCCAATCGATCTTGCCGATCGAGTTATCGCTGTAGCCACGTTGTGGGGCAGTATCGAGAAAGTTACCGTTTGCGGCGGGGCCGGAGTTCTTGTTGCCCTGGGGCCACAGCGAGAGCACGTTGAGCGAGAGCGGATTCACAGGAATTCCATGAGCCGCAAGGAGCGCGGTCGCCTGGGCCACATAGAGAGCGGTCGGCTCTGTCGCAGAAGCAGAGTTCGCGATGGTGTACTTCTGGCGCTCATAGTTAACGAAGTAAAAGAGCTTGTCGTGAACGATGGGGCCGCCGATCGAACCGCCGAACTGCTGGTTGCGGAGAGCAGGCTTACGGTCCGTGTCCTTGAGGAACGGGCTGCGCGCTGCGAAGAACTCGTTCCGGTTGAAGTAATACGCCGTTCCATGGATGCGATTCGTGCCGGACTTGATGGCGAGCGAGATGAGACCTCCACCGTTACGACCGGACTCTGCATTTGCTTGCGACTGAACCGTGAACTGGTCGATCGCGTCGATCGGAATCGTCACGCCGGCGATAGAGCCTACGCCGCCCTGGTTGGCGGCTGAGCCGTTCTGCCAGATATCGTTATTGTCGGCACCGTCGATCTGGTAGTTGTTCTGGTTGGTACGCGTTCCGTTCAGGGAACCAGCGCCGTTGTATCCAGGAACGATCTTGATGAGTTGCGTGAAGTCGCGACCGTTCAGAGGCATGTTTTCTACGGCCTTCTCATTGACGACCGCGTTGTTCGTAGAAGAGACGGTATCCAGAGAGACCGCTGCCGCGTTGACCTCGACCCGTTCCGTCGAAGTCGAGACGCCGAGCTTGATCTCCAGAGAGTAGACCTGACCTGGGCGAACCGCAATCTTATCAATCTTCGTAGCCTGGAAACCTGGAGAGGAGACCTCAATGGAGTAATTTCCGAGAGGAAGATCTGGGAAGGTATAGTCGCCGGAACTGGTTGACTCCAGTTCGCGCTTGTAGCCTGTGTCGGTGCCGGTCAAAGAAATCTTGGCCTGGGGAACCACTGCGCCGCTGCTGTCCTGCACAGTACCCGCAATACCGCCGCGGAACGTCTGTGCTGTCATGACCTGCGTCAACGCAAGAACAAACAGCATCAGTACAAACTTCACTTGCCTCGGAAATAACTTCATCTTCTAGAGCTCTCCTATACTTTTCTGCTGAGCGATGTTTTAGCTTCAGTTACATCCCAACGGGTGAGAAAAGACGCACGTGATCGGCGGCGAGCCGCAAGGCCCTCCTACACAGTCTTGGCTACAAGACCGCGCTCGATGTGAATGAGGTGATTTTTCCAAAGATAGAACCACGTACCCGCTAACGCAAGAGAAAACGGCAACTTTCGTATTTTTATTTACAAAGTCGCCATTCCTGTAACTCTGCTGAAATCGAAACATGCTTGTATTAGCCGCCGAAAGGCTGTGTCAGCGAAGGGCTCGTCGCCGTCATCATCTCTGCGCCGTGCTCAGTGATAGCCATGTCATCTTCCAATCGAACGCCGAACTCGCCCTTGAGATACACGCCTGGCTCATCCGAGAAAGTCATCCCCGGTCGCAGCCTGGTTGTGTTTCCCCGCACCAGGTAGGTCCACTCATGCCCATCCATGCCAATGCCATGGCCGACGCGGTGCGTAAAGGTTTTGTAGTCCGGCCCAAATCCCGCGTCTGTGATGACCTTGCGTGCAGCGGCATCCACGGCCTGGCATTCCACGCCCGGCTTCGCTACGGCCAGCGCTGCCGCCTGCGCCTGATGCACCACGTCAAAGACGCGCAACATCTTGTCCGTCGGTTTTCCGTAGACGAAGGTACGCGAGAGGTCCGACACGTACCCTTCCACCATGCACCCGTCGTCGATCAGGACGATGTCGTTTTCCTTGATCACCTGTGGCGTGATCGAACCGTGCGGCAACGCGCTGTAGATCCCCGTCTGGCAGCTCGTGTCTCCGGGAAAGCCGACATGCCGGTAGGCCGCATCGCACATCTCACTGAACTCCGCCGTGGTCAGGCCCGGATGCGCGGACTTCCATACGGCTTCGTAGACCTGCAGCGTTACGGAGCAGGCAAGTCTCATCAGCGCTAACTCTGCGGGACTTTTAATCATGCGGCAGCCCGCTATCACCGGCGTAGCGTCCACCACGTGCAGATTGCCACAGGCTTTGGCGATCTCGTTGGCATAGACGAAGGGCGTCTTCTCCTCGATGCCCAGTGTGCCCGAGTTCACGCCTCCATCAGCAAGCCCCTTGCATACCAGAGCGTAAGGACTTTCGTGCTCCTGCCAGGTGTAAATGCGGATCGTCGCTCCTCCCGGAAGAAGATTCATCCGCTCCATCATGCGATCCTTCTCAAACGCCGGACAGACGACGAAGGCGTCGCCCTTCTGCGGAATGACAAAACAGAACATGCGCTCACTATTCCCCAGACGCATGCCTGTGAAATACGCCAGGGACGTGCTGCCCACCAGCAAAATCGCATCGACCTTTTCTTCCTTCATCAACCGGCGCGCGGTTTCGAAGCGAGCTTCTCGCTCGGCCAGCGTAATGGGCACAGCTTCGGCCTTGCGGTTCTTGAGTGCCGCGATCGCAGCCGGAAGTGGGAGAGAGGAACCTTCCGACCGGCGCTCAGGTCGTTGTCCAAAAGCCAATGCGGAAGGCGTTGCAAGCAGACTGGTTTGCAGAAAATGGCGACGATCCAAAGGAGGGCCTCTTTTGATGGAGATTGGGTGTGCAGGTTTCGCTCATTCTACTCAAACGGAAAATCCGATCGACTTGAACGATGCAGGAGATGGAGGTTTAAGAAAAATGCAGAGCCGAGATCTGTCCGACGTCACATCAGATATAGACAACGTATGCGGGCCTACAATCGTTCTACGGACTCTGGAGGTCAACATGGCGACTACGCCTCGGAATGATACCGCCGACCATCAGGACCAGGCCGAAGGCCGGATGGACTCGCACACGCCCTCTCATTGGGAAGCTGAAAAAACCGACATTCACATTAACAGTGAAGCCCGCATCCGCAACAACACGATCCCGCCAGAAGGACCAGCGGGCGAAGACCTGGAACAACCAAGCTGGAAGTTCCATCCCGTTCAGGCCCAGTTCCCCGCCGATCTGCGGCCGATGTGGCTGACGGAGCCCGAGCACTACGCCGCTGGCGTGGCCGCTGTCGTCCGCTCGACCGAACATCTTTTCATGAACAAGTCCATCCTGCGTGGCGCGACCTCTCTCTCCATCCTTAACCACTCCCACGGCGTCGATTGCATGAGTTGTGCATGGCCGGAGACGGACGGACACCGTAAGTTCTTCGAGTTTTGTGAAAACGGTGCAAAAGCCGTTGCATGGGAGACCGACTCGCGCAAATGCGGACGCGAGTTCTTCGCCCAGCACTCCATCGTCGAGCTCTCCAATCGTGACGAATACTGGCTGGGCCAGCAGGGCCGCCTGACCGAACCCATGGTCCTCCGCGAAGGCGCGGACCACTACACGCCGATCTCGTGGGATGAGTCGTACCAGATGATCGCGGACGAACTCAACTCGCTCGAAAGCCCCGACGAGGCTGTCTTCTACACCTCCGGCCGCGCTAGCAATGAATCGGCCTTCCTCTACGGCGTCTTCGCGCGGCACTTCGGCACCAACAACATGCCGGACTGTTCGAATATGTGCCACGAGAGCTCTGGATCGGCCCTAACCGAATCCATCGGCATCGGGAAAGGCACGGTGAAGATCGACGATTTTGCGAAGGCCCAGGTCATCTTCCTCATCGGTCACAACCCCGCGACGAACCATCCCCGCATGCTCACGACACTCGCCGAAGCGAAAGAGGCTGGAGCGACGATCATCTCCATCAATCCTCTCGTCGAAGCCGGGCTGCTTCGCTTCAAGGATCCTCAGGAGCCGAAGGGCGTCATCGGCAACGGCCAGAAGCTGACCGATCTTTATCTGCAGATCCGTATCAACGGCGACATTCCTCTCTTCAAGGGAATCCTGAAGGAGATGCTGGCACTCGAAGATGCGAATCCGGGCAAAGCCTTTGACTGGACTTTTATTCGCGAAAAGACCTCCGGCATCGACGAACTGATCGCCGATCTGCGACTGGCGGATTTCGATGTGCTCGTCCGTGAGTCCGGCGTGCCACGCGAGAAGATGCGTGAGGTAGCCGAGTTGCTGGTGAAGTCCGATCGCATCATCACGGCATGGTGCCTTGGCCTGACGCAGCAGAAGACGGCTGTCTCGGCGATTCAGGAGCTCGTCAACATCAACCTTCTGCGCGGCGCGATCGGCAAACCCGGCGCGGGCGTCTGCCCAGTACGCGGTCACTCCAACGTGCAGAGCGATCGCACGATGGGCGTCTGGGAGCGGCCACGCGAACCCTTCCTCAATCAACTGCAAAAGGTCTTCGGCTTCGATCCGCCGCGTCATCATGGCTTCGATGTCGTCGAATCGATCAAGGCGATGCACGCAGGCAAGGCAAAGGTCTTCATCGGTCTGTGCGGCAACTTCCTCTCCGCCGCTCCTGACACCGAGTACACGGCGGAGTCCATGCGCAATACGCGCCTGACCGTGCAGATCAGCACCAAGCTGAATCGCGGCCATCTCGTCACCGGCAAGAGAGCACTCATCCTTCCGGCGCTTGGGCGTACCGAACTCGATGAGCAAAAGTCTGGTCCTCAGTTCCAGAGCACGGAGAACTCGATGGGCGTCATTGAGATGTCGCACGGACGCCTCGAGCCGGCATCCAAGCTCCTGATGTCCGAGCCTGCGATGATCTGCAACATCGCCGCGCGCACGCTCGGCGCGAAGTCGAAGGTCGACTGGCTCTCGTTGATCGACAACTACGATCGGATCCGCGACCTCATCGGGCAGGTGATTCCCGGCACCGAAGGTTACAACGAGAAGGTGCGCCAAAAATTTGGCTTCTATCTTCCGAACAAGCCGCGTGAAGGAAACTTTGCCGACACCAAAACAGGCAAGGCGAACTTTGCCGTGGTGGAGTTGCCAAAGCACGATCTTAAGCCCGGCCAGCTCGTCGTCACCACGGTCCGCAGTCACGACCAGTTCAACACGACTGTCTATGCCTGGAACGATGTGTACCGTGGCATTCATAACGAACGTCGCGTCCTGATGATGAACACCGAGGATATGCGTGAGCGCGGTCTGAAGGCCGGGGACATCATCAACATCACCAGCTACTTCAACGACCAGAGCCGCTACGCAAAGCACTTCGTCGTGGTTCCTTATCGGCTGAGCAAGGGAGACTGCGCGGGATACTTCCCCGAACTGAACGTTCTGCTGCCCATCGGAAGCGTTGCAGAGAAGAGTAATCAGCCCGCGGCGAAACACATCACCATCACGGTGGAGAAATCGGACGAGCCGGGCATGCCTCTGCACACGCCCTGGTATGACCGTCTGATTCCAGGTTCCTTCGCGCCGTAAACAGACAATCTCTTTTGCTTCCATAAGGGGGTCATCCTGCCTCGGCAGAGGCCCCTTTTGCGATGTACCACCTCAGTCATCTTCCGCATCCAACGAACAGGATCTTCCGTAAGGAATCACAGAATGAATGCAAAACGTTGGGGCATCGCGGCCGCCGGTGTTCTTTTGCAGGTCACGTTGGGCGCGGTCTATGCGTGGAGCGTCTTTCGTAAACCACCGGCCACCCAGTTTCACTGGAGCATTGCGGAGGTCACACTCACCTTTACGATTGCTATCTTTGTCCTCGGTTTGGCCGCGTTCTTCGGTGGTCTCTGGAACGATCGCAGCGGCCCTCGCGTCGTTGCGATGACGGGTGGCCTGCTCTACGGTATCGGTACGATCCCGGCCAGCCTCTCCGCAGGTCGGCTCTGGTGGCTTTACCTTACTTATGGATTCATCGGTGGCATAGGTCTCGGCTTCTCCTACATCATTCCGGTCTCTGTACTGGTGAAGTGGTTCCCCGACAAGCGCGGGCTGATGACCGGCATCGCCGTCGGTGGCTTCGGTGCAGGCGCTCTCATCACCGCGCCGTTGGCTACGCACCTTATCCAAAGCGTAGGTGTGATGACGACCTTCGCCTATCTGGGCACGGCGTATCTCGTAATCTGCGTGGGCGCTGGCTTCTTTATGCAGAACCCGCCAGCGGACTGGAAGCCGGAAGGCTGGACACCCAAGGTCTCGGCAAAGTCGCAGGCGGCCCGCGACTGCACCCTAGGTGAAGCGTTGAAGAGCTGGCAGTGGTGGGCACTCTGGGCTCTCCTCTTCCTGAACACCTCGGCAGGGATCTCGATCATCTCGCAGGAAGCTCCCATGTTCCAGGAACTCACCAAGGTCAGCGCGATCGTTGCGGCGGGCATGGTTGGAATCGTAAGCATCGGCAATGCTTTGGGCCGCGTCTTCTGGGCCTGGATCTCGGATTTTCTGACACGCAGATATACCTTCCTCGTCATATTCCTCATGCAGGCGGTGCTCTTCTGGTTCCTTCCCAGCCTCGCTACTGCAGCCCCGCTCACCGTTGTCGCCTTCATCATTCTGACGTGCTACGGCGGCGGCTTTGGCACCATGCCCGCTTTTGCAGCCGACTACTTCGGCTCACGCTATGTCGGTCCTATCTATGGCCTGATGCTTACGGCGTGGGGCTTTGCCAGCGCCTTCGGGCCTTTGCTGATTGCCCATCTGCGACAAACCAGCGGCTCCTTTGTCAGCGGTCTGCACGTCCTGGCCGTCGTCATGCTCGTCTCCGCCGTTGTGCCTTTTATTGTCCGGCCACCTAAACCCGCTGCGAGCGTCAATCTAACGACACGATAGCGAACCCACCGACCGCGCCTGGCTTCCGTCGAGCGCGGCCTGAATCACCCTTCCGAGAGGCAGTATGAAAACCGTATTTCGTTCCGCGTTAATTGCGGTCGCGATGGGCACCGTCCCATTTCTGGCCGCGCAGAAAACAGCAACAGCGCATCCGAAGCATGCCATAGCACGTCGCAAGACAACCACTCTGAGCTCTCTCGCAGAGCAGATGCAACAGATGCACGATGACTTTCAAAGTCAGATCAACCTGCTGAAGCAACAGCTTGCAGATCGCGATGCACAACTCGCTTCCATGCAACAGGCCAACCAGCAGCAGACCTCCGTCACTGCCGCACAGAGTCAGGCTGTCTCGACGGCCGTGGAACAAAATACCGCGGCGGTCAACAATCTTCAAACCAGGGTGGAACAGATTCACACCACGGATGCAGTTATAACCGCCAAGGTGGAAGAGGTTCAACAGTCTCAGGAGACCCTCCGCAAGGCAGTGGATGAGCCCGCATCGATCCATTACAAGGGCATCACCCTTGTGCCCGGTGGCTTCCTTGCAGCCGAGAGCATCTGGCGTCAGCGCGCGATGAATGCCGACATCTACACCAACTACAACGCCACTCCATTCGGTGCAGCAGGTGAAGCGCACACCAGCGAGTGGGTGCCCTCGGCGCGCCAGTCGCGACTCTCCTTGCTGGCCAGCGGAAAAGTTCCTTTCGGCACCATCAGCGGATACTTTGAAGGTGACTTCCTCTCTGCAGGCACGACGTCCAACAACCTGCAGACCAACAGCTATACCCTCCGTATCCGGCAGGCGTGGGGACAGGCCCAGGCCGGTCGCACAACGTTTACCGGTGGCGAGATGTGGACGTTGCTGAGTGAAGACAAAAAGGCCGCGAGCCCGGGACAGGAAGCTCTGCCCCTCTTCTTCGACGGTAATCTTCACGTCGGTTACACCTATGTGCGACAGGCGGGCTTCCGTGTGCAGGAGGCCTTCACGACCTCCTTCACGCTGGCCGCCTCGGTGGAGAACTCGCAATATCAGTTCGCCGCAAGTAATGCTGCGAATAACTTCTTCTTCGGTTCAGCGGGCGCTGCGGGTGGCCTGAATAACTCCGCTGCGAACTACACCAATCAGGTCGCACCCGATGTCATCGCCAAAGCCTCCTTCGATCCGAAGTATGGCCACTATGAAATCGGCGGCGTCGCGCGCTTCTTCCGCGATCGTTACTACCCAACGACTGGAAGCTCCGCCAATGCGCAGAACGATACCAAGCTGGGCGGAGGCGTGGTTGCAAGTGCGCGCTTTCCCGTGGGATCGAAGACAACCGTCGGTCTGCATGTTGTAGCTGGCGACGGCACAGGCCGCTACGGCGCGTCGATCCTGCCCGACGTCACCGTGCATCCCAATGGAACGCTGGAGCCTCTGCGCAATGCACAAGGTCTCTTCTCGCTTGAAGTACATCCCACACCCCGGGTCGACCTCTTCGCCTATGCGGGCACAGAGTACGTGCAACGGACAACGTATCTCAACTCGGCCGGAGTCCTTGTTGGCTACGCGCCTGTGACAGGCTCCAACACAGGCTGCGGTGTGGAAGCGATTCCCACGGGCGGCACTGGATACAATCCGGGCACTGGGACATGCCTTGGCGCAACACGGAACCTTATGCAGGGATCGCTGGGATATCAGTACCGCATCTACAGCGGTCCAAAAGGAAAGCTGCAGTATGGTCTGGCGTACAGCTACCTGGAACGAAACGGCTGGTCAGGAGTTGGTGGATCGCCAAAGGCCACGAACAACTTCGTCTACACCAGCTTCCGGTATTACATTCCATAACCTGAACGTACTTGCAACAAAGAGAGGGAAGGCCTGTACAGGTCTTCCCTCTTTCTCGCTTCTGGCCCTGATCAAAGCCTCAAACAAAGCCCTCCGCTTCGCTGGGGGATGAAAGAAGAGCTACAAGCCTCGGCTCAAACCAGGATCACTCGTACTTGGTTTGCCGTCTTCCACATGTCCCGCAAACCGCCGCAGAAATCCTGGATCCTCCCGTGAACTGATGGAGAGATCAAACCATCCATCCGCAGCTTTCAGCGAAATATCCAGCGTCGCGCTCTCATGCGCCTGCGCGACCTGTGTCTGATGTGAACCCGCATACGCCTCGGAGAGATTCACCGAAATATTCTGCGCCGTAGGATTGTGAATCACGACTCTGAGTGAGAGCGTGGAAGAGTCCTGCTGCAGCGTAACCTCTGGCTGCGCGCCATCTACCGAGCCCTTTTGGTGGACAAGATATCCATTCGGCCCATGCACCAAAAGATCGTAGCTTCGTGATGGCTCCCAGAAATCGCTCAGCGTGTCACCCGCAGAGACGGTATAGCGACGTGGCTCTGCTTCAGCGTGCTTCGCGTCGAAGACATAAAACGCCGCGCCCGCACCGCCACGATTCTTCATCTCAAGCGTGACGCGGCCCGAGGCAACACGGCATTGCGTCTCGATGCGATACGGCAGGGCTCTCGCCGGACGAGTTCCCGGCTCCTGCTGCGGCATCTGTTGCTGCGGCGGGACCTGGTAGGGAAGATGCAGAGAGTTCACCGGCGCAGGCACAGGAAAAGAACTGCTGCGCCTCGGAGCTGCATTGGAAAAATCGAAGGCCGCCGTAAGATCGCCGCACACCGCGCGACGCCACTTGCTGATGTTCGGCTCTTCGACTTGAAAACGCTTCTCCAGAAACTGCAACACGGACGTGTGATCGAAGACCTGCGAGCAGACCCATCCACCTGTGCTCCACGGAGAGAGAACCAGCATGGGGACCCGTGGCCCGAGACCAATTGGTTGCAGACCTCCGGGATCCGCTCCCGGAACCAGAGGTCTCATCTCATGCGGATGTTTATCCAGATCGAGAAACTCATCCTGCAGACTCTCGCGAAGATCCGCCGAGACCATACCGCTCTGCCCCGCAGCGTTCGTCTTCGGAGGCATCGGCGGAATGATGTGATCGAAGAGACCATCGTTCTCGTCATAGTTGATGAGGAACGCCGTCCTGCTCCAGACATCAGGGTCCGCCGTCAGCGCCTCCATCACCTGCGAGATGAAATAAGCACCATCCGTCGGAGATGCCTCGGGATGTTCGCAGTACTTATACGGTGCGACGACCCAAGAAACCTGCGCGAGCGTTCCCTTCTCCACATCGTTACGAAGATCGCGCAGCGTATGATTCGAGACGCCCTGGCGCACGAGCGGACTCCCGGGCGAAGCGCCCTCCTGCACCTGGTACTGCGCGAAGAACTCCAAGGAGTTGTCCGTGTAATTGTCCGTCGGTGTTCCGGGTACACCTGTGCCGCCCTGGTAGACCTTCCACGAAACTCCGGCCTTCTGCAGACGTTCCGGGTACGTCGTCCACGTATAGCCGTTCGTCTTCCCTCGCTCTTCCAGGCCCGGCCCGTTTGGCTTTTTCCCCATCACATTCCGCGCATCGATCGTGCCCGACCAGAGATAAATGCGGTTGGGACACGTATTGGAGTGGGTCGAACAGAAGTACGCATCGCACAACGTGAAAGCATCCGCCAGCGCGTAGTGAAAGCTGACATCCTGCCGCTTGAGATATCCCATCGTCAGGACATCCTGCTTCTGGTTTACCCACTGGTCGTAGCGGCCGCCATTCCACGCAAGATGTCCGCTGCTCCAGCCGTGGTCCGTTCCTGCCTGGAACTCCGTGGTCTGCTTCGGGTTGAGGTAGAACGGCAGTACATGCTTCGCATCTGGAGAGAGGCCACGGTCGTGATAACGCTTCGTCTTCACCGCAGCTACGGGCTGATGCCATACGCTCTGTCCGTTGGGCAGAGGTGCGGGCCGCGGATCGCCAAAGCCACGCACACCGCGCAGGGTTCCGAAGTAATGATCGAAGGAGCGATTCTCCTGCATGAGAATCACAACGTGCTCTACATCCTGAATCGTGCCCGTGCCGCGACGCGGCGCGATGGCCAACGCGCGCTGGATCGCCGGAGGCATCATGGCTGCACCGGCGGAGGTCGCCGTCATGCGAAGAAAGTCTCTTCTGGTCTTCATCGTCTCTTCTCTAAAGATAAAGGGAGCCCAAGAAAGTTCCGGCTCCCTTGTCGCTTCTTCTGCTTTACAGGCTTTTAGAACTGCAGCCGCATGGAGACCTGACCGGTACGCGGACCGCCGAAATCGGCAACGCTGGAAGCCGTGATCTGGCCGAAGGCAGCGCTGGAGATATCCGTGTTCGGATTGCCAAGGTTCGTGTGATTCAGCACATTGGTGAAGGTTCCCTCCGCGCGCAGCGAGATGCGATCGGTGAGGGTGAAGACCTTATTCAACCCAAGGGACAGATTCACCGTTCCGGGACCAACAAGGGAGCCGTTCTGCGCATTGCCGAAGCGGCCGATCGGAGCGGGATCGCCTGCCTGCCCGCGTCCCGTGTGGCACGGTGTACCGGCCACCCAGTTTGGATCGCCCGGACAAGTGAAGGCTGCCTTGTTGAACCAGGTGAGGGCAGACCGATTCGCCGGTTTTGCGCTTACACCCGTAACGCGGTCGACCCTCTGCGAACGGCTTCCAAGGGCAGCTCCGTTGTTCGCACTGTTCAAACCAGAACCCGTACCCGACGGATCGCCCTCTCCACTGGAGAAGTACGGCGAGAGGAACGGCCCGGTCTGCACCAGACCGATACCGCTGATCTGCCAGCCACCGACCGCTGCGTCCATCAAACGATTCATCTTGCCACCGAACTGGCGTCCACGCCCAAAGGGAAGCGCATACACCAGAGTCGTGCTCCAGCGATGTCTGCGTGAGCCGTACACCTGCCCAAAGTCAACACTGGGATCCCCTGCAAACGAGGCGCGCGAGCCTCCGCTCTCACTGGCAAAGTTGGTGCTGTTCGGCCCCTGGTTATCGGAGAGGTTCTTCGCCAGGGTGTAGGTCGTATCGAAGGTGAAGCCGTCCCTCAGGTGATGGAAGAAGTTCACCTGTCCCGATTGGTAGTTAGAGTCAGCCCCCGTGGAACGTGTGTTGATGGTGCCCCAGTTGGGGAACGGACGAGCGGAGAGAGGCTGGTTCGCCGCCGACGTCGTCGAGGAATAAGGAAGGTCGTTCAGATTCGGTGCCCACACAAGGTGGCGCGTTGTCATACCGATATAAGAGACGCGCAGACCATAGCTGTTCCCAAGATCGCGGTCGATCGAAAGCGAAAACTGGTTGGAGTACGGGTCCTTCCAATGGATATCGTTCGCTGTGCCGAAGTAGGCCTGGCCGAAGCCCACAGAGCTGGAGCTCGTACCCGAACCGGCGAAGATGCTCGGCCACACGTAAGACGGTCCCGTGGCCGTTTGCAGATTGGCATACTGTACTGTGTTGGCCTGCAGCGTTCCGGTAAGCGAGTAGAAGTTCGAACCCAGGAGGGTGATGTTATAGAGCCCGTATCCACCGCGAATAACCGTGCGATTGCCACCGAAGGGGCGATACGCAAATCCGAAGCGTGGGGCAAAGCGCGTCTTGATCGCGGTCCGCAGACCATCGGGAAGACCCGCCTGCACGTTGTCCACTGTAGGGGTGCAGGGGGCTCCGTTCTGTGCCGCAACGCCGGACGTCTGTCCAAGGCCGCAGGAGTTGAAGCTGGCCAGGTAATCCGTGGAGACGAGGTTACCTTTGCCTACGGGATAAATCACGCGTCCCGACTTTGCCACCGAGGGATCGAAGTTACCGATGTTGCCACTGGGATCGTGATACGCCGGATGGAACTCGTAACGCAGACCGAAGCTCAGAGTGAGATTGTCGCTCGCGCGCCACTGGTCCTGCGCATACGCGTGGTAGTGAAGCGTCTTTCCATCGTTGTCCGACTGCACCACGTCGTAGAACGTCGTACTGGGCGCACCGATCAGGAAGTCGGCAAACTCACTTCCCGTGAAGGTAGCGGGAGCGTAGTTGAACGTACCGTAGTTGTCCGCCCCATTGAAACTGAGCGGTGTAAGCGCCTCGATGCGTCGGATGTCCACGCCAAACTTCATCGTGTGGCGCCCCTTCACCCAGCTCACGTTATCGGTGAAGACGTGCATGCGCGACTTCGTTGTGGAGCTGAGGCGTGCCGCATTCAAGGAAGTCAGAAAGTTAAAATCCAGCTCTGGAATGCCGTTGTAAAAGAGATTCTGCAGACCGGTAAGACCAGAGCTCTGCGTGAATGCTTTGCCATCGAGCGGGTTAACATTTCCCGAAGTATCGAAGGTGAAACCGTAGCGAAACTCGTTGATCAGGTTCGAAGTGAAGTTATAGTTTCCAGCAACCAGGAAGATGCGATCCTGGACCGAATTCGTTGTAGACGGCACCAGCAGACTATTCGGTGCATGGGGCTCGTAGTTCTTCCATGTAAAGCGCGCAAAGACAAGCGCCTTCTGACCGAAGTATTGATCGCCGCGAACGTCGAACTGGTTGGAGGTGAGAGAAGTGTCCTTGTTAGTCGAATAGTTGAAGACGCCTGGAACATAAGTGGACGTGTCGCCTACGTTCGGATCAGGAAAGAACTGCAGAAACTTCTGCGCAACAGGATTGATCGGCACAGCGGAGAGCGCATAGTTGCCGCCCGTAAAGGGATTGCGCAGCGAGGTCAAACCAGCTACGCGCGAGAAATCGCCATTCTTCATCGCCGCTGTCGGCACAAAGTACTGCTGCGAAGACGTGCGTGGGCTACGATATCCCTCATAGGTGCCGAAGAAAAATGTGCGGTCGTGGCCGTTGTAAAAATGGGGAAGAACTACAGGTCCACCCAGCGTTCCACCAAAATCGTTGGTCACAAGATGTGCCTTGGTGAGCGCGCGGTAATCCTTCGCATTCAACGACGAGTCCTGGTGATACCAGAAGACCGAGCCGTGCAGCTTGTTCGTTCCGCTCTTCGTAATCGTCGTCACTTCTCCTGGCTGTCCAAACTCGGCCGCATTCAAAACGCCGTCGACGCGCATCTCGGCGATGGATTCACCCGAGGGAAACGCATTCGAAAGCGGGGAGTTTCCGCCGGTCGCGCTCTGTGTCGTGATGCCATCCACCGAAACCTCCGTCTGGAAGGGAAGTCCTCCCTGCACGGAATAGCTCGCGGTTTTTCCGGGTGCAGCGGTATCGGCCTGTACTCCCGGCAGAGTCTGGATCATTGAGAGCGGGCTCGTCCCGCTCTGGCTGGCGCGATAATTCGCAGGCAGATCACGCACGGCAACGCTGGAAAGCGATGCATCGATCGAAGGTGAATCTGTCTGGATGGTTCCCACGTCGCTGGCGTTGACGGAGACCTCCTGGTTCACGCTACCCGTAGCAAGCATCGTGTCGGCTCGAAGCACCTGACGCGCGGTGAGTCGCAGATTTTCCAGACGCTGCAGGTTGAATCCCTGCGCGGAGATCTCCAAACGATAGAGACCAGCGCTGAGGTTCGAGAACTGATAGGCCCCAGAAGCGTCGGAGGTGTCAGACTTGGTTACGCCCGTATCCACCCCCGTCAGCTTGACCGAAGCATTCGGCACCGACGCTCCGCTGCTATCTTTCACAACTCCAAGAATGGTGCCCTGCGTTGATTGTGCGAAGCTCTGCGGAAGCAGGAACAGAGCATATAGAGCAAGAAAAAGGAAGCGAGAAAGACTCTTGAAACGCATAAATCTCCTGAAGTGTGTGCAGCCAGGTAGTCAACGGCGAATCGCCTTCGATCGAAGGGCTCGACAAAAAGAAATGGAAAAGTTAACTGCAGGATAGAGAGAGAGGCGGCGTTAGCCCTAGCACTTTTGGCCTGAAAGTCGAGGAAATCCTTGAATTTCACGGAAAATTAACTCTCCCGTACGACGCTGCGCTCATGCGCTGCTGCTGAGAACATTTACGGGAGATTTCCTGTTTGCGCACACGCATCCAGGCGCCGGACGTTGATGGCACAGCGCTCCACCTGCCTCCGGGGATGTACGCGACACCTGGATCAGCAACAGGCAGTTCATCGTGTGCGCGTATTATGCGTTAGATCGAGGATCGACTTCAGCAGGCAGAGATATCGCGGCGGATCATGGCCAGAGAGAGTACCTATGGAAGAACAGCCGCACCTGAAGGCGACTCTGAATACCTGGCAGCTCTGGGGAATCGCCGTGGGACTCGTTATCTCCGGCGAATACTTCGGCTGGAGCTATGGCTGGGCCAGTGCGGGCACGCTCGGTTTTCTAGTAACCACCCTTCTCGTCGCCACGATGTACACCACCTTCATCTTCAGCTTCACCGAACTCACAACAGCCATTCCCAACGCGGGCGGTCCATTCGCCTATGCGGAACGCGCCTTCGGCCAGTTCGGTGGATATCTCGCGGGCGCATCCACGCTGATTGAGTTCGTCTTCGCACCACCTGCCATCGCACTCGCCATCGGCGCATATCTCAACGTGCAGTTCCCTTCCCTCTCTGCAAGGCACGCCGCAGTGATGGCCTACCTCCTTTTCATGGCGATCAATATCGTCGGCGTTCGCATCGCTGCCAGCTTCGAGCTTTTGATCACAGTCCTCGCCATCGTCGAGCTTCTCGTCTTCATGGGCGTGGTGGCTCACGGATTTCACCTGTCGAACTTCATGGCGAACGGTTGGGCGGGCCAAAACCATTTCACCGCTTCCACGCTGCACGGCATGTTTATTGCAGTTCCCTTTGCGATCTGGTTCTTCCTCGCGATTGAAGGCGTGGCCATGGCAGCGGAAGAGGCCGAGCGGCCATCGCGCTCCATCCCCATCGCCTACATTGCAGGCATCTGCACTCTGCTGGCGCTTGCCATCGGCGTTATGTTCTTCGCTGGCGGCGTCGGCGACTGGCGCGTGCTCGCCAACATCAACGACCCCCTTCCGCAGGCGATGAAGATCATCGTCGGCTCCTCCAGCGGCTGGCTGCATATGCTGGTGTGGCTTGGGCTCTTTGGCCTGATCGCTTCTCTGCACGGCATCATCTTCGGCTACTCGCGCCAGATCTTTGCGCTGGCCCGCAGCGGCTACCTGCCCACACTCTTCGGCAGAGTACACCCTCGTTTCAACACACCCTACGTCGCCATTCTTGCGGGAGGTGTCGTCGGCATCGCCGCCATCTACAGCGACTCGTGGATCACCATCGGCGGCCAATCGCTTACAGCAAACATCGTCACCATGTCCGTCCTCGGTGCGCTGGTGATGTACGCCACAAGCATGCTGGCTCTCTTCCGCTTACGCAAGACAGAGCCAGCCATGCCGCGGCCCTTTCGCGCAAGACTCTATCCGTTTTCGCCTCTTTGGACGCTGGCTGGCGTGTGTGTCTGCCTTGCCAGCGTCCTCTACTACAACCTGGTCATCGCAGCGCTCTTCCTCTGTCTGCTGGGCGCGGGTTATCTTCTTCTGCGACTGGCAAAACGGCAAACGGCTTAGTTCAAAAGTTCCTGCAGGCTTGCGACGATATGGCTTTCTCTCACACGATCAACGGATGCACCTACCGCTTCGACGACCTGAAGATGTTGCTTGCCAAGGCGACACCAGCGCGATCGGGTGATGAACTTGCAGGCGTCGCCGCCGAGTCGGAGATCGTTCGCGCCGCAGCCAAGTATGCGCTTGCGGACCTCCCCCTGAAGCACTTCCTGGACGAAGCCGTGATCCCGTATGAAGATGACGACGTCACACGGCTGATCTATGACACACATGATCCTGCGGCCTTTGCTCCGGTCGCGCATCTCACCGTGGGCGAGTTGCGCGAGTGGCTTCTGCAGGAGCAGCGCAATGCCGATTCGCTCTTGCAGGTCAGTCGCGGTCTCACGCCCGAGATGGTAGCGGCCGTATCGAAACTCATGCGCAATCAAGACCTGATCCTTGCGGCCAGCCGATGCCGCGTCGTAACGAAGTTTCGATCCACCATCGGTCTGCCGGGCACTATGTCGGTGCGCCTTCAGCCCAACCATCCCACGGATGACCCGCAGGGCATCCTCGCATCGGTCATCGACGGTCTTCTCTACGGCTGCGGCGATGCCGTGATCGGCATCAACCCCGCCAGCGACAGCGTTGCCGCCACGATAAAACTCCTGCGCCTGCTCGATGATTTTCGTCTTCGCTTTGACGCGCCCGTGCAGAGCTGCGTGCTCACCCATGTGACGAACACACTCCAGGCGATCCAGCAGGGCGCGCCCGTCGATCTAGTCTTTCAATCCATCGCGGGCACGCAGAAGGCGAATGAAGGCTTCGGCATCTCGCTCTCCATGCTGCGCGAGGCAGAAGCGGCAGCGCTCACCCTGCGGCGCGGGACCATCGGAACGGATTGCATGTACTTTGAAACCGGCCAGGGCAGCGCTCTCTCCGCAAATGCGAACTTTGGCGTCGATCAACAGACATGCGAAGTCCGCGCCTATGCTGTCGCGCGTATGTGTCGTCCCCTGCTGGTCAACACCGTCGTTGGCTTCATCGGCCCCGAATATCTCTACGACAGCAAGCAGATCATTCGCGCAGGCTTGGAGGATCACTTCTGCGGCAAGCTGATGGGGCTTCCCATGGGCTGCGACGTCTGCTACACCAACCACGCCGAGGCCGACCAGGACGATATGGATTCGCTGCTCACGCTGCTTGCCGTCGCCGGCGTCAACTTCATCATGGGCGTTCCGGGAGCGGATGACATCATGTTGAACTATCAGAGCACCTCGTTCCACGACGCGCTTTATGTCCGCAGTCTTCTCGGCCTCAAACGTGCGCCGGAGTTCGAGGACTGGTTGCGCAAAATGCGCATCGTCGATGGAGAAGGCAGGCTGGCCTCAACCGGAGATACGATTGCCCAACTCATGCCGCCAGGGCTTCTGCAGGGGCAACTATGAAAGACGAGTTAGCAAAAACAGACCCGTGGCAGCACCTTTCGCAGTGGACCTCTGCGCGTATCGCGATGGGACGCGTTGGGTCGAGCCAACCGACAAAGGCCGTACTCGACTTCACCATGGACCACGCCACCGCACGCGACACGATCCATACAGCGCTGGACGTGGGCAGGCTGGAACGCAAGTTACACGCCGCGGACTTCTCCTCGCTGCGCGCCTGGAGTAAAGCCTGCAACCGATCGGAGTATCTTCGCCGCCCTGATCGAGGCCGCACGCTGAATCCAGCCTGTATCGAAGCGTTGAAATCCGGCAGCACACCGAGCACGCATCTGCTCACCGTCGTCATTGCCGATGGACTCTCGTCGCTCGCACCCGCATCGCATGCGCTTCCGTTGCTGCGGCACCTGCGCGATGGCCTCGTCGGATGGGCGCTGGACTGCGTCGTGGTGGCGACACAGGCGCGTGTCGCCCTGGGCGATGAGATCGGCCAGATACGCGGCTCAGAAGCCGTGCTGGTTCTGATCGGAGAGCGGCCCGGTCTCAAATCTCCGGACAGCCTCGGTGCCTATCTGACATACCATCCGCGCATTGGATGCACCGATGCAGAGCGCAACTGCGTCTCCAATATCCGCCCTGAGGGTCTCTCCTACCAGAACGCGGTCTTCAAAATTCTGCATCTGCTCAAGGGAGCTCGCCTCCAGGGAGGCACAGGTATTTCGCTGAAAGACAGCAGCGATCTCTTCGGTCTGGAGCCGGGTGCACGCAAGGGCCGACTCAACGGCTAAGCCAACCATTTTGAGCATGAGTACCGCTTCGGGAAGAACGAACTCCCAATGGGTTACCTTGGGAGCGCTTGAAAAGCAGGCACTCCCCTCCGCCGTGATATTTTTACAACTCCGGGACAGAGTTCTTGAAAACCCAGCAGTTCGATCAATCTAAACTTAGCCGCCCTCTCTGTGCGCCATTCCTTCGCAGCGGTATTGCGAAAAGATGGGGTCGCGCAGCGCGCACAACGCAGATCCTCGCGATCGCTCTCCTGTTTTTCACTCCCCTTCTACCCTCTCAATCCGGTCACCAGAAATTTCTGGCACCCCGAATCGCCGGCCCACTGAACCTCGCCGAACGGCTCGCCGCAGCCCGCACCACGCAGTCCACAATGCTTGCCACCACGCCGCTCTCCACTCCGTGGCAGCCAGCCGGACCGAACCAGGTCAACACGACCCTCTACGGCAACGTGACCGGTCGCATCACCTCCATCGCCGTCGATCCGGCAGATTCTTCCGGCAATACCGTCTACCTCGGCACCACGGGCGGAGGTGTGTGGAAGAGCACCAACGGCGCTTCGTCGAATCCGCACTTCGTTCCGCTGACCGACACGCTTCCGGTCTTCAGCGCCAACAGCGGCACCTCCGTCCTCCCTTCTCTAAGCATCGGAGCCGTGAGCGTGCAGCCCGGTGGAACGGGCGTTTTGCTCGCAGGTACGGGCGATCCCAACGACGCTTCAGACTCCTTTTATGGCGAAGGCATCCTGCGCTCAGCGGACAACGGTCTCACATGGACGATCGCGCAGCAGACGGATGACGGCACAGCAGGGAGACACCTCTTCCTTGGGGAAGGGATTGCAGGCTTTGCCTGGAGCACGCTCTCGCCGCAACTCGTCGTTGCCGCCGTGAGCCAGGCCGCGGAGGGTACGCTCGTCGGCGCAAGCAAGTCAGGTGCGAGTACGCGCGGCCTCTTCTACTCCACAGATGCGGGTGTGACCTGGCAGATGGGCACCCTTCAGATGGCGCCGCCGTCGTGCAATCTCCCGCGACCGATTTCTCCAGCTACGAAGGCAATGCAGCGACCGCGGTCATCTATAACCCCATCCGCCACAGGTTTTACGCCGCAGTCCGCTTTCATGGCTACTACGAGAGCACGGACGGACAGACATGGACACGCCTTGCAACGCAGCCCGGCACAGGCCTGACGCTAGCCAACTGTCCCACACGCGCAGGTGCGCCCGGTGCACAGAGCTGCCCGATCTTTCGCGGAGTCCTCGCCGTGCAACCTGTAACGGGCGACCTCTTCGCCCTCACCGCAGACATTCAAAATCTTGACCAGGGCCTCTGGCAGGATGCCTGCACCTTCAACGGCTCGGCCTGTCTCTCGAATACTGTTCTGTGGGCACATCGACTCAACGCCGCGCCCCTGGAGAGCAACGGTGCGATTCCGCAGGCGGACTATAACCTCGCTCTCGCGGCCGTCCCCACCATAACTTCAGGAGCCCCCGATACGATCCTCTTCGCTGGAACAGAGGAGATCTTTCGCTGCTCTCTCGCCAGCGGTTGCAACCTGCGCAATACGACAAACGCCACCACGGGCTGCGTTGCACCGGCGAGGGTCGCCCCCGCGCAGCATGCCATCGCCGTGAGCAACGGCGGCATCATCTTCTTCGGTAACGACGGAGGTCTGTGGCGCTCTACCGATCTCGTCGCGCAGAGTGGCACCCCCTGCTCGGCTGACGACGCAACGCACTTTCAAAATCTCAACAGCGGCCTTGGTTCTCTCGCAGAGATCACCAGCCTGGCGACGCATCCCACGGACGCAGACACCATACTCGCGGGTCTCGGTGTACTCGGCAGCGCCTCCACTTCGACCGCATCGTCACTCTCTGCATGGCAGCTGCTCGGCTTGGGAGAGAGCGGTTCCGTGGCCATCGATCAAGTCGATCCACGCAACTGGTTTGTGCAGTCGGGCGGTGGAGTCTCGATCTTCCGCTGCAGCAACGGAACGGCATGCACCGCTTCGGACTTCAACGGACCACCGCAGATCGGCGCGGCCCAAACCAGCGAAGACATCTCCCTCGTCGACGCACCTTTTCTTCTCGACCCCAACTTCCATACCAATCTCATCACCGGAACCTGCAGAGTTTGGCGTGGCCCCGCAGCCGACGGCTCGCTCTGGAGCACCTCGAACCTGCTGAGCGTTCCTCTCAGCGGCTCTGCCACCGGTGCGTGCACTGCAACGGACGCCCTTGTCCGTTCCCTTGCCGTGGGCGGGCCTGTCGTCGCAAGCACCAGTCCTCAGAATGCAGGTTCCACTGTCCTCTACGCGGGCATGGCCGGAACGCTCGATGGTGGCGGCTTTGCTGGCGGCCATCTCTACGCCACGCTCACAGGGCAGACGAACTCCGGCAGCACCGTCTGGGCGGACCGCACGGCAAACACCGTCTCGAACGATGTCTTCAATGCAGGCCTCTTCAACCCAGGCGGCTTCGATCTCTCCAGCATCTTCGTCGATCCACACGACGGGTCCGGAAACACGGTCTATGTCACCGTGATGGGCTTCGGCTTTCCACACGTCTATCGCTCCGCGGATGCAGGCGCAACCTGGCTCAACCTCTCCGGCAATCTTCCCGACGCCCCCGCAAACGCAGTCGTCGTGGACCCTAACGACGCTGGCATCGTATACGTTGCCATGGACACAGGCGTCTACGTCGCAACCGCAGTAGATACCTGTGCCACCGCCAACTGCTGGAGCGTCTACGGAACCGGTCTTCCCAATGCGCCCGTCACCCAACTCAAGGTGCAGTCCGCAGTCAGCGTTCCTGGAGGCGCGCAGGCCGGTGCTCTCCGCGCTGGAACCTACGGTCGCGGCATCTGGCAGATTCCTCTCGTCACCGCGGGCGCTGTCCCTTCTCCCGTCCTCCAAGTGAGGCCAGAGACGCTCACCTTCGCCTCGCAACCCGTCGGCACAACAAGCTCTACGCAGACGGTCACCATCAGCAACGTCGGTTCGGCTTCTCTGAATCTCCTTGCGCTCAACGTCACGGGAGACTTCGCAGAGTCCGGAAGCTGCACCGCGCAGTCGACCCTTGCCCCGTCAGCCTCATGCACCGCGGCGGTCTCCTTCGCACCGAAGGGAACAGGCACTCGCAGCGGCACGCTCACCGTCACGAGCAATGCTGGTACAAAGACGGTAGCTCTCTCAGGCAACGCTCCCGGCCCAACCGCTTTGGTCCTCACGCCTGCAACTCTCGCCTTCGCCAGCACTCCCATCGGCACGTCCACCATGCCGAAGAACATCACTGTCTCTGACGTAGGCACAGCCAACGCGACGCTCGGGACCGCCAGCATCACAGGAGACTTCGTCCTCTCCGCAGACACCTGCAGCAGCACGCTTTCACCGCAAGCAGGCTGTACACTCTCCATCACCTTCAAGCCAACAGCGAGCGGAACACGTACCGGCACGCTCACACTCTCCTCCGACTCCGGCGTGCAAACCGCATCGCTCACTGGCGTCGGCACAAGCCCGGCCACGGACACACTCTCGCCCACAGCGCTCAACTTTCCCGACACGGTCGTCACCACGACCTCCTCCGCGCAAACCGTGACCCTGACCAACAGTGGAGATGTTGCCCTCACCTTGATCGCAGCCAGCATCACCAGCGGAGACTTTACCGTCACCAACGCCTGCGGAAACTCGCTCTCCGCCCACTCCCGTTGTGCGATGCAGATCTTCTTCGTTCCCCGCTCGGTCGGTTCGCAGACCGGCCTGCTCACCGTCACCGATGCCTTCGGTACACAGACGGCCACACTTGCAGGAACAGGGAAAGCCCCGCCAGGCGTCTCTCTCCTGCCGCTCTCGCTCAGCTTCGGGGCTACGGGAGTAGGCAACGCGAGCACACCGCAGACGATCACGCTGACCAATAACGGTGCCTCGCCGCTGGTCGTCTCTTCCATTGCGCTCTCCGAGGACTTCGGCATCGTGATCGGAACTAACGCATGCTCAACCAGCGCTCCGATTCCCGTGGGTCAGGCCTGCACCATGCAGGTAGCCTCCGCGCCAAAGCTCTCCGGCGCACGTCTTGGAACCCTGACCGTTGTGAGCAACGCCCCAAACTCGCCCCTCATATCTCATCTCTCAGGTACGGGCGTCGACTTCACCTGGGCCGCCAGCGCAGCCACAACGGCCACTCTCTCCAACGGCCAGAGCGCAGCCTTCCCGTTCCTCCTTACACCCTCCACTCTGATGGCGCAGCCCGTCGCCTTCGCCTGCATCGGCGCTCCGGCGAATGCCAAATGCACCGTCACGCCCGCAAGCGCAGACCTCAGCGCGATCACTACCGTCACCGCGACGATCCTCACAGGCACGACCACTGGATCGGTTCCCGCGAAGCATCGGCGAACGTCGATCTGGCTTGCTCTACTTCTCCTGCCCGCAGCCCTCCTGCGACGCCGCAGGCGCGTCGCCGCAGCGCTCTTCGCCCTCATCCTCGTCGCTGGCTGCGGCCTGGGTCGCAAAATCCCCGGAGACGGCAGCAACCCCGGTTCAGGCACTGGAGGCGCGCCCACCCCGGGCGGGACTTACCCCGTCACCGTGAGCGCAACCAGCGCCGGTCTCACAAAGTCCGTCACCCTTACGATCTCCGTCCAGTAACAAAATGCGGGTGCCCCATGTCCCGTTTCTAGGACATGGGTTTTCGCTCTGTCTAAACCGCCCGACCCGCCGCCGCACCGGACGCCCACGCCCACTGAAAATTAAACCCGCCCAGATGCCCGGTCACATCGACCGCCTCACCAATGAAATACAGCCCCGGCACCTTCTTCACACCCATCGTGGTCGAGTCCAGCTCCGCCGTAGACACACCACCCGCCGTCACCTCGGCCTTGGCATAACCTTCCGTTCCGGCAGGCACCACCGTCCAGCGATGCAGCGCCTCTTCCAGGCCCTTTACCTGCGGGTTCTTCCACTGCTCCGGCGTATTCAGACGCATCCACCGTGTTGCGAATCTCTGCGGAAGCGTGGTCTCTTTCAGGTAATACGCCACGGCCTCAGCCGTCCGGATCGCGTCCGGCGCAAGCATCAGGTCGAAGACCACCTGCCCGGGCGCAAGGTCGAAGACGACCGGCTTGCCCGGCTTCCAATAACTCGAAACCTGCAAAACGGCCGGCCCCGAAACGCCCTTGTGAGTCAGCAGCAGCTTCT
>Ga0247762_1000034_pt1 | contig 79897 bp, 85 predicted proteins | sample UWRJL081202R4_FD_181016 | JGI IMG/M metagenome (GOLD analysis project Ga0247762, IMG submission 181016) | Plant litter microbial communities from Arlington Agricultural Research Station in Wisconsin, United States - UWRJ-L081-202R-4 | ecosystem: Environmental > Terrestrial > Plant litter >...
GAGCAGAACATCATGAAGGGTGCGAACCACTTCTTCGACGGCAAGGTCGAAAACCTGATGGAAGTCGTGAACGAATATCTCGACCGCCGCCTGCCGAACGAGCGCGCGACCACCGCCGCTTAAGGCCGCACCAAGACACCGCCCGTCATCGGCGCGGATACACCTGTCGTTTTCGGAAACGAAAGCGGCAGGTTTTTCATGGAGCGCACGGCGAGAAAGGCAAAAGCCTGCGCTTCGACCGCGCTCGATTGCCAGCCGATCTCTTCCGCCGTCTGCACTTTCGCGGGCGACAACTTCTCGCGCAGGAGCTTCACGAGCGTCGGATTGCGCGCGCCGCCGCCCGCCACGATCCAGCGCTTCGGCGCTTTCGGAAAATGTTCACGCGAAAGCGCGATCGAAGACGCGACAATCTCCGCGGCGGTCGCGAGTGCATTCGGCAGCGACAACGGACCGAGATCGAAACGCGCGAAGTCTGCGCGGTCGAGCGATTTCGGCGGCTTCTGCGCAAAAAATTTGTGAGCGAGTGCTGCAGCCGCGAATTTCTCGTCGGCCTTGCCCGATGCAGCCACGACGCCTCCCGCATCCATCGGTTTCCCACTGCGCGAGAGCATCAACTCGTCCATCGGCGCATTGCCGGGACCTGTATCGAACGCAATCGGCTCGGCATCGCCGTCCAGATACGTGACGTTCGCGACACCGCCGATATTGACGACGACGATGGGCCCGTCGTCGAAGGCACGAAGCAGCGCACGGTGAAACACGGGCACCAGCGGCGCGCCCTGCCCGCCCGCCGCTACATCGGCCGCGCGGAAATCATAGACCACCGGAATTTTAAGCCGCGACGCCAATCTCACGCCATCGCCGATCTGCACCGTCAGCCTGCGCTCCGGCCGGTGTAAAATCGTCTGCCCGTGAAAGCCGACCACATCGATTTCATGATGGTGTACGCCCGCCTGCTGGATCAGCGCGTCGATAACTTTGAGATGCATCTCGGTGACGAGCTTTTCCGCGTCTGCAATCGGGCCCGGCCTTGCGATACGGTCGGAGAGATCCTTCGCCGCGTTCACAGCGCTGCGCAGGATGTGCCGCTCGGTCGGCGTATATTCGCGCGAGAGATAGGCGCCGAAACGCGAAACGGTCTCGCCATCCGTTTCGATCAACGCGATATCGACCCCGTCCATCGAGGTACCGCTCATCGTTCCGATGGCAACGGCCAAGAGAATCGCTCCGGTTGAATCCGTCTCAAGACCTGATACACCAGCGCGCCATGGCGACCTACAAGTCCGACTTTCTCAACGTCCTCGAATCCCGCGGCTTTATTCATCAGGTCTCGGAGCCGGATGTGCTCGACCAGCTCGCAAAGACCGAGCAGGTAACGGCCTATATCGGCTTCGACTGCACCGCATCTTCGCTCCATGTCGGTTCACTGTTGCCGATCATGATGCTGCGCTGGATGCAGAAGACGGGACACCGTCCGATTGCGCTGATGGGTGGCGGCACCACGCGCGTCGGCGACCCTTCGGGCAAGGACGAGTCGCGGCGGCTGCTCACTGAAGATCAGATCAACGAGAACCTCAAAGGCATCCGCCAGGTTTTCTCGCGTTTCCTCAAATTCGGCGACAGCGGCAACGACGCCATCATGGCGAACAACGCCGACTGGCTGAACAAGCTCAACTACATCGATTTCCTGCGCGATGTCGGCCGCCACTTCTCGATCAACCGCATGCTCACCTTCGACTCAGTGAAGCTGCGGCTCGAGCGCCAGCACGAGCTTTCGTTTCTCGAATTCAACTACATGATCCTGCAGGCCTACGACTATCTGGAACTGAACAAGCGCTACGGCTGCCGCCTGCAGATGGGCGGCTCGGACCAGTGGGGCAACATCATCAACGGCATCGATCTCGGCCGACGCGTTTCGGGCGCGCAGCTCTTCGCGCTCACCTCGCCGCTGATCACGACGTCGTCGGGCGCAAAGATGGGCAAGACCGCGGCCGGCGCCGTCTGGTTGGACGCCAACATGGTCAGTCCCTACGACTACTGGCAATTCTGGCGCAACACCGAAGACGGCGACGTCGGCCGCTTCCTGAAACTCTTCACGGAAATGCCGCTCGAAGAGATCGCGAAACTCACCGCGCTTAAAGGCTCCGAGATCAACGAAGCGAAAAAGATTCTCGCGACCGAAGCGACCGCGATGGTGCATGGCCGCGAGGAAGCGCTGAAAGCCGAACAGACTGCACGTACAACCTTCGAGGAAGGCGCGCTCGCGGAAGATCTGCCGAGCATCGAAACCGCAAAGAGCGAACTCGAAAAAGGCATCGGCATTCTGAATGCGAGCGTGCAGGCCGGTTTCGTTTCATCGACCAGCGAAGCGCGCCGCCAGATCAAGGCCGGCGGCATCAAAGTGAACGACGTCACCGTCACCGACGAAAAACTGACGTTGACGCCGAAAGATTTGACGCCAGAAGGCGTGATCAAGCTCTCGCTCGGCAAAAAGCGCCACGTATTGCTGCGGGCTATTTAGCGCGGGCTAAGTGGCGCGGGCGAGTCGTTCATCCCGCGAAACTCGAAAATCTTCCGGAAGAACCCAGGCGCCGCCATCGACATCGGATTGACGCGCAGCGTCGGCGCGCTCGCGGGACCGACGATCTCAAAGGTGAGCGCGAGCAAACCTTCCTTCGGTCCGCCGAGGAAAAGTCCGACCAGCGGAATCTGTCCGAAAAAATTGTTGAGGCCGTAAGCCGGAACGTAGGTACCGCGAATCTGCACGCTGTTATTCGCGTAATCGAGCACGCCATCGACCGTGGCGCCGATCGTGGGTCCGAAGATCAGCGCTTCCTTGATTGTGAATCTTCCCGGCGTGCGCGTGAAGTCGATGCGCATGCGCACGAAGGGCACCGAACCGCCGCGTAGCTGGTTGCGCTGCGCCGGCGTGCCATCCGATGGCACGGGCGCGGAAGATTGCAGGCGGTCGAGATTGGGTTCGCCGACGATATTGAAACTGCGGACGCTGACGATGCCTTCCTGCGGAGAATTGTCGGAAGTCGGCGTGTCGAGCACGATCCAGATTTCGCCCCCCTGAATCTTGGAATAGTAATCGGCAAAGCGGAATAGTGCGCCGCCGTCGCCAGACGTAATGTAGATCACGGGCCTGCCGCCGTCGCGTGCGCGCAACTCGCCGACCATCGTCGAATCTCGCCCGACTCTGCCGAGCAGCGCAAAGCTTCGGATTTCGTTATTGCGCCGGGTCACGCGCAATTCGAGATTGCGGATCACTTCGCCGTTGTGCCCGGTCGCGGCACCGATGCGTACATCGAGATCGACGTCGCGCGGTTTCTCTTTCTTCTTTGTCGGCGACGGCGTGTCGGAGAGCGAGCGTAGCATCGCGCGCGCATCGAGCACGGTACCGCGCAGGGAAACGCGTAGCGAGCCGTCGTTGTTGCGCTCGACCGTCAGCGAAGCGCGGTCGCCTTCCGTAAGATGAAAGGTCGGGAAATTTGCGCCGAGGATCGCGCCTTCGGAATCGAACTCCACCGCGCCACGCAGATTCACACCCGAGCCCGTGATGTTCATGTCTTCGAGTTTGTAGCTCCCATCGCGCTCGACCAGCCGGTACTGCGCGCGCGCCGCGCGTCCGGGCGCCTTGTTCCAGCCGGGTATGAGTTCGCTGATGGATGCAGCCGTCAGGTCCGCGTCGATATTGATGCGCGACTCTTTTTCGTTCGTCACGCCTTGCGCGCGGACCGTGACCTGCCCGGCGAGCCAAGGGGAAAGTTCGATACCGAAGCGGTTGCGCGCGGCTTCGTCCAGGATGGCAGCCACGCGAAATTCGGCGTCCGGTTTGCCACGCGGCTTCGTGTATTCGAACATCGAAGGCGCCCCGCCGAGCCTGCCCTCGCCTTTGATGAAAAACTGGTTTGCCGAAATCGTGATCTTGCCCGCGGCCTGCTCGATCTTCTGGCCCTTCACGATGTTGTCGGCGCTGAAACCGGTGAAGTCGGCTTCGCCGGCGTAACGGATTTCGCTTCGCAGAATTTCGCTCTTCAACGGCAGTTCTATTCTCACATTCGAAACGACCTGACCACGCGTCGTATCCGGATTGAGCGCAAGGCCGGTTTCACTCTTCAGAATGTCGCGAGAAAGTAGATCGGCAATCGCTTCGCCGTTGCCCTCGATTTTCAGATTGACGATTCCCGTCGGCGGCGTCCTGAAATGTTCGAATACTTCGAACGTGCCTTCCGTGAGCAAGCGGCGTTTGCGGCCGAGATCGACAACGCCGTTCGTCACCTTAATCCGCGCGTTCTGGCCCGTGACCAAAATCGTCGCGCGCGCTTCGCTGATCGGCGGCAGATTCGGCACCGCCGTGAATTTCAGACCTGAGCCGACCATTTCGATCTTCATCGAATCTTCCGGCAACACGGTGCCGGGCTTCAGCAAGGATTCGATCGAAGCGTTCAGCGCAATCACCGCGCGCTCGACAAGACCGGCTTCGATATTCTCAAGCACCCAGGTTCGCGTACCGGGCGCGACAGGCGCGGGCCAAAGCCGCTTCAGAGCCGAGAGCGGCATTTTTTCGGCCACTAGGCCGAGTTGCAACATCGGATCTTCGCCGCCGAAATCAACCGCACCGGAAAGCGCAAGGCCCGCGGTCGGTCCGCGCAGCACGCCTTCGTCGATCGTGAGCCGCTTGCTTTGCGTGTCGTAGCCGCCGCGGAACATCACGGTGTCGATGGAAAGCCGTGGCTCGTTCGCGCGTCCGGTCGCTAATGCGAGCGCACCCTGCGGCACGGCGAAGAGCCAGGTATTGGTCCCTGCTTTCGGCGGTTCGATCACTGCGCCGAGAATGAGCCGGTTCTGCGCGCCGCCGATCTGCAGTGGATCGACTACAAATAATCCGCGCTGCGCGTCGAAGCGCACGATGAGTTGCGCTTCGTCGATCTGAAAGCGGCCGCGCTCGTCGCGCGCATTGCCGACTTCGCCCCTGCCCGCGACGATCCGGAAACTGGAGCTAACGAGCTTGCCGTTAACGCCGATCTGTGCACGCAGCAGCGCGGAAATCGGCGTGCTCGCGTAAATGTCCATGTCGCCGTAGCCGGCGGCATTGATGATGTCGTTCGGCACCACGCGATCGGCGATCAGATCGACCATGCGAACGCCGTCCACCGGCGCACCGATCGAAGCATTGAGCTCCCACGGGTTGGCGCCGTCTCCGGAAGTGAGCCGGAACGTAACGCCACCCACCGCCGGACGGCGCAGCGAGAAATTGATGTTCGTGAATTTCCAACTCTTGCCCTGCGTATCACTCTCGACAATCAGCGTGCCCCGATCGAGACCGACTTCGGAGAGCGCAATTCCATCGATACCGGTGCGCTCAAGGCGGCCGAGCCAGTTTGCGATTTCCGAGAACACCAGCGGATCGGCCGTCGCAGCCGGCGGCGGTGTCTGTCTCGGCCTGCGCGAGTCGGGAGTTACCGGACGCGCGGCTTCCGCCTGTTTCGGCGTAGAGACTTTGATGTTGCCGTTTTCGTCGAGGCGGATCGTCATCACCGCGCCGACCAGCGTGATACGTCTCGCGCGGTAATTGCCCATCAGCAGGCTGCCGGGTTCGAGGCCGACCTCGGCGGCGGGCGCGCGCACGATCTCCTCGTTCCTGTCGTTGCGGATTTCGATTTTTTCGGCGGTCAGCACCGGCGCGCCGGTGCTGTCGTAGTCGAGCCGCGTTCTGCCGATGATGACCTTGTGACCGGGGGGAAGTTTTTCTTCGAGTGCGCTGACGATCCAGGGTGTCGCCATGTCGGCGGATAGCAAGCCGGTCAGGAACGCGACGTAGACGCCGACGATGCAAAGCACGAGGACGGCGACCGTGCCTGCGACCCAGCGCACGACACGGCCCAGCGTTCCCCGGAAAAGCCGGTTCGCCGGTGCTACCAGCCGGGCGGCAAGGCTCGGCCGCGCAAGCGGCACATCATCATCTTCGTGCTCGCGCCACTCGTGGCCGTGGCCGCCTCTCATCCGCGCGCTTGCCTCAATAATTTCCCCCGCGTCCGTAGCCGTCACCGGATGCGCTAGAATCTGTCGCCACCCCGCCCCCGGATGCGCTAGAGTCCAGCAATATCAAGCCTTTAAACCCGCCGAAAGGAAGGCGTATGACAGCTTCGCCCACAGAAGGAACACAGGCACCCGGCTTTTCCCTGCCTGTGGACGGCGGCGGCACGGTTTCGCTGGCAGACCTTAAGGGCCGCAAGGTCGTCGTCTATTTTTACCCAAAGGCGGACACCCCCGGCTGCACCAAGGAGTCGATGGATTTCTCGAGGCTCAAACCGGAATTCGAGCGCGCTAATTCCACCGTCATTGGGGTCTCGGCAGACGCGGTTGCAGCGCAAGACAAGTTCAAGGCGAAACACGATCTCACGGTACCGCTCGCCTCAGACCCGGACCGCGTGATGATCGATCGCTACGGCGTCTGGGTCGAGAAGACGATGTACGGCAAGACCTTCATGGGCATCGAGCGCGCGACCTTTCTGGTCGATGGCAAGGGCGTGATCCGCAAGGTCTGGCACAACGTGAAAGTCGAAGGCCACGCCGAGGAAGTGCTGGCGACGGCGAAGGTGCTCTAGCGCAGCGTTAACCGCGCGCTAACCATAATCGGGCTCCTATTCCCGCTCCTGTGCCGGCGTATGTCCCCGGCTCGAGGCTGGGAATGGCGTATCGCTCCGTCCACGGTTCCAATCATCCTTATGCGCGCGGCGACTTCGGGAAGCGCTATTCCGAATACGGTTCGCATGCGCGTGAAGGCGTTTCGCGCGCGGTTTTTCTAAGCACGCTCGCCGCGGCTGTCGTGTTCGCGTTGTGGTCGGGCGCGACCACGTTCTATCTCGTGTTTCAGGACGACGTGCTGCATCGCTTCGCGTCTTCGCAATCGGAAACGAACCGCACGCAGGAAGCGACGATTGCGGCACTCACCACCGAGAACGAGCGGCTACGCTCCACGAAATTCGTCGATCAGGAAAAAATCGAGCAGCAGCTTTCGGATCTTTCACGCATCCAGCGCATGATCGACGCACGCCAGAAGGCATTGTCCGCGCTCGCACAATCCTTCACACGCAACCCCGACATCACGGGCTCGGTGCCTGCCGCCAATGGGCCGCAGCTTGCGACGCCGCCTGCAGCGGATCCTACGCAGCAGAAGCCGCGTCCGCTCTCCGATACGTTGCTCGTCGATCCGCCACAGGAGCGCTCTACTTCCATTCAGTCGCGCGTGAATTTCCCGCGCACCACCGTGGCACCAACTGGTGACGAGAAGCGCCACCGCGAAGTTTCGCTCGCCGCTCGTGCGCTTACGAAGCTGGGTGCGCAGCAATCCGAAGCGCTCAATGCGATCGAAGTCGAACTGGATCAGCGCACGGCGCGGACGAAGAAGGCGATCACGGAGCTAGGCTCCCGCCTGCCCGCCGCGGTTCGCGCGCAGCCAGCCCCGGTCGGCGGTCCGTTCATTCCCTATACCGGCGTCCCGGAAGACGGCTTCATGCGGCAGGTGTTCCGTGTCCGTCTGGCGGCGGCCGAACAGGAACGCCTGACGAAGCAGCTTGAAGGCCTGCCGGTCACGCTTCCCATCCTCGGCGAAGTGGAGATCACGAGCGGGTTCGGCCCCCGGGTCGATCCCTTCCTGAAGCGCCTCGCGATGCATGTCGGCGTCGATATCCGTGGCGAGACCGGCGACCCGGTCAGGGCAACGGCCGCCGGAACCGTCGTCCATGCCGAACGCCACAAAGCCTATGGCCTGATGGTCGAAATCGACCACGGCAACGGCATTACGACCCGCTACGCCCACCTCTCGGCGATCCTGGTGAAGGAAGGCGGGAAGCTTCCGGCCGGCGCCACCCTCGGCAAAATCGGCTCAACGGGCCGCTCCACCGCGCCCCATCTCCATTTCGAGGTCAGGCTGAACGGCGATGCGGTCGATCCCCGCCGCTATCTCCGCGCTGGAAGGCTGCTTGCCGGGCTTCAGTGAGGCCTCATGGGCAAGCGTTGACCGCTCGTTAGCCAAGATCGGTCGATTTTTATTCAAATCGGTGGGAACCAGGGAACGTCCAGCCTACCCTAGGCTTTACTGCCATGTGTAATGCGTGAGGAAATGAGGGGAAGCCAATCTCTTCTAGCGCTAGTGGCATGGAACTCGAGGCGGATCGGCCGGTTATCCATGCGACTGATACCTCGCGACGCCGCAGGCCTGAGACCCCCTCGCGGCAGAAAGTGACTAAGAGAGGCTTGCAATGAACCACGACGAAGAAATGAACCAGGCTGCGGCCCCGGACTCGCCGAGCGACCGGCGCGACAACTCCCACAATCCGGAGACCAATCAGCCAGTGGATCGCCCCTATGGCGACGCAGGAAACCTGTACGAAATTCCCCGCATCCGCCCGGAAGATCCGCCGCTGCGCCGCTGGTGGACCGACGACGAGCCGCAGAGCGGCGACTCGCGCCAGTAAGGCTTATTCCGCCGCGACGGCCACGGCCTCGAAGCGCGGTACGCGGCGCTCGTTATCCTCAACCCAGGCATCTCCCGCGAACCACTCGTGATCGCGGTCGCAATGCGGGCAATAGCTCCGCGAGAAAAACACCGGCGACGCATAGAACTTCGCGCGCTCTGCGCGCAATCCGGTCGGAACCGCTTCGCCGGTGACCGGGCACTCGAACATCACGTTACCCATCGACATCTGCTCCTCCTCCGTTTTCTTCCGTCTCGTGCGGAGGTTCGTACGGGCGTCAGGTGAAGGCAGTGCGACGGGAACCGCACCATTGCGGGGTAACTTTGCGGCGAGAAGGAGTCGCCAAGAGAAACAGTTTGTAACAATAAAAAACCGCCGGAAATTTCTCTCCGGCGGTTTATTTCGCACTCGCAAAAAATTACGCGGCTTTGTCGGACGTGCGCTTGTCCATGTCGCGCAACTCGCGCCGCAGAATCTTGCCTACGTTCGTCTTCGGAAGATCGGAGCGGAACTCGATATATTTCGGCTTCTTGTAGCCGGTGAGCTGCTCGGCTGCGAACTTCATCAGATCCTGCTCGGTGACGTTCGGATCTTTCTTCACGACGAAGAGCTTCACGGCCTCGCCCGAATTCGCGTCAGGCACGCCGATGACCGCGCATTCGAGCACGCCCGGATGCATCGCCATCACGCCTTCGACTTCGTTCGGATACACGTTGAAGCCGGAGACGTTCACCATGTCCTTCTTGCGATCGACGATATAAACGTAGCCGTCGTTGTCGATGCGGCCGATGTCGCCGGTGCGGAAAAACCCGTCCGACGTCATGACCTTCGCGGTTTCTTCCGGACGCTGCCAGTAGCCGGCCATCACCTGCGGACCTTTCGCAGTGATTTCGCCGACTTCGCCGAGCGGCAATTCCTTGCCCTCTTCATCGCGGATCGAGATCAAGGTCGAAGGCACCGGCAAGCCGATGGAGCCGTTGAACGCGGTGTTGTCGCCCGGATTGCAGGTGAGCACCGGCGCCGTTTCCGAAAGGCCGTAGCCTTCGAGGATCGGCGCGCCGGTCGCGGCCAGCCACTTGTCGGCGACCGCTTTCTGCACGGCCATGCCGCCGCCGTTTGCGACTTTGAGCATCTTGAAGTCGATCTTCGAGAAGTCCGGGTGGTTCAACAGCGCGTTGTAGAGCGTGTTCACCGCCGGGAAGGTCGTGACCTTGTACTTCTGCAGTTCCTTGATCAGCGCCGGCAGATCGCGCGGATTGGCGATCAGGAGGCAGCATGCGCCTGCGCGCACGCCGAGGAAGAAGCACGCGGTCAAAGCGAAGATGTGATAGAGCGGCAGCGCCGTCAAAATCATCAACTGTTCGACCTTCGGTTCCTTCTCAAGAACCGGCTGCAACCACGCATCGTTCTGCAGGATGTTCGCGATCACGTTGCGATGGGTGAGCGTTGCACCCTTCGAGACGCCGGTCGTGCCGCCGGTATATTGCAGGAAGGCTACGTCCTGCGGTCCTAGCTGCTGCTTGGTCAGCGAGAGACCCTTGCCCTTCGAGAGTGCTGCATTGAACTGCACCGCCGTCGGCAGATTGTAGGCCGGAACGAGCTTCTTCACCTTGCGCACGACGAAGTTCACGATCGTGCCCTTGAAGCCGAGCATGTCGCCCATGTTGGCGAGAATGACGTGCTTCACGGATTTGGTTTTCGAGAGCACCTTCTCGAGCGTGGACGCGAAGTTTTCGAGAATGATGATCGCGGAAGCGCCGGAGTCGTTGAGCTGATGCTCGAGTTCACGCGGCGTATAAAGCGGGTTCACGTTCACGACCGTGTAGCCCGCGCGCAGGATCGCGGAGATTGCGACCGGATATTGCAGCACGTTCGGCATCATCACGGCGACGCGGTCGCCCTTCTTCAGGCCGAGCGATTGCAGATATGCGCCGAGCGCCGTCGAATTCGTGTCAACGTCGCCGTAGCTGAGCGCCTTGTCCATCGAGATGAAGGCTTTGCGGTCGCGATACTTGACGAAGCTCTCTTCGAGCACCTGCACGAGCGACGTATATGCGTCGGCATTGATATCGGCCGGCACGCCCTTCGGATATTTCTTGAGCCAGATTTTTTCCACGGCTTAACTCCCTCCCGGAATTTTAGATTTTGATTTTTCTTGCTTGAACGACCGATACCAAACGGCGGCTCTAAATAGAAGAGTCCGTTACGGCAGCTTTATACGCAAGCGCGCGTTGGTGACGGAAATTACCGTAACGGCATCAAAGGCTTGGGAGGGATCGCAGAACTACCGGGCGACGACCGTCGATCTCAAGCTTACCCGCGCAGCGTGAGGCCTCGCGAAACCGCGCTCAAATTAGCCTTCATATTTTTCATGACAAAGCAGTCTGCTAACGCCATTTGCTACGGCAGGTTTTGTGGATCGCTGATCGGAACGGTGCCGCCAGGCAAAACGCAAAAATAATCGTACTGCATGCTGTCGTTCAGGACCGCGGAAGTCGATCCGTTTTGACCGTTGCACTGCGCCACAGTCACCGAGCTTGGCAACGCATTAGTTATGGTTCTCGAATTCGTCATCGTGGCTTGCGTCGTCGGCAGCCAGATTTCCGGGTCGTCCTGGCGATGACGCTTGATCAAAGGCTTCGAACGCTCGCCGAAATACATCTTCAAGCCACCATAGATGCCGCGGAAATCGTTTTCGCCGACGCGCGCTTCGAAAAACGCAGACATCATCTGCTTCTGCCCCGCTTCAAACGCGAATTCCATACCAAACGCCGCCGCATGTAGCCCGCCCAAATAACGATGACCGAGCGTCAGCTTCCAGTTATCTTGCAAGTAGTAGTGCAGATTGATCGTGTCGAAGAAGCGCGTGTTCACATTGTAGGAAATGAGCAGCGGACCCACGACGGAGGCTGCTGCGTTACCGTCTTCGACGCCGACGAGTGCTGAGAGCGTGAAGCGGCCCATATAAAGCTCGCCTTCCGCGCCAATGTGGTTTGCGTTCAGCCCCGTGAACACATCCCAGCGCGTATGCGAAGCATAGAGACCGATCATGCCGCGCGACGGATCACGCCAGAACAGGTGCGCGCCCAAACCACCGACGAAATCCCCTTGCAGGGAACCCGCCATCGCATCGATCTGCACACCGAAGCGATGGCCGAGCGGGATCGTGACGGCACCGGCGACGCCGCCGGTTCCGTCGCCATTCAACGATCCGCCATAAGCTTCGATCTTGTAGTTAATGTCGTCTACCGCACGTAGCGAATTCGCTTTCGCAATCCGCGTGTCGGCAGCAAATGAACTGTTACACAACGACAACGCGCTCGTAACGAGCGACGCCACTACATACCCACGCAAACGCATTCTTTCCCCCGCCAACGCAGACGCCGTTCCCTGTTGCGTTTTCTAAGGAGACAAAACGGTTCCGACTTGGGCCAACGCGAAGTCTGGCTGTGCAAGCCCGCGTTCGTGTTACGATGTGTGAATATTGTGACTTGGACCAAAGCGAAGACTCAAAAAACCGCAACGATGGCATCTTTCAATCCCAAATCATTAGAGGCTGTGCCGCCGTATTCGACGTTGCGGCTCTCGACCGAAGAGTTAAATGCAAGCGAGCGCATCGAAGCGTGGCGCGGATCGTTCGGCCGCGCGATTTGCGCCGCGGATATCGAGCCGCTGCCTGATGCAACATTCCATTCGGACGTTACCTTGCGAGTGCTCCCCGGTCTCGGCATGGCTTCCGGCGTTTGCTCCGGCGCGCGCTATTGGCGGCCCGCAAGTTTGATCGCACATGACGACCTGATTTTCGTCGTCAATCATGTTGGGACAGATCACGCGCAGATGCTTGGCCGCGAAACTGTCGTCAAGTCTGGAGAAGCGGTGCTGGTTACGATGGATGCGGTCGGCGGGGTGGTGAATAAAGGTGCTACCCGCTTTACGACGATGCGTTTTCCGCGCGCAGCGCTCGAGGCTGCACTCCCGGATCTCCATGACGCAATGGTTCGGCCAACTTCCGCAGATAACCCCGCGCTTCAGCTACTCCTGAATTACATCAGCGTGCTGGAGGACGCGGATGCGGTGACCACACCGGAGAAACAGGCCTCTGTTGTTGCAAATCTCCACGATCTGATTGCCTTTGCGGTCGGCGCCACCGGCGAACATTTGGAACGCGCCAAGCATCGCGGCATTGCCGCCGCGCGGCTGCGTGCAATCAAGAAGGACATTCGTGACAGGCTGCCAGACGGCAACATCGTCCCGGCTGAACTCGCGTCACGTCACAACGTCACGCCGCGCTATATCCAGCTCTTGTTCGAGCAGGCGGGCGAGACATATTCCGAGTTCGTGGTTTTCGAGCGGCTGGCTGCCGCACACCGCCTGCTCCGCGATCCCGCACACCAGGGGCGTACCATCGCGGACATCGCGTTCAGCGTCGGCTTTAACGACGTGTCTTATTTCAACCGCTCCTTCCGCAGACAGTTCGGAAAAACGCCGTCAGACCTGCGCGCGCAAACAAGCCCTAACTAGGCAACTCACCGAAGCCGCGGCCAACTTTCGAGGGCGCGCAGCGGATGAGACGGCTGTCCTCGACCGCTGCCTGCCGGTGTTTCACCGCCTCGCGATAAACCGGATCGCGGATCATCTCGACGAAGGCCGCGACACTCGGATATTGCGCGATGAAGCAATGATCCCAGCGCTCGCTCTGCGGCCCGATCAGCATCAGTTCGAACTTGCCCTGCCAGATAATCTTGCCGCCGAGCCGCGCAAACACCGGCCCGCTCTCGCGCCCGTAAGCGGCGTAAGCTTCTGCGCCTGTCGCTTTTCTTCCATCGGGATAGTTCGCAACCGCGCGAAGCTGCACGAGGTTCAGCATCTCTATCGGCCCCTCGCGATTGTTGTCGCGAAAGGCAGCGAAGATTTCCTTCGTTGGGTCGATGTGGGAGGTCATCGTTTTTTTGCACCTCTCGACTTGCGTGTGCGCGGTGGAGTCCGGCCAACCTTGCCTGCACCGCGCGGGGCCTTGAAATCCGGATCCAGTCCCTGACGGAAATGCCGTACAAACTGCCGCGCAACATCTTCGGCGGCAAGACCGCGGTCGGAGCGATGCCAGACCGGCAGCCAGTTCAAAGCACCGAGCAACTGCAACCGGAAGAGCCTCGGGTCCACACTATCAGGCAGTTGCAGGTCAGCGACGAGCACCGCGATGAGCCTTTCATAAGCGTCGCGCTGCGGCACCATGATTTTACGAAACGGCGCGAGACTGCCTTCGTAATATTCCGCGGCGATCGACGCACCCGAGCGCTCCGCTGAAGCGAAGTTGCGGCAATGCGCGGCCGCCGCGGCTTCCAGCCGGTCCCAAGGGTTTTTCAGTCCGGCGATTGCATCCATAACCTCGCGCTGCACGGCTTCCAGACTCCGCCCGTGCACGGCGACAAAAATCTCTTCCTTGCTCGGGAAGTGATAGTAGAGCGAAGCAGTCGTCATCCCCACCGCCTGCGCGATATCGCGGATCGAAACGCCTTCGAAGCCGCGCCGCGCGAACAGTTTTTGCGCCGTGCCGATAATTTTTGCCCGGCTCGCTTCCGCTTTCGATTCCTTGGCGCTGCGGAGCGGCGTCAGCGCTCCAGTCGGTCGTCGTGCGATCATTTGAAAGAACTCCGGGGCCGGTTTGACTCTTACCGATCGATCGTTAGAAAATCGGTGCGGGGAAGGACGCTACCGTGCAGGTTTTACTACAATCCCGGGCGGACGAAACGGAGCTTGGGGAAGCAGGCGCCGAAGGCTGTCCGCTGATCGGTGTCACCCAAGAACTACACCGGCTCAACGGCGAAATCCGCGCACTCTATAAGGCGGCGCTGCCGCCCGCGGTAATCCACCAGATTTCGCGCGGCGCCCGGGACCAGGCATTAATCGGCAAGATGATGGTTGACGATTGCCGGCTGCGTGCAGACGACGGCACGCTGAACGAGGCACATGTGGCAAATGCAGAGCAGTGGATTGCCAGCGTGCGCAGTTGGATCGAAAAGCGCAAAGCCGTCTATGCGTTCAACTGCCGGCGCAAGCTGTTCGTCATCAGATCCAGGCGTTAAGCGCTTGCGCTAGGGTCAGTTCAAAAGCACAGGATGCTTGAGATATCGAGGATCAAAATGCCCTCCTCTCTCACCCTTCCCGTCAAAGTCATTCGCTTGCCGACGACGCATTCTTTGGGGAGCGCGCCTTTGCCTCTCAGCGTCATCACCTGACAGGGCACTCCTGCGAATTTTCCTGGCCAGAACCATTCGCCGCCATCGACGACAGGCGGAATGATAATTTCGCCTTCCAGCGTGACCGTCGCGCCCGCCTTGCAGTTCGCAGCCTCCGCCGCGCCGGCCCACAGAAAAAGCAAAACGCAGAATCCGGAAATTGTCAGACGCATCGACACTTCGCACCTTTCAGTCGCGACCTTACGCAACTGCAAAACCGCTGTCATTCAACTGTCACCGTCCATGCGCGACGGTTGCCCGAAATCCAAATAGATGGGGCGAGCGGTGAAAAATTCTTCGATCAAACACGGGCTTATCGGTCTTGCGGCGGTGACAGCACTCGCCGCGCTCGGCAGCGTGCCCACGCGCGCGCAGGACGTGATCGATCAGGGCGGCATTCGCGGCGCAGGCTCGACCTTCGCGCATCCCGTCATCTCGCGCTGGTCGGATCAGTACCGCAAGTGGCGCGCGAACGACGCACCCTTCCCGGTCTCCAATTCCGGGCTCGAAGATCCGATTGCGACGAGCGCGTTCGACTATGAACCGATCGGTTCGCTCGCGGGGCTTCTTCGCGTCCGCGTCGGCGCAGTGGATTTTGCAGCCTCTGACGCGCCGCTCTCTTCCGAAGAACTGACCAAGCTCGGTCTTGCGCAGTTTCCGATCGTGATCGGCGGTGTGGCCATCGTCTACAACATCGACGGCGTAGGCGCGGGCGAACTGAAACTCACGAGCAAGCTGATTGCCGACATCTATCTCGGCAACATCCAGAACTGGAACGATCATGCGATCGCGGCAATCAATCCCGGCCTGAAGCTGCCGGATGCGAAAATCGTCGCCGTGCGCCGCGCCGACGGCTCCGGCACGACCTACAATCTCGCGCATTTCCTCGCCGCCAATCATCCGCAATGGAAAGAACGCCTCGGCGTCGATACGACGCTGTCGTGGCCGACGCAGACTATCGGCGTCCGCCGCACCGAAGGAGTCGCGCAAAACGTTCGCCAGACGAAGAACTCCATCGGCTATGTGGAATACGGCTTCGCAGTGAAGCAGAAGCTTTCCTACGCACAGATCCAGAACAGCGCCGGACAATTCGTGCGGCCCGACGTGAAGAGCTTTCAGGCCGCGGCCGCAAGCGCTGACTGGAAGAATGCGAAGGACTTCAACCTGATGCTGACAGGCGCGCCGGGCGCGGACGCCTATCCCATCGTCGCGACCGTGTTTGCTTTGATGCCGAAAACCCCCGCCGCTCCGCGCCGCTCGCGGGAGGTGCTGAACTTCCTGACATGGTCGCTCGAACGCGGCGCAAAAGACGCCGAAGAGCTCGGCCTCGTGCCGCTGCCGGAATCGCTCGTCGCCCTCGTGAAGGAATATTGGCAGAGCACACTGAAGGCGGGATCGTAACGACCCCGCCTCAGTGAATGCCGCGCCACATCTGGAAGAACGTAATTCCGATTTCGAACGCGATCAGCGCGACGATCAGCATTTCGAGACGCAGCGAGCGCTCGGTGTCGATCATGTCGGTCAGTGCCTGCGCGGTATCGGCGACGACTTTCAGTTTCCGGGTCAAACCATCGACACGCTCCGAAAGCTCGTACTCGTCTTTCAGACGCGCATAGAGGCGGTTGAGATCGGGACGATCCCACAACACGTCGGGATCTTCCGCGACCGCGACGCGCCCCGAGACGCGATGCTGTACCAGCAGCGCATTGCCGATGTGCTTTAGAATTGTGCGGCGGCCGCCCGGCGTGCGCCCCTTCTCCGCGAGTGTGCGTGCGAAAGGCTCGGTCTGCTCCAGCACCTGCGCGACATCCCGTTCGTCGTGCGCGAGGACGACGGAGTCCGCAAGCGCATAGGCGACAAGCAGAAGCCGCTCCAGCGTGATCGAGCGCAGATAGATCGGCCCGCCCGGCGGAATCTGATCCTCGCGTTCGGCATTCACTTCGACATTGGCCGCTTCTTCTTCACGCATATCGAAGGCGCCGAAGATGCGGTGCTTCAAGCTTGCAAGCACGCCATCTTCCTCGAGTGCGGAAAGCCCGATCATCACGACGACGCCATAGCGGAACACGACGGCAATGCCGTTTGCACCCGCGCGGAACGCAAGCGGCAGCGTGGACAAGGTGTCCGAGCGCTCGAGACCGGCAGTATCGATACGATCGCCGACCAAAATCGCGCGCACGGTAACTTTCGCGCCGAAAGCCGGAAGGTTCGTGGAGAGACCGTCGGATTCAACGCGCAGCATTTGAAAATCTTTCACGACATCAAGCATGGGACTACTCATGAGACACGGATAACGCTCGCGCCGAGCGATTGCTTTGCGCGTGGTTAGTCCGGAAAACGGGATAAAAAGACTCTAGCGGACGATTTTGTCAGCCCCGTGAACGTTGCAAGCCTTTGGAAAAACGCAACAATTTCACGTCAAAAATAAACAAAATCGCGCTCCGCGGATTTCCCGCGAAGCGCGAATTGATTACGCGAAAAGTCAGACGATCAGCACTTGCCCTGCGAAACGTAGCTCAGCGGGTTCTGCTGCACGCAGACCGAGCGCGCTTCTTCGACCGTCTTGCCCTTGGCGGTGCAGGTCTTCGAGGTCAGGGGCACAGGGATCGGGGTGCGAACGCAGAACGTGTGCGACGGCGTCGTCCAGTTACGCCAGGTGCGCTTGACCTTCTGGGTCATGGTTTCATCTTTTTTCTGCGCGGCCTGTACAAGTTCGATCGGCGTGAAATTCAGTCCGGGGGTAACGGTGTTCACCGGAGCAGCCGACACGATGTTCGCGGTTGCGAACAAAAAGCCGGCAGCGGCAATCGCAATAAGACGCATGAGGTTCTCTCCCAAAAAGCCGCCCTCGCCCCGGCTTAATGCCGGCACGTGAGGGCCGATGCATCTCAACATCGTGAGGGAACAAAAGTTCCCTATGGAACTAACCGCGCTGCGCCTTGTCTTTCTGGTTCTGCGAAACGATCGCGTCGCGCGCGGCCTGCCATTGCGCGTCGCTCCATTCGCGCAATTCGTAGAAATTGCCGCCGGTGGCGAGCGCCTGCGCGCCGTCCATCGCGATCATTTCGCCGCTGAGCCAATCGCACCCAGGCGACATTAAGAAGGTCGCGAGGTTCTGCAATTCCTCCAGCGTGCCGGGACGGCCCATCGGATTGCGCGCGGCGGTCCGCGCGCCTGGCTTCTCGCCTGGGTTCAACCGCTTGCTCATGCCTTCCGTCGGAATTTCGCCGGGCGCAATCGCATTCAGGCGAATGCCGTAGCGGCCCCATTCGGAAGCAAGCGACGTCGTCATCGCAGCGACCGCGGCCTTGCTCATCGTGGACGGCACCACGAACGGCCCGCCATTTCTGACCCACGTCACCGAGATCGAAACCACGTTGCCTTTGTGTTTGCCCTTGATCCAGCGCTTGCCGACGGCTTGCGTCACATAAAACGTGCCGCGCATCACGATGTTTGCGACGGCATCGAAGCCGTTCGGCGAAAGATCTTCGGTGCGCGATATGAAGTTGCCCGCGGCATTGTTTACGAGACCCGTAAGCGGACCGGCCTTGAAAATTTCCTCGACCATCGCATCGACGGCTGCCGCGTCGCGGATATCGACGCCATACGAAGAGACTTTGCCGCCATGCGCTTTCATCAACGCTTCCGCCGTCTCGTCGCAGACCTGCTTGCGGCGTCCACAGATCGCGATTTCCGCGCCGAGCGAGAGAAACTTCTCGCTCATCGCGCGGCCCAAACCGGTGCCGCCGCCGGTCACGAGAATTTTCTGGCCCTTCATCAAGCCTTGTTGAAACACTGGCGCCTCCCCTATTTTCTTTGAAGCTAAGGTCTGCGAAGGCCGTTGTTGCGTCAACCTCGGATAGCGCTAAGCTGACGCAGCGTTTGCCAATAGATCAGCGTGGTTCATGCGAATTTTCTTTGCCTTCCTCTTCGCCGCCGCATTTGCGGCGAATGCAAACGCGCAACCGGGCGCGGTCGAGCCGAAATCGAGAAGCCTGAGTAACGCCGAGGCGATTCAGGTCATCAGCACCGAGTGGAATGAACTTGTGGGCTGGCTCCTGATCGGCGAACGCTTGGTCGCTTCCGATACGCCACCCGCCGACTGCAAGAGCGAACTCATCTCGACGCTGCAGTACGATTTTCTTCTGAACGCAGAGCGCGCGCGCCTCGTCACCATCCGCTATTGGGACGATCGCGGCGCCTTCCTCAAGGAAAAGGACTATTCGAACAAAGAGAAGATCGAATTCGCGGTCACCGGACGGCTGCAGAAAATGACGATCATCCCGACCAAGGAAGCGCAGAAGGAGCAGGTGAAGCTTGAAATCCGCGGCCGCACCGGCTGCATGAGCTTCAAGGTCGGCCGCTACGAAATCATGTCGGTGACTGAGAACCGCTCACTTCGCAAAGGCACGACCGAACTCGCTGCGGTCAGCGTGAATTATCGTGTCGATTACCTGCCGATCTACCGTCAGGTGTACACGGCCGGCAACGTGAAGATCGACAGCATGCGCAAGGCGAACGTGCTCCTGCGCTTCGACCCCGCACGCAAGCGCTGGCACACGGTTGCCTTCGATGCGGCCAACGCAAGCGACGAGATCAAGCCGCTGAATATTCCGCAGGCTTACGAAAGATTGCAGTAGCGTCAGGCCACCTTTTTCGTCACCACGCCCGCGCCTTCCATCAGCATCACTTTGTTGAGCAGCTTCACGAGCGCGTAGACGGACTCGATTGCGGGCGCCGGCGTGTTCGTGATCTTCGCCATTTCGAGAATAGAGCCGATCAAGGCCTCGGTTTCGAGCGAGCGACCTGCTTCAACGTCCTGCAACATCGAGGTCTTGTGCGCGCCGACCGATTCCGCGCCTGCGATGCGCTTGTCGATGGTGACGCGGAAGGTGACGCCAAGCTTCTCCGCGATTTCCTGCGCTTCCTTCATCATCGTCGCCGCAAGTGCGCGGGTTTCCGCGAACTGGCAGATATCGACGAGCGTTGCATGCGTCAGCGCGGAGATCGGGTTGAAGGAAAGATTGCCCCAGGCCTTGAGCCAGATTTCGGAGCGGATGTCCTTCAAGACGCGCGACTTCAATCCCGCTTTCACGAAAAGATCATGGAGCGATTTCGTGCGCGCCTGAGTCTTGCCGTCGAGTTCGCCGATCGGAAAGCGGTCGCCTTCGACGTGATGGATCACGCCGGGCGAAGTTACCGCCGCGGCCGGGTAGACCACGCAGCCGACCAGCCGGTCAGCAGGAATTTTCTTCGACAACACGCCCGACGGGTCGAGGCTCTCTAGGCGCTGGTTGTCGTATTTGCCGCCGAGCTTCTGGAAGTACCACCACGGCAAACCGTTCTGCACGGTGAGCACCACGGTATCCTTGTCCATCAAATGATCGATGTCGCGCACGACCTGATCGAGGAAATGCGCCTTCACCGCGAGCACGACGAGGTCCTGCTTGCCGGCGTCGGCCGCCTTGTTCACCGCCTTCATTTTCGCGGTCTGTACCTTGCCGTCGTGCCATTCGAGTTTCAGGCCGCTCTTCTGGATGGCCTGAAGATGCGCGCCCTGATCAATCACCGTGACTTCTTCGCCTGCGAGTGCGAATTTTGCGGCCAGCAAGCCGCCGATCGCGCCCGCGCCGACGACGCAGATGCGACGCGGCTTCGGCGCTTCGCCGAGCAGAAACGGCGACGGCAATACCTGATCGAATTTGTTCGAGAGCGTGCCGACGCCGTCGATCACTATATCGACGATGTTATTCGCCGCCTCCATGACACCGACGCCGAGCGAGGTGCCGCAGGCGATGATGTCACCGGGCATCAGCGTCATGTCCTTCGATACAGCCGCGACGAGCTTGTGCGGCGGGAAGAACATGTCGGTGACCGGATAATTCTGCCGCTCCTTGCCGTTCAGCACGGTCTTGATGCGGAGTTTCATCGGATCGACGCCGGTCACGATGCCGGGCCCGAACACGCCGAAGGTGTCGAAGCTCTTCGCGCGCGTCCACTGATCGAAGGTCGGAAACTTCTTCATCAGATCGACGGCGGTGACGTCGTTCACGCAGGTATAACCGAAGATGTAGTCGCCCGCTTCCGCTTCGGAAATGTTCGAGCACTTCTTGCCGATGACGACGCCAAGTTCGCCTTCGTAAACGATCTTGCCGTCATAGGTGGACGGACGGCGGATCGGTTCGCCATGCGGGTGGTAGGCGTTCGGCGCCTTGATGAAATAAAGCGGCTCGGTCGGATGCTGGAAGTCGTTCTTGGCGGCCAGCTCGTGAAAGTTGTTCCAGAGGCAGACCATCTTCGAGGGTTCGCAAGGCGTCGTGAGCTTCACTTCGGAAAGCTTCGCGCTCTCGCCCGTCGCCTTCGGGTTCGCGAACAGATCGCCTTCGTGAACCTTGATCGTGTCGCCTTCCAGTGTGCCGAATTGTTTTTTGCCGCCGCGTTCGAAGCGAACCCACTGCGTCATCGTTTCTCTCCACTATTTATTGCGGCGCAGTATTTCTCCGCGCTCGTTCGGGCGGGATCATGCCGCTCTGCGGAGCGAAAGCAAGCGCGTCAACGCAAAGCGCTTATGCGTGTAGCTTATTGATCGCGCGGAAGAGTGTTTATTCGACGTCTTCGACGCTATCCGGCCCGCCGCCGAATACTTTCTGCGCAAGCGTCGCGTGCATGAAGTCGTCGAGATCGCCGTTGAGCACGTCTTGCGGCGCAGACGATGTGGTACCGGTGCGGAGGTCTTTCACGAGCTGATACGGCTGCAACACGTAGGACCGGATCTGATGGCCCCAGCCGATATCGGTTTTCGCGGCCTGATCGGCGGCGGCCTTCTCTTCGCGGCGCTTTAACTCGGCCTGATACAGTTTTGCGCGGAGCATATTCCACGCCTGTGCGCGGTTCTTGTGCTGCGAGCGGTCGCCTTGCGACACAACCGCGATACCGGTCGGAATGTGCGTGAGCCGCACGGCGGACTCGGTCTTGTTCACGTGCTGACCGCCCGCGCCACCCGAGCGCATGGTGTCGACGCGCACATCGGATTCCGCGATTTCGATTTTGATGTCGTCATCGACCACCGGATAAACCGTGATCGAAGAGAAAGAAGTATGCCGCCGTGCGTTGGCGTCATAAGGCGAGATGCGCACAAGACGATGCACGCCGTTCTCGGTTTTCAACCAGCCGTAAGCGTTCTTGCCTTTGACTTCAATGGTCGCGGATTTGATGCCGGCGGTTTCCCCGTCGCTCTGCTCGACCAAGGCAATCTTGTATTTATGCTGCTCGGCCCAGCGCGTGTACATGCGGAGCAGCATCGACGCCCAATCCTGGCTCTCGGTGCCGCCCGCGCCGGCATGGACTTCAAGATAAGCGTCGTTGGCGTCCGCTTCACCGGAAAGCAGCGCTTCCATCTGGCGGCGGCCGGTCTCTAGCTTCAGTTCGGCGAGTTTGGCTTCCGCGTCCTTGACTGTCGCTTCGTCTTTCTCGGCTTCGCCGAGCGCGATCAGTTCGACGTTATCGGAGAGATCGGTTTCGATGCGCTTGATCGAGGAGAGCGCGTCTTCCAGAGAAGTGCGCTCCTGCATCGCTTTCGATGCCTTCTGCGGGTCGTCCCAGAGCTTCGGATCTTCGGCGAGCGCGTTCAGCTCGGCGAGACGCTTTTCCGATTTCTCGACGTCAAAGAGACCTCCTCAGCAGTTCGATCGACTGCTTGATTTCTTCGACGAGTTTCTGGGTTTCCGCGCGCATCAAATCACCAATAATTGAGCGCCTTATAGCAGCGGGACACCTTGCTGCAATGTCTGGCGGCGAGAATAATCGCGACGATCCCCTAAGGAGTAAGCCCGTCATGCGGAATATCCTGTTCGTGCTCACGTTATCCCTCACCGCGACGGCAGCCCTCGCGCAGAGCGACGGTGCCGGCGAGGCGATTGATAAAAGCAAGCCGAACCGCGTCCAGAATCAGAGCGTCGAGGAAACCTTGCGCGGCCTCGGCCTGACCGGAATCTGGGCCATCGATTGCTCGCGCCCAGCAGGCAACGGCAACATCCGCGCGGAATTCCGCAACAGCAACGGCACGATCACACAGGTGCAGGACGTCGGCGGCCGGGAAAACAACAATTACGAGATTCAGGAAGTCACGAAGGTGTCGGCAGACCGTGTTCGCGTCAGAGCGCGCTTCCACAACAGCGCGGTCAGCGAGATCAACATCTTCGAATGGCTGCTGCAGAACAAGCGCATCCGCACCATGTCGAACATGACGCCGGAAGGCAGAAGCTTCGTGGTCGATGGCGTGATCGTTGCCGTGAAGCGCGACACGCCATGGCTTACGCATTGCGACTGAGCACAAAGCGCACAAATAAAAATGGCCGGGAAATCCCGGCCATTTTTTTAAACTCTCGCGTTCAGATCACCACAAGCCGCGGCCGCGGGTGAAGAAGCCCTGCTGATCCTGCGACGTGCCGCGGTTCTGGTTGCCGCCGATCGGATTGCCGTTCTCGTCGTTGAAGCCGACGATCGAAAGCGAGTCCGGCGGCGCGGTGCCCGGACGGAATGCTTCGAGAATGACGCGCGTGTCGTTCGACTGTGCGCGCAAGCCGGTCGCAAGATCGACGCGCACGAGCTTCAAGCCGGGCGGTACGCGGAACGGCTGCGGCGGACGGTCCTGCAAAGCTTCTTTCAGGAAGTCGCGCACGATCGGTGCTGCGTATTGGCCACCGGTGATACCACGGCCCAGGGGACGCGGGCGGTCGTAGCCGAGATAGACACCGACCACGAGATCGGGCGTGAAGCCCATGAACCACACGTCTTTTTCGTCGTTCGTGGTGCCGGTCTTGCCGGCCACCGGACGATTGAGCGGACGAAGTGCGGTGCCGGTGCCGCGCTGGACGACACCTTCCATCATCGAAGTGATCTGGTAGGCGCTCATCGGATCGATCACGACTTCACGCCGGTCGATCAGCGTGGGCTCGGGCTGGTTGGTCCAGGCCTGGTTCTCGCAGCCCTGACACTGGCGCTCGTCATGCTTGAAAATCGTTTTGCCGTAGCGATCCTGAATGCGGTCGATCAGTGTCGCTTTCACTCTGCGTCCGCCGTTCGCGAACATCGAGTAGCCGGCAGCCATGCGGAGCAGCGTCGTCTCGCCCGCGCCGAGCGCAAAAGAGAGATAAGGCGGCATCTTGTCGTAGATGCCGAAGCGGCGCGAATATTCCTGCACCAGCGGCATGCCGACATCCTGCGCGAGACGCACGGTCATCACGTTGCGCGAATGCTCGATGCCGAAGCGCAACGTCTGCGGCCCGTAGAATTTGCCGGAATAGTTCTGCGGATTCCACGCCTGCTGTCCCGGCCCCTGCTCGATTTCGAGCGGCGCATCCATCACGATCGATGATGGCGTGTAGCCGTTGTCGAGTGCCGCGGCATAAACGAAGGGTTTGAACGAGGAGCCCGGCTGACGATACGCCTGCGTCACGCGATTGAACTGGCTTTCGTCGAACGAGAAGCCGCCGACGAGTGCCAGCACGCGGCCGGTCCAGGGATCCATCACGACGAGGCCGCCGGAAACTTCCGGCACCTGCTGCAGTCGCCACTGATTTTCCTTGCCGTCGATCTTCGAAACGTAAACGACGTCGCCCGGCGTCACGGTCTGGCGCATGGCCTTCTTGGTCCACTTCGCGCCGTCAGCGGGAATGATGCCGGTCAGACGTTCCTGCGAAAGCGCACCGCCACGGTCGCGCGGCGGCTGGAAGCCGATGGTCGCGGAAGCGTCGGTAACTTGCAGCACGACAGCCAGACGCCAGCCGGTATCGTTGAGCGCGCGAATTTCCGCGAGCTTCGTGCCCCAGTCGGAGCCCGGCACCGGATCGATCTTCTGCTGCGCGCCACGCCAGCCGCGGTTCTCGTCGAAGCGGATCAGGCCGTCGGTGAACACCCGGCGCGCGATCACCTGGAGTTTCGGGTTGAGCGTGGTGCGGACCGAGAGGCCGCCCATATAAAGTTTTTCTTCGCCATAGCGCTCGAAGATTTCGCGGCGCACTTCTTCGGCGAAGTATTCGGCGTTGAACTGGTTCGGCCCCTGCGCGCGCATTGCGATGTTGAGCGGCTTCTTCTTCGCGTCGTTCGCTTCCTGCGCCTTGATCGAACCGGTGATCACCATCTGGTCGATCACCCAGTTGCGGCGAGCGGTTGCGGCGGCCTGCTGGCGGAAGGGATGATAGTTGTTCGGCGCTTTCGGAAGTGCCGCGAGATAAGCGACCTCTTCGATCGAAAGCTGATGCACCGACTTGTCGAAATAGACCAGCGACGCCGCGGCAATACCGTAAGCGCCGATGCCGAGATAAATCTCGTTCAGATAAAGCTCGAGAATTTTCTCTTTCGAATACGCGCGCTCGATACGTAGCGCGAGCAGCGCTTCCTTGATCTTGCGGTTGATCGAGGTTTCGTTGCCGGTGAGGAAGTTCTTCGCGACCTGCTGCGTAATCGTGGACGCGCCCTGCGGGCGACGGCCCGTGCCGTATTGCTCGATGTTGTTCAGCACCGCGCGCGCGATGCCGAGAAGATCGATACCGCCATGCTCCCAGAAGTTCTTGTCTTCGGCTGAAGTGAAGGCGTCGAACACGCGCTTCGGGATCGCCTGGATCGGGAGATAAAGCCGGCGCTCTTTCGCGTATTCAGCAACGAGCGCGCCATCGGACGCATGCACGCGCGTCATCACCGGCGGTTCGTAATTCTGGAGCTGCGAGAAATCCGGCAGGTCCTTCGAGAAATGCCAGACCGCCCAGGTGACGCCGACAGCGCCGACCACGAAAACGATCGCGCCAGCCGCGAACAAGAAGCCGAGAAATCTTACGAGAAAGCGCATTTCTTTTACGACCTGCCCTGCCGCGATTCAGCCGCCTGGGCCTTGGGAAACCCCAATCCGCCCTAATTCGGCGCTCGCGTCCAGCCCCTTACGCGCAAAATAGCGTTATCGGGATACCCTTGTGTTGCCTTGTGTCCTAACGGGCACGAAAGGCCAAATTTGGGCCCGTCCCGCCAAGGACATAAGCCGGGTCTTGGGTTGAAGTTCCGCGCTCAGCCGGCGGAATTAGGTGCGGCAACCATCGCGTTTCCGCGCCACTGGAAATCGCGGCCGCGCCAGCCCTCGAACCAGAGCACGGGCAGGATCGCGTCCCGTAAAATTCCCATCAAAGGCGAGCGCCAGGTCCAGTGCCAGCCGAGGATCAACGCGAACGCCGCTTCCGCGCCGTACCAGAAGCCCGCGAAAGCAAGGCCGAGCCAGGGAGTAAATCCGGCGAGATGCGCTGCGGCCGCAACAAAGATCGAAGGCCAGACGCCGCCCGAGAAAATTTCCAGCGCAAAGCAAAGTGGAAAGCTCACGCGCCGCAGCCGCGCCCAGCGCACCTGCCGCGCCCACACTTCCTTCACGCCGCGCCCACCGAGCGGTTGCACGAAATAAGAGTCGGCAAGCCGAACCACGAGGCCCGCGTTGCGCACGATCTTGGTCGAGGCCGCATCTTCGGCGGTTTCCGCGCCGAGCACCGCGATGCCGCCGTTCGCGTCGAGAAAATCGCGGCGCCAGAGCATCGACTTGCCCTGCGCAAAACCCGCGCCGATCGAGTCCGCGAAATACTGCCAGCGCGCCTGATACTCGTTGAGGAACGCGCACTCGAATTCCGCCGGAAGACTCTTCGGCATGGCACCGACCGGCGGCGCGCAGACGAGGCCGGTCTCTGCGTCCCAGACTTCGAACAGACGCTGCAGATAATCGGGCGGCAGGATCACGTTAGAGTCGGAAAGCACGATCCATTCGTGCTTCGCGCCGAGCCAGCCCTTCACGCAGTTATTGAGTTTCGGGTTTTCGCTGACCACGTCGTCGCCGATCAGCAACTTCGCGTCGGCCTGCGGATATTGCGCGATCAGCTTCTTTAAAAGCGGGATCACAGGATCGTTCGGCTGCGCCACGCAGAAGAGGATTTCGTAACGCGGATAAGCGAGATGGAATGTCGAGCGCAGCGTTGTCTCGGCGTCAGCATCGAGCCCGCAAACCGGCCGCACAATGCTCGCCGGCGGCGTACCGTGCATGGATTTCGCGACGGGCCTTTTGCGAAGCTTGAAGAGCGGCAACGCAATACTTGTCAGATGAATCGCGGCGGCGACGGCGCTAACGCCCGCGAGCAACCATATCAGCGAGTTCATCCGCGCCTGATGCACTGAATCTTGTGTCAGCCGTGTGACAGTCAGTCCGGCAGTCTGCGCGCGAGCTGGATGCCGCCGAAGCAGGCAAACATCCCTGCGAAACAGGCGATATTTCCGTAACCCGGGAAATTCTGCGCGATGAAATCCGTTTGCGCGACGAAGCCCAACATACAGGCGACCGCCGTCAGCGCGAAGGTGATGGCACGCCGCGGGTTGAGCACGTAAGCGAAGAAGTTGTCGAGCATCGCCGCGTTAGCGCCGCTTCGTGCAGCTCAATGGCTTCGGCTGACAGGCGATGCCGATGTTGCTCGCCGCATCGAACTTGCCGTCGTTTGCGCGGGTGAAACGCCGGCAACTATCTGTTGCTTCGATACAGTCCGCGCCGAGCTTATCGAAGTCGTTCATGGGCGGAACGGGCATCACCCGCTCCTGCTTCCGCGGCACGGGCAGATCAGCCGCAGCACCAACTCCGGTTGTCGCAATGAAAAGGATCGCGGCGATCGCAAATCCAGTTCGGAAACGTCCGCGCATCATGATGTTCTCCATCGCCGGGAAAACCGAATTCACTTTTTAATCAAACCCTCGCGGTCGCTGTAGCCGCGGTTGGTCTGGCGCCACCGTCCGGTAGAGAGGCACTCCGTTCTCCGCCCGGCGCAGTCTGCCGTGCACCAATCCTTTTTCGTGTCCCCTGCTGCATGTCCTCTTTGGCAATTGTTATTGCAGGCTGCGGCCGCCTGACTGCACGTCTCGGCTTCTGCCGTTGGCGCGAACGTCAGAAACGAAAGAACTGCAAGGGCGAAAATAAATCCGGCACGCTGCATCGGAACCTCCATTAATAAAGCCGCGCTCGTTTGCACGCCGGCTTTGGCGAACGCAGAATGAAGCTTAGCACAGCCCGTCGCCTTCGCGAGGCACGCCCTCGCAATCCTTCCGGAGAAAATCATGCCCGATCCTGTTCTCGTCGAGCGCAGAAACCGCATCGCGATCTTCATGATCAACCGGCCGGAGCGGCGCAACGCCTTCGATCTCGCAACTGCGGAAGCGATCTATAAAGCGTTCAAGCAGTTCGATGCCGACGACACCCTCGATGTCGCGATCCTGACCGGTGCAGGCGGAAACTTCTGTGCGGGCGCGGATCTCCATGCGCTGGCGCAGGGTGAGAAGCGCCCGTTTCTAACCGAAGGCGATTTTGCGCCGATGGGCTGCACGCGCCTGAAACTTTCCAAGCCCGTGATCGCGGCGGTCGAAGGCTACGCGGTCGCGGGCGGCATCGAGGTAGCAATCTGGTGCGATATGCGCGTCGCCGGAAGGTCGGCGACCTTCGGCGTGTTCTGTCGCCGCTTCGGCGTGCCGCTAATCGATCTCGGCACGATCCGCCTCCCCCGCCTGATCGGCCATAGCCGCGCGATGGATCTGATCCTCACAGGACGCGCGGTGAACGCCGAGGAAGCGTTGACGATGGGGCTCGCCAACCGCGTGGTCGAAGACGGCCAGGCGTTGGAGGCCGCGCTTGAAATCGCGGAGCAGCTTTCGGCATTCCCGCAAACCTGCATGCGCGGCGACCGACTATCCGCCATCGCGCAATGGGATCTCGATTGGGATCAGGCAACCAAAAACGAAATGGAAGGCGGTCTCAATGCCATCAAACAGGGTGAAACGCTCACAGGCGCGAGCCGCTTCTCCGGCGGCGCGGGGCGCCACGGAAAGTTCTGACCGTTAGCTCGGTTTGGCTATTCAGCGAATTTCCGCGCCCTGAATGGTCGCGAGCGCGGCGTTGACCTCATCCTGCGTAAAGGCTTCGCGGCCTTCGCTTTTTTTAGCCATCTCGCTCCACATATCGGCGAGCCGCTGAAAGTTATTCCGGTGATAGTCGTCCTGCGCTTCGCTGGCTCTCTGCGCGCAGTCTTCGGCACGTCTCCGATAATCCACTGCTTGGATCATGACGGGGTACCCCACAAAAATTACATTCCGCCGCCGGTAACGCCGTAATCTTGTGGGAAGTTTCTTTCGAAAGCAAAAATTTTACGACAAACTTTTCCACAATTCATGCGCGCTGCGCATGGGTCGTCGCAAGTCACGCGCCTAGCGCTCGACTCCCATCGCACGAAGCTCGTCTTCGACCGCAGGGCGGATTTTCTTTGCCGCCGCGACATCCGTATTTCCACCCGCTGTGTCGCCTCGGCGCAGTTTGATCAGGCCGCGCAAGTACAGCGCCTGCGAACGCTGCGGGTTTGCCTTCAGCGCAATCTCGCAATCGCGAAGAGCGTCGTCGAGGTTTCCGAGCCGGAAATTCGCAAGCGAGCGGTTGTGGTGCGCGCTGTCGTTGTTCGGCCGCACGCGCAGCGAAACGTTGCAATCGTCGAGCGCCTCTTTCGCGCGTCCCACAGCCGCGAGCGCCCAGCAGCGATTGTTCAGCGCGGCGACGTAATGCGGCGCTAGCAGCAAGGCTTCGTTGTAGTCCGCAATCGCGCGCTCGTAGTTGTTGCGCAGACGCCATTCGGCGCCGCGGCTGTTGTAAAGCTCGGCAAGCTGGTCGCCCTTATACACCCCCGACGCAATCGCATTCGAACAGGCTGCGATGGCGTTTTCGCCGGATTGTTTCGCGCAGATTTCGGAGTCGGACGGCTGCGCAAAAGCGGGAGATACGAGCAGAAGCGACAGCAGAAACGCGAGCGGCTTACTTGACGCCATAGCGCTCGAATTCCTGCGCGATGGTCGGCGCCGCCGCGGTCGCAGTCGAGATATCCGCCTGCCCGCGCTTGTCGCCCTTTTTCAGTTTCGCCAATCCGCGTCCGTAAAGCGCGCTTACGGTATTCGGCGCGATCTTCAGCACGGTATCGTAGTCAGTGATTGCGAGATCCCATCTGCCCATTTTGAGATAAACGAGCGCGCGGCTGTCGAGCGTGTTCGGCTCGTTCTGCACGAGACGAAGCGACTCGTTGCAGTCAGCGAGTGCCGCGTCGAGATTGCCCGCGATGGCCCGCACGAAGCAGCGGTTGTTCCACGCGCCCGCATGTTCCGGCCTGATCTTGATCGCTTCGTTATAGTCGGCAATCGAACGCTGAAAATCGCGGATGCGGCGATAGGCAACGGCACGGCCGACGAAAGCGTAGAAGTCCTTGCTGCCGAGCTTGATCGCTTCGGAGAAGTCCTCGATGGCGCGCGCGGAATCGCCGGTCTGTAAATAAGAGTGTCCGCGCAGCGTGTAGGCGCCAGCCTCTTTCGGCGAAAGCACGATGGCTTCGGTCAGCAACTGGATCGAACCGGCGGGATCGCCGCCCTCAAGCGCTTTCGACGCGCGATCCAGAAGATCGCGGAACTTGGTCGCGTTCTGATCGGCCTCCGAAACTTCCTGTTTCGCCTGCTTCTGTTGCTGGGGCGCCTGTTGCGGCGTTGCGCGCAGCAGTGTCCGCCACGACGGCATGCCGTTGATCGCGACATAAGCTCCTGCACCGCCGACGAGAAAGAGAATGAGCAATCCCACCGCAACGATAACAACGTTGCGCGAAGAGCCGCCCTGCCCTTGCGCGCGTGGTGCACGGCCGCGCGGCTGCCGTTGCATACGGCGCTGCTCGGCATCGAGCCGGCGTTGCTCCTGCTCGCGCACCCGGCTGGTGCGCTCGTCGGGATAACGCGGCGCGGGCTCGTGTTGCGGATCGTCTTCATAATATTCGTCTTGCGGCGCGGGCTCGCGTACGGGCGCACGCGTGACCGGCGGACGCGGGCGCTCGACCGGCGCCGGCGCTCGCGAGCGTTGGACAGGCGGCGGCGCGACGGGGGCTCGCGGTCTTGGTGTACGCGAAGGCGGCGGCGCGCGGAAGTAATCATCCTCGCGAATGGCGTCGGCGTTCTCGTTGAAGACCGCCTCGGCTTCGACCATCTGGATTGCGTCTTCGAGCGCGCGCTGCTCGGCGATCAGTTCGCTCACCGGCATCGGCGGATCGGATTGCTGCGCTTCCTCGAACAGAAGCTGCCGCGCCTGATCATAGATCGAGCGACGCGCGGCGAGCGTGTTCGGCCGCAGCCTCGCTACGGCGTTCGCAATCGGTTTGTAATAATCGGTAGACACGCTGCTCTTCTTCCCCGCCCTCGCACCGGCAAATATATATCGGATGCCGGTTAGCGTCCCGCGACGGACGGGTTACGGGCGGCAAAAAACTTGTCGATCGCTTCCACGACGGAAACGGTTACCTTTTCGCGCCAGGCGTCGGAAGTCATCTGTTTCAGGTCGTCCTGGCTCGAGAGATAGCCGAGTTCGAGCAATACGGACGGAACATCAGGCGATTTGAGGACCACGAAGCCTGCCGAGCGCAGCGGCGACTTATGGAGCCGTGCGGAGTTTTTCAGGCTTCCGACCAGCGTGCGGGCAAACAAGGCGGAATGGTTTTTGGTCTCGCGATGCGCGAGATCGAACAGGATATTGGCGACATCGTCAGGCTGCCGCGAAAGATAACCCGCGAGCTTGTCGGCGTCGTTTTCCTTGTCGGCGAGACGCTGGGAGTCGCTGTCGGAGGCGCGCTCGGAAAGCGTGTAGATCGTGGCGCCCGAGGCTTCGCCCGCGCCCTTCGAGAGCGAGTCCGCGTGAATGGATATAAAGAGTGCGGCTGCGTTGGTGCGCGCAATGGCAACGCGCTCCTCGAGCGGCACGAACGTATCGTCGTCGCGCGTCATGACAACGCGATAGCGGCCCGTTTTGATGAGCTGGTCGCGCAACTTCTTAGCAACGTCGAGCACGACTTCCTTTTCTTCGTCGCCAGTCTTCGCCACCGCACCCGTATCGGGGCCGCCGTGGCCCGGATCGATCACGATCAATGGGCGCGGATCGGCCGGTTGCTGTTTCGGCTGCGCTTTCGGCGCAAGTGCCTGCGACCGCTCGGGCACCAGTGCGTTCTTCTGGAAGGCCGCGGCGTCGGTGCGCACGAGATCGACGACAAGTCGCGCAGGCTGATCGTCGACCGCGGGCATCACGAACGCCTTGTCGATCTTCACCGGCTCGCGCAGATCGACCACGATGCGCGCCTTGCCCGGCGCGAACTGGCCATAACGGAACGCGGAGATCAGACCGCGCGACTGTTTACCCGCCCCGATCGGCAAATCGAAGCTGACATCGGGAAGATCGATCACGACGCGGTTCGGGTCGGCGATGGTATAGGCACGGACGTCGATCTTTTTGTTCAGATCGATGACAAGCCGCGTGCGGTTTGCGTCTCCCGCAAGCCGCGCGTCGAGCGCGATCGTGCGTTGGGCGGTCTGCGCACCGGCATGAGGGGGCACCAGCGCGAGCGCTCCCAGCATCAAGCCCAGCAATAATGACGCAATACGCATTCCCTGCAGCCCAGCGAGTTCGCCTTATTTCATAGCGCCAGCCGGTTAAGCCGCCGTTTACCGTGGTTTTTCGGGTTAAAATCATCAAGAAATCGAGAGGCTTAACCTCGATGCTTGCCAAGCGGGCACGGCCAAGCCTACATAAATCCATCACGGTTCGCGTGCGGGATTCGTCCGGGCGAACGGAAGGCGCGGGTCCGCGACCGGCAACAGAGAATGCCGCGACGCGCAGCGCGCCCAGGCCGCCCGATACCACACCGCCAATGACCGTGGTGGCGACTAGACCTCGCGCGTTCGTTCGCGAAGCCGGCGCCTCGAAACAGGAAGCGACGCCGATGGTGGCACTGCAATTCAAACGGGATCTCGGAAAGACCCCGCGCAGCCGCGCATCCGCATCGCGTCACACTCATTCGCGTTCCAATCAATTCGTGACGCGCGCTCTAGAAGCGCGCGCAGTGGGAATCTCATGGCCAACAAAATGCTCATCGACGCCACCCATCCGGAGGAAACCCGGGTCGTGGTCGTCCGCGGTAATCGCGTCGAGGAATTCGACTTCGAATCCGCTAATCGACGTCCGCTCCGCGGAAACATCTATCTAGCCAAAGTCACGCGCGTCGAGCCTTCGCTGCAAGCCGCCTTCGTTGACTACGGCGGCAACCGGCACGGCTTTCTCGCCTTCGGCGAAATCCATCCGGATTATTATCAAATTCCGGTCGCGGACCGGCAGCGCCTCATTGAAGAAGAGCAGCGCGCGGCTGAAGAGTCCGATCAGCGCCGCAAGCGCCGCCATCAGGCGAAGGCGAGCGGAAGTCCGGAAAGCATCTCCGAAGACGCCGAGTTCTCGGACCATCACGAACATCACGACGAGCAGCCGGAAAAACTGCACACTGATGCGCAGCCGGATGAACCGCTCGGACATCACGACGAACAACAGCCGCTGGAAGCTTCCGCCGATCAGCCGGAGCCGATGCACGCGGAATCGAACTACAGCGAACAGCCCGCTCCGGAAGAAGTTCCGGCGAGCATCGAAGACGGCGAGACGCGCGCCGAGAGCGATAACGATGCCGGCGACGCCCAGATTTCGCATGTCGAAGAGGCGCCCGCCGACGAAGCGGCGATGCCCGAAGTCGTGGAATCCACCGGCGGCGACGCCATGGAAGAAGTGCCGGAGCGCGCCCCGCGCCGCCACCGCACCTACAAGATCCAGGAAGTCATCAAGCGCCGCCAGATCATCCTGGTGCAGGTCGTAAAAGAAGAGCGCGGCACCAAGGGTGCGGCGCTCACCACCTATCTCTCGCTCGCCGGCCGCTATTCGGTCCTGATGCCGAACACCGCGCGCGGCGGCGGCATCTCCCGCAAGATCACCGACGGCGCCGACCGCCGCCGCCTGAAGGACCTCGTTTCCGATCTCGAAGTGCCGGAAGGCATGGGCGTGATCCTGCGCACCGCGGGCGCGTCGCGTACCAAGACCGAAATCAAGCGAGACTTCGAATATCTCCTGCGCCAGTGGGAGCAGGTCCGCGAGCAGACGCTGAACTCGACTGCCCCTGCCCTCGTCTATGAGGAAGGCTCGCTCGTGAAGCGCGCGATCCGCGATCTTTATAATAAGGACATCGACGATATCATCGTCGCGGGCGACAACTCCTACAAAGACGCGAAAGAGTTCATGCGCATGCTCATGCCGAGCCATGCGAAGAACATTAAGCCCTACCGCGACACGCTTCCTGTGTTCTCGCGCTTCGGTGTCGAGCATCAGTTGGACGCGATGTTCTCGCCGACAGTGCAGCTAAAATCCGGCGGCTATATCGTGATCAACCCGACCGAGGCGCTCGTCTCGATCGACGTAAACTCGGGCCGCTCCACGCGCGAACACAACATCGAAGACACCGCGCTCCGGACCAATCTCGAAGCCTCGGAAGAAATCGCAAGACAGCTTCGCCTGCGCGACCTTGCCGGTCTCATCGTGATCGACTTCATCGACATGGAAGAGAACCGCAACAACCGCGCGGTCGAGCGCAAGATGAAAGACTGCCTGAAGCACGACCGTGCGCGTATTCAGGTCGGACGCATCTCGCATTTCGGTTTGATGGAGATGTCGCGCCAGCGCATCCGTCAGGGCGTCCTCGAAAGTTCGACGGAAGTCTGCCCGACCTGTGGCGGCACCGGTCACATGCGTTCGGTTTCGTCGGTCGCGCTGCATCTCTTGCGCGCGCTGGAAGAACAGCTTCAGAAGTCGGCGGCGAACGACCTCATCGTCCGCACCCGCCCCGACACTGCGCTCTATCTCCTGAACCACAAGCGCGCCCATCTGCGCGATCTCGAAGGCCGATTTGGCGTTGCAATCATCGTGCAGTCCGATGGCACGTTGTTCGGCCAGCAATATTTCGTGGTCGAGAAAGGCGGCGCTGCAAGCGGTGTCGCCAATCCGTTGCTCTCGCGTCCCGGCTCGGAAATGGCCATCGACGAACTCGATGCCGCCGACGAATTTGTCGAAGAAGAAACCGACGAAGAAGAGTCGCTCGAAGTTTCCGCCGAGACGATCGAAACCGCCGACGGCGAAGAACAACCAGCGCAGTCAGGCGACCAGCACAGCCGCCGCCGCAAGCGCCGCGGCCGCCGTGGCGGACGTGGACGCGATCGCGGCGAGAAGCCGAACCGCGATATCGCGCCGTCTGCCGAGGCGCCGGAAGGCGAAATGCAGGCCGGCGACTTTAACGAAGCGCGTCCGGTGGCCGAAAGCGACGCTGCGCACGAGCAACAACACGCCGACGACGGCAGCGGCCAGCCGAATGGCGACGGCGAACGCAAACGGCGCCGTCGTGGCCGCCGCGGCGGACGCCGCAATCGCCGCGACCGTTTCCCGAACGGCGAGCAACCGCGCGAAGAAACGAACGACGCGAACGGCAATTTCACCGCGCCGTTCGACGAGATCGACACCACGCCGCAACCCGAGCCGCGCATTGCGCAGCCCGAAGCGCGTCCGTCGCTCCCGGAAAATCCGGGAACCGCACCGCAGTTCGGAACGGAGCGTCCCGCATCGACGCCCGAGCCGGAACACGTAGTAGAAACGCCGAAGCGCCGTTCGACGGTGCGCGAAGCGCCGCCGGCAACGCGTTTCGACGACAGCGCACCGTCCGGTACGGTCTATGAACGCACCGACAGTCCTCCGCTTGCTTCGGAAAACGGCGATCAGGACAACGCTTCCGCTCCCGGCAACGCTTCGCCGAAAAAAGGCTGGTGGCGCCGTTAAGCTTACGTTCATCTGAACGCCATCGCGCCGCCACAGAGCCAACGGAAACTTGTTTCGTTCCAGTGGACTGTCGGCGTATGATACGCGCGCGGCAGAAGCAAAAAGAGAGATGAGGACATGAAGTCCCTTGTGAAGAGTTCATTCGCGGCAGCGCTGCTCGTGCTTGGCGTGTCGGTTGCTGCGGAAGCGCGGCCGGTGCTCGTCACCGCCGATCTCAACGTGCGCGTCGGACCCGGTACGGAGCATCCGTCGGTCGGCGTGATCCGCGGCGGATCGACCGCCGAAGTCGGCCGCTGCTTCAACGGCTGGTGCGAAATTGCCTGGGGTGGCCTGCGCGGCTTCTCAAGCCAGGCCTATCTCGATGGCGGCGGACCGAACTATGTTCAGCCGGCACCGCCCCCGCCGCCGGTCTATTACGGCCCGCGCCCCTATTACGGACCGGGCTATTACAATCCCTACCGTCCTTACCGCCGCTGGCGCCGTCACTGGGACGACTAACGAACACGAGTTCAGATTTGAAAACGCCGCGCGGTTGCGCGGCGTTTTTGTTTTTGCGGCGGCATGTTAGGTTTTCCCCAATTGACCGCCGCCGCCGTTCATATGCGAGAATTTCCGTGAAAAACGTTTCTGCCTCCCCCGCGCAAGTCCGCATCGCGGCTGTCGCGCTCCTGTTCGCCGCGCTTTCCCAGCCCGCATTTGCAAACGACGAAAAAGACTGCGCGGAATTGTCCGGCAATGCCGCAGTTGAAGCGTGCACACGCGGCATCAACTCGGGGCGCTATCAGGGCGATACGCTCGCGAAGATCTATTACAATCGCGCCTACGAACTCGAGGACCTTGGCGAACTCAAGCGTGCACTCGAGGACCTGAACCAGTCGCTCAGAATAAATCCGCGGGACGGTGCTGCCTATCGCAATCGCGGGCTGGTGCGCGAAAAGCTGAAAGATATCGACGGCGCGTTCGCCGACTACACGCAGTCCATTGCGTATGCGCGCAACGCACGGGCGTATAACAACCGCGGCTTGCTCTACGCAGACAAGAAGGACTACGCCAAAGCGATCGAAGACTTCAATCAAGCCAATCTTGCCGATCCCAAATTCGCGCTTCCGTTTCACAATCGCGCCGAGATTTACGAACGGCAGGACAAGATCGATCTCGCGATCAAGGACTACAGTGAATCGATCCGCCTCAATCCGAAATATGCGAGATCGTATGCGGCGCGCGGGCGGCTTTACAGGGCACGCGGCGACAAGGAGCGCGCGATTGAGGACTTCCGCGCTGCGCTCGAGCTAAATCCGAAAGATGTGGACTCGCGCGCCAACCTTGAACAGCTCGGTGAAAAACTGCCGAACTGATGTGAGATTTGCCATGAAACATCTCGCGCAATGCACTCTCTGGATCACCGCTGCGACGACTGTTTTACTCTTCGTTGCGCTTCATCAGCCCGCCGCCGCAGACGACAATGACGACTGTCTCAAGCTCTCCGGCAATCCCGCAATCGACGCCTGTACGCGGGGCATCAACTCAGGCCGTCATCAGGGCCTTACGCTTGCGTGGCTTTATTACAATCGCGCGTTCGAATTCAGCGCAGGCGGCGACGACGATCGCGCGCTCTCGGATTTGAATCAGGCTATTCGGATTTATCCCGCCCACAAGGAAGCCTACACGTCCCGCGGTTTGGTGTTCTACCGCAAGAAAGACTACGCGAAAGCGATCGAGGACCACACACAATCCATTCGCATCGATCCGAAATACGCAATTCCGTACAGCAACCGCGGCACCGGCTATTCGGCGCAAGGCAATCTGGATCAGGCATTGCGCGACTACAGCGAAGCAATCCGGCTCAACCCGCGATTTGCCGACGCCTATTACGGCCGCGGGATCGTTTACGCCGACCAGAAAAAATTCGAGCTGGCAATCAAAGAATACAGCGAAGCGATCCGGCTCAATCCGGAATACGCCTCCGCATATAACAATCGCGGCGTGGTCTATAAGGATAGCGGCGACAAGGAACGCGCAATTGCCGACTTCCGCAGCGCGCTGAAGATAAATCCAAATCACCCGAACGCGCGCGCAAATCTCGAAGAACTGGGCGAAAAGCCGTAAGCTAACGCTTCAGCCAATTCCCGATGCGCTCGACCGCTTCGTACATTTCCTGCGCCGAGCCCGCGTAGCAGAAGCGCAGATAATGTGCGCCGCGCGAAGTGTCGAAGTCGACGCCTGACGTCGCGGCAACGCCCGCTTCGTCCAGCATCTTCTTCGCGAAATCGAGGGAGTCGTTCGTGAAGCGCGCTACGTTCGCGTAAAGATAAAACGCACCGTCGGCGGGCAGGAAATTGTCGAGCCCCGCTTTCGGCAAGCCCTCGATCAAGATGCGGCGGTTCTCTTCATAGCCGCGTTTGATCGCGTCCATTTCCGCGCGGCCTTCGAACGCAGCTTCTGCGGCAACCTGCGAAAGCGTCGGCACCGAGATTGCGAGATTTTGTTGCAAGCGTTCGACCGAGCGGATGAACGCCTCCGGCATCACCATCCAGCCGACGCGCCAGCCGGTCATGCAGAAATATTTCGAGAACGAATTGATGACGAAGACATCGTCCGAAAATTTCGCGGCAGTCTCGCCGAAGAAAGCGTAGTCGAGCCCGTGATAGATTTCGTCGGAGATGAAGCGGATGCCGGCGTCGCCGCAGGCTTCGACCAGCTCTTGCAGTTGCTCCGGCGGGATCATGGTTCCGGTCGGGTTCGCGGGCGACGCGACGATCACGCCGGCAAGCGGCGCGCGTTTATGCTCGGCAAGCAGCGCTTCCTTTGTGATCGCCCAGCGGTCGCGCTCCGAAATCTCGATTTCGACCGGCACGCAGCCGAGCGCGCGCAGGATATTCCGGTACGGCGGATAACCGGGAGACGCCATCGCGACCCGGTCGCCCGGCTCGAACAGCGAGAGAAACGCGAGAATGAATCCGCCCGAAGATCCGGTGGTGACTACGATCCGCGCAGGATCGATGTCGAGTTTGTGCTGCTCGCGGTAGTAGCCGGAAATGCGTTTACGCAAGGAAGGAATGCCGAGCGCGGTGGTGTAGCCGACCCGGCCCACATCGAGTGCCGCCTTGGCGGCGGCAATCGCAGTCGCGGGCGCATTGGCCGCAGGCTGGCCTACCTCCATATGAATCACGCGTCCGCCCGCAGCTTCGATCCGGGCGGCGTGTTCCATCACGTCCATAACCATGAACGGCGGCACGTCGCTGCGTGCCGACGGCGCGAGCAGCGCCCGTGCGCGCGTCTGCCGTTCATCGCTTAAGTCCCCGTCCCGCTTAGGCCGCATAATGCCCCGCTATCGCCTCATTCCCGCGTTCCGTTGGTGCCAGACACGTAGTTTGACCCCTTGGGCCCGCGACACTATCTGGTGATCCGCCCGTCCGACTGGAACGCTTTGATTTCTCCGATGCACAAACACGAGACAGCTAGCAGGCCCGCCCGGACCCTGCCAGCGCCCGCAGGATTTAGTGGCGCTAAGCGTGGCATCGCGATGATTGCCGCGACGGCCATCTTGTTCAGCCATGCCGGTCAAGCGGTTGCGCAACAGGGCAGACTTCCCGTGCTGCGTGACGCCGAGACCGAAGAATTGCTGCGCGACTACACGCGCCCGATTCTCAAAGCTGCGGGCCTCGCGCAGCAGAACATCGAAGTCGTCATTATTAATAGCCGCGAGTTCAACGCCTTCGTCGCCGACGGCCGCCGCATCTTCGTGAACTACGGCGCGCTCTATGAATCGCTAACGCCGAACCAGATCATCGGCGTGCTTGCACACGAAACCGGCCATATCGCGGGCGGCCATCTCGCGCGTATTCGCGAGACACTTGCCTCCGCACAAACCGCCGCGATCATCGCGATGATATTGGGCGCGGCGGCACTCGGCGCCGGTGTCGCTTCCGGTCAGGGCAACGGTATCGGTCAGGCGGCGCCCGGCGTGATTCTTGGGCCGCAGGAAGTCATCCGCCGCACGCTGCTTTCCTATCAGCGCAGTCAGGAAGAAGCCGCCGACCGCGCCGCCGTTACCTATCTCAACGCGACCGGACAATCGGCGCGCGGCATGATCGAGACGTTCGGCCGCTTCCAGCAGCAGCAGCTTTTCCTATCGCAGCAGGTCGATCCCTATCTGCTCTCGCATCCGACCGCGACCAACCGCATTTCACAGCTTGAATCGATCGCGCAGACGAGTCCGCACTACAACAAGAAGGACTCGCCCGAGCTTCAGCATCGTCACGACATGATGCGCGCGAAGATCGCGGGCTATTTCGAGAAGCCGGAATCGCTCGCGCGCCGCTATCCGCTTTCGAACAACTCGATGCCCGCGCAGTATGCGCGCGCCATGTCTTCCTTTCGCTGGGGAAATCTCGGCCAGGCAATCCGGCAGATCGATGCGCTGATCGCAGCCCAGCCCAACAACCCTTACTTCTACGAATTGAAGGGTCAGGTGCTGATCGATAACGGCCGCGCCCGCGAAGCGATTGCGCCGCTGCGCCGCAGCGTCGAGCTTTCGAAAGGCGCTTCGCTGATCCGCATGATGCTGGGTCAGGCGCTCGTGCAGGGTGGCGGCAAGGAAGAGGCGCAGGAGGCGATCCGTGAGTTGAACTTCGCGCTGCAACGCGAGCCGAACGTCGCGTTCGCCCACCGCTCGCTCGCGCGAGCTTATGAACTAGCCGGCGATCGTCCCAACGCCAATCTTTCCGGCGCCTATGCCGCCTTCAACGACGGCGACTTCAAGGCAGCAAAGACACTCGCTGCCCGCGCGCAAGGCACTTTCAAGGTCGGCTCGCCGGGCTGGCTAAGAGCAGACGACATCCTTAAGTTCGAAGTACCGAAAATCAGCCAGCGCTGAACAAGCGCGATCCGGGAGATTTCTCATGCCAGCCGTTTCTTTCTCGCGCCGACTGTCCGCGATCGCCGCCGCCGGCGTACTGCTTGTTGCGGGCGTAAGCGCCGCCTACGCGCAGAACAAGGAAGACATCGAGAAAATCGTCCGCGAGTACATTCTGAAAAATCCTGAGATCATTCAGGAAGCGATCATTGAGCTGCGCAAGAAGCAGGAAGCGGCGGAAGCTTCCATTCGCGTCAAGGCGCTGCAGACGCACAAGAAGCAGATCTTCGAATCTCCGCGCGACATCGTGCTCGGCAATCCGAAGGGCAACGTCACGCTGGTCGAGTTTTTCGATTACAACTGTGGCTTCTGCAAACAGGCGCTCAACGATGTGAGCGAACTCCTGAAATCCGATCCGAACCTGCGGGTCGTGCTGAAGGAATTGCCGATCCTGAGCGAAGGTTCGGTCGAAGCCGCGCGGGTCGCGGTCGCCGTGCGCATGCAGGACCCGTCGAAATACTGGACGTTCCACCGCACGCTGATGAGCGCCAAGGGCGAAGCGAACGGCACGCAGGCGCTTGCCGCTGCTAAGGCCGCCGGCCTCGACATCGAGCGCATCAAGAAGGACATCGCGAACCCGGAAGTCGATGCGACGCTGCACGAGGTTTCCGAACTCGCCAAAGCGCTCGCGATCGGCGGCACGCCGAGCTACGTGCTGGGCGACCAGTTGATCCCCGGCCGACTCCCGCATGACCGGATGGCGGCCGCCATCGCCCAGGTCCGCAAGTGCGGCAAGGTCGAATGCACAAATTAATCAAAGGCTTGGCCTAGACTTTCCCTCGCCGCCCGCGCTCTCTATAAAAGCCGCCCGCGCTGCTTTACGCAGCGTCGGCCCTTATTTTCCTGCGAGAGCGGCAAGAGACCTCCATGGCGACCGTCTATGTCCTGAACGGGCCGAACCTGAACCTGCTCGGCAGCCGGGAAACGGCCGTCTATGGGTCGCTGACGCTCGCCGACATCGAGAAGATGTGCGGTGCTGCCGCCAAGGCGCACGGCCATGACGTCGTATTCCGCCAGAGCAACCACGAAGGCGAACTCGTGGACTGGCTACATGAGGCGAAAGCAAAGGCCGCAGGCGTCGCGATCAATCCCGGCGCCTATACGCATACTTCGATTGCGTTGCAGGACGCGATCCGCGCGATCGGTATTCCGGTCGTCGAAGTGCATCTCTCGAACATCTTCGCGCGCGAAGAATTCCGGCATCACTCCTATGTGTCGCCGGTCGCGCGCGGTGTCATCTGCGGGTTCGGGCCGAAAGGCTACGAACTTGCCATCGACGGACTTGCGAACGCGCTAAAAGCCTAAAGAAACGGATACCGAAATGTTTGGCAAAAAAATTCAGGTCGATCCCTCGCTGGTCCGCAATCTCGCGGAACTGCTCAACGAAACCGGCCTGACCGAAATCGAAGTGCAGAACGGCACACAGCGCGTGCGCGTTTCCCGCGGCGCGACCGCAATCGCAGCGCCTGCCGCCGCTGCCGCCCCGATGGCGGCTGCAAGACCGGCCGCTGCGGTCGAAGCGAGCGAAGTCAATTTCAACAATCATCCCGGCGCGATCCTCTCGCCGATGGTCGGCACCGCCTACCGTTCGCCGGAGCCAGGTGCACGTCCCTTCGTCGATGTCGGTGACAACGTGAAGATCGGCCAGACGTTGCTCATCGTCGAGGCGATGAAGACCATGAACTCGATCCCCGCCACCAAGGCCGGCAAGGTCACTCATGTTCTGATCGAAGACGGCATGCCGGTCGAATTCGGCCAGCCGCTCGTCGTGGTCGAGTAAGCAGCGCGATGTTCGATAAAGTCCTGATTGCGAACCGCGGCGAGATCGCGCTGCGCGTGCTGCGCGCGTGCAAGGAGCTCGGCATTGCGACCGTCGCGGTGCACTCCACCGCCGACGCCGAAGCGATGCATGTGAAGCTCGCCGACGAAAGCGTCTGCATCGGCCCGCCGCCCGCGCGCGAGAGCTACCTCAACATTCCTTCGCTGCTTGCGGCTTGCGAAATCACTGGCGCGGATGCCGTGCATCCCGGTTATGGATTTTTGTCGGAGAACGCGCGCTTCGCGGAAATTCTTGCCGAACACAATATCGGCTTCATCGGCCCGAAGGCGGAACACATCCGCATCATGGGCGACAAGATCGAGGCGAAGCGCACCGCGAAGCGTCTCGGCATTCCGGTCGTGCCCGGCTCCGAAGGCGGCATCACGTCCGACGACGAAGCTATGCGCGTCGGAAAGGAAATCGGTTTTCCGCTGCTCGTGAAGGCGGCGGCAGGCGGCGGCGGACGCGGCATGAAAGTCGCACGCGACGCAGCATCGCTTTCCGAAGCGCTTTCTTCGGCGCGTTCCGAAGCCAAAGCGGCCTTCGGTGATGATGCGGTCTATCTCGAGCGTTATTTAGAGAAGCCGCGTCACATCGAAATTCAGATTCTCGGCGACGGCAAAGGCAATGCGATCCATCTCGGTGAGCGCGACTGCTCGCTGCAGCGCCGTCACCAGAAGGTGCTCGAAGAATCTCCTTCCGCTGCGCTCAACGCGGAAATGCGCACACGCATCGGTGAAATCTGCGCGAAGGCCATGCGCGACCTGCAATATTCCGGCGCCGGCACCATCGAGTTTCTCTACGAGAACGGCGAGTTCTTCTTCATCGAGATGAACACGCGCATTCAGGTCGAGCATCCGGTGACGGAGATGATCACCGGCCTCGATCTGGTCAGTGAGCAGATCCGTATCGCTTCCGGCGCGTCGCTTTCGGTCGAGCAGAAGGACGTGCAGTTCAACGGCCACGCGATCGAATGCCGCGTGAACGCCGAAGATCCGCTGACCTTTGCGCCCTCACCCGGCACCATCAAATATTACTTCGCGCCCGGCGGGCTCGGCGTGCGCGTCGATTCAGCCGTCTATGGCGGCTATCGCATCCCGCCGCACTACGACTCTCTGATCGGAAAGCTGATCGTCCACGGCAAGACCCGTACCGAGGCCATGATGCGGCTCAAGCGCGCACTCGATGAATTCGTGGTCGATGGTGTGAAGACGACGCTGCCGCTCTTCCGTACGCTGGTCCGCAACGCCGATATCCAGAACGGCGACTACGACATTCACTGGTTAGAGCGGTTTCTGGCGGAAAAGACCTAGAACAGCCGGTTCACTTTGAAGCTCACCAGAAAGACGGCGAGCAATCCCACCAGCAGAAAATTAATCGCGGCCTGCAAGACAAGCAGCCAATTCGGCACGCGAATGCCGAAGGCTGCGAGCGCTGAAACGATCACAACGCTCGCTTCAAAAGCAAACAGCAGCAGTATCGGCGTTTCGTTGTAACGGATTGCGGCAACCAAATGCCGTGCCGAGAAAAGAATCACGCCGAGCGCTACGGCGCCATCGATCGCCGCAACCACCCAATACTGCTTCCGTATCCAGCCAAATCCGACGACGCCGATGAGCAAGGCGATCGCGGCTGTTACGCTCAGCAGCAGGACAGCGCTGTCAGACACCGGATTTAGTCCGGCTCAGCGCTTGATCACCCGCAGCGTGCCGAAGAAGCGGTCGATGTCGGCTTCGTTGCTGCTGCTCTTCGGCCCGGCGATCACGCCGTAAACCGTCTTGCCGTCGATTACATAAATCTGGCGGAACGTGCCGCGTTCGCTCTCGACGGTCGACTCATGCGCTTCGTAGGAAACGCTGCTGCCAGCGCCTGACCACTTGAAGAAGCGCTGCGAGATCAGCTTGCCGTTGATCGCTTTCGCGAAGTTGTCGGCGTTCGCCTGCAGCTCACTTTGCGCCGGGACGTTGGCGTCGTCGTGATAGCGGGTGCGTCCGGCAAAAATGAAAGGAATGTTCGCGGTCTTCGCCACGTAGAGCAGGCTCTGGGAAGGCAGATTGTAATGCGTGCCCGTTTGCCGCTGCTCCTGCGGCTTCGCAGGCATCGAGAACGCGAAGTCGCCATCGGCGGATGTGTATTCCTGCCACTGTGCCTGTGCGCCGGAGGCCGACGCGGCGAATGCAAACAGAATAAGCACGTAAAATTGGAACAACTTTTTCACGGGGGCAGCTCCTTGCACTGCCGAAATGCTAGCACGAATTATTCCCAAGCAAGACAGACTCGCGTTATCGTGAAGGCCGGATGACAGGATCGCGACCGTGAGCCGCCACGACGAAACCCGCGTCGAAATCACACCGGAAGTGCTGATCAAGGCTTACATGGTCGGCATCTTTCCGATGGCCGAGAGTGCGGACGACCCTTCCCTGTTCTGGGTCGAGCCGGAGCAGCGCGGCATTATTCCGCTGGACGGTCTGCATGTGTCGCGCCGTCTCGCGCGCACCATCCGCTCCAACAAATTCGAGATTCATGTAGATCGCGATTTCGACGCGGTGATCGACGCCTGTGCTGCTTCCGCGGCGGGCCGCGATTCCACCTGGATCAACAACCGCATCCGCAAGCTTTACCGCGCGCTGTTCGACCGGCGGCAATGCCATACAGTCGAAGCATGGCGGGACGGCAGGCTGGTCGGCGGACTATATGGCGTGAAAATCGGTGCCGCGTTTTTCGGCGAGAGCATGTTTCACTTCGAGCGCGACGCTTCGAAAGTTGCGCTTGCGCATCTCGTCGCGCGGCTCAAGGTCGGCGGCTTCAAGCTGCTCGACGCACAATTTGTCACCGACCATCTCGCGAGCATGGGTGCGGCGGAAGTCTCGCGGGTCGAATATCAGAACCTGCTTGCGAAAGCGGTCGCAGCAACCGCGCAGTTTTACTGCTGGCCGTCGGACGGCGTGATCGACGGTGCCGTGGTTTTGCAGTCGATCAACCAGACGTCGTAGATCGGATGCTCGACCGCGTTTAAGCCGGGCGAGTTCGCGAACATCCAGCCCGAGAAAATGCGGCGGATTTCCGCTTTCAGCGTGATCTCGTCGACTTCCACGAACGAGGTCGTGTTCTGCGTTTCGGTCGGCGGACGCGTGTAACAGGCGCGCGGCGTCACCTGCAGCGCACCGAACTGCACTGTCTCGTTCAGCGCCACTTCGAACATGATGATGCGGCCGGAAATCTTGTCGAGCCCGGAGAAGCTTGCCGTCGGATTTGCGATGCGCTCGCCTTCCGGCGATTGCGTCAGCGTTTCCGGCATGGTCGTGGGCGGCGGCAGTTCTTTACCGTCCTTCGACTTCTGCTTGGCCTTGGTCGCCTTCTTCTTCTCCGCAGGCTGCGTGAGTTCGGGGGGCAACTGCGGCGGTTGCTGCGGCTGCGCTTTCTGCTGTGGCGCGGGCGGCGGAAGCGGCTGCTGTTGCGGCTGTTGCTGTGGCGGCGCGAGCGGCCCCTGCTGAACGTCGGCAGGCGGACGCGGCGGCGGCTGGAACTGGCCCAGCGCCGAACCGGCGGCGAAAAACGCGGTGACGATGCCCGCCGCAATCAAACGGTGAGAATTTCGGATCATTCGGGAAAAACCGCCGCCGCTTGCGGAAAAGCTCTGAAAGCCATCTTCAAATCGTTACGTGGAGGGTCGTTAACACGGGGATTGAGGCGGCGAAAGGGCCGTGTCAGGTTTGCTATCCCGGGAACAGTACGGGACACGAAAAAAGTTCAGGGAGCAAATATGAAGTATCTGGTTATTGCGGCCGGAGTGATCGCCGCGCTCGGCTCGGTACCGTCGATCAAGCCCGCCCAGGCGCAATCCGCGGAAGAGATCCGGCGCATTTGCTACAACAAGTACAACCTCGGCAAATACGCCACCGCGGCAACCGAGACGCAACGAAAAGAAAACGAAGCGCGGCGTCAGGCTTGCATTCGCTCTGGCGGAAAATCCTGAGAATTAGTTCAACAAAATAGGGTTCAGTTCCATGAAACGTTCAATTCTGGCAGCCGGCGCGATTGTAGTGCTCTTTTCGATCGCGCAGTTCGTCGTCCCCGCCGAAGCGCAAGACGTCGCAGCAACCTGCCGCGCAAAATACGGTCTTTCCCCGAAAGACAGAATGGGCGCCAGCGAGGCGCGCAGAAAAGAGTCCGAGCAGCGCGTTGCTGCTTGCATCAAATCAGGCGGCAAGAACTAACGTTCATTTACGGACCGCGGCGACGCGCAGCCGCACGTAATCCGCGGTCCAGTTGCCTGCCTTGTCACGCAAGGCAGGCGCGAGCAGGTTTTCGATCTCGGAAATAACTTGTTCGCGCTGCGCATCCGGCCATTGCTCGAAATAGCTTTCGCGAAACGTCGAAAGCCAGCCGCGCAAGCCGGTCGGCAGCGGTGTCGGACGCGGAAACGATCCGATCCGCTCCACCGAGAATCCGTTTGCCTCCAGGAGCGCGCGGTATTCCGCAGGCGTCGGATAAAACCAGCCGGCGGCGAGCGCGGGATCTTTGCCATGTCTGGCAGCGGTGGCGCGTAACGCGGTCACGATCGCGGCGACATTGCCGTGCCCGCCGAACTCGGCGACGAAGCGCCCGCCCTTCTTCAATGCGCGGGCCACACCTTTAACGACGTCTTCCGCGCGCGTCATCCAGTGCAGCGCCGCATTGGAAAACACCGCGTCGAACTCCGGCCCGAAATCGAGCGCCTGACCGTCCTTGAAATGCACCTCAAGCCCGCGCTTGCGGGCGGCGGCAAGCAACGCCTCGCTGTTGTCCGCACCGACCACGATGGCGCCTGCCTGCACGAGCTTCTCGGTGAGCACACCGTCGCCGCAGCCGAGATCGAGGATGCGCTCGCCTTTCCGGGGCGCAAGCCACGCCACCACATCGCTCGTCATGTCGGAGACGAAACGGGCGTTCTTCTCGTATTTCTCCACGCCCCAGACCTGTTTCAGGGCGGCGTCGGAGTCGGCGGCTCGATTTGCGGTCATTGCTTCATCTTCCAGTAGAGATTCAACGATATTTATAGCTGCCTTTTTCTCGCCGCGCGGACCTCGCAGAACTGGAAAAAGGACGGCGAATGCCGCAAACAGGGCGTAACGGAACCCGAGTCCGCAAGTGCCCGTTACCGTCAGGGCTGGATCAGGACTACCACGCAGATGAAGAACACGATTTCGCGCAGGCACTTTCTCGCGAGCGCTGCAGCGCTTGCGGCGGGAACGGGCGCTGCGCTCGGACAGGCTTTCCCGACTCTGCCGCCCCCGTTCCGTTCCGACGACCGCTATCCCACCGATCCGCGTCCGCCCGCGAATGTCGATCCGCGCTTTCAGCAGCAACAGCAAAACCAGCGCGGGCCTAATCCGAACGAACCGCAGCAGGCGCCGATCCCGCAAGGTCCAAACGACCGGGCCGCAATCGAGCAATGGTATCTGCGCGATTCAATTCCCGATCCGCAATTCCCGATCCGCAAAGTCAATCAGGACTTGCTGAACCCCGACTTCCGCCGCCAGCTCGTCCCGTTCCGTCACTCGGACCAGCCGGGCACGCTCGTGGTCGATGCGAAGAATTACTATCTCTATCTTTTGCGCGAAGGCGGACAGGCGATCCGTTACGGCGTCGGTGTCGGCCGCGAAGGTTTCGGCTGGAGCGGCAACGCTTCGGTGGGCCGCGTCGCGGAATGGCCGGCCTGGGTACCGCCGAAGGAAATGCGTCTGCGTCAGCCCGAATTGCCGGAGCGCATGCCCGGCGGTCCGGAAAATCCGCTCGGTGCCCGCGCGCTCTATCTCTACGAAGGCAACAAGGACACGCTCTATCGCATTCACGGCACAGCTGAGCCGTGGACGATCGGCACCAATGTGTCTTCGGGATGTATTCGCCTGCTCAACGAAGAGATCGCGGATCTTTATCTGCGCACGCCGGTCGGTACCAAGGTCGTCGTGCTCGGCAGCAACGCACCGAACCAGGCGATGCCGCAGCAGGTTCAGCCGCAGCAATATCAACAGCAACCGCAGCAGCAATATCAGCCGCAACCGCAGTATCAGCAGCAACAGCAATACCCGCAGCAGCAGCAGCAGCAGAACCCCCCACCGTTGCCGCCGCCGACGCAGTTGCGCTAACTGGCGCGGCGCCGCTACGCTGAGCGGCGCAGCGTCACACGCAACGGATTCATTTCATGGCACTCGAAATATTGCGGCACACGCCTTATTGGGTGTGGGGCGTCTTCGTGCTCCTGCTCGTGGTCGGGCTTTCGCAAACGCGTATGCGCAGCGTTGCGCCGGCGCTCGTCTTCCTGCTGCCCGTCATCATGATCCCGCTGTCGTTCTACACGATTGCTGCAGCGTTCGGGATCACGCTCATTCCGTTGGTCGCTTGGGCGGTCGGCGTGCTGCTCGCATTCGTTGTAAACGGTTTTGTCTTCCGCGCGCCCGCAGGTGTGCGCTATCAGCGCGACGCCGGAAAATTTGTCGTGCCGGGAAGCTGGATTCCGCTGCTTCTGATGATGACGATTTTCCTCGCGCGCTTCGTGCTCGGCGTCACGCGGGCGGTAAATCCTGCGCTCGTCACCTCGGATGTCTTTGCGGGCGCGGTCAGCCTGACGCTCGGTGTTTGCAGCGGGCTGTTCGCAGCACGCGCGACGAAGATTATCTCCGCGCGCGCTGCCGCCTAGCGTAACGCCGCCGCAATCGTCTTCGCGTTGTGGCGGATCATGTCGAGGTAAGTCGCGGCAGGACCGTTCGCCTCGGATAGCGCATCCGAATACAACGTGCCGCCGATCTTCGCGCCGGTTTCCTTCGCGATCTGTTCGACGATCCGAGGACTAGAAATATTCTCAACGAAAATCGCCTTGATCCCTTCCTTCTTGATCTGCTGGATCAGCTTTGCCACGTCGCGCGCGGAAGGCTGCGTCTCGCCGCCGGCTGCCTGTGCCGCGAGAAACTCGATGCCGTAGGCATCGCCGAAGTAATGGAAGGCATCGTGTGAAGTGATCACGCGGCGCTCCTTTTCGCTCAAGCCCGCGAAGAGCTGCTTGATCTCGGCTTCGAGTGCGTCAAGTTTCTGGAGATAGGCCGCCGCGTTCTTTGCGTAAGCATCCTTGCCTGCTGGATCAACGGCAGTCAGCGCGTCGCGGATGTTCGTCACGTAGATTTTTACGTTTGCGACTTCCTGCCAGGCATGCGGATCATAACGGTCGCTGTGCTTATGCTGATGCTTGTGGCCGTGGCCTTCGACTTCCGCCGTCAGCGCTTTTACGCCCTTGGTCGCGACCAGCCGCGTGCCTTTAAAGTTCGCGGCCTTCACCAGACGGTCGGCCCAGCCTTCGAGCCCGAGCCCGTTGATGACGACGAGTTGGGCTGCGGCCACCGCTTTCGCATGCGCGGGCGTCGGCTGAAAACCATGCATATCTGTGTTCGTGCCGACCAGCGTCGAAACTTCGACGCGGTCGCCGCCGACTTCGCGCACGAGATCTGCGAGGATCGAGAAGCTCGCAAGCACTTTGACTTTTTCCTGCGCCTGCGCCGGCGACAGGAGTGCCGCGATGGCCGCGGCAATCAGAACGAATTTGCGCATGGTAACTCCTAAAATTCGATGCCGGCTTTCAGACGGAAGTGATTGCGCTCGAAGTTGGCAAGATCGAGACGCAGGTCGCTGCCAAGCTCCCTGCCCCAGACCTGATGATTCCAGGCAAGCGACAGCCAGGCGTTGCTCGCAACCTTCGCGAAAAGCGTGGGGCCAAGATAAAGCGCTTCGCCCGTATAATCGTTGAGCAGAAGTCCGTCATAAGCGCGCAGATACCGCGTCTCGACGCCGAGCCAGACGTGATGCGAAATCTGGTTCGTGACCGCAAAGCCTACGCCGAATTTCGATGCGCGCTCGATTTCGGTCGCGCCCCTTTCGCGCACGCGCTCGACTTCATAAATCACGTTGAAGGCGGCGAACCACTGATCCTTCACGAGTTCCGTGTCGAAGATGAGTTTGTTTTCCGCGCCGTGCTTGGTGCCGCGTAAGCCCGTCAACTCGTCATGAGTCTGGATCGAAGGTTCGAAATGTAAGGTCACGCCCACCGGCGAAGGCCCACGCTTGGCGAGACGCCAGCGCAGTTCGCCGCCGACCCCGTTGAAGGCAAGCGTATTCACATCGTCGAAACCGCTGACACCGAGCACCCGCTGGTTGATCGCGAACAGACCGAAGCCAGCGCTCACGTTGTCAGTGAGGCCGTAGGCAAATTCGAGTTTCTTTCCGATGCCGGCATAGCTGCCGTCGCGCTTGCTCATGCGGCCGACGATCTCGATCGCTATCCCTCGCGCGCCTTTGTGTTCCGTGTCGGAGCCGAGCACGAAGCCGAACAGATTTTCGGTTTCGAGCCCGTGCACATGTCCGAAGTGCGGATCGCCGGGATGACGGCCGTGGTCGTCATGACGATGGCCGTCGTTCGGATGATGCGCGTGATTATGCGGATGGCGGTGTTGATGTGCGGGCTGCGGCGCGCGTTTGAAGCGTGAGTTTCGCGTCTCCACCGTTTCCTGGCCGAACGGCTCGGTGCGCGCGAGGGCCTCGCCCGATGCGACACCTGCCAGCAACACCGCGACAGCCAACAACCTGTATTTCACGGATGCCCCCGTTTTGATACCTTGTATCAGTATTGATACAATATATCAGAACGCCGTCAAGCGGCTTACCCCGGGATAATTTCCGGTTCGCAGCCGACCGGGAAATTCACCGATTTCGCGACGAAGCACTTCGAATGCGCGTCCTTATGCAAAGCCCGCGCGACTTCCATGTCGCCCGCGGAAATTGTGACGCGCGGCTGGAGCGTCGCACTCTCGACCTTGCCCTCGCCCTTCGCGTCGAGCCGCAGCAGGATCTCGGCATTGTCCATATAATCGATCACGACGACACCGTTCTCTGAGCACAGATGCAGATACCAAAGCATGTGACAGGAGGAGAGCGAAGCGAGCAGCAGTTCGTCGGGATTGTAGTGGTCGAGCGAATGAAACGCCGAGGTCGCGACAATCGCGGGTTTGTCCGCGCCGGCTTTCGTCTTCGCCGTGATGCGATGCGTGCGCGCGAAAGACTTGTACGTCTTCGTGCCCTCGCCGCCTTCGGCGGACCAATGCAGAATGGTTTTATATTTGTGGTCGGGCATATCCAGGAAACCGTTGGAGCTGCGAACTCTAGCCCAGCCACGGCCTTATGATAAATATCCGAACATGGAGCAAAGAGCGTTCTTAACGATCGAGCCCGAGACGTTGCTGGAAAACGTCGAACTGGTACGGGACAACGAAAACCGAACGCCTTTGCGGTTGACGGGCCGATACGCGCGCGGCGGCAAATATCTGCAATTCGCCGTCGACGCTTTGGTAGATGAAGCCGATCGCGGGAAAAATCCCCGCAACATTCCCCGCATCAAACTCGAGGAAGTATTTCATTTCGACAAGCAGCAGGCCTTCGATATCACCCTCCTTTCGACCCTCAGAGACGATGACCTCGTGCCGTTTCTTTGGGGACCGCGCCGCGAACCTTCCAATCTTAGCGAAATGACTTTCAGCGTTTATACTTGGGTACGAGCAAAGATCATCGCAATCGACGAGAGCGGAATCGAAACAGACGTTATCGCCCTCGAGTTGTACCCGACATCAACTCCCGAAAGCTGGGCGAAAATCGTGCAAACCGCACGAAAGCACGACTGGCCGCTGCGTCAATTGGATTTGAGAAGTTTCTGGGTCAGGAAGCTGTAAGGCGATAGCCGTTCGGCAGCTTAATCAGTCGTTCGGAGACCAGGCCTTATAGTCGCCGGTCGCCTGCGGGCGCTTGCCCTGCGCGAGCGTCGAGCCGCGCGGGCGCCATGCGCTCGGCGTACCGGTGTAGTTCGGGCGATGCGGCTTTTCCCAGTCGCGGCGCTTGTAGTTGTCTTCGGTCGGCGGCACATCGACGGTGTGGTGCAGCCAGCCATGCCAGTCGGGTCCGACGCGAGAAGGCTCGGCAAGGCCGTTATAGATCACCCAACGGCGCTCGAACTGGAAACCCTCATCCACCTTGCCGCCGCGTGTGCGGTAATAGCGGTTGCCCTGGTTGTCGGTACCGACGTGTTCGCCATAGAGCCACGTCCAGAGGAAGGTGCCCCAGGTCGCCGAATTCCACCAGGTCAGGATGCCGAGGAAGAAGGTTTTCATGACGGTCCGTCTAGCACGGGGCGCCGCGCGCGCAAACGCGGCGGTCAGGCCGCGCCTTTGGTGGCGTCCGGGATGCTCTGCTTGGCAACACCAAGCTCTTTCAGCCGGGCTGCGACGTGAACGACGACGCCGCGCACCACGCCGGACTTCAAATCGGGATCTTCCGCAAGCACAAGATGCGCGATCTGCGAAAGATGCTGCTTCGGATCCATGCCCTTGGAGAGCGCTGACAGTGTACTTTCGTCGAGCAGCCGTTGCGCCTGCGCGATCGAGTTGACGCCTTCCTGCTTCTTCAATTCGCGGAAACGCTCAAGCAATTCCTCGTTCGTGCCGTCGAAGATCTTACGCTGACCGTTCTTGTTGGCGGCGAGACCAACCATGATCGCTTCGCTGACCGCGTTCATAATCGGCTCGTCCATTTTTCCCGGCTCGTTCGCCGCGGTTTCCGGCTTTTGCGCGGACGCGGCCACGGCGGCAGCCTCGTCCGGCTTTTTCTCTTCCGCGACGGTGACAGGCTTTGCTTCTGCGGCAGGCGCGGATGTTGACGCGGGGGCCGGCTGCGGCGTGGGCGCTGGCTCGGCTTTCTTCTCTTCAGCGGCGACGATCTGCTCGAACGTCTCGACCGGCTTCGCTTCGGCTTTTTCCTCCGGCGCTTTCGTGCGGCCGGTCAGCATGGCCGCGATCAGGCCAAAGAAAAACGCGACCCCGATCGCCACGAAGTAGAGCAGTACCGAGCCCGAGCGGCTCAGATGAAAATCCGCGCCGCAAAGCGCGCGCGGATCGAGCGTTGGAATCGCAATGCCGCCGCGGCAGAAAAACGGCGCGGCCACGTAATGACCAACCGCGAGCACAGCCGCAAAGAAGAAAATGGCAACGATGCCCGCCCGCATCGAACTCCCCATAGAACGCTACAAAATTACACCAGCGCCATGCATTTTGAGGCATCGCACCGGCGAAGTCTAGAAATCGTGCAGCGTCCGGGAGCGGTCACAAGTGCCGCAGCGAGGCGATCCGGACATTTTGAAAAAAATTTGCGCACCGGATTTCGGGGATAGCGGGCAAAGCCAGCAAAACGGGGCTGCCGACTCGCGGCTTAGCTTCTACGGTGACCCCGTCAACTCTTGTTCTGGATCAGGAATCGGCGCCGAATAGGCCTTCAGAGTCGGACAGAACGGGCAAGCAGCTATCCCCGTTATTCAACGCTGACCTACCAGTTTTAGTGTTTATTAGTAGGTGGCGTACTATTACTTGACGGACTAGGTAGAGTCACCGTACCGTCATGTTTCGTTCGGGATCGCGGCGTTTGGGGTCGATTCCGGGCTTCTCCAGCGGAGGCTAGAGGCGCGGCGCCGGGCATTTGCCTGTCCAGCGAACGGTCGTCCTGTCGCCCGCGGAGGTCTAAAATCAGGGTCCGAACCCTCCCGCGAGAGGTGGGTTGGTCCCAACACAGTGGGGCTCGACGCAGAGCGAGCCGAAACACAAGAGCGCAAGGAACCGGGACGGGTTCCGCGCCCGAATTAGGGGACGATGAAGATGCGTATTCCGCGCCGATACACCAAAGAAGGCCAGTCGCCGTATTCCGCCATCACCTTCCGCAAGGCGACGAGTGAGATTCGCAATCCGGACGGTTCCGTCGTCTTCAAGCTCGACGCGATCGATGTGCCCGACCACTTCTCGCAGGTCGCGACCGACGTGCTCGCGCAAAAATATTTCCGCAAGGCCGGCGTCCCGAAGGCGTTGAAGCGATTCGAGGAAGAGACTGTCCCCTCTTTCCTCTGGCGCTCCGTCGCGGACGACAAGGCGCTCGCGAACATCCCCGAGAAGGAACGCTTCGGCGGCGAAACGCAGGCGACGCAAGTGTTCGATCGCCTCGCCGGCACCTGGACCTATTGGGGCTGGAAGGGTGGCTACTTCGACACCGAAGCCGACGCCTCCGCATTCTTCGACGAGCTTCGCTACATGCTCGCGATGCAGATGGCGGCACCCAACTCTCCGCAGTGGTTCAATACCGGCCTGCACTGGGCGTACGGCATCGACGGTCCGAGCCAGGGCCACTTCTATGTCGATTTCCAGACCGGCGAGCTCACGAAGTCCGCGACTTCGTATGAGCATCCGCAGCCGCATGCCTGCTTCATCCAGTCGGTGCAGGACGACCTCGTCAACGAGGGCGGCATCATGGATCTGTGGGTGCGCGAAGCGCGCCTCTTTAAGTATGGCTCGGGCACCGGCTCGAACTTCTCGCTGCTCCGCGGCGAGAACGAAAAACTTTCCGGCGGCGGCAAATCTTCCGGTTTGATGTCGTTCCTGAAAATCGGTGATCGTGCTGCGGGCGCGATCAAGTCGGGCGGCACCACGCGGCGCGCGGCCAAGATGGTCGTGGTCGATGCCGATCACCCGGATATCGAGCAGTACATCGACTGGAAGGTGCTCGAAGAGCAGAAGGTGGCAGCCCTCGTCACCGGCTCGAAGACGGTTTCGAAGCATCTGAAGGCCGTGATGAAGGCCTGCATCAATTGCGAAGGCAACGGCGACGACTGCTTCAATCCGGAAAAGAACCCGGCCCTGAAGCGCGAAATCAAAGCCGCGCGCAAAGCGATGGTGCCCGACAACTACACGATGCGGGTGATCCAGTTCGCGAAGCAAGGCTACAAGGACATCCACTTCCCGATCTACGACACCGATTGGGATAGCGATGCCTATCTCACGGTCGCGGGCCAGAACTCGAACAACTCGGTGCGCGTCACCGACGAATTTCTGAACGCAGTCGAGAAAGACGGCGACTGGAATCTGATGCGCCGCATCGACGGCAAGGTGCACAAGACCGTTAAAGCCAAAGAGCTTTGGGAAAAGATCGGCCACGCCGCCTGGGCCTGCGCCGATCCCGGCATCCAGTTCCACACCACGGTGAACGACTGGCACACATGCCCGGCGTCCGGCCCGATCCGCGCGTCGAACCCGTGCTCGGAATACATGTTCCTCGACGACACGGCGTGCAATCTCGCGTCGCTGAACTTGCTGCGCTTCCGCGGCGAGGACAAACAGTTCGACGTCGATAGCTACGAACACGCCGTACGCCTCTGGACCGTCGTGCTCGAGATCTCGGTGTTGATGGCGCAGTTTCCCTCAAAGGAAATCGCGACGCTGTCGTATCGCTACCGCACGCTCGGCCTCGGCTACGCGAACATCGGTGGTCTCCTGATGACCTCCGGCATCGCGTATGACTCGGTCGAAGCCCGCGCGCTGTGCGGTGCGCTCTCGGCCATCATGACCGGCGTCAGCTACGCGACGTCGGCCGAGATGGCCGCCGAACTCGGCGCCTTCCCCGGCTACGAGCCGAACCGCGAGCACATGCTCCGCGTCATCCGCAACCATCGCCGTGCCGCGCACGGCGACAAGGACGGCTACGAACAGTTGTCGATGCCGCCGGTGCCGCTCGACTCCGCGAACTGCCCGGACGAGCGTCTCGTCCAGCGCGCGGCGGCTGCGTGGAATCGCGCACTCGAACTCGGCCACAAGCACGGCTTCCGCAACGCGCAGACCAGCGTCGTCGCACCGACCGGCACCATCGGCCTTGTGATGGATTGCGACACCACCGGCATCGAGCCCGACTTCGCGCTGGTGAAGTTCAAGAAGCTCGCCGGCGGCGGCTACTTCAAGATCATCAACCAGGCGGTGCCCGAAGCGCTCCGCACGCTCGGCTATGGCGAGGCGCAGATCGCAGAGATCGAAGCCTACGCCGTCGGCCACGGCACGTTGTCCAACGCGCCCGGCATCAACCACTCCTCGCTCGGCGCGAAGGGGCTGGATGCTGACACGATCAAGACCATCGAAGGCAAGTTGGCGGCAGCGTTCGACATCAAGTTCGTGTTCAACCGCTGGACGCTTGGTGACGAGTTACTCAAGAAGCTCAACGTCTCCGACGAGCAGATGGCGGACCCGGCGTTCGATCTGCTCACGCATCTCGGCTTCGCCAAGCGCGACATCGAATCCGCAAACACCCACGTTTGCGGCGCGATGACGCTGGAAGGCGCCCCGCACCTGAAGTTAGAACACTATCCGGTGTTCGATTGCGCGACGCCCTGCGGCCGCATCGGCAAGCGTTATCTCTCCGTTGAATCGCACATCCGCATGATGGCGGCGGCACAGCCTTTCATCTCGGGCGCGATCTCGAAGACGATCAACATGCCGAACAACGCGAGCGTCGAGGATTGCAAAGAAAGCTACATGCTCTCGTGGCGTCTCGCGCTCAAAGCCAACGCGCTCTACCGCGACGGCTCGAAGCTCTCGCAGCCCTTGAACTCCGCGCTGATCCAAGACGAGGACGACGAGGACGATCAGGTCGAAGCGCTGATCGCGGCACCATCCGCGACACGCGCCACCGCACTCGCCGAAAAAGTCGTCGAGCGCATCGTGGAGCGCGTCGAGCGCATCCGCGACCGCGAGAAGCTTCCCTCGCGCCGCAAGGGCTACACGCAGAAAGCCGTGGTCGGCGGCCACAAGGTATATCTGCGCACCGGCGAATATGATGACGGCCGTCTCGGCGAGATCTTCGTCGACATGCACAAGGAAGGCGCGACGCTCCGCTCGCTCCTCAACAACTTCGCGATCGCGATCTCGCTCGGCCTGCAATACGGCGTGCCGCTCGACGAATATGTCGATGCCTTCACCTTCACCCGCTTCGAACCCGCGGGCATGGTGACCGGCAACGACACCATCAAGATGGCGACCTCGATCCTCGACTATGTGTTCCGCGAGCTCGCGATCTCCTACATGGGCCGCTACGACCTCGCGCATGTCGATCCGAGCGACATGGATGTCGGCGCGCTCGGCAAAGGCGAGAACGAAGGCAAGCCGCAGCCCGCGATTTCGCGCGGCCTCGTGCGCGGCAAGACGCCGTCGCTCGCCGCAGTGTCCACCGACGCACGCGGAACCGAAACCGCCCGCACCGCACCGGCAGCCCAGGTCGTCACTGCGTTCCTGGGTGGCGCGACTGCGGGAGCGGCGAAAACCGCGACTGCGCTGAAGCAGGACCTCGCCGTCGAGTCCGAAGTGGACCGCGCAAAGGCGCTGGAAGTGAACCAGCGCGCGGCGGCGAAAGCCAAAGGCTACGAAGGCTCCTCCTGCCCCGAGTGCCACAACTTCACGATGGTGCGGAACGGCACGTGTCTCAAGTGCGACACTTGCGGATCGACCACCGGTTGCTCCTGAAGAAATAAAAAAGGGCCGCGAATTTCGCGGCCCTTTTCATGAACTTAGCAGCGTCCACGCGGTTCTATCCGCGTCAACCCATCATAAGGAGAGCCTAAGATGCTCCGCTCACTTCGCGTCGCTTGCCTCGCGCTCGCCGCCACCTTCGCTCTTTCCGCCTCGGCCTTCGCCGACACCTGCTCGATCCGCATCCACTTCGTAAAGGCCGGCTGGGTGATCGGCGGCACGGCGGGCTCAGGCACGCTTACCTGCGGGGGCCGCAGCTATCCGCTCTCGATCGGCGGCCTCTCTTACGGCTTCACCTTTGGCGCTTCGTCAGTGCGCCTGCGCGGCGTCGCGCGCAATATTAACCGCCCACGCGACATCGAAGGCGTGTACGGCGCAGGCAGCGCGGGCGCGGCGATCGTACGCGGACCGCAGGCGGCTGTGCTCACGAACCAGAAGGGCGTTGTCCTCGAAGTCGCCGGCGCGCAGAGCGGCCTCATCGTCAATCTCGATCTGAGCGGGATGGCGGTGTCGCTGTCGAGATGAGGATGTTTCGACTGCTTATTGTCTGAAACGAAAAGGGCCGCGGAGAAATCCGCAGCCCTTTTTCAAATTCAATGCCGCGATTGTCAGGGGTTAGACGCGCCGCGTTTTCCATAGTCGCTTAATGTGGAAGTGAGCTTGTCCCAATACTCTTCTGAACTCATTTCCCACTGCGTTACGAACATATTCTGCAGTTTAGCGGCAAGCTTCATTCCGTTAAGCTGAGCTTTCCTTAGCTCAGCTTGACGACTTGATACCCCAAATAACTCCGAAATTTCGTCTAACGACATTCCTTCTACTAGATTTAATGGCATCAAGAACGCCATTGCAAATTGATGCGCCTCCATTTCCATCGCAGCATGATCATGATGATTGAACATTGCATTTGGAAAGTGAGAAAGACGTCTCGGACGATGCAAAAGAAGGTGTCCAAGCTCGTGAGCTAACACCATGCGTGCTGCTGGATCACCGCACGACGCTTGGTCATAAACGATATTCGAAACCACAATCGATAGCGGTTCGTGAGTAGTAAAGGCAAGAATGCCATCTTCTAATTCACTGCTTTCCACTACAATGAAACTTAGTGATGGCAACAACTTTGCCAACTCCAAATCTAGAATCCGTAATATGTCGATCCAAGGCTGATCGTGTACTGCGAGATGCCTACGAAAATTACTCGCAAAAAGTTCGATTTGTTCAACGCTGTAGGGTTCAAACTTACCAGTGGCTCCACGAGACGAGTCTAGAACATTGGAACAATCATTCTCGACTTCGCTCAGAAGGCGATCTCGCACACCGAATGCTTCAGGAAATTGGTCACGAGTATCAAAAAAGAAGACCCTCTTCTTATTCATCGTTTTTGTCTCTCGTGCTTATGCTGACGAGCAAGCTGAAGCAGATGCGCTTTTTCTTCCTTATAAAGTCCCAAGTACTTGGCGATCTTCTCGGCATCTTCTTTCGACAAAGCGCCGCCACGGTTTTCAATGCGTGAAATAGTCGTGACCTTCATACCCGAATGACGCGCTAAAAGATCGAGCGTAATTCCGCGCGATCCCCTTAAGTGCCTCAAATATTGCCCGAGTTCCGATGGTGTTACGTAAGGTGCGCTTTTGACCTGGCGCTTAGCACGCAACTGTTCTCGGCCAATTTTTAAGTGAAAGAAACGCGGAATTTCGAGTTCCGCGGGTACGTTATGTTTGAATGCTTTCTTGGAAAGCGACGAGGCAAATAGGGCAAACACGCCTATTACGGCCAGGGCACCTAAAGCGAAAAGTACCAGACTCTGAGCGTCCATGACACTCAGTAAGCCGGCCAAAATCCACCTACGCATTTCGCCCCCATCCTAACACGAATGTACCAGCTATAGTCCCACCTCACTCGTACTTTAACTAAATCTGGGGGAAAAGGGAACTGGAGAGCGTCGGACATTATAGTGGAACGGGACAAAAATTCTTCGTTTCTTCAAGTGCTTCCATGACCCAAATAATCCTGCTGCTCGCTCGAGACACTCATCATTTTTTTCGGGCAGGAAATTCAAATATAGGTGCGGACGCTTCACCAGAATGTACATGAGCGCAGCTCTACGCGCCTCCCTCGTCATTACCGGGCTTGACCCGGCAATCCATGAAAAGTCCCTATACTTCACATAAGTAAGCTTTAGCCAATCAACGGGGATTCAACACCCGTACCACCACACCTCGATACCTACCGAGCGAATCGGCTCGCGCAACAAATTCAAAAATTTAGTGCTCCACTACTTTATTTTCAGAAGCGAGTTATCTCGCCAACGAAGCCATACCCTGCCGAACATCTAGGGCTGGTAGAAAATCGATGCGACGTTTCTAGCGCTAGACGTAAACTGTTGAGATTTTGAATTCTGACAACAGTCACAGCGAAGCGATTTATCCGTCATATAAGCGTTACATCTAAGCCCTAGGTGCGCTGAGGGGCAATTTTTCGCGGGACTAACAGAAAGTAGGAAGTACTAGTCACAGGAGTTGGTCATGAGCCGTTCAGGTATTGCCTACCCGCTTCATGTTGCAATTATCGGAGACCGCGAACGCAATGGCGGTCTTATGGTGCCGCGTCCGGGAAAAAAGAAAGTGCGGGCGATCTGGATCCGCAACATCGCTCGACCCGTTCCTGCCGCACTTTATCGCGTTCCAGAAACGCGAGAGTGCTTTGAGGCTGAAGTGGATCCGATTACCGAAGGAATTTTCGTGGCCCGCTGGGTAATCTGCGATTGCGATGTTGTGCCATTCCAACCTCGCGCAGCTTAGCAAAATCAAAACAACCCGCTTTGATGTAGCGGATTGAAACAAATACTTTGGCAGCTCCTAATAACGACGACTCAAGTTTTCTGCCAATTTTTCAATAGCTTGCGGCGTCAATAAACCGACATGGCGCAGTCATACAACCAGCCGGTAAGTAAGTGAAAGTTGATGCCGTGTTGAAAGAGCCAAAGGACAATAACTAAACCAAGGCGAGGAGAAACCTCCCATGACTACTAAGAACTCAAATAAGAAGTTCGGAAATATCAGTTCAAACAGCGAGGTACAAAAACCGAAGCTGCATAAGATATTCAGACGAACCGTCCTATCTATCGCCATTTTGGCGAACGTAGCGACGATCTTAAGTGTCGCGATGCAAGCAGGTTGGTTCGGCTAAATGAAAAGAGGCGTTGCGACTGACATCACAACGCCTCTCAAAAGGCAGCAAGACAAATAAGAAGGGAGTGCCTTTTCCCTACTTCGAGCAAAGGTTTGATACTCCCCACCGCTATCCGCTGCAAGTCGCGGATAGAAAAATTTTCAACTTCGCGCTCTGCGGTGTGCCCCCACCGCAGAGTGCAAATTTATTTTTTATGCGGAGATAATCAAATTTCGTCACGGCGGTTTCGACGCCGAACAAAGTCTTCCACCACTCTCTATCCAGCGCTTTCGCCGCGCGTCGCATGCAAACTGGCTTCGGCCGCCAGCGGCGATAAATTTCGTACATCAAAACCAGCGCCGGGATCGCGCCCAAGATCGTAGCCGCGGGGCTGCGCCGATTCAAATTTGAATTTTTCGAATCACTTCTTGATCAACCCGGTTCCATGGCGGTGACGTCCACGAAACTCGCCGGTTTTTAGGCATCTTTCAAATTCACTGCGGCAGAACGCGAAACAGTCTCCGGTCCTTTCCCTTTGGCAGCCCTCGCTCGCGCACCACTGCTGCGCGCCTGAACAGGTACGTTGCTGCGCTTGAGCGGTCTGCGTTCCGATGGTCAGCATCAGAACAAAAGACACGAACAAAAATACAGAGAACGCCAAAAAGCCTGATGACCTTTTCATTTTCCCCTCCCTGCTGTGCCGCTATTGCGCGAATGGAGTAAACGCCAGGCGCGCTGAAAACCACAAGACGCTGATCGAGCCGGAATATGCGCGCGTCATGCCCCGGGCATCCACGCCTCAGTGCGTCGAAAACGAGTTAAGCGCAGCTCACCGGGACAAGCCCGGCGATGACGACAAGGAATGACGGAAAATTTGCGCTAGGCCCCAAGAAGCCGCTGGAGCCAACTCTTCTTCGCCTTTGGCTTCCCGGCTTTCGGCTTCGACTTTGCTGCCTTCTTCGCGGCCTTCTTTGCCTTCTTGCCCTTCTTCGCCATCGCAATCCCCAAAAATGAAAATGCCCCGCGCGCATCCTATCTGAGTCGCGTGAGAAACGGGGAAATACAAAATTCCCGTTCCTAATTCGGCTTGCCACCCAACCACTTCCACCAGCCCCGAATAAATCTATCCCCGCTCCCACTACACGCCCGTGAACGCCAAGCGCACACCTTGCGTGCGAAGGAGGGCGCGAACGCTCGCCTCCCTCTCTCGTCATGGCCGGGCCCGACCCGGCCATCCATGACGCAGTTCAACGATGAATATCTTTCTAGAGGTCACGCCATCGCGGATTGAAGCCATCGATCAGCGCCAATTTCCACGCACGAGACCAGTGCTTGACGTTTTTCTCTCGCTGAATCGCAAGCAGCATCGTCGCATGTCGCTCGAAATAAACGAGCGATTGAACGCTGTAGCGCTTGGTAAATTCGCTCAAGCCACGTTGGTGTTCGCTAAGCCGCTTCGCGACATTGTTTGTCACGCCGACATAAAGCGTGCCGCGTGGTTTGCTTGCAAGAATGTAAAGCCATGCACCTTGCATCGACGCAGTATGGATTGCCGGGTCAAGCCCGGCAATGACGAAGTGATTTTCTCACCGCGCTACGCGCCTTCCATCTTCCGCAACGCCTCGACGCGCTCGGGATAGCGCCACTTGCAGAATTCCACGCCAAACTCGGTCAGGGCAAATGTAGTCCAACTGGCGGAAGTCCTTTCGCCAAACGCATCTTCGAAAAACCAGAACGAGTCCCAGATCAGGCCCGAGAACCCGCCATAGAAGCTTTCCATGACGAAGCCCTTCTCGCGCATGAAGTGCGCCTCGCCGATACCATAGTTCTTCGCATCGAGCGTATCGGTAAGTGCCGGGCCGCGGCCCGGCCCCGCGCAAGCTTCCCCGATCGCGTCGGCGAAAATCTGCGCACCGCTTACGAAGTCCGGTGCGTCCGCGTTGTCATAGGCACGCGCAATCCTGTCTTTCGAATTCTCGAAGGCACGCTTGACGATTTCCTCCGCGGCCTCCCTGCTCTCGATTTCGTGCGCGCGCAGCAACGCCGTGTAGGGCCTGGCAATTTCATCCGCGCGGAAGAAGCAAAGCTTCTCGAATTCGCGATGGTCCTGCTCGGTCCACCCCTTCATATAGCGTTCGAATTCTTCGGACATGCGCGGCCGCTAGGCCCCCGGCTCTTCGCGCTTGCGCATCTCCTCGATGCGCTCGGGCCAGAGCCGCAGCGCGAACTCGATTCCCATTTCGGTCAAATGATCGTTCGCAACCTTGATGCTCGAGTGCGGCCCGAGCACGCCGCCGAAAACATAAGCCGAGTTGAACACGTAAAGATACGAATGCGCAGCCGTGTAGTAGCTGGAGAGCGGGGTCCCGCGCTCATGCCCGATGTTGATGTCGGCGCCGTCGCCGAAGCCAGGCCCGTCCACTTCGATGCCGCGCGGAATACAGCCCGGCGCCTCGCACAGTGCCGCGATCGTATAGGCAAGGATTTCGCCGGCCTGCTCCGGCGAGTTCTGCCGCGCAGCCTCGACCTCGGTCTTGCTGCGTTCGACCGCACCTTGCACGAGCGCGGCGACGCTCTCCTTGTGGTTCATCGCGGGCGCGCGCATCAGCGCCGAATAGGGCCGCGCGATCTTGCCGGCGCGCAGAAAACAGAGCGCCTCGAAGTAATCGAGATCCGCTTTCGTGAATTTCGCGATGTGCTCGTTAAACTGGCTGTGCAGGACTTTGCGTTCCGGAAGGTGGATGAGCTTCGGCCAGGTTTGCGGAATGAACGGCTCCACCGCACGAAGAAACGCGGGCAGCTCCAGCTTTGATGCGGCGTCTTGCATTGAAATCCCGGGACAGCGATGGGGCTTGTTAGCGCGAATACTGCTTAAACACGATGCAACCCTATGTCGGCAATCCGTCGTCCGTCGAGGCAAAATCGTGGCAGGTGCACGGTTTCGGGTTCCATGTTCATTGCCCGCTAACGACGCCGAAAGCGCAAAGCGTTCAGGACCGTATGTAGTTAATCGATGAAAGGTTTCGGCAATGACCTGGGCCGTATCGCTTGTGTATCGAAAACGCGCTCACGTTTGAGGAAAACCGATGAAACTCGTACGCGACTTCCTGCGCAACGAAGACGGCGCAACGGCCATCGAATACGGCCTGATTGCCGCCTGCATTTCCGTTGCGATCATCGCCGTGGTGCAAGGCGTCGGCACGAAGCTGACCTCGACCTTCACTTCGGTCAAGAACGCCTTGAAGTAACGCAAGATCGCGGCGCTTGAGCGCTGCGAAACCGCGCCCGCCAGAAGGCTGGGCGCTCAATTTGAAAATTCGCGCCTTCCCGCTCCGCGCTTCGAAAAAAAGCGATTTCGGAGACGATCGTCTTTTACAAAGTGCATTGAATCCGGAACCACGCGCAGGTTCCGCAGTTCGCTCCAGAAGAGATTCAATCAGGAGCGGACATGCCCTCGCCAAATGAAATCACCGAAAAATTCTGGAAGTCGCTGCGTTCCGACCGCACGCTGATGCTCGGCGTCGATGGTGCCGAAAACGGTCACTTCCGCCCGATGACAGCGCTTCTCGAACACGAGACCGGCGGACCGATCTGGATTTTCACTTCACAGGACGGCGCGGTCGTGAAAGCGCTGCGCAACATGCAGAAGCGCGCGATGGCCGCCTATTCGGCCAAAGGCCACGATCTGTTCGCGACGCTCCACGGCAAAATCCAGCTCGATATGAACCGCGCGATGATCGACAAGCTCTGGAATCCTTTCATCGCCGCGTGGTTCGAAGGCGGCAAGGACGACCCGAAGCTTGCCTTGCTCCGCTTCGAGGCAGAGCGCGGCGAAATCTGGCTCAACGAAAATTCGCTGTGGGCCGGCGTGAAGATGATGCTCGGCGCCGGCGATCCCAAAGAGGATTACAAAGACAAGGTCGCGAAGGTTCGTTTAGGGGCGCGGTGAAGAGCGCGTAGAAGATGCCTAGGTCATATCTGCGTTAGACTTGGGCGTCTTCTTGTGGGCGTCGTTCATCAGCACTGCTGTCACGACGATCGCGCCAAGGATGGCAATGCCGCCAACTGCAAGCGTAGCGGGAAACGTGTAACTCCGGCGTGGCGGTGCATAAGGCAAGCGGCTCCGGACCTGTGCGTAGCTCGGCAGTGCCTTGCGCACATCGCGCAACTTAGCGCTAGGTGCATCGGGAAGATGCTCGCGGAGTTTGCTCAGGCGTTCCTGCAACGCGTCGATACGCTCGCCGATGGCGTCGAAGTCGACATATTTATCGAAATAGCGGGTGAGTTCGTTCATGCGCATTGTTCTGGTTCCCGGGATACTGTGGCCAGAACATCCGAGCGGCGCATTCGTTCCGTGCCAGTCGCGCAAATAAAATGGCCGGGCAAGCCCGGCCATTTGAAACTGCTATGAGGCGCGCGCGGCTTAGTTCCAGCCCGCTTCCTTGTCGCAAGCCTTCATCGCTTCCGGGTTCTTCCGCTCCCAAGCCGAGATCGAAAGCTTCTCGTTGTCTTCCATCTTCTCGTTCATGCAGATGCAATATTTCCGCACGACTTCCTGCGAGGCGCCGCCGCGCTTGTTGTCCGAGACGCAGCGGTTGATCCAGGCGAGATCGTCGGCGGTCATCGCCTGCGCGAAGGCGGCGGATGAGTTCATGAGAAATGTACCCGCGGCGAGCGCGGCGAGCAGTTTGAATTTCATGGAGTACCCCAAATAGAGGATCCCGACTCGGAACCCACGGCGCGCATTCTGCCGTTGCGCGCTGGCTTTTCAAGTGTCCGCGCTGAAAAATCGTCCGGCATGAGTGACGGTTTTACGACGTTTCCTCGCTGAGCATCAGCGCCTGGATTTTCGCTTCCGCGGTAATTGCGTCCTGTTCGTTCTGGAAGGTGTCGATTTCGAGCGGCCCCTTCACGCCTGCAAGGATCGCCTGCAGCGCGAAGCGCGGCGATCCCTCGCTCTGCTCCTCTTTGACAACACTGAATTCGAGAATGTCCGCAAACGTATACCGCTCGCTCCAGCCGATACCGAAAGAGCCGTTGCCGTCCACGCGAAGCTGCCGCACGGAAGCGTCGAAGGTGACCGTCCGCGTGAGACCGAGGACCGCCGCGAGCAGAAGCACTGCACCAATCAGTCCGGCCCCCACGCCGATGATCCAGAACGGCAGCATGCTCCATTGCAAAAGCGGCACGCCGGGGCGGATCAGAAGCTCATGCGGCGCGGAAAGTGCGAGTATGCCCCCGCCCGCCATGATGATCCGTGCGAGTGCGCCGAGCGGCTGATGAAAAACGAGTTTCCCGCGACCGGAGGACTGGACAAGAGGCATGACGCTGAAACGGCTTTCGGGGTAAGCTTGCCATTCAGTGGCACCGTTAAGGCTGCGGTTCAACCGCCCGGATTCAGGACAATGAAGCGTATCATCCTCACAGCGACGTTTTTGCTTTCGATGGCCGCAGCAGCGGTACCGCAGGAAAGCCTGCGCGCGGAAATGATCTGGTACGGTCTCTACACCTCTGGCGAGTTGAAATCGGTCGACGATCCAAGTTCGCCCACCGGCAAAAAGCATTTCAGCACGGGAACGAAAGGTCCCGCGGTTAATTCCGACCGCATTGCAATCGCGCCAAGCGGTATTACGAGTTTCGGTTTCGGTTATCGGCTCAGCGGTGTCGCAAACGGCACCAACGTCCGCACCATTCATGTCGTCCGTTTTCCCGGCAAAGGCGTGCCCGGCAGAGATGGCGGTTTACAGGAAACCTCGACTATTGCCGACAGCGACACCGTCGGTCAGGACGCGCATATCGGCTGGCGTATGAACGGAAAAGAACCGAAAGAATATGAAGGCGTCTGGATCTTTCAGGTGTGGAGCGAGCAGCGGCTTCTGCTCGAACGCAGATTCACGGTCTATCGCCCGTAAGAAATCGAATTAAGAGAACAAGAAAATGACCTCGCGCCGGCTTGCTCCATGGATTTTCGTCGCGCTCCTGATCCTCGGCGTGTTCGTCTGGAGCTATTACTTCGACCACGAAACGCGCTCCGATAAAGACGGCAGAGGCATTGCCGTGCAGGACGGCGATTCTTTCGTGATCCAGCAGACTACGATCCGGCTCGACGGCATCGACGCGCCCGAACTCAAACAGAACTGCTATTCGGCTGACGGCTCGATTTGGCGCTGCGGCGGCGAAGCGCGCAATCAGCTCGCAAAGATGCTCCGCAAGGGCGACGTAAAATGTGAGCCGCGTGCAAAAGACATCTATGGCCGCTCGATTGCAAAATGTTCAGCGCGCGACATTCCCGATATCGCCGAGGCCATGGTGCAGCAAGGCTGGGCGATTAACGCGGCAAAAATTGGCGAAGGAAAATACGCCGCCGCCGAAGAGGAAGCGAAGAACGCCAAACGCGGTATCTGGCAAGGCAAGTTCGACCGCCCCTCCGTCTACCGGTTCCAGCATCCGCGCGAGGACGACCCGAAAAAGAACTGAGCCTGTTGCAACCGCGACGGAGTCTTGTGCGTTTTGGGGGCATGCCTTCGCGCACGATTCAGAATATCGATTACGATGCCGGCAAACGCGCGCTGACCGTCACTTTCGTGACGGGGCGCATTTATCGCTATTATAAAGTAGAGCCGGAGGTCGCAGATGCGTTTCGCATCGCGGCATCAAAGGGCCGCTTTTTCAATCTGCGGATTCGCGATCAATACCGTTTCGACGAACTCGTGGCTTGACGGGAACGCGCCCCTCCGGCGACCCTTGCGCCTGAAGTGCAAGGAGCTTTCCCTACATGACCGATCTCTGGCGGCTGGACGCGACCGAACAAACGCGGCTGATCCGCACCGGCGCGATTTCGAGCTTGGAGCTTACCAAAGCCACACTCGAGCGCGTGGACAGCATCAATCCAAAGATCAACGCCATCGTCGATCTGATGGCGGATGAAGCGCTGAAATCCGCGGAGGCCGCCGACAAGAAGAAGCGCGCGGGCGAGCGGCTCGGTCATCTGCACGGCGTTCCTGTCACAGTGAAAATCAACGTCGATTTCGCAGGCCGTGCGAACACGAACGGCGTCGTCGCCTACAAAGACAACATCGGCAAGGAAGACAATCCGGTCGTCTCGAACATCAGGAAATCGGGCGCCGTCATCATCGGCCGCACCAATACGCCGGCCTTTTCGATGCGCTGGTTCACCGACAACGCGCTGCATGGGCGCACGCTCAATCCATGGAATAAAGATGTCACTCCCGGCGGCTCGTCCGGCGGCGCAGCGGCGTCGCTCATCACCGGCATGGGCGCGATCGGTCACGGCAACGATATTGGCGGGTCGATCCGCTACCCTGCTTACGCCTGCGGACTGCAAGGCATTCGCCCGAGCTTCGGCCGTGTTCCGACCTTCAATCCCTCGCTTCCCGCCGAGCGCCCGCATGTCGCGCAATATGCGTCAATGCAGGGTCCGCTCGCGCGCTCGATCCGCGACTTGCGGCTTTCGCTCGATGCCATGTCGCTGCGCGACGTGCGTGATCCGTTATGGATTCCGCTTGCACCCGTCAACATTCCGAATGCGGGCCCGACCAAGGTTGCGCTGTTCGACGAGTGGGATGGCTGCAAGGCCGACAGCCAAGTCGCGGATGCGATGAAGAAGTCGGCGAAGTGGCTGGAAGAAGCAGGCTACATCGTCGAGCGCGCTGCGCCGCCCTATTTCGGGGAAGCAACGCAACTCTGGCTTCGTCTGGTGCTGAACGAGGGCCGCTTCGGCATGAATCAGGCGATCCAGCAATTCGGCGACGATGCGATCAAGAAATCCTATTCGGCAAAAGACGGTCTCATTCCGGAAATCGATTACGAGACTTTCGTCAAGGATCTCGCGCTGCGCAGCAAATATCTGCGCGCGTGGAACGAGTTCTTCGAAAAATATCCGGTCGTCCTGATGCCGTCCTGCTGGAAGCAGCCCTTCCCGGTCGATGCAGACCAGCGCGGCGGCAACGCCTTCGTCGAACTTGCCGATGCCCAAAGCCCGCAGCTTTCGACACCGATCATGGGCTTGCCGGGTGTGGCGGTTTCAACCGGTCTTGCCGATGGCGTACCGATGGGCGTGCAACTCGTGACTGCGCGCTTCGAGGAAGCGAAAGCGCTCGATGCTGCGGAAGTGATCGAGGCGCGTGCACCGAAGGTGGAAGTGATCGACCCGAAGTTCTGACTATTTTTTCTTCGGCACGATCACATTGTTCGGATTTGGCTGCTGATCTTTCGGCGCGGCTGAATAATCGCCGAACGGAGAATCGCGCCGGGTGATAACTTCACGCACGCCTTCCTTCTCCGCGACTTCGATGAAGTCGAGCGCCTCCGGCGTATTGCGCATCAACCCGTCGAGGATAGGGCCGAGATTCTGCACGGTCGCAAGACCCATGGCTTCGTAAGCCTGATTCACCATCATCTTCTGCGCGGAGAGTTGCGAAACCGGAATCGAGCAAAGTCTTTTCGTTACTTCGGCAACGGTTTCCTCCAGCTTCGCAAACGGCACCGCCTGATTGATAAGGCCGATGTCGGCAGCCTCGCGGCCGGAAAGCGCTTTACCCGTCAGCGCATATTCCTTCGCTTTGGTAAGCCCGAGGCGATAAATCCACATGCCCGAGAGATACGCGCCCCACATGCGCGAATACGGCGTGCCGATCCGCGCGTCTTCGCTTGCGATTACCAGATCGCAGCAGAGCGCATAGTCGCTGCCGCCACCGACGCACCACCCATGCACCTGCGCGATTACGGGCTTCGACGACCGCCACAGGCTCATGAATTTCTGGTGCGGCGAGAGCGCAGGCGTGGTGGCAAAGGCGAAATCCTTGCCGGCGTCCCATTTGCCGCCGGTATTCATGAACTCGTCCCAGTGATGGAAGCCCTTGCCGAAATTGTACCCGGCGCAGAACGCCCTTCCTGCGCCACGCAGCACGATCACTTTAACCTTCGGATCCCGCGTCGCAGCGTGAACAGCATGCTCCAGTTCATCGGGCATCGGGGGCACGATGGTGTTGAGTTCATCCGGCCGGTTCAGCGTGATTGTCGCGACCGGACCGTCGGTGTCATAGAGAATGGTCTGATATTGCATCGTTTTTTCCGGCGTTTCCCGCGCGCAGGCTAACATAAGCCCTGGCGCCGCATCCAAATTCGTTTCCGGCGTGTTTCAGCACCGAAGGCTTAGAGGGAGGAATTCATGCAGACCGTTACCATCCGGGTTCTCGCAATCGCATCTTTGTTCGTAGGCGCTTCGGCGTTTGCGCAGACCAATTACGAAAGTTGGCCCGTACTCAAGAATCCGTTTCCGAGTACCGGCGGCGCCGGCGTGATGATCGACAGATACGAACCTGTCGTCAGCGGCGGTAAATGCACCACCGATTTCACCGCGATCGTGGACGGCAAGCCCTATTACAACGAAGTCGTGTTCGACGCTGTCCCGGCGCAGGGCGGTATCCTCTGCACCAACGGCAAGTGGCGCGCCAAGGACGGCAGTGCAAACGGCACAACCCCGTTCGAGGTCTTCATCAAGGATGGCGTGAAACGCATGCGGCCTTGAACGGCGGAACCTTCCATTCGGTCGGGCGTTGACGGCGCGAACTTCAATCGGAATTGGAAGGGTATTGAGATGGGACGCGGTCTTCTGTTGTGGCTTCTGGGCATTCCCCTGCCGATCATCCTCATCATCTGGCTGTTCGGCGGCCTGAGCTAAGCCAACTTTTTCTTCGCGGCTGATGCCCCCTCACAGCCGCACTTTAAATGACCGGAGCGTTCCCCCCGCTCCGGTCATTTTACGTTTACGGTATCGACCGGCGTGGTGCCGCGGCCTTTCAGGTCGATCTTGATGAAGAGCCAGATATCCACAAAGGTTTTGGCGGCGATCAGCAGAATGAGCGGTGCCAGCGCCCCATATTTCTGTGCCAATGCAGCGCCGCCGAGAATGACCAGGTGCATGATGATGATGCGGGTATAGAGCCCGCCTACCAGCGCGCCCGCTGACCTGCTCTCCATGGAATCCTGATCGACCAGACGCTGCCACAACGGCAGCCTCGCCATCTCGATGACAAAAGCGATGCCCCGGCCCACGAACGAAACCGCCAGTGGAATCAAGAGGCCGTTCGCGATCACGACCTTGTTCCAGAATTCGACCGGCATGGTGCGGAAGAAATCTTCTGTAAGCTGAAGGTTCTTCGCCGAACCCCCCGGACTGCCGTAAAACGCCCAGAGAAAAATGAAGTGCCCGAGCATGAAGCCGCTCGAATGCACGAGAAAGAAAACAAACATGAAGAGGCGGCCGAGGATTTCGCCGAAAAAATTCTTCGCAAAATCGCCGCCGACGAGAATGCGCATCAAGGTCCAGAACGCGATGATGACGGTCTCGACCCAATAGAGCATCAGAAGCACGAAGGTGCTCCAGCCCCAATACAGCACGCCCACAAGCGGAATCAGGTTCGAGAGCAGGACGATGGCGATCGGCAGATAAAGCGCGAGCCCCGAGAACGGCTCCGGGCCGCGCGCGAAGCCGGGATGATTCTCGATGTTCTTGGTCTGCATGGTGAAAGTCGGAATTCCGCTATGCGGGCCAGGATAGCCGCGATTCGGTCCTGAAATTCACAGTTTCGGGCACGAGATCAATGACCACGGCGTCACAAAGCTGTTAACATCAATTCATTCAGGCGATTCGCGAATGCGACGCCTTTCTCCACTCCTCCCGGCGTGGCGTAAAGAACTGAGGCGGCTCTCGAGCCGCCTCTTCTGTTTGTAGCGCTCGTCACGCGGCTGCGGACTTCTCTTTGATCACCGTCCAGAGCATCAGATAGATCAGCGCGCCGTTCAGGCAGTGCCAGAGGAAATGCGTGCCCAGCGGAAACTGCGCGCAGACGCTCGGATCAACGATGCGGAAACTCAGCGAAAGCGCGAACAGCGCCGCTGCGCAAAGATAAGCGCCGCCGACCCAGCGCATGCTCCCACCTTTCATGCGAAGCGCAATGCCGAGGATCAGGAGTGCGCCCAGCACCGGGAAATAGAACCCGGAATTATTCAGGAACCCCGGCGGCAGAAGATTCGGAAGAATTGCAGCCACTGCGAGGAATAACGCAATCCAGAAAACGGTTGCGAGAACGCTTTGCGCAAGAAAGCGGCGCAGCGTGAATACGAGGAAGGTCACGACGAAGATCGCAATCGGGATCGAGTCCGCAAGCAGACCCCATCGCGTCGCGAAGGTATGGAACAGCGACGAGCCGATGCCGACGAGAACAGCGAGACCGATCAGCAGAAGAATGAAACGGTCGTTCTTGCCTTCCCGCTTCCAGAGCATGTAGGCGCCGGCTGCTGCGAGAAAGAACGCCAAATTGCTGACGGCGTTGACCGGCTCCGCCCACAAGCCGGCATGCAGCCGCTCGCAGTAAAGGTCGATCGGATCATTGAGGGCCATGCGCCTTCCCCTGTTTTTCGCGGATCGGCGCGCATATTGCCGATCTGGCTGCGGATTTGCGAGTCGCGAGAGCCGGTTATCCAGTGGCGCTGCGGCTGCGAATGCGCGTATTCATCCGGCGATTCACGAAACCTGAAATTCGTGAGTCCGATGAATCGGATAGCCCGCGCTGTGGAAGCGGAAGTAAAGGTTTAAGCGGCGTTTGCGGCTTCCGTCACGCCCGGCACCTTGCCTGCGTCCATCGCTTCGATCAGCGCAATGTAGGAGCTTGCCGGCAGCGGCGGCGCGAAGACATAGCCCTGCGCCTGCTGCACACCCTTGCGGCGGAGATACTCGACCTGATCGAAACTCTCGACGCCTTCGGCGATGACTTCCATTTTCATGGTTCGCGCAAGTTCCAGCAGCGTTTCGATGATGGTCTGCGAATGGCGTTCGGTATTGATTGCGTCGATGAACATCTTGTCGATCTTGATCGTATCGACGCCGAGTTTCATCAAATAAGACAGACCGCCGTGACCGGTTCCCACGTCGTCGATGGCGATGCGGATACCGAGCATCTGAAGACGCTCGATAATCGTGCGTGCAAGATCGAGATCCGGCAGCGGTTCGCGCTCGGTCACTTCCAGCACGATCTGCGACAATGCGATTTTCGAATTGGAGAATATCGTTTTCAATTCCCCGATGATCGCATCATTCGCGAAGTGCCCGGCATAGAGATTGAAAGCGATATTGATTTCCGGCCGGTTGACGTGAACGTGCCCTACTTCCAGGCACGCGCGCTTCATCAAGGCATGCGTCATCGGATAGATGAGGCCGGAGCGCTCTGCGAGCGGAATAAAATTTGCCGGCGACACCATCGTGCCATCAGGCCGCTTCCAGCGCGCAAGCACTTCGGCGCCGACCAGCTTTCCGTTTCTGATATCGATTGTCGGCTGGAAGAACGGAACGATCTCGCCGTTCTCGATCGCTTCGCGGAATTGCACCAGCGGATCGCTGCGGTTGCGGCGGAAATAGAGCGCGGCGAACGCGAAAGTCAGAATCGTAATCAGTGCCGAGCAGATGCGGCCGATGCTGATGAGATCCCGATACTCTTCCGTGAGTGTCGCGCGGGTGCGCTCGACCACGACGGCGACCGGAAAGCGTTCGGATTTCAGATGCACACCGAGCGTGCGGGTGTTGTCGATGCTCAGGCCTTCGTCGCCCACCGGGCGGGCGGCAACGATTTCGGCGTTGTCCAGCACGAGACGCAGGCTGCGGCCATCCTGTAAATCGCCGTCCAGCGTGTCCGGCACCAGAAAATCCGCGAGCACCAGCGCACCGAGCGGTTTGGCATTCTTCCGGTCGAGCCGAAGGCGCAAGGCACGGTCGTTACGGTCGCGGAAGCGGATCAGCGCAATTTCGAAACGGTTGTCGGCGAGCGGCAGTTCACGGGAAACCGCGCGCGCCTCGCCGCCATCGCCGAAATTGGTACAGAGCGTAACGCCACTCTCATCGAGGACCGCGATTTCCTTGATCGGGATTGAGGCGCTTGCGGCCTTTCGCATGTTTTCGAGTGAGCGCTGATCGCAGCCGTCGACGACCGGCGACAGGTCGACCAGCGACGCCATCGCGCTTTCGAGACGGATTTCGGCAAGACCGAGCGCGCTGCGCGCGAGCGATTCCAACTTCGTGCGCGCGCTGCGCTCGACATAAGTATTGAGTGAATATTCGACGAGCAGAATCGGCACGCAGGCGACCGCCGCGCCGCCCAGCACAACTCCTGCCCACCATGCTTTCGATTTGCGCACGCAATACGCCCTTGGCCGCCCGGTTGCGGACAATAGGAACCGTTCCGGATTAAGACTGCGTTAACGATCAGAAGTGGCGCGATCAGCGGGCTTTCGCCGCGGCAGTCTTCGCCCACTTCTTATATGTGTAGCGCGACTGATACCGCGCGACGCGGTGGCCGGTCCTGCCATCAAGGAAGCCGAGCTGAAATACGAAGCTCCGGAGATACGCTGCGGCCCCGCGCAGCTTTGCCACGAGCGCGCTGCTTCGGCTCCCCTTGGCACGTAACTCCTGCGCGGCGATCTCCGAATAGCGTTCGACTTTGCCTTCCGCATCTTCGGCGCTCACGATCGTGTTGTGTTCGATCGGATATTGAAGCGTGCGCACCTCGCCATCGACGATCACGCTTTCATGCACGAGATTGCCGTTGAAGCGGCCGTGATCCCGGCGGTAAAGGCGTAATACTCGGTCGGGCCACCAGCCGCCGAAGCGGACGATTTTACCCATGAAGCGATTGCGCCGCGGCATCCGGTATCCCGGCGCGGCATGAACGTCGCTGAGAACAGCCCGGATCTCGCGAAGCAGGTTGTCTTCCATCCACTCGTCGGAATCGAGCGACAAAATCCAGTCGCCGCTCGCGGCGTCCTGCGCCCGCTGCTTCTGCGGACCGAAGCCGGGCCAGTCTTTCGGCTCGAGAATTTTCGCGCCGAATTCGCGCGCGATATCGAGCGTGCGATCCGTGCTGCCGCTATCCACGATAACGATTTCGTCGGCGATTCCAGCCGCTGATTGCAGGCAGCGCTCGATCGAGGCTTCCTCGTTCTTCGTAATGACGATCAAAGAGAGACGCGGCATATCCGTTTCGTTGCGGAGACAGTCCGTTTCGGGCTATCTGGATGAAACCTTGAAGCGGCGAACGGCTCGCCTTTCTCGACGAAGCACGATATGCCGCAGCCCAGTTCCTCCGTCCAGTCTGTCATGCCGCTCCCGAAACTCGTCTTCGTGCGCCAGAAATTTTCCCGCTTCGGCGGCGGCGAACTCATTCTTCATCGCACGGTCGCAGCCTTGGCTGCACGCGGCGTGGCCGTTTCCATCATTGCGCGTGAATGGGAACCGCATGTAGGTGTTCAGTTTCACCGCTGCGATCCCGCGCGCTCGCCGCGGTGGAGCCGCGACTCGCGATTTGCGAAAGCCGCCTGCGGATTGATTGAGACGATGCGCGATGCGCTGGTACAGTCGCATGAGCGCATGAAATGTTGCGACATTTTTCGCGCGGGCGACGGGGTTCATGCCGCCTATCTCGCACACCGCGCGAAAGGCATGGGGCCGATCAAGCGGCTGTTCCAACGTATGAGCGGCTATCACCGCGATGTGCTGCGGTTAGAGCGCGAGACGTTTGCGAGCCCGCGCCTGAAAGCCGTGATCGTCAATTCGCAGATGGTCGCTGACGAGATCGTCGAGCATTTTTCCTACCCGCGCGAACGCATCCACTTCATCCCGAACGGAATCGACCTCGCACGCTTCGATCCGCCGACACTCTCGTCGCTCCGCATGGAAACGAGAGCGAAGTTCACGCTTTCCGGAGCAGACAAAGTTCTCGTGATCGTCGGTTCCGGCTATGAACGCAAAGGCGTCTCGCAGGCAATACAAGCACTCGCGCAAAGCAAGAGCGGCGCGAAGTTGCTCGTGATCGGAAGCGAAAAGCGCGTTTCGCGTTATCAGTCGCTCGCAAAGCGGCTCGGCGTTGGAGAGGGCGTCTTCTTTCTCGGGCGGCAGGAAAATGTAATGCCCTATATTGCGGCTGCGGACGCAATGATCCTACCTTCGATCTACGATCCCTTCCCTTCCGCGGTGCTCGAAGGTCTGGCCGCCGGACTTCCGGTCGTTACTTCCGAAAGTTGCGGCGCGCGCGATATCGCGCGTGAACTCGACCGCAGGCTTGTGCGCGGCGTGAATGATATTGCGGGTCTTGGCGATGCAATCTCGATTGCACTCGCGCTTTCGGAAAGGCCGGAAACGAAGGAACATGCCCGAACAATCGCCGCGCGCTTCGATATGAACGCCATGGTCGAGCGCATGCTTGCGCTCTACGAAAAACTGGGCCATCGGCAGGCATGAAAATTCTGCATACCGAAGCCTCGCCCGGCTGGGGCGGCCAGGAAATTCGCGTGCTTGACGAAGCCGAAGGCTTCATAGCGCGCGGAAACAAAGTCTGGATCGCAGGACAGTCTCACTCGCAAATCGTTCCGGCGTCGCGAAAGCGAAACATTGAGACGATCGAAATGCCGTTCGGCCGCGTGAACCTGAAGACGGTTCGAGGAATGATCGGTCTCCTGAAGCGGATCGAACCCGATATCGTCGTCACCCACAGCAGAAACGATACGTGGATCGCGGCACTCGGAATCTTCTTCGGCCGCTCGAAGGCGAAACTGATCCGGACGCGGCATGTTTCGATTCCGGTGAAACCGGGCCTGCGCAACCGCTGGCTTTACGGAAGCAGCGCGGCGCGTGTCGTTACCACCGGCGAAGCGATCCGCACTCATCTGATCGAAGTCCTGAAACTCGATCCGTCGCACGTCGTTTCGATTCCGACCGGCACCGATCTTTCGCGCTATCATCCGGGGGACAAGGCCGCGGCGCGCGCGAAACTCGGCTTGCCCGCCGACAAGACGCTGATCGGTATGGTCGCAACACTCAGAAGCTGGAAGGGCCATCGCTTTCTCATCGATGCGCTGCTCGATCCGCGCCTGAAGGACACGATTGCTGTTCTCGTCGGCGATGGACCGCAGGAGTCGAACTTGCGTCCGCAGGTCGCCGAGCGGGGCTTGAGCGACCGTGTGATCTTCGCGGGCCGCCGCGAAGACGTGCAGGATTGGCTCCGCGCGTTCGACGTCTTCGCGCTTCCCTCGACCGGCAACGAAGGCATTCCGCAAGCGCTTATGCAGGCGATGGCAACCGCGCTTCCGGTCGTGACTACTCCGGTCGGCGCAATCCCGGAACTCGTCACCCATAACGAGACCGGCTGGCTGGTGAAGCCCGAAGATCCGGAAGCGCTTGCCGCCGGAATCGCCGCTTTACTTGGGCAACCCGAGCTTGCAAAAAAGCTCGGCGAAGCAGGCCGTGTCGTTGTCGAGCGCAAGCACACCAAAGACGCGATGCTCGACGCGATGGAAAATGTCTTCAAGACCGCACTCGGAGCGTAAAGAACGATATGAAAGCCTATGAGCCTATCGTCGGCGACATCCTCCGCAGCAGCGGCGCGAAGAGCGTACTCGATCTGCCGAGCGGCACCGGCTGGATGCGGCGGCAGTTGGCCGATACGTCGGTCGCGCTCGACGGCATCGATCTCTATGAGGCGAAGCCTGAAGGCTACCGGAACTTCCTGAATCACGATCTCGACCTCGCGTGGCCGGACTCGCTCGGGAAATATGATGCAATCGTAAGCTGCGAAGGGCTCGAGCACATCGCGAGCCCGGGCCTGTTTCTGTCGAGCGCGCGCGATCACCTGAATCCCGGCGGCACGCTTGTGATCACGACGCCGAACACCTGGCACATGGCATCGCGGCTGAAATATCTGACGCGTGGATTCTTTCCCGGCTTTCCGTCGCTTGCGGGCAAGATCAAAAAAGGCTCGCACATGCACATCATGCCGTGGAGCTGGCCGCATCTTTATCTGCACCTGACGCTCGCAGGCTTCGAGAAGGTCGAGCTTTATCCCTGCTTCGGCGACGACCGCACCGGCTTGATCGATCGCATGTTTGCGAGCGTCCTGCGCAGCAATCCGAAGCGCAAAGCGCGCAAAGCGGCCACCGAAGAAGAGCGGCGCTACTGGCAGATCGCGGCGTCGGATGCATCGATGCTGTCGCGGCGGCTCGTGGTCTCGGCGAAGAAGCCGGCTTAAGGCTTCCGCGCGGTAAAGACGAGACTGCGGGACGTCAGCGCGGTCCAGGAGTTTGCCTCGCGCGCGACGCTGTCCGTTTCGGCGGCAAGTTCAGGCTCGCGGCGCTTGATGCGTCCGGTATGGGCTTTGGTAGCTAACCGCGATAACGGCCAGATCAGTGCGGCAAAAATCGACGCGCTGCGCTTCGCGCGATCCGGCGAAAGCGAAATGTCGTTGAACCCCGCGCGGCGCAGACCATAGTGCCAGTATTGAAACGGCAGCGGCGCGATGTGCCCGCAGATACGGCCACCGTTTTCCGGCTTGATGCTGGGCGACGGAAACATGTGATAGTGGCCGCTGAACAGAAACTTCACGCGCGACAAAGCGTGACCGGGGTTCGGCACTGAAAAAATCAGCAAGCCACCCGGTTTCAGCACGCGATACACATCTGCAATCACATCATAGGGCGCGCGCGTGTGCTCGAACACTTCAATTGCGACCACCGTATCAAAGGTTGCATCTTCATACGGCAGGCCGAGATTTACGTCGCATTCTTTGAGCGTGACGCCGTCCGCCTTGAAGGTGCTTCCGGAAATATCGCAGGCAGCGATGCCCTCGCCGGGTTTAAGGTCCAGCTTTTCGCGCTCGCCTGAAATCAGCCGCGTAAAGAACCCTGAGCCAGCACCGAGGTCGAGAAACGGCAGCTTCAGCTTGCCGCTCTCTTTGATCTTGTTCAGCACGAACGTATTCGTCGTGCCGAGCGACGCCGAGCCGGACGCCGCAACGCCGCTCGCGGAGCGTTCCATCATTTATTATCCGGCAGATTCAGCCGGATGTGCAGTTCGCGAAGCTGCTTCATCGTCACTTCCGACGGCGCACCCATCAAGAGATCTTCCGCGCGCTGGTTCATCGGGAACGGCACGACCTCGCGCAGGTTTTCCTCGCCGCAGAGAAGCATGACAATGCGGTCCACGCCCGGCGCAATGCCGCCGTGCGGGGGCGCACCGTAAGAGAGCGCACGCAACATGCCGCCGAATTTCGCTTCCAGCACATCTTCGCCATAGCCCGCAATCGCGAAAGCCTTCTTCATGACTTCCGGGCGATGGTTACGGATCGCGCCCGACGACAATTCGATGCCGTTGCAGACGATGTCGTACTGGATCGCCTTCATGCCGAGAATCTTGTCCTTGTCGGCATTGTCGAGCTTCAGAAACTCCTCGTGATCCATGTTCGGCATGGAAAACGGGTTGTGCGAGAAGTCGATCTTCTTTTCTTCTTCGCTCCACTCGAACATCGGGAAATCGACGATCCAGCAGAAGTCGAAGCGGTCCTTCGCGACGAGATTGAGTTCTTCGCCGACCTTCGTGCGCGCGGGACCGGCGAACTTCACGAAGTCCTTCGGCTTGCCGGCAATGAAGAATGCAGCGTCGCCGATGGCGAGCTTCAACTGATCGCGGATCGCGGTCGTGCGCTCCGGGCCGATGTTCTTGGCAAGCGGACCTGCGCCACCCTCTTCGCCTTCGCGCCAGAAGATATAACCGAGACCCGGCTGCCCCTCGCCCTGCGCCCATGAATTCATGCGGTCGCAGAAGGCACGATTGCCGCCGGTCTTTGCCGGGATCGCCCAGACTTCCGTTGCAGGATCGTTCTCGATCATCTTCGCGAAAATTTTGAAGCCCGAGCCCGCGAAATGCTGCGTCACGTTCTGCATCTCGATCGGATTGCGAAGATCCGGCTTGTCGGTGCCGTACTTCTTCATAGCTTCCGCATAAGGGATCATCGGAAACTTCGGCGTGACAGGTTTACCCTCGCCGAATTCCTCGAACACGCCGCGCATCACGGGCTCGACCGCGTCGAACACGTCCTGCTGGGTGACGAAGCTCATCTCGATATCGAGCTGATAAAATTCGCCGGGCGAGCGGTCGGCGCGCGCGTCCTCGTCGCGGAAGCAAGGCGCGATCTGGAAGTAACGATCGAAGCCCGAGATCATCAGCAATTGTTTGAACTGCTGCGGCGCCTGCGGAAGCGCGTAGAACTTGCCC